>Ga0209238_1001126_pt1 | contig 10181 bp, 10 predicted proteins | sample GraSoi013_1_20cm_FD_185823 | JGI IMG/M metagenome (GOLD analysis project Ga0209238, IMG submission 185823) | Grasslands soil microbial communities from the Angelo Coastal Reserve, California, USA - Sample 10_02_2013_1_20cm (SPAdes) (version 2) | ecosystem: Environmental > Terrestrial > Soil >...
CCCTGCGAAAGGTCCATGCGCTGAGGGAGAGGGAGGTACGCGCGCGGAATCAGTTTCTATTGCAGGGGCTGCGATTGAAAACCGAGCTGGACGAGTTCTGTTTGCCAAGTCGAACCATTTCCACAGGAAGCGCGTCGCGATTTCGATTGGGTCGCCAAGTCGCAGCAGCCGTACTGGCGATAGGAGTGCAAGCCACCTTGTCGACCGGCCAGGGGATGGCGGAGCAAACACCTGCTCCGATGCAACAAGTAGGAGGCGATCAGGAAAAATGTTGTACGCTCGGCGGGGCTGTGACCGACGCGTCCGGGGCCGTCGTGGAAAACGCGTCGATTACGATCACAAACATTGCCACGAATCGTGCCATCCCCCTGAAGACCGACAAGGCTGGGCAATTCACGGCGAAAGATCTGGAAAGCGGCAAGTACGACGTCACGGCAGAGGCGAACGGGTTCAAGACGACGGTCGTGAAGGTGTCGAAGTCCATGCGGGCAAGGCGGCGCGGCTGGACATCCGCCTCGAAATTGGCAACTGGGGTGGATGCTGCGAATATGCCGCGGCTCCAATGAAAACACAAGACGACTACATCCTCAGAATTAAGCCTTTTACCTATAGCGTCGGCGAAGCCCAGGACGGCGGCACGCTGAGAGGACTCGCAAAGCTGGTGTATGGCGATAAAAAGATGTGGATACAGATCTACGCGGCCAATCGGGATGTGGTGAGCGACCCGAACGCGCTTTCGTACGGAATGTCGCTCACCATTCCGCCGTCACACCAACCGGCACCGAAGCTGGAGACGAAAGTTCTTCCGCCCTATCCTTTGGAGGCTGCCAGCCAGCATGTGCATGGCGACGTAGCAATGGATGTGACGCTCAACGACGACGGTACAGTGCAAGAGGTGAAAGTCATCGAGGGCAATCCATTGCTCAATAGCGCAGCGACCGATGCCGTAAAGCAATGGAAGTACCGACCGCTTACGGTGCACGGCAAACTGGTGAATAGGATTGTCGTTGTGCTCACGTTCGACAAGAACGGAAAGGTGCGTTAAGCTCGGGTCAAAGCCTCAGGCAGGAGTCTTCGGGAGCAAGCCGAATCCAAGAATGCCTGACCGTTTGTGTCGGCTAGGATTTTTCAACAAACTGCTGGGAGAACTTTCGCTTCCACAAGTCATGGGTTTTCTTCAAGGAGGTTAGCGGAAGAACAAGAAGCGAAAGACGACGCGGACGAGAAGAACGAGGAGGAAGAGAAGGCGCCGGAGGAAGAGGTCAAGGACGACGACGGCAAGAACAAGAACGACCGCAACAAGTATTCCAACGAATACGACGACGACCGCGAATCACAATCGGTTGCGGACTCCTGATGGACGGCTCCATCAGCTTCTTGTAGACGGCCTTTCCGATAAAATGACTGTCCTGAAGGTTTTTCTCAAGCGTGCACAATTTACATATACCCCCGCGTAGTCATGGTTCCCCTTCTCCTGTGGTTCGCTGGATTTTGCTAGCCACTCGCACTCGCCACTCATCATTAATCACTGCTTCATTCAGCCCGATCGGCTGGCGGCAGAGGACCAAGCGCGAGGGGTGTCGCTCGAAATGTATGTCGAAGAAATGCTCGCCCGGGAAGTAATTGCCGGCGAAGAACGAACTTCCCGCGGCCCCGTGAGCGAAGCGATCGACTGAATCCGCGAGTTGCGGAAGCAGAATACGCTCGGTGGTCTGAAAACCAAAGACCTGATCCATGAAGGTCATAAGTACTGATGGCCGTCTTTGTTGTGGACGCTTCGGTGGCTCTGGCTTGGTGTTTTGAAGACGAAGCGACAACGTGGGGCGAAGAGTTTCTCGAACGCTTACGGCAGGATGATCGAATCATCGTTCGGCGCACTGGCCCGCCGAAGTGGCAAATGCGCTCTTGATGGGAGTCCGCAGGAAGCGCATCTAGCCGGAACAACCGCAACAGCTCTGGGAAGAACTCGGGCGTCGGCCGATCGACCTCGAACCATCTCTCATTCTCACGTCCGCCCGGGGCAAAGAGGTTCTGGCGCTGGCCGAAAAGCATGGCCTCACTGTGTACGACGCGGCATACCTGGAGCTTACCCGCCGCTATGAATTGCCGCTGGCGACCCTTGATGGCGATTTACGCAAGGCAGCACAAGCAGAGGGCGTCCCGCCTTTGTAAGAGGAAGCGTCCAGTTCTTTCGTCTCTTCCTTTCGCGTTCTCTTTTCGTTGCCTTCCGAGGGGCGCGAGGAACCGTAGCGCCCCGTTCTTCCCGTTCTTGTAGCCTCTAGCCACTGCTTTCGATGCTCCCGTGAGTTGAGTGCAGTTGCAGGTTCATCTGTTCCAAGGCCTTTTGCATGTGTTGGAGGTGACTCGAAGCCATCTGCACCAGACTGTCCCGATGCCGAAGGATCGCACGCACCGCGCAGACCGTCTGTTCCGGCCGGAACGATCCGCGCAGCAAACCCACCGAATACAGATACTGCAGCCATTGACAGTCGGACACGTCCGACTTGCGTCCCGGCACATTCTTTACGTGACGAGCGTTGACCAGCAAGACGGTGAAACCCTGCGCCTCCAGGATCTGAAAAAAAGGGATCCAGTACACTCCTGTCGATTCCATCGCCACCGTCTCAATCTGGCAGCTTTTCAACCAGTCGGCAGGGGCGTGCAGTCTTCCGTAAACGTCGAGAAATGGTGAACCGCTTGCGGATCGCGATCCGCAGGCACGGCGATGTAAATCTCCGTCGCTCCTACGTCCGGACGGTGCAACATCGGCTGGAATTTAGATCATCCGAATTTTTAGGGGGAACTGCCGCCCTGTTACGCATTACATGACCTCTTTGTATGATATTGATTTCCAATGCGTTCTTAATTTTGGTCACACGGCATGGAAGTGCGCCTCACGTGAGCGGCGGGCGGCCCATCGACCAGAGACCTCCAACGGGTTATCGCGGGGAGGAACGCCGAGCGATTCCATGCAAAAAACCATTCGTATTCTCTGTGTGACGGTGCGGTTGATTTGGGACACAGCCCTTGGCTGTCGTTGGACTCCTGTTGGACCGTGGCCGCTAAAGATCAACGAATCGAATCCCAGCGTTCTGGGTGACTGCTTTTTTCTTGAACCTACTCACGTTCGCCATTGTCCTTGAACCAGAGTTTGTGCTTGTGCTGTTCCAAAGCGATGCGAACGAGTTGACCGCGACTATGCGTGCCTGTCTTGGCAAAGAGTTGCTGGAGGGTAGCCTTGACAGAACTCTCTGAAACCCCAATTCGCCCCGCAATTTCCTTGTTAGCCAACCCTTCAAAGACAAGAAAAAGGACGTGCCGCTCTCGTTGCGTAAATTGCTCCGGAAGAGAATGAGCAGTAGATCTCGTCCCAGTCGCTACGGCCGCCTGCAAGAGTTCTTGGTCGAAGAACACTTTTCCGTTCACTACGTCGCGGATCGCTTGCGCGAGCAAGGCCGCGGAGTGGTGCTTCATAAAAATCCCGGAAACACCGGCGCGGATCAACTCGACTGCCTGGCCTTGGTCGACGACTGCAGTCACCACCAAGACCTTGCCGCCAAAGCCTAGTCGCTTCGCGGAACTCAGGAATTGCGTTCCGTTACTTTCTCCAAGATTAAAATCAAGCAGCACGACATCGACTTGCTTTTTCTGCAGAACCCTAAGAGCTTCCTCGCTTGAACCGCAATGCGCTACCACTTCGAACCCTCGTTCTGCGCACAGGAGCCGCACCAAGCTCTCGCGAAAGAGAGCATGGTCGTCGACTATTAAGGTGGCAATGGTTTTTTCTATCGCTTCAGGCATGGACGGCTTCCTCGATAGCGCACAACGCAGGCACGGATATAACGAAGCAGCATCCCACAGGTCTGGCCTCGTACGCCAATTCACCGCCGAAACTCCTCAATATCGCGCGCGAAACATAAAGGCCCAGCCCCCCAGAGTCAGCCCCGCGCTGAAAAGGCCGGAACAGATTCTCCGGAGAAGCGATGCCGACGCCAGTATCTGCGAAGCGGATAACCACCTGGCTTGCTTCCTCCGACGCGGTCACGCACAGCCTTTTTGACTCTGTCGACAGCATTGCACGCTGGCTGTTTCTTGCTAGATTCAAGAAGATTTGAATGAGTCCATAGCGGTCCGCGTAAACTAGAGGGAGTGGCTGAGGGACTTGCCATACGATTTGGATTTCCGATTCGCGGTAGGCAGTCTCGATTAAGACGCGGAATTCGTCGAGCACGGTTTTCAACTCGACCGGAGCGGCGATCTGGTCACGGGCGTGCTGTAACTCCAAAGCCGATACCCTTTGCAGGCTCTGTACCAGGGAACCCAGGGCGCGAAAGTCCTCATTGTCGTGCAGTTCCTTGACGCGGGAAAGATTCTTGTGGACTACCAGTACCGCACCGCACAAATTGCGAACCTCGTGGGCAACTGCACTCATGAGAATGCGGCTGTTTTTCAATAGATATTCCAGGCTCAGATCTTCTCGACTACGGAAATCCTCTGAGAGGTCCACTACGATAGCTGCCAGGCGCGGGCCGGAGACGGTCGTGTATGTGGAAAACCAGACGCCGGCCAGGAATATCTCTCCATTATTTCGCTGCCCAGTGCATTGCATTGCAGTCCGAAATGCAGCGGGAGATGACGTGTGAAGGGCCTGCTGCAAGGCAGGTAGGTAGACGCTGATTGATTGCCCGCGCAACGGTTGTACTTCTGGGGCCATCAGGCGCTGAGCCGCCTCGTTGCAGAGAAGAATCTTTCCGTCCGAGCCAATGATGACGATAGCAGCCGGACTGCTGTCGACCAGGACATTCAACTGCTCTTCCGCTTCCTGCCGCCACTTCATTTGGTTTCCCAGTTCGTCGGCGTGGTGTTGGAGTACGAGACGTCGATTGCGAATAAGCTCACAAACGAACAATCCCGCGCCAATGAATCCGGCCGAGCTAAATACAAGGTGTACGAGCGTCTCATTCTTGGGCAGATTGGTGAAATCAAGAACAGCGCACAGTAGGGCGACGATGATAATGGCTTTGCGCGACAGGAACCCAGCTGCAATCATGATTGGAAACAGATATAGAAAGCCTAACGAGATATAGGGATTCGTCCACCAGTCGCCCAGGGCAATTCCTGCTCCGAAAACTCCTGCGGTAACTAACAGTTTCCTGCGGTTAGTAGGAGCAAAAATGGATAAAGGATCCCGCATGACCGAATAACTAATGTGCCCCACCATTGGAGAGGGGGCAATCGCATTCTAATGGATTGGACAAAAGATAGCCAGATTTAAGCCTGAATGATACCTATTTGGCGCGGAAGCGCACTTCCTTTTTCTTTGAGGGAGGGCGTCGAGTATGAACATCGCCAACGTGGTCTCAGGACGCGCAAAGTTGAACGGTACCCGCTGGGTATTACTCTCAGCCACGGCCCACAAAGTGTTAGCGGATCAGCTCAGAGCACTCCTCCCCAGCGGGGCTGATGTTGTAGAGCGTCTGCCTTCTAAGTCGACGCAAATTCAAACTAAGTCGTTGCTGCGGTTGCGCTTATGAGTTTCGAGCCTTCCTTGTGCTGCTCCAAAGTTGCTCCAAAGAAATTCGCCTCACAGGCAATCAGAAAGTTACCGACACGACGGAATCGGGAGAGGCCACGAAGTCTGATCGGAGCGGATACGGCCCGTTTGAGGGTACTGGAGGAGGAGGCAAATTGCCTCATAGATTCCTCAGGAACCCGATCCGCGGCTAGCGCCGATCGGCGGCATCAAGGCATCTGGGACGACGATATCAAAAGTGCAGCCGGAAGGTGTACTGCATCTCGCGGCCGCGGTTGGCCTGTCCCGTTGATCTACCGAACAGCGAACTGTAGACGTCGTTATTCGGATTAGACGCCATGAAGCTGTTCGTCAGGTTGTAGGCCTCCACCCGCAACTCAGCGTGGAACCGCTCTCCAAGAGGGAAGTACTTGGCGAGAGTCGAATCCATGTTGGCGAAGCGCGGGCCGGTTACTCCCGGGAACTGCCACGGATTCGTGCGAGGCGTATAGGGCTGGGGCGGTGCGAATACGGACGTATCGAAGTATCTCGATCTGGTCGGATTCGAGATCGCCGGGTTGCCGTTGACGATCATTTGGCCGAACCGGATAAATTCCCCTGAGTTATACATAAAAATCCAACTGAAGGACCACCCGCCGAAAATCCCGTTCACAATCGCGTTGGCATTGGAGAGGAAGCGACGGCTCTTGCCGAACGGGAGATCATATGTCCCGGCGAAATTCATCCTGTGACGCGGGTTGTTGCTGTCGATGAACGTGGTCTTGTCGGCGAACAAATCCAGGTCGTTAAAGAACTCGCCGGTCTGTTCGCGGTTGTAGCTGTAGGTCCAGAGCAGGCTGAGCCCTTTGGAGAACTGCCGCTGCACGCGGAGCTGTAAGGCCTCATAGTGATCGTCCCGCCGCGCGGTCAACAACTGCGTTAAGTCCAGATACTGCGGATATGGCCGCAGAAGGTTTCCCACCGATACGGCTTGCCGGTAGCGCAGCGGGCCGGGAAACTTGTCCGGAGTCAGATAATTGTAGAAGGGGTTCGCCACGCTGCGGTCCAGCGCGCCCTTGTAGGTATAGGTGAGATTGGGATCCACCATGTTGAGCGGCTTGGAATAAGGCACGTTGGAAGACCGATTGACGAACCATGTCGCTTCGAGCATCGTGTTGCCGGGGATCTGCTGCTGCACCGTAAAGTTGATACGGTAGCTCGCCACTGTGTTGAAGTCTTGAGCGTCCCAGGCGGCCTTGTCCCCAAGGTTCTGATAGCGGCCCAGGGATTTCTGAAGAGGAAGGATAATCGGGTTCTTGGAGTTAAACGGATCGCCGAGCTGGGTAACGGGAATGCCTTCGACCAACGGAGCCGTATAGGTTTGCCCCGTGTATCCGTAGAATGGAGGATCTTGTGTCTCGAACGCCTGAGCCATAGCCACTGGAGTAATGTAGCGGGCAAAACCCACGCGGAGGGCTGTCTTGTCGGTGGCCCGGAATGCCAGGCCCAAACGGGGTTCGAGGCTCCTCTTGCTGGTCCGGAACATGGATCGGTGGCTGCTGTCGCTGAAAATCCATGCGCCGTTATAGACCGGAGGCGACTGGCGCAGGGCCAAAACCTCTGCCGGCAGCACCGGAGGATTGCTCTGCATCTCTGGAACCGGGTTCGTGAGATCCAGGTACCTGGAAATCCGGTCAGCGCCCTCTTTGGGGGCCGTTTCGTATTCGTACCTCAGCCCGATATTCACCGTCAGCCGGGAGGTCATCTTGATGTCATCGTGGAAGAATGGCGCGTAGGAATTGACCACCAGGCGGCGCGGCGCGATGTATTGAGAACTAGAGCTACCGTCGAGCGCGCCTAACAGGAAAGTGGCCCAGGGGGATCCGCTGAGCAGCGTGTTCGGCTGTACGAAAGTGTCGGCCGTAAGCTCCGGCCCGAAGTTAAAGTCGGCGAGGTCCGGATACTGGATCAGGCCGAACTGGCGCCGGTATTGCAGACCGAACTTCATCTCGTGCTTGCGCTGAATATGCGAGAGTTTGGCGCGGAAACTGGCGTTTTTGGGGTGCTCGATCCAGTAGAAACCGTGGCCGATAGAGGCATCGCCGATATTCAGAGCTGGGTAATAAATCTGCGGCAGGTCCTTGATATAGGGCGTGTACCAGCCACTCGGCCAGAAGCTAGCGAGATCGCCAGAGTGAATCTCGACATTCGGCGCATAATAATCATCGTGGATCGAGCCGTAACTGCCGCCGACGTTAAACACCGTCGTCGGGCTGATCACATACACGCTCTCGCCATCCGCATTCAGGGCGTACATCGTGCCCCCATCCCATCCGGTGAGCGCGCGCGACTTTACGCTGTGCAATTCCTCGATCGTGTTGTGGAACTGGCTGAAGCGGCCGAAGATTCTCCATTTGTCGCTGATGTTCCAGTCCGTGCGGTTTGAGAAATTCCAATACTTCAGATTGAAGATCCAGGTCTCTTTCCAGTTATTTACACCCGTGATGTCATCGCCCGGATTGTTGGGCTTCCAAATGTCCTGCATGAATATTAAGGCCGTCAGATCCAGCCGGTTCTGCGGAATGATGTTGCCAGGGAACGGTGTCCGGACGTACTGGTTGGTGTTCGGGTCCAGCCGCGTCGTCCAGGGGTCGTAAATCGTGCGGAGCCCGCCCTTGGCGTTCAGCGACTTCGAGAAGTCGCCAGTCCGCTCGAGATCCGTCGGCATGGTCATGAAATTCGTCCGGGGTTCGCGTTTCCGCCACTGCTCCCATGCGGTGAACGTAAACAGCTTGTTCTTCTTGATGGGATTGCCGAGGGTGGCGCCCCAGATGTGGTTGCGCACCTGGTTGGGCGCGTGCGTGACCGCGTTGCTCACCGCATTGAATACCGGGTTCCGGCCGAAGTAGTAAGCTGTGCCGTGGAAATCGTTTGTGCCGGAGCGCATCGAAAGACTCAGCGTCCCCCCCGCGCTGTTGCCGAACTCGGCGTCGACGCTGTTCTGCTGGACCGAAAACTCCTGAACTGCGTCCATCGAGGGGGCGTACGAGCCCTTAATGCTCATCATGAGCGGCGCACCATCAAGTAGCAGGTCGTTTTTGCCGCTTGTGCTGCCGCCGACATCTATAGAACTCGAGGACCACATAAAGAACGGATTTCGGTCGGCCCAATACCGGTTCACAACCGCCGGGTTGAGCAGAGCAAGTGTAAACGGGTTGCGGGCCAGGACGGGCAGTTCGGTCAGCATCTTCCGGTCGACCGTGTTCTCCATTGTCGACGTGTTGAACTGGACGCCGGGGGCAACTTCGCCAACCTTGACCTGCTGGCTTACGCTTCCAAGAGTCAGAACGGCATTGACTGTTACGTCGCCACGCACTTGAACCTGAACGTTTCCCTGCGCGAACTTGTTGAACCCAGTTTGTTCCACGGTAACCGTGTACGTCCCGGGCTCGACGAAATCGAAGATGTATCGGCCGTTGGTGCCGGTTTCTCGAGTCGCACTGATTCCGGTGTTGACGTTGGTGAGCGTCACCTTAGCGCCAACGATCGCAGCCTGACTCGGATCGGTCACGTCGCCCTGTATCTTCGCTCGGTAGTCCTGCCCTCGCATGACTCCTAGGAATGGCATCGAGATCAGAAAGGAGGCCAATAAAAGGGCTGGCTTGCAGTGCATAAACATCCTCCTTTATAATTGTGCTGCGGTCCGATAACCAGTACCACAGTTGCGTCTCCAAGGCACGAGTGTCTCGGGAGGTCGAGAACATCCTCCCTGTACGCGTGGCGCGAAGGGCACACGGATTTTGGGTCTCGCCTCAGCAATGTCAATCAGGGGAACACCTGATTACACATACCGTGTAACCCTTGTAGCCCTGAAGATCCTCAACAGTATCGGATTGTGCATATTCGCGCCGAGACGATGTAAGTACTCTCGTTTGGATTGGAACTCAGCCTTCGTCTTGCGGAAGCGCAGTTAATGGGCATTGGTTTCCGCCCGTTCCACTTGCTCCAAGTTGCTCCATGATTCCAGAAGAATCGGGGGTCGAATTGGTTTTGTCAACTTTAGTAGAATCAAATGAGTAGCTAAGGATGCGCCCGTAGCTCAGTTGGATAGAGCGTCTACGTTCTAAGTGGACGCAAATTCAATCTAAGTCGTTGCTCCGGTTGCGCTTACGTGTTCCGAGCCGTCCTTGTGCTGCTCCAAAGTTGCTCCACAAGTCAAGTCAGAACTCAGCGCTAGTCTCTGGAATAAAACCCAAGCACTCGGACAATTTCCCAACGTGAGCTGAAACGACCGTGGCAGCCCCGGTTCTCGCTTCGCTCGATCTAAGAAGGTAATGCGTCCACGCTTCCGATCAACTGGCACAGAATGCAATCGCCTCAAGAGCCGTCGGCCGAACTGAATGTGTCCACTTCGCTGACTACCGAGTAGCCAGGCGGCCTTGCGGCCGCCCGGCCCTCTCAGAACTGGGCGTGAAAGTTTCCCTTCACCCAGCTCAAGCCCTTCGAACGCCTCGTTAAGGGAGACGCGGTTTCGAAACGGAAAGACGCTGACGATGAACCCGGTCATGGCACTCTGGATGAAGTAGAACGCAGTTCGTAGCACCTGTTGAACCACCTTTCAAACGGGAGACGCAGTAATGAAGGCGACTTCAAATACATCGTCCCCTTG
>Ga0209238_1001128_pt1 | contig 10172 bp, 9 predicted proteins | sample GraSoi013_1_20cm_FD_185823 | JGI IMG/M metagenome (GOLD analysis project Ga0209238, IMG submission 185823) | Grasslands soil microbial communities from the Angelo Coastal Reserve, California, USA - Sample 10_02_2013_1_20cm (SPAdes) (version 2) | ecosystem: Environmental > Terrestrial > Soil >...
GGTTGCGGAAGAAGAAGCCGTCGAAGCGATACCGCGACGAGTTCGGCCACACGCCCTTGTCGGCCGACGAGAAGATCCCGTGGAAGTGCGAGCGGCTGGTCATCGGCACGGGCGCGCAAGGCGCGCTGCCGGTGATGCCCGCGGTCCTGGAGGAAGCAGAGCGGCGGGGCGTGGAGGTCACAGCGGTGCGCACAAAAGAGGCGATCAAGCTATTGCGCGACGCGGGCGCCGCGACCAACGCCGTGCTGCACATCGCGTGCTGAGAAAGTGCACCAGGCTCGACTTGGGTCACTCATCGCGCTCGCCGTCGTCCTCGTAGCCTGTGGTCAGGAGGCGACCATGCCCAGCTCCATGACGGTGACGAGCCAGGCCTTCGGCCAGGGCGCCGCGATACCGGCGAGGTACACGTGCAGCGGCGCCGACGTCTCACCTCCACTCAGCTGGAGCGGCGTTCCCGACGGTACGAAAAGCCTGGCGCTGACGGTCATCGACCCCGACGCTCCGGGCAAGCCGTTCGTGCACTGGGTCGTGTTCAACCTCTCGGCCACAACGACCGACCTGGGAGAAGGCGCGCGGCGGCCCGAGGGAAGCACGGAGGGAGGCAACGATTTCGGAAGCAACGGTTACCGCGGACCTTGTCCGCCGCCCGGCTCGCCCCACCACTACCACTTCAAGCTTTACGCGCTGGACACCGAATTGACACTGCGGTCGGGCGCGTCCGAATCCTCGTTTCAAGACGCGATCAAGGGTCATGTCCTGGCGAGCGGCGAGCTTGTCGGCACGTTCAAACGCTGAAGGAGGATTGAGTTGGGTAACCAGACGAAAGGCGCGTGGGATCGGTTTGAGGCGGACATCCAGGGCCTTGCCGGCGAGCTCAAGCGTCACTACCGGCAGGCGAGCGACGAAAAGAACACGGCCGACCTTAATCGTTCGCTGGAGCAGCTGCGCCAGGCCGCCGACGCCGTGTTCAGATCGCTCGAGACGGCGACGCGTGATCCCGAGGTGAGGTCGAAGACGAAAGAGACGGCGCGCTCGTTCGGCTCTGCCGTCGCGGAAACGTTCCGCGACCTGAGCGATGAGATCGAGAAAGCGGTCCGGAAGCCCGCCGAGAAGAAGTAGCCGGGCTCAGGGCCGGGGCGCTGCGCCGATTGTCTGCCTGACGGTCAGCACGCGGGCGACGTCCGCCGGCGACACGATGCCGACGAGAGTGCCGTTGTCGAACACGAGGACCCGCTGATCGAGCCCGGCGCCGATCCGCTGGATGAGCGCCGCCAGGTCCTCGCGCGGATTGGTCACGGGCACCTCCGCGATGGGCCGCGCGACGTCGATCAGGTGTTTCTGGCCGCGCTCGCCGGACGGAATGCGCACGAGGTCGGATAGCCGGACGACGCCGGTCAGCTTGCCCGACGGTTCGTGCACCGGGTAGGTGGTGAATCTGTGGTTCGGCGCGACCGACTCGAGAAACTGCTCCACTGTCACCCAGTCGGGAAGTGTCACCACAGGCGAGGTCATCGCGGCCGATACGGGTACCGATCGCAGCAGCGTGCGAACGACCGAGCCTGCCTCCTCTGACGCGGCCGCTTGCAGGAGAAACCAGCCGAGAAACGCCATCCAGATCCCGCTGATGCCACCGCCCAGGAACAGCTCGAGCACGCCGCCGGCGATCATCAGGTAGGCGAAGACGCGGCCGACCCGCACCGCGTTGTGCACGCCGCGCTGCCGGCTCCCGGACCGCCACCACAGCAGCGAGCTCAGGATGCGTCCTCCATCGAGCGGAAACGCCGGCACGAGGTTGAACAACCCGAGCACGACGTTGACGAATGTGAGCCACGCGAGCACGCCCGACAGCAGCGCATTGGCTGAGGTGGCATACGCGAGCACGAATGCGACCCCCGCGACGACGAAGCTGGTCAGGGGTCCGACGGCGGCGATCAGCGCCTCGGCGCGGGCGCTTTTCGGTTCACCCTCGAGCCTCGACACCCCGCCGAACAGCCAGAGCGTGATGCCGGCGACCTTGACGCCGTTACGACGAGCGACGATCGCGTGCGACAGTTCATGCGCCAGCAGGCTGGCATAGAAAAGGACGGCGCCCACCGCAGCGATGACCCAGTAGAGAACGGCACCGTAGCCCGGGGCAGTGATGGGGAGGATGTTGGTCGCAAGCGTCCACGTGACAAGCGCGAAGATGAAGATGAGGCTCCAGTTGAATCCAACCTCGATCCCGAACAATCGCCCGAGCCGGATGCTTGGATTCAAGGCAAACCGAGTCTACTGCTCATGGATAACGTAACCCTCGCGCGGGCGACGATGGGCACGTCGCTCGGCTTCCACATCGTCTTCGCAGTGCTGGGTGTTGGCTTGCCGCTGCTGATGCTCATCGCCGAAGGGCTGTGGCTGAGAACCAGGGACGAAGTTTGGCTCAACCTCGCCCGTCGTTGGTCGAAGGCGTTCGGCATCTTGTTCGCCGTAGGCGCGGTGTCAGGCACAACGCTCTCGTTCGAGCTCGGCCTGCTCTGGCCGAGGTTCATGGCCTTTTCCGGCGCGATCTTCGGTTTGCCATTCACGGCGGAAGGCTTTGCATTCTTCATCGAGGCGATCTTCCTGGGCCTCTACCTGTACGGCTGGAATCGCCTGAGCCCGGTGGTTCACTGGCTCACCTCGATCCCGATCGCGGTGAGCGGAGCGCTGAGCTCGGTTTTCGTAGTCATGGCGAACGCATGGATGAACTCGCCCAGCGGGTTCCATCTGGACACGAGCGGCAGGTTGCTCGACGTCGATCCCGTGGCCGCGGCGCTCAACCCGTCGACTCCGACTGAAGACCCGCACATGCTGGTCTCGGCTTACGTGGTGACCGGCTTTCTCGTCGCCGCCGTGTACGCGGCGGGCATCCTGAGGCGGCGCGATGACGCGCTGCACCGGCGTGGGCTTGTGTTGGGGATGTCGATGGCCGCGGTGGCCATCGTGCTGGCCGGAATCACCGGCGACACCAGTGCTCGCTTCATCTATCAGGCCCAGCCTGCGAAGTTCGCGGCGATGGAAGGTCTCTACCAGACCGTCCGTGGAGCTCCCATCCACCTCGGCGGCATCCCGATCGATTCCGAGCATCGAGTCGTCGGAGCGATCGAAATCCCGTACCTGCTCAGCTTGCTCGCCGCGTTGGATCCGAGCGCCGAGGTGCGTGGGCTGGATTCATTTCCGCCGAACGACCGGCCGAACCCGGTGCTCGTCCACCTTTCGTTCGACACCATGGCGGGTCTCGGCACGCTGATCGGGCTCACCGCGGCTCTGTTCTGGCTTCTCGTCATCTATAGGCGCCGGATTCCGTTATCTCGTCGCCTGCTCTGGTTGATCGTGGCGGCGGGGCCCGCATCGGTGGTGGCGATGGAAGCGGGGTGGTTCGTCACCGAGTTCGGACGCCAGCCATGGATCGTCTACGGGATCTTGCGCACATCCGAAGCCGCGACCACAGCCCCCGCCCTCGGCCCCACGTTCGTGATCTTCTTCGCTATCTACATCGGCCTTGCGATCACAACCGCGCGTTTGCTTCTGCTTCAAGCGCGAAGGAACCGCGCCGAACCATGAGCGAGCCCGAGATCGTCGCCGGAATCCTGTTGCTCGCGCTCACCGCGTATGCGGTCCTGGCGGGTGCGGACTTCGGCGGCGGCGTGTGGGACCTCTTGGCCAGCGGCCCTCGTGCGCGTGATCAGCGCCGGGCCGTGGCCGAGGCGATGGGCCCGGTTTGGGAGGCCAACCACGTCTGGCTGATCTTCATGATCGTCGGCCTCTTCACCGCGTTTCCGTCCGCCTTCGCGAGGTTGAGCCTTGACCTGTACGTGCCCTTCACGATCGCGCTGATTGGCATCGTCTTGCGGGGGGCGGCATTCGCGTTTCGCGCGCATGGACGCGAGGCGGCGGGCGAGGCTTCGGCGTGGGGTCTCGCGTTTGGGGCTGCCAGCATCGTCGCGCCTTTCTCTTTGGCCATCGGCCTCGCCGCGGTGGCCTCGGCATCCGCCGACCGTTGGGCGACGCCGTTCGGCACGCTGCTCGGCGTGTTCGCCGTGTCGCTGTGCGCCTACCTGGCGGCCACGTACCTGATCGTCGAGGCGGAGGGAACCGCGCTCGAGAGCGACTTCCGGCGGCGAGCCATAGCCTCGGGGCTCGCGTCCGGTGTTCTGGCCCTCGCATGCCTGGGCCTCGCGCCGGGCGCGGCGCCATCGTTCGCGCATTCGTTGCTCGGACGTGGACTGCCGCTGCTCATCCTCGCGCTGGTCAACGGACCGGTCGCGCTCGTCGCGGTCTGGCGCTCGCGGCCACGCATCGCTCGATTCGCGGTCGTAGCCCAGGTGACATTCGTTTTGTGGGCCTGGGCGGTGGGGCAGTGGCCGTATCTGGTGCCGCCTGACATCACGATTCAGGACGCCGCAGCGCCCGTCGCCACACTCACGGCGCTGCTGGTCGTGATCGGCATCGGGATGGCGCTGCTCGTCCCCTCGCTGTGGCTTCTCTTCCGCGTCTTTAAAGCCCGCAACCCGGCGGCGATCTGATAGGGGTGATCTGATGGCGCCAAACACATCCAGCTTGCGCACCGACCGGCCTGCGGTCCTTTTCGACTTGGACGGGACGTTGCTCGACAGCGTTTACCAGCACGTGCTCGCGTGGAAGGAAGCGCTCGAGTCCGCGGGCATCCCGCTCTCGATCTGGCGCATCCACCGCCGCATCGGGATGAGCGGCGGCCTGTTCGTGCGCGCGCTGGTCCGCGAGACCGGGCGCGAGCTGAGCGCCGGCGAAGCAGATCGCCTGCGCAAGCTGCCGCCGGGTCCAAGAGGTCAAGCCGCTGCCAGGAGCGCAGCGACTGCTCGAGGTGTTGACCGACCTCGGCGTGCCGTGGGCGATCGCGACGAGCAGCAGCGACGTCACCGCCACCGCGTCGCTCACGATGCTGGAGGTGCCGCCGGACGTGCCGGTGATAACCCGTGACAAGGTGGCCTACGCCAAACCGAACCCCGACCTTTTTCTCGCCGCCGCCGAGGCGCTCGGCCGACCGATCACCGACAGCTTCGTCGTGGGCGACAGCGTGTGGGACATGCTGGCGGCGCAGAGAGCTCAAGCGCTCGGAATCGGCGTCCTGTCGGGCGGATACGGGCGCGAGGAGCTGGAGACGGCGGGCGCCTACCGCAGCTATGACGATCCGCTGGACCTGCTCGAACACCTCGATGAGCTAGGCATCCGAACCCGCTAGCTCCTGAGAGCGCGCTTCACGTGCTCCAGCTTCCTAGCATCTGCCACTACATAGACCCTCGTGATCGCCCCGGCTTTTAGAGTGAGCGCGATCACGGCCGCGACCTCGCCGCCGCGGTAGACGACAATGCCAGGCTCGCCGTTGATGTTGCGCCGCTCCAGGATCGAACCGGACGCAGGGCCGAAGAAATACATGACGCCATTGCCGACTTTCTGAGGTCCCACGTTGGGATTGCGGACGGCCGCGAGCGTGCCGCCCACGTCCGCCCAACCGATCACTGACGGATCGAGCAGCGGTAGGAGTTTGCTGACGTCGCCTGTCGCCGTCGCGGCGATGAACGCATCGACGATGCGCTGCTGCTCGACGCGGTCGAGCTTCAAGCGCCCGTTCGCGTCCTCTGCCTTAACACGGCGGCGCGCGCGACTCGCCAGCTGACGGCAGGCCGCGGGTGTGCGGTCGACCATCTCGGCCACCTTCTCGAAGGGGAATTCAAAGATGTCGTGGAGCACGAACACCACCCGCTCCGCCGGGGACATCCGTTCGAGGACGATGAGCATCGCCATCCGCACGCTCTCATCGAGGGTGACCACGTCGGCTGGATCGGCGCTGTCGGCTTCTAGCTGGAGCAACGGCTCTGGGAACCAAGGCCCGATGTAAGACTCGTGGCGCACCCTCGCCGATCTGAGCTGGTCCAGGCAAAGCCGGCTGACGACGACGACGAGCCACGCACGAACGTCTTCGATCGGGTCGAGGTCGGTGCGCAGAAGCCGGCTGAACGCCTCCTGCACGATGTCTTCCGCATCGCCGTAGCTGCCCAGTAGCCGGTACGCGACGTCGAGCAGAAAACCGTGGTGCTCGGACCAGGCTTCGTTGAACCCTGAGCTGTCGATCATGCGATGCCCATCAAACAAGGACGAGATACGCCGGGGGAATGTGACATTGCCGAAAAAGGTCACACCGCGGGGGTCTGTCCCGTCCTTGGGGCATGAAACACTCGAGAACCATCCACCTTGGCCCGAGGGCCCGACGCGCCATCCGTTTCGTCGCCGGTTTCGTCAATCCGCTGGTGCTGCTGATCGCGGGTAGGCGATGGATGCCCATCGTCGGCATCCTGCACCATCGCGGCCGGCGCAGCGGACGCACGTATGCGAGCCCCCTGGGCATGCGTCCGGCGCCGGGCGGTTTCGTCATCCCGCTCACGTTCAGCGAGCACGCCGCCTGGTATCAGAACGTGCTTGCCGCGGGGCACGCGGTCGTCACATACGGCGGCCGGGACCACGAGGTGCGCGGCCCGGAGGTCGTCGATTTCGCGGCCGCCGCGCCGGCATTCCCGCGCTATGAGCGGCTGCAGTTCCGCGCGATAGGGATCACCCAGTTTCTGCGGCTGACGGCCGCTTCTGAGGAGGAATCGATGTCCATTGAAAAATCGCGTCGCTCGCCTGGGCTTGCCCTTGGCGTGATCGGCGTCGCCCAGCTGATGGTCGTGCTCGACGTGGCCATCGTCAACGTCGCGCTGCCATCCATTCAGCACGCGCTCAAGTTCAACGCCACCGACCTCGAGTGGGTAGTCAACGCGTACGCCATCGCGTTCGGCGGCCTCCTACTGCTCGGCGGTCGGACGGGCGATCTCTTCGGCCGCCTGCGCATGTTCGTCATCGGAACGCTCGTCTTCACGGCAGGTTCGCTGGCGGGAGGACTGGCGCTGACGTCCACGGCGCTCATCGCCGCCCGCGTAGCGCAGGGTGTCGGCGCCGCGATCGTCGCGCCGACAGCTCTGTCGCTTCTGGCGGACACGTTTGCCGAGGGGCCGGCACGCAACCGGGCGCTAGGCGTCTATTCGGCCATCTCAGCGGGAGGCGGTGCGCTCGGCCTTCTTCTCGGCGGCGTGATTACCAACTACTTCTCCTGGCGCTGGATCCTATTCGTTAACGTCCCGGTAGGACTCGTGCTCGCATTCGTCGCGCCACGCGTCCTCGTCGCGAGCCGGGGCACCCGCGGCCGCCTCGATTTGCCCGGCGCCGCGGCCGTCACCGCGGGCGCCACGCTTCTCGTCTACGGACTTTCGCGCGCCTCGGTGCACGGGTGGAGCGATTCCACAACGCTCCTCACGCTCGGCGCGGGGCTCGCCCTCCTGACGGTGTTCGTCGCTGTCGAAGCGATCAGCCGGCAACCGTTGATGCCGCTGACGGTCTTCTCCAACCGCAACCGGACTGGCGCGTACGCCCTCTCGCTGGCCACCGGAGCGGCCCTGTCCGGGATGCTGTTCCTTCTCACGCTTTACCTGCAAAACGTCCTCGGCCTGACACCGCTGCAGGCCGGGTTTGCGTTCCTGCCCACCGCTCTCGGTGTGATCGCCGGCGCTGGCCTCACATCACGCTTGATCGCCCGAACTGGCCCGCGTGTTCCAATGACCGCTGGGGCCTTGATGGCGGCGATTGGGCTGTTCTGGCTCTCGTCCATCACCGACCACGCGGAATATGTGGCCTCGGTGCTCGGACCGCTGGTCGTGCTCGCGGTGGGCTTGGGCCAGGTCTTCGTCTCGACAAGCTTTGTCGCGATTTCTGGAGTCAAGCCGAGCGAGTCGGGACTCGCTTCGGCTGTGCTCAACGTCGGCCGGCAGCTGGGCGGCTCGATCGGAATCGCGGTGATGGGCACCATCGCGACGAGCGTCAGCAAAGATCAACTCGCCGGCGTTCGGATAACGCACGAGACCGTCAACCACGCGCTGACTGCGGGATTCAGCGCGGGGTTTCAGCTGGGCGGACTGATCGCCGTGGCCGGGTTCGTCGCGGCGATCGTCGCGGTCCGGCGGCCGAGGCCGGCGATCGTGATGGAGGAAGTTGAAGCCCGGGTCGCCTGACGGTGCGGGGCAAATTTGCCCCGCACCCCTTTTCCCTGATACGTTGTTTGACGGCTGCGCGGGCCCAGCCCGCGACTCAACCGGGGGTGCGGAAAATGAAGAACTCTCGTCATGCCCTGCTGGCTGCTGCCGGCATTGCTTCCGTGGTCGCGGCCGCGATCGGGCTGTCGCCTGGCGTCCTTGGCGCATCGACGTCGGGCTACACGGTCGCCAACGTCGGAGCGTACGGCGGCGAGCCGTCGATCGTGTCCGACAACTCGGGCCGGCTCTACATCAGCACGCCAAGCGGCGGCACGATCACCTATAGGTCGACGAACCACGGAACGAGCTGGACGCAGGTCACGACTGCCGACCCCGTCAGCGGCGACGACTGTCTGGCCACGGACCAGTCCGGCGCCGTGTATCTGTGCAACTTGAACGGCAGCAAGGAAGTCGTGCCCCTGCAGGCGGACGTCTGGAAGTCGGTCGACCGCGGCCAGACCTGGACGCAAGGTGCGCCTATCACCAGGCAGGCGTCTGTCTGCGCCGCTAGCTGCAGTCCGTTCGGCGTCGACCGTGACTGGGTCGCCGCTTCGATCCCGCCGACCTATTCCGATACCGGCCATGCCGAGGTGGTGCTGATGTACCACGATTTCTACGGACCGAGCGAGATCTGGGTCAACATCTCGCACGACGGCGGCACCACTTTCTCGCCCGCGCAGCCGGTGCTTGCGACGGCTGTCCAGGGAGACCCGACCACGGCGGTGGTTGTAGGCGCCGAGACCTTCTGCAATACGGTCCCGGCCGGTGTCGCGATCGCTCCGCCCGGCACACCGCACGCGGGACGCATCTTCGTCGCCTGGATCGCCGCAGATCCGGTGCAGAACGCATCGGGCTGCAATGTCTCGATGTTCCAGTCGTTTCACAACTTATTCATCTCGTACTCCGATGACAACGGAGTCACGTGGGCCGCGCAGCAGGCGTTCGACGCCGGCATAGGTCACGACGCATCGAGTCCGTTTGCCACCTTCACCATCGACAACCAGGGCAACCCTTACTTCGGCTTCACCATCAACCTCCAGTCCGATCCGACCTGCTCGACCAAGTCAGGCGCCGCGCTCCAGTCCGCGACCTATTGCGAGTACGACACGTACCTCGTCTGGTCCAACGACGGGGGCCGCACGTGGGATGGCGGCGGAGGACGTCTTCCAGGCAGCGCCGCGACCGCTTATCGGGTGAGCCCGCCGAGCGAGACCGGCACGCACCAGTTCCCGACGATCTCCGCCGGCGATCCGGGCAAGGTGGTAGTCGGTTATCTCCGCACTCCACTCATCGAGCCGACGGATGCCCTGGGCAAGTTCCTACCGGGCGGCTGCGCTAGCAGTCAGACAGTCGCGTATGGCGTAGGACCGTGTCCCTGGAACCTTTATGCCGCGCAGTCTCTAAACCTGCAGGCTGGACCGTCTGGACCGTCGGGCGCGATATGGGCTGTGACCCAGATCACCAGCACGCCTATGCACATCGGGGACATTTGCAATCTGGGCATCGCGTGTATCGGTCGCGCAGGTTCCAACCGACACTTGCTCGACTTCAACATGTCAGCGCTCCCCCGCCGGGGAACAATCGCAATATGAACCAGCTGAAGACCGCCTTCCTCTTGGTGGCTCTGACAGTCCTGCTCGTGCTCATGGGCAGGCTGCTCTTCGGCGACGCGGGTACGGTCACTTTCCTGCTTCTGGGCGTGGTCATGAACGGCGTGGCGTACTGGTTCAGCGACCGGATCGCGCTCGCCTCGGCGCAAGCGCAGGAGGTCTCGCCTGCCGACGCGCCGATGCTCCATCGCCTCGCCGACCGGCTGGCGATTCAGTACCGAGTACCCAAGCCCAAGGTTTACATCAGCCCTGATCCCTCACCCAACGCCTTCGCCACTGGGCGCAACCCGTCCCACGCCGCGATCTGCGTCAACCAGGGCCTGCTCCAGATCCTCGACGAGGAAGAGCTCTATGGCGTGCTCGCGCATGAGTTCGGCCAGGTCCGCAATCGGGACATCCTGATCAGCTCGGTCGTCGCCGTCCTGGCCCGCACCACCACGCT
>Ga0209238_1001130_pt1 | contig 10166 bp, 11 predicted proteins | sample GraSoi013_1_20cm_FD_185823 | JGI IMG/M metagenome (GOLD analysis project Ga0209238, IMG submission 185823) | Grasslands soil microbial communities from the Angelo Coastal Reserve, California, USA - Sample 10_02_2013_1_20cm (SPAdes) (version 2) | ecosystem: Environmental > Terrestrial > Soil >...
TGAGGATGTATGCTGTGACGACCATTCCGACATAGACGCTGATGGATTTGGCGTATCCAAGTCTCAAGACCAGGGTTTTCTTTCCTACTGCATTGTCTGCGTCCATGTCTGGGAATTCGTTGATCCAAAGGACGGCGGCGATGAGTAATCCGACCGGTATGGAGGCGAGTAGTGGTTCTATTGCGAAGCTGTGCGCCTGAACGTAGTACGCGCCGAGGGTCATTACTGGGCCGAAGTTGAGTCCGACGATTAGTTCTCCGACTCCACGGTATGCTAGGCGGAATGGGGGTCCAACGTAGGCGTAAGTCGAGATTACTCCAATCAATCCTAGTAAGAACAGGTAGGGTAGTGATAGAGCGAAGATGAAGTAAAGTCCAATCAGGCTACCTAAGACTAGGCATGTTGTTGCGACGAGGATGTGTGTTGAAGGCTTGACCAGTCCAGCAGTCAGTATCCGTCCTCCGCCAGCGAATGGATTCTGGTGCTTGACCTGGAGATCGTTTCCGCTTTTGAAATCGAAATAGTCATTGATCATGTTGGTAGCGATCTGGATGAGACTGGCGCCAAGAATAGTGAGAAGGAAGGTTGCGAGGTTGAAGACATGAGCGACTTGAAACGCGATTACTCCACCGAGAACTACCGGGACAAAGGTCGCTTGCAGGAACGGAATGCGCATGGTCCTGAGCCATAGAGCTAGGAAGGGTGGGCTTCGGACCTCAGCGGTTGAACTGGTTGTCAACCCTATTCTCCTGATTTTTCGCGAGAGCGGCTGGTCCGCAGATAATATAAACTCTTAACCGATATTTGTCGGTCCCGAGAGCGAAAACCTAAAGTCGGCTAGAAGAGAGCCGCAGTGGGCCGTTCAAGAGGATTGTCGTTGGAAGAGAGAGACGTAGTCGTAGTAGGAGCAGGCATAGCCGGCTGCATGACAGCGGCTACTATAGCGATAAAGTCGAAGAACAAAGTAGACGTTCTCTTACTCGACCGGAACCCCGAGGCCGAGGTCGGAAAGAAGACCACTCTAGGTTGGGTCTGCGGAGACGCTGTAGGAGAGCATCACATCAAATTCCTCAACGAACATCTCGGCGTCACATACGGCAAGCCTGAGATGGAAAATCGGGTCACAGCTGTCTACGTCTACTCGCCAGACATGAAGGTCAGGGTCCCGTTTGAAGGACCCGGCTACGTGCTAGATCGGCCAAAGTTTGGCAAGAGACTGCTCGATGACGCGTTGAAGGCTGGAGTGGAATTTCGTGGAGGAGTCCAAGCGCTGGATCTGGTGGAAGAGTCAGGCCGGATAGTGGGACTCAAGGGACAGACTGTGGGCGGGACCGTTAACCGACCTTTCGAGATGAGAACGAAGCTCGTTATTGACACGTCGGGAATGTCGACGAAGCTTCGGAGAAATCTTCCTATCCCAAGTTATATCGAGAAAGAGATCGATAAGGATGACATCGAGCCAACGGCGCGTCTGAACGCAAAACTCAGGGACGGAGTCGAGGTCGAACCCTTCCACTGCGACATCTACCTCGACCAGGAGAAGGCTCCGGGAGGATATCTCTGGCTATTCCCGAAGAGCGAAGACAAGGTGAACATCGGTCTCGGTATTCAACAGAAGAGAAGCCAGAAACCGTTGAGTGCACTGTTGAAGGACTGGCTCGCGACCGATGATCGTTTCAAGGAGATGACGCCCTTGAGCGATGATAGCAATCTTACCGGAAGCTGGCAAGTCTCCGTGAGACACCAGAACGATTGCCTAGTGGCGAATGGCTACATGATCTGCGGCGACACAGCCTGGTTCCCCAATCCAATTAGCGCGGGCGGCATTGGTCCAGGACTGATCGGCGGCGTCCTGGCCGGAGAAACAGCTGTCCGTGCGGTAGAGCAGAACGATTTCACTGAGAAGAATCTCTGGCAATACAACTTAGACTTCGTAAAGCACTACGGAAGCAAGACAGCGGGGCTGGAGGCGTTCAGAATGTACCTCCAGACCCTGAACAATCAAGAGATCAACTATGGAATGCGCCACTTCCTGTCGGGGAAGGAGGCGACTGAGATCTCTCTTGGCGAGATGCCCCATCTCTCACCGTTCGAGAAGATCGTGAAACTATTCCTGGGACTAGGATCGTACAAGGCCTTTTGTGGATTAGTCTACACCATGAAGCAGATGGCGACACTCAACAATCTCTACCAGAACTACCCCAAGGACCCGTCACAGTTTGAAGCATGGAAGCACCAAGTAGATTCGATTCTCACAGAAACTAGGACACGATTCAGCTAGAAAGTTAGGCCAGTCCCATCGTCGCGGCATCACATAGTCAATAAAGACGTCCCAGAACCAAATCGCGCAAGGGACAGTCAATATATATTCCCGATTCGTCCCGCTCATTTTGAAGCAGTTGTCTTCTCCAGACATTACTCCATTCGAGTCCAGACGGGTTGATGATCAGGCACTCGTGATGGAGATGTTGTCCACGGAGACCGATGCAACCTACACTTTTCAAGGTCTCAAGAGACGGCTCGGACTGCATCAGGAGAAGCTGACAAGAATCCTTAGGCGATTAGAAGATAATAATCTCGTCGCAAAGACCGAAGAGGGATACCGGACCCTGAAACATTCGCGTAAGGCAACCCAACACCTCGTGAATGGTGAACCAGTGATTCGGGGCCAGCTTCCGCCAGGTATCGACTCACAGAGTCTGCTGGGAAAGATCAAGGGTCGGTGGTTCAAGAATTTCCGCTGGGTTGGATACGCCAACGGGACGGATGAGCTGTCGCTCTACTGGATTACAGAAGACAACAAGTTCCAAGTCAGGATTCAACTCTCGCCGATTGAGATTCTAGTCTGGTCCCAACCCACGGATCCAAAAGAGACCGATTCTCCCGTGACTGCGGCCTACGAACTGTTCGACCGCATCAGTCGAATGGTACCAGAACTCGGCGAAAACAGCTAAGCTACAACTCAAGCATTATCGGATCAGGGCCGAGTTTCAATCTTGGATTGAAACCGGAATATCCTTAGCCGAGACACGATTAGTCTTTACTTGAAACCATCATCGCTCAAAGAGTGAGCAACACTGGAGGCATCAGCGACCGAGCCCGAACCCGTTGTGAGTTGGAGGGCACTTATCGGCCTTCTTGGCTGGGTGCTGGTTCTTACTGGAATATTCCTCCTCACAGCAGGCTGCAGCCCGATACACCGGACATCCTGCAGCACAAGACTGACACTCTCTTCAACAGTAACAACAATCGCTGGGGCACTTCTTCTGACCACCTCATGGCTGACAGGAGAGAAAGGAGACAAGACTCCCCTGAAAGTAAGTGTCAAGATGCTTGCGAAGTATCTTCTCATACTCCCAGGCCTCGCAATCATAGTCGCCATAGTCCTATTCTTGGCTTTCATCGGCCTCCCCCTTTAGAAGAATCGATGACGATTATCGCAATCTCCTACTACCCTCAGCGGCCGCCTTGCCAAAACGCCCGCCGGCAAGCTAGGGCCACGAAACCCTTCTCACCATGGACTGGATACCCATTTCCCCAGTCAATATGGGTCGCCCTACACAGTCGTATAGTGAGGAAGAAAGCAAATGATCGGAGAATCTATCCAATTTGATGACAGCTTCGACGTAGTGAAACTGGACTGGCAACCCATAGAACGGCATCCTAGACCTTTCCGAAAGAAGAACCCGAACGACTTCGGGCGAAGCGGATTCAGGTTTAGCCTAAGCCTTTCCCATATGTTACTCTAGCTCGCTCGTTGGGTCTTAGCAGGGCAACCGGGCATCGCCTCTGAGACAGCTCCCGGATGTTTTGGGCGGAGTCAGTTTATCGAACTTTGTTTCGTAGCAAACCTGGTTGGCTACATGTTTGCAGAGAGCCTAGTAATGCTCGTCAAGCCCAACAAGGTTCTCGTTAGCCCGAGGTCGGGCTGGGAAATTTTTCTCCTCGAGGCTAATTAATCAACTAGGTTGAGTTCGGATCTTCCGATGATCCCAAAACGCCACGCTACCCCCAGCTGCGACAAATAATCCGAGTATGATTACCGCCCAGGACACGCCGTTGGCGGTCCAAGGATTGTACAGACATCCTGGATAATTGTTGGGAGCTGGACAAACGGTTGTTGCCAAGCCTAACGTGATGCCTGCTACAATGATGCCCACGCCCACGAGGATCATCGCGATTCCGGATTCTACGTCCATGATCTCACTCCAGAACCTAGTGAGGAAGATTTAGTCATGGCGTAACCGCAGGAACCGCCCTGAAGGCTCACAGCCCATTCCGAGAGTTCTATCTCACTTCGAGACGTCCTTTTAGAAAAATGGGACGCTCACATCTACCAAAGGCTCGACGGATGTGAGGCCATATGGAGATCTTTCCTTCAACGGGGATTTGGTGCTTCGCCTAGAGACTAGCGGGTGCGAGTGTTAGTTCCGAGTTCGTACTAGAGCTGCCTGACACGGTCTGTGCTGCTTGATTGATCAAGTCAGCTACGGCTTCGGGGTGGGAGATCATGGACAAATGTCCTGCTCTGACCTGAACGATTGTTGAATGTGCGCGTTGGGCCATGAACAGCTGCGCGAAAGGCGGAATCACGTTATCGATTGTGCCGACGAGGTAGAAGGACGGGATTGTCTTCCATGCAGGCACTCCAGACGGCTGCGGTAAGGCACTAAGAGCGAACGGGCGTTGGGTCGATGCGAGGACGGCCCCCTCTTTGGAGGGGAGGTCGTTCGCGAAGCAGGAGGGGAAGAGATTTGGTTTGACGTAGAGATCAACGTCTCCCGTCAATGGAACGAAGTTGAAGACCGTTGTGGGATCTCCTGAAAGGCAGGACGGAGACTGACCAGGTGGCGGTGGGACGCTGGAGAGCGATGCTAGTGATTCTCCCTGGTCGGGCGCGAAGGCGTCTATGTAGACGAGAGCTTTCACGTTCGGATTTCCGGTGGCGGCATTGGTGATGACTGCTCCTCCATAGGAGTGGCCGACCAGGATTATTGGGCCGCTGATGCTCTGGAGGAAGCTGGCAATGTAAGCGGCGTCGGAAGTTAGGCCTCGTAGTGGGTTGGCCGGGGCGTACACTGTGTAGCCCTGTTGTTGCAGGATGCTGATGACGCGACTCCAGCTCGATCCATCAGCCCACGCGCCGTGGATAAGAACGATGGAGGGTTTCGGCCCGGATGCAGTATCAGATCTCGCAGCAACGACATAGGCTGGAACGATGAGAAGAGCGAGGATTGCTAACGGGATGAACTTTTTCATATCTATCATTTCACCTCTGGTGATGCTACTCTGTTTTCGCGGTTGGTGATAAGCCTGCCAGTGAGTCAAAGAATAGCTGCAGAAGGATCGATGCGGAATACTATCCAATTTCTAGAGGGGAGCTTAGCCTAGGCTCCGCCCAGAGTTACAATAAGGTCAGTTAGAAATCCGGCTAATAGTCCGATGAACAGCCCGACCATTAGCAGATCGTTTCTGGATTCACGTCTCGCAGTATTGTACATGAGGAGAGTGACGTAGATCAGGGCTCCACCTGCAAGTGAGAGGAAGAGGATGTAGGTAATCTGAGACACCCAGACGCTCCCAACTATGGTCCCGAAGAAGGTGGGGCTACCACCTATGATGCCCATTTTGACGAGAAACGAAACCTCGGGCTTCTTCGCGATGCCTGTTAGGGGCCCAGCGATTCCGAAACCTTCTGTCGCGTTGTGGGCTCCGAAGCCGACGATGAGGACCACTGCAAGTGCGATCGCGCCTGAGGCGAAAGACTGACCGATGGCTAGCCCCTCGCTGAAGTTGTGCAACCCTATGCCGACAGCGATCATCGTCGCAAGATGATGTGGATTGCTGAAAAGCTCAGAGCCATGCTGCTGGGGCGCGGTGTCAGGTTTAGCAGGGGTGTTTGATGCTCCGGGGCGATTGTTTTCTTCCGAGATTGCTAGTTTCTTCTTGGTTGAGATGATTCTTCTGAGATACCTTTGTTCGTAGAGTGCGAGTCCCAATAGTCCCAGACCCAGGCCGCCGAACAATGCAAGAAGATCTATCGCAGCGTCCACAACCGGACCTTTCCCTGTGAAACCGGCGACCGCTGCTAACTTAGCCGGGTCCCAGGCGTGGGACAATACGTCAGTTATCAAGAATAATAGGATTCCCATCGCGAGTGCGTTGAGGAATCCCTTCTTCATGCGGCTAACGTTGGGGAGCAGGGCCATGGGCAGGCCCAGGAATATGGTCAGCCCGGCGACTGCGCCTAGGAGTAGGAGCTGCGCGTAGTCTATCAAACCGCAACGCAACCCTAGGTTATGACATACGTCATTTAAGCCAATCGACGTTAACGAAATCCGTTAACACCGTTAATAAACAGCAGACGCCTGTCCCAACGCCATGCGAAATATCGCTGAAAACGTGCGTAGCGAAAACATGATTCCAGTCGTTCGCGCCCGCCTCGCAATGGTCCTCCAACGCGAGGGACTGAGGGTGACGGAGATCGCCGCGGCTCTCAACACCACTCCAGCTGCCGTCGTGCAGTATCTGAAAGGAAAGCGAGGTAGACTGGTTGGACGGCCCGCTCAACTCGACCGCACTATCGAGGCACTAGCGGAGAGGATCCTGCAAAGGGTCCGGAGCGGCGTAAGGGAAGGAGTCAGGATGCCAGAATTGATGGAAGCCGCCGACCAACTAATAATCGCCAGCAAAGGCAGCAAGATGCTAGAAGAGACAACACCGAAGAACAATAGACAAATCGTCGACGTTCTTCGACAAAGACTAGAACTAGAACTGAAAGCATCGGAAAGATGCCTAGAATCCGCCGTAAAGTTTGACGATCAATACTCAAAACTGCTCCTTAGAATGATCGCGGCAGACAGCATGAGGCATGCTGATGTTGTTTCTCAGATCATCTCATGGACCGAACTACCTCGCGAGCCCACACTAAATGTTCCGAAGAAAGAATTCCTCGATGCGATCCTGCAAATAGAAGACAAGGCGGGGGAACAATCACTCAAAGATACCGTGAAGATCTCACATCCTATAGCGAGACTGCTTCTAGAATGGATTGATACAGATGAGAAGAAGCACGAACGGATCATCAGTAAGATGGTCCGCATTATCCAAACCTCAGCTTGAGGACGTTACTCTAAGAAAAATCGCTATTTTGCTTGGTGGTAGGAGAGGAGGACGATGCCTGACGGGAAGGTCTTCGACTCTGCAAGTTTCAAAGGCTTCAGCATCTCCGCATGATCATCGAAGAGCCGCCTCCCGCTTCCCAAGACAACAGGATGGACCATGAGCCGTAGTTCATCGACGAGGTCATGCTGCAAGAGCGTGTTCACCAGCTTCGCGCTTCCGTAGACAAGAATGTCCTTTCCCGGCTGCTGCTTCAGCTTCCTCACTTCATCCGCGACATTCGTCCTAATCAGCTTGGAATTGTTCCAGTCGGCTTTCTTCAGAGTCGTTGAAACCACATGCTTGGCCAGATTGTTCATCTTGTCAGCGAAACCCGCGTCGTCCTTTGCTTTTGGCCAGTAGGCTGCGAATATCTCGTAGGTCTTTCGGCCTAGCAAGAGCGCGTCGCTGGCAGCTAGCTCGTCCAGCTTGTATTTCGGAACCTGATCGTCGCGGAACTTGAAACTCCAACCGCCATGCTTGAAACTGCCACTAGCATCCTCCTCCCGTCCGCCTGGAGCCTGCATGACACCATCCAGCGACACGAACTCTGAAACGACTATCCTTCTCATTCTACTAACTTCCCTTGCCATAGCGGAGACTGACGACTCCGTTCTTGTACGTCTTGGATTCTAGTAGTTTCAACCTGCGCATCTCACTCTGTTCTCTGAACAATGGTTTTCCCTTGCCGAGAACGATAGGATTGATGTTGAAGAAGTATTCGTCGATCAAATTCAGATTCATGAACGTTGACCCAAGCGTTGGGCTCGCGAATAGTATGAGGTTCTTGCCAGGCTGCTTCTTCACCATAGCAATTTCTTCGCCGATATGATCTTTGACAATCCTCGTATTCTGCCAATGAACGTTTTTCAGGGTTCTGGAGAATACAATCTTGGGTGCGGGATTGAGCCAGTGTGAATGGTCAAGATCATGTTTCGTAGCCGTAGGGCTACTAGCCGCAGTCGGCCAGTAGCTTTCCATGAGCTGATAGGTCACTCGACCAAACAAGGCTGTATCCGCAGTGTTCACTAGACCTTGGACATCTTCCATAAGGTCATCGTCGAAATAGACCCAGTCAATTTCTCCATTGGGACCCGCGACAAAACCATCTAGTGATACGTGCATGAGCCAGACAACATTTCTCGTCTTGATTCCCTCCAGATTTCAGATTCTCTTCAGGTATTTCTTCTAGGCCATCTCAGCAATTGCTGCTCAAGAGAGAGGTTGGTTCCCGCCCTCGGGGGCGGGACGGGTAAAAAACCCGGGTGATCAGGACCTCGCGGTCTGTTCAATCGGAGTTTTCTCGTGCCGCTGGCCTTCGTGTGTCTGTTTCAAGACTTCATCTAGGCGCTCGTAGGATTCGTTGATTCCTTCTTCCGCGCCGCTCTGGATCATTCCGTCGCGGTCGGCGACTGATTGGAAGACCGCTTGAGCAGTTAGTTTGGTTCTTCCACCAGGCAATTCTTGCAATCTCAGCGTCTGAAGAGCCACATGTCCCTTTTCGGGCAGCCCTTCAAATTCGAACGTGTCGATGATTCGTTCAGGTGGGAGAACTTCGTGGATCACGCCATGGAATCCATATTCATTGCCGTCCTTGTCTTTATGGATGTATCTCCACATGCCTCCGCTTCTCGGTTCAAATTTTTCGAGTCTCATTGTGAGTCTTCGCGGTCCGAGCCACTGAGTGTAGAGCTTAGGGTCTGTGTGAGCTTTGAAGACGAGCTCGCGAGGTGCGTCGAACTCTCTTGTAATGAAGAACTCTTGCTTGCCAGGTTCGGCAGTAATTTTTGTCTTACTCACTTCTTCTCACCACCCTTCGCCAGTTTCTTCTTTTCAGCTTCCAATAGTTTGTCTAAGGCATCGTAGCGAGCATCGTAACGCCTTGTCATTTTTTGAACCCAGTCTTCAAGTTCGGACATCGCTTCGCGATTAATCTTGTATATGCGTTGTTGCGCCTTTTTTTCCACGCGCACAAAGTTGGCTTTCCGCAGCACTTTGAGATGCTGTGAGATTGCCGGGGGACTGACATCAAAGTTATCGCAAATGTCTGTAGCAGACAATTGTCCTTTGGTGGCTAGCAGCTCTATGATGCTACGCCTTGTAGGCTCAGCTAGTGCGCTGAAAAGCTCCTGTGTCTCCGTCGCGTTGTCTCGCTGTATGCTTGACATCCAATAAGCAGTCACTTAATTAAGCGTAGCCTTAATTAACCTTTCTTCTGCTCATGGATTGACAGCTGCGAAGCTCCAACTCTGTCATGAACGAATATTACGACGATATGATTCTGTTCGGGAGGACCTTTTGGAAAATCTGGAGTGCGTCCATAGCGTATTCGCGGAGAATCGTTTCCCTGGTCTGGGTTTGTCTTCTGGGCTTGAAATACACGCCTAACGGCACCATATAGAATCTAATCCCTGTCTCCAGATTCGCGTTATCTCTGTAGTTCATCTCAAGATCGTACACGTGAAACTTGTGCCTCTGCCTTCTCATCGTCAGCCAGACGAAAAAGTCCTGTAAACGGAATTTTGGCTCTCCCTTCGTCATGAATAGTGAGATGACCGCGTCATGCGGAATGGCAATATTCGAAGCATCAGCCGCCAACGATTCCAGACTGGTTTGCTCATAGTCCTCAAGTGTCTTCGGCTGCACATCAGTAACCAGAGCTGTCCCGTATCTCATCTCGCCACGAAGCACAAAACTGCTCCTTGTCTTCTTCTGATGGATGAAGATTGATCGACGATCAGTTACGAGAACAGCATACTCTTTGGGATAGTCCTTGTCCGGCACGATAACCCGGTGGACCAGTGCCAGCTTCCTTTCGGGCACCGTATAAGACCCCTTCCCAGTTTCGTACATCGTTTCCAAGTTATTCGGGCTCTATACTCGTCTCTTGGCTAGATTCTTCCTATAACTGCCGCGCACAATTGGTACACTCGCAACGAGACCAACTATCGTTACTACATTCGATTCGAATACGTCCAATAAACGACCGCGTTATTAGACAGAAC
>Ga0209238_1001131_pt1 | contig 10164 bp, 8 predicted proteins | sample GraSoi013_1_20cm_FD_185823 | JGI IMG/M metagenome (GOLD analysis project Ga0209238, IMG submission 185823) | Grasslands soil microbial communities from the Angelo Coastal Reserve, California, USA - Sample 10_02_2013_1_20cm (SPAdes) (version 2) | ecosystem: Environmental > Terrestrial > Soil >...
AGCTTCTTCTCGACCGCGCTCGTCCGTCGCTGCCTCTGGGCCATGGGGCGTCTCAGGCCTTCCGGCGCGTCGCGGTCGCGCGTTTGCGTGTCGCCCGACCCGTGGTCTTCCCTCGTGGCCGCGACGGCTTCCCGGCTTTCGCTTCGTCTTCGGGAGCTCCGTTCGGGGACATGGCCCCTCCTGGCGCTTCGCGGATCAGGACCGGCACCTCGCCTTCAACGCCCTCCGGCGTGACGATGATCGAATGCGGGAGACCTTCCGGGCCACCTCCGTTCTTCCCCAGGAGCTCGTCGGTCTTTTCGCCTCCGGTCCGCCTCATGGCGATCCTCTGGAGCTGCGCCTTGAGCTTCGCCGTGGGCAATCGGCCACCCTTGAGGCGGTTACACGACTCGACGACCTCCTCGATGTAGAGCTCGAAGATGTTGCGTCGACGGAACTCGCTGTGGGCCCGGTCGCGTCGCCTGAGAAAGGCTCCCAGCCGTCGGCCGCATTCGCGCAGCGCCAGGGTGATCTCTTTGCGGATCTCGTCGTAATCGGCGATCGCTTCCTTGGATTCGCTGGTAAACGGAACCCAGACCGAGGCCATATGGGCGAAGACCACCATCGGGCCAGACGGGAGTGCGCCCTTGGACTGAGACACTCCGTAGTTGCGCCAGGTGGTGTCGAGCACCGACTTGTAGATCACGCAGGCGGACTGCTGATAGAGGAGCGGCACGCGGTTGGCGTAGCGGATGAGGCGGCCCGCCTCGATCACAAACGGGTTGCCGCGGTACACGGCTGGCGGCCGGCTCACCGCCGTGTAGAACTCCCCTTTGATTTGCTGATACAGGCCGGAGAGGATCGCCTTTTCTCCGACCGGGGAGAGGCAGTTGGTCGGTGGCGCCATGATCTTGGTCGACTGGATGGCCTTATAGAGGGTCTCGGAGGCCTGCCCGTGGATGTCCCGGGGACGCGCGCGGGCCGAGAGGCCCGCGGCCTTGCAGATGTCCGCGGCAAGGCGAGGCGACACCCGACTGAAATCACTGGCCAGGAACCCTGACAGGGAATGGCTCTTGGTGTCCTGGAGCATCTTGAGCAACATCCCGAGCTCGATTCCGTAGGGATGCGGCTTGATCTCGCGTGGCGCCGGAGGGAGCTCGTGGTACGTCCTGGGATACTCCTTCGTGTCTCCCTCCGGCGTGAGGTACGTCAGCTTGACGTGCGGATTGGCAATAATGGTTTGCTCGACGTACTCGTCGACCGAGGCCCGCCCCTTCTGGTAACGGCCCTCGACTTCCATGGTCACCTGGGTTCCACGCTGGGACTCCCAGGCGATCTGCTTCTTCTCCAGAATCTGCGGCTCGTTCTTCTTGGTATCGATCTGGACCTCGAAGTAATGGGCGGGCGCTCGCGCACTGGTGCGGGAGATGATCTGGACGGGCTTGCCGGTCGTGAGCTGTCCATACATGCCGGCCGCCGAGATGCCGATGCCCTGCTGTCCTCGGCTCATGCGCAGCCGATGGAACTTGGACCCGTACAGGAGCTTCGCGAAGATCGGCGGAATCTGCTGGCGGATGATGCCGGGCCCGTTGTCGGTGACCGTAATCCGGAAGCGGCTCGCCTGGCTCGCCGGGGGCGGAGCCTCCCCATTGGCGACGGCCTCCACCTTGACGATCACGTCGGGGAGGATCCCGGCTTCCTCGCAGGCGTCAAGCGCGTTATCGACGGCCTCCTTCACACAGGTGAGCAGCGCCTTTCGCGGATTGTCGAACCCCAACAGATGCCGGTTCTTGGTGAAGAACTCGGAGACGGAGATCTCCCGCTGGCGCGCCCCCATCTCGACGGCGGACACCGCCGGCTTCGGCTGCGTGGCGACCGGACTGGTCTTCGACGGATGGAGCTTCCGGCCGCGCGTTGGCACGGGCTCTGTTCCACGATTCCGCATATACCATTCATACAAGCAGAGTCCGCTACACGGACTCAAGTTTTCCCTCTGACCACCACGTGGGCTCAAGTACACTGGGACGAGAAGGCCCTGGGGCGATGTCCAATCAGCAGGCACTCGTCGTGTTCCTGCGCGCGCTCGTGGCAGCCAAGAAATCGCTGGCGCTCTACCCGCCGGGCAGTGAGACAGCGATGGCATGGATCGAGCGGCTACGGCGCTCGTTGGACGACGCCTTCCGCCAGGGCCTGATCTTCCCGATCCGCGTGGCCCGGGACAGCTTCGCCTGGGCGGGCGGCGAGCTCCCCACCACGGACCGGGCGCTGAAGGGTCTCCGGTTCGAGATGCAGTCCCGGGGGATCGGCGAGCTCAGCATCGAGCCGTCGGTCGAGAACTGGGAGCTCCAGGCAATGCTGGAGCTGCTCAACAAGCCGATCGAGCAGCTCGCCTCCATCACCGCCGCGCACAGCTACCTCCGTGACCGAGCCGTCGTCCGCGTGAGTGTCGGCGGGGCAGGTCTCGGGGGCCTCCCGGCTTCCTCGGCTCTGGACACCGGCTGGGGCACTGGCATAGAGGAGTCGGGCTCGGGCGCGAGCCTCGCTTGGACGGACGGGGACGCCCTGGATCTGCTCGTCGAGTCGATCCTGGAATTGGTCGACAAGCGATTCGAGAGCCTGGCCTATGACCGTACCGGGTTGCTCGAGTGGTTCCAGACGGTCTCGCGCGGCGGGCGCGTCGATCGCCTCTACGCGGCGGTGAACATGCTCGGCGCGATGGCGCAAGGCAGTGGCGACCGCGAGGTTCGCGGACGGACGACGCTCGAGGCCCTCATGCTCCTCCCCGACGCCACGCTGGCGCCCTTCTTCACCGACTGCCTCCTGCCCGGCGCGGCGAGCGATCTCACCGCGTTCAACCTGCTCACGCAGGTCACCGAGGACGAGCTGCGGGGGATCGCCCGCCACGTCCCACGGGAGCGGCTCGTCGCGCTGACGACGGAGCTGCTCGAGTACCCCTGGGAGGAAGGCAAGCGCTTGCGCTTGCTGGAGGCGATCACGTTGACGCTCGAGCGTGGCGCTGAGCCCGGGGCGTCTCCGGCAGGACCCGCCCTGCTCTCGCACCAAGATCCGCTCTTACTCGAGCTGCGGCAGGAGATCATCGACGCCTGCCGCCCCGACGTGCTCCTCGCGCGAAGCGCGGACGTGCTCCTGGCGCTGGTCTCTAGCGTCCATCCGGGCGAATATCCGGGGTTCGCAGCCGATGCGCTGGCGGAGATCGCCCGCGAGGCGCTGGCGGGCGGCCAGCCCGATCTGGTCCTCCGGGTCTTGCGCGGCGTGGCGACCGACGCCGCGCCCGAGGTATCCCGAGAGCCCCCGACCCCGACCATGCTGATCCGCCGCAAGCTCGCCGGGCCGAGCCACGTCTCGCTCGTCGTGGATCTCCTCCGTCGGGACTCTCCGATGGGCCCGATGGCCGTCGCGACCGAATATCTGCGTTTCGCCGGCCCAGAGGGCGTCGAGGTGTTCACGGCGCTCCTCGCGGAGGAGCCAGACCGACGGGTCCGGATCCGGATGTGCGAAGTGCTCGCCCGGGTGGGAGTGCCGGCGATCCCCCCGTTGCTGTCGCGGCTCGTTGACAAGCGCTGGTTCGTGGTGAGGAACGCCCTCTACACGCTCCGCAAGATCGGGCACGCGTCCGCGTTCCCGGCCATCGTCGCCGCGCTGGAGCACCCCGACCCGCGGGTCCGGCTGGAGGCCGTGCGGGTCGCCGTCCAGGTCGGCGGGGCAGCCGCAAAAGCGCCGGTTCTCCGCCGCGTGCATGATCCAGACGCATCGGTGCGACGGGCGGCGATCAGCGCGGTCGGTGCCCCGGGGAACGACGGCGCGGTCCCGGAGTTGCGAAAGGTGCTCCTGGGCCCGGGCGCCCGAAGCGAGGACGACGCGGAGGTCCAGCTCGGGACGATCCGCGCGCTCGCCTCGATCGGCACCTCGGCGGCGCTGAGCGTTCTCGAGGCTGCCGTCAGCCGACGCACCTGGTTCTGGAGGCGCGCCGAGCGCCGCGTCCGTGATCTGGCCGCCCAGACGCTGAGCGCCCGGAAGCCACGGGTGCCCGGTCTCCCCCAAGGCCGTCGATGACCGGTAGCCCGACCGAGCAGGCGTCGCACGTCTTCGGGTGCTTGCACGGCATGGTCCGGACGGCCGCGCTCTATCCACCGATGCACGCCCAGACCGTCAAAGCCAAGCAGACGCTGCACGACGCGTTGACCGCCTACCTGAGCTCGCACGGGAGGCTCGTGTACCGCTTCCTGGGCGACGTTCTCGTCGCCGACGATCGGATCCTCCCCCGGGAGAGCCTCCTCTACCGTCAGTTCCTCGCGGTCTGCCAAAACGAGCGGCAGATCGGGAGCATCTCGTTCATGGTGGGGGTGGAGCCACGCGAAGTGGACGCGCTCCTCGAGGCCGTGACCGAGGGCGTGGGCGGCGAGCCGTCGTCGTGGACGTCTCGCAAGGGGTTGACCCACGTGCGGCTGGGTCCGCCGGTGCAGCCCGAGCAACAGAGCGGAGAAGCGACGGCCCGACGCGCCTACTACGGCTCCATCGACGCACTCCGCGACATCCAGGCGACCGTCCGCGCTCGCTCCCCCCTCGCCGTGGAGCAAATCGGAACGCTGCGCGTCTTCACCTCGACGCTCTTGGAGCAGATCCTCCAGAGCCCGGCGCTGGTGCTCCGCCTCGCGAGCATCAAGTCCTACGACGAGTACACCCTCTACCACTCGGTGAACGTGGCCGTCATCTCGATCGGCCTCGGGCTCGTGATCGGCCTGCCGGAGACCCTCCTCCGGGAGATCGCTATGGCCGGGATGCTCCATGACGTCGGCAAGATCGCCATCCCGCACGAGATCCTACGGAAGCCGGGCCCGCTCGACGAAGAGGAATGGCAGGTCATGCGACGTCACCCCGTCCTCGGCGCGGATCTCCTGAGCCGCCTGCCAGGCTCGAACCGTCTGCCGATGATCGTCGCCTTCGAGCATCACATCCGCTTCGACATGCGCGGCTATCCGTCCGTTCCCGCCGGCTGGACGCAGCATCCGATCAGCCGCCTGGCCTGCGTGGCCGACGTGTTCGACGCCATGACCTCGCGCCGCGCATACAAGAAGGCCATCCCGAACACGGACGTGCGCGGGTATGTTCGCGACGAGTCTGGGCGGACGTTCGATCCCCGACTCGTTCGCGTCCTGGATCTCATGCTCGGACGGCTGGAGGAGGAGACGCCCGAGGAGGACGCCCGAGGAAGGACGGCATGAAAAGAGGACTCGTCGAGTCTCTCGCGCTCGAGGGGACCGCGCTCACGGTGACCCTCGCGCCGACTCTGCCGGTCGAGGCGCGCACCCTCGCCGCGGCCACGGCCATCCGCGTCTTCGATCGCTACACGGTCATCGATCGTGTGATCATCGTGACCGGCGCGGACAAGGTCAGCCTGGCCCGAGGAGAGGTCGAGCATCTCCTGCGCTCGGAGAGCCTCGCCGGGCTCGACGGCAGGCAGCGGTGGCGGCATGCAGTCGCCCGCGTCGCCGCCGGGCTGCCCACGCCAGAGGGCGAGCGGCCGTGATGCGGTAGCGCCTTCCCCGGCTCACTCCCCGTAGCGGATCCGCGGATCGAGATACCCGTACACCATGTCCACCGCCAGGTTGATCGCCATGAAGAGGACGGCGACGAAGAGGATGGTGGACTGCGTGAGCGGGTAGTCGCGCTGGTAGATGGACCAGAGGACGAGGCGGCCGACGCCGGGGAGGGTGAAGACCTCCTCGACGACGACGGTGCCGCCGAGGAGGATGCCCATCTGGAGGCCGGCGACGGTCACGATGGGGATGAGGGCGTTCTTGAGGGCATGCTTCATGACGACGGCGCGGCCCGCGAGGCCCTTGGCGGCGGCCGTGCGGATGTACTCCGAGCGCAGGACGTCGAGCATGCAGGCGCGCGTGGTGCGGGCGATGTTGGCAGCGCTCGCGGTGCCGAGGCAGAGGGCGGGCAGCACCATGATCGTGAGGTTTCGCCGCGGGTCGGCGAACAAGTCCACCCAGACGACGGGCGGCATCCAGCGGAGGTAGATCGAGAAGAAGAGGATCAGCATCGTCCCCTGCCAGAAGACCGGGACGGAGAGGCCGAGGAGCGCGCCGACGCGGACCACGTTGTCCACGGCGCGGTCCCGCCGCACGGCGGAGACGATGCCGGCGGCGATGCCGAGGGCGAGCGCGAACCCCACGGCAAGGAGCGTCAGCTCGATGGTGACCGGGAGGCGCTCGAGGATGAGGCGGACGACGGGCTTGCCCGTGCGCCACGAGGTGCCGAGATCACCCTGGGCGAGGTTGCCGAGCCAGCGGGAATACTGGACCCACCAGGGCTGGTCGAGGCCGAAGAAGCGCCGGAGCTGCGCGACCATCTCCGGGCTCACGATCGCGTCGGCGCCGATCATCTGCTCGACGACCGTCCCCGGGATGAGCCGGAGCATCAGAAACACCAGGACCGTCAGCCCCAGGAGGGTCAGGGCCATCGAGTACGCCCGCACGACGAGATAGCGGCCCACCCTCAGCGCCTCCCCCTCAGCGCCGCACGCCCCTCGCTCACGCCCGGTCGAGCGAGACGCCCTCGAAGCCGTACAGGAGCGTCATCGGGTGCTGCTTGAACCCCTTCACGGACGCCTGCGTGAAGTCGATCGTGTCGGCGGAGAAGAGCCAGAGGTGCGGCACGTTCTCGAGGATCAGGATCTGGACGCGGTCGTAGATGTCCTTCCGCTTCTTCTGATCCAGCGTACGGCGCCCTTCCTCCATGAGGCTGTCGAGCTCGGGGACGCTCCAGCTGTTCCAGTTCTGGCCCTTCGTGGAATGGAGCGCGCGGAAGAACGCGGTGTCGGGGTCGGCGTAGCCCGGCGTGGTGTTCATCGTCAGGTCGAAGTCTTTCGCGAGCCAGCGCTTGATCCACACGGCGTATTCGACGTTCTCGATCTCCGCGGTGATGCCGATGCGCTTGAGCTGGGCGGCGACGACGGGCGCGCCCAGGACCATCGTGGGGAAGGTCGGGATGACCCCGAGCTTCACGGTGAAGCCGCCGGCCTGGCCCGCGTCGGCCATGAGCTTCTTCGCGCGGTCGAGGTCGGGCCTGTAGTAGCGCATCCACTGCTCCTCGGGAAGCTGCCACTGCTTCATGGGCGCGGTCGCGGGCGCCGTGAGCCGGCCGAACCCGGAGGCGGCGACGCGCAGCACCTGGCTCCGATCCACGGCCCAGCTGATCGCCTGTCGCACGCGGACGTCCCGGAGCGGCCCGCGGCTCGCGTTGATGTTGAGGAAGTCGTAGCCGAGACGGGAGCTCCGGTAGCCGGTCAGCGTCTTCTCGTCCTTCAGGAGGTTGAAGTTCTTGTTGTCCTCGAGGAAGGCGTGGTGGATCTGGCCCGTGCGGAGCGCCGCGACGATATTCGCCTCGTCCGGAATGATCCGGAGGATGACCTCGTCCACGTGGGGCAGCCCCTTCTTGAAGTAGTGCGGGTGGCGCTTGAGGACCATCTGCTGCTCGACCTTCCAGTCCTGCAGCATGAAGGGGCCCGTGCCGAGGGCGGCCGTGTTGAGGTCGCCGTGCTTCTTGATCCCGGCCTCGCTGAGGATGAAGCCCCAGAAGCCTCCGAGCGCCGCGAGGAGCCCCGCGAAGGGCTCCTTCGTCAGGAACTTCACCCCGTAGCGCCCCGTGGGCTCGACGCGGTCCACCGCGATGAAGTCCGACTTCCCGGGCGACTTCTCGAAGAGCCGGTCGAAGGTGAACTTGACGTCGGCGGAGGTCAGCTCCTGGCCGTCGTGGAAGCGCACGCCCTCACGGAGCTTGAAGGTCCACGTGAGCCCGTCCGGGCTGATCTGCCAGGACTCGGCGAGCTCCGGCACGGGGGTCATCTCGGCGTCGAAGCGGACGAGCTGGTTGTACATCATGGGCGAGCGGCGGCTGCGCGAGAACGCCGGGACGAGTTGCGGGTCGAGGCCGGTCGCCTCGGTCGTCTGCGCCGAGACGAAGGTGCCGCCCGGCTTCGGCGCCTGCGCGTGCGCGGGCCGGCCGACGGAGAGCGCGGCGAGGGCTGCGCCGCTGGCTTTCAGGAGATCTCTTCGGGTCAACCGAGTCGTCATCGCTGTGGCTCCTTCGGTGTCCTGTGGCTCGTTCGCTGTCAGGGGGTCACTGGACGTTGGGGTCGAGGATATCGCGCAGGCCGTCGCCGATCAGGTTGAACGCGAGCACGCTCAGCATGATCGCGATGCCCGGGAAGACGGAGATCCACGGCGCGGTCTCGAGGTACGTCCGCCCCTCGTTCAGCATGTTCCCCCACGAGGGCGTCGGCGGCTGGGCCGAGAGGCCCAGATAGCTCAGCGAGGCCTCGATCAGGATCGCCTGCGAGAAGGCGACCGTCCCCTGGACCACAAACGGGGACATCACGTTGGGGAGCACGTGCTTGAGCGCCACGGCGAGCCGCGTCGCGCCGAGGGCGCGCACCGCCTGGACGTAGTCCTTCTCGCGCTCGGCCAGCACCGGCCCGCGCATGACGCGCGCGAAGAGGGGCGTGTAGACGATCGAGATCGCGACGACCGCGCTGTTCACGCCGGGGCCACGCATCGCCGCGATGCCGACCGCGAGGAGGAGGCCCGGGACGCTGAAGAAGATGTCCATCACACGGTTGATGACGTTGTCCCAGGCGCCGCCGAGGTAGCCCGCCGTGAGCCCGAGCACGCCGCCGATGGCCATCGCGATGCCGATCGAGACCGTGGCGACGTAGAGGGAGATCCGCGAGCCGTAGATGACCCGGCTCAGAACGTCCCGGCCGAACCGGTCGGTCCCGAAGAGCGCCTTCGCTCCGGGCGCGGACTCGATCAGGTCGAAGTTCTGCTCGTCGGGCGCGCTGGGCGCGAGGCCGCCGGCGAAGAGCGCCGTGGTGACGATCACGAGGGCCACGAGCCCACCGAGGACGACGACGGTGCTGCGCGTGACGCGCCGGAGCTGCCGCCCCCTCAACGGATCACGCGAACGGCCTGCTCGAGCGCTCGCTGGGGCACGGCGACCCCGAGGCTTCCCGCGGATTTGAGATTGACCAGCAGCTCGAAGACCGGATGCTCGATCGGAAGGTCGGCCGGTCTGGCGCCCTTGAGGATCCTGGCGGTCATCCGGCCGCAGATCTTCCCGAGCTCCCGCTGGTCCGGGCCGACAGCGGCCACCACGCCCGGCATCGTCACCAGGTCTTGGTCGCCGACCAGGATCGGAAGCTTCTGCGCGACCGCGGCGCGCCCGACCTCGTCCGCCGCGCGCCGCAGCAGCGCTTCCTTCAGGACGAAGACCGCGTCCGCGTCGGCCCGACCGAGCCCCCGCAGCGCCGCGACGGCGGCGGTCTCGTCGCCGACCGCCCGCGTGACGAGCGTCACGCCGGTCGAGGGGGCGATCTGCTCCAGATTCGTCATCTGGACACGGTCGGGCGGGAAGCCCGGATCGAAGAGGACGGCCAGGCGCTTGAGCTCCGGCAGCACCTGGCGGAAGGCGGCGAGCCGCCGCCGGCTCGCCTCGGCATCGGCGCTCGCGACGCCCGTCAGGTTGCCTCCCGGAGCCTCGCTCGAGACGACGAGCTTCGCGGCGACCGGATCGGCCACCGGGCAGAAGACGACGGGGATCGTGGTCGTCGCCGCGCGCGCCGCCTGGGTCGAGGGACCGAAGACGGTCACGATCGCGTTGACGCCCGCCTCGAGCGCGGTTCCGATCGCGGCCTTCGCCTCGTCCCCGGAGCGCGCGTTCCGGATGTCGATCCGGATGGGTGGCGCGTCCGCCAGGCCGGCGGACTGGAGCCCTTCCGACACGCCGCCGAGGAGCGCGCCGTAACCGTCGATCGGGCCGACGACCAGGATGTGCGGCGCCTGCTCCGCTCGCGATCGAGGGCCAGGCCCGAGCAGCAGCGTCCCCGCGAGCACCGCGACCAGCGCCGTGCGCCCCTTCGACATTGGCGACCTCCTCGTCCCCACGGAGCCTAGGCACGAAGCCTCAGTCTGTCAAACACCCCGGGGTTCAGGCTATGATGCGACCCGTCCGGCACGGCCAGGGAGGGTGAGCCCATTCAGGTCACGGTCTACGGCGCAGGCGCGATCGGCGGGTACACGGGGGCCGCGCTGGCGCGTGCCGGCCACGACGTCCTCCTGGTGGATCTGGCCGAGGCCCATGTCGCGGAGATGAAAGAGA
>Ga0209238_1001133_pt1 | contig 10162 bp, 7 predicted proteins | sample GraSoi013_1_20cm_FD_185823 | JGI IMG/M metagenome (GOLD analysis project Ga0209238, IMG submission 185823) | Grasslands soil microbial communities from the Angelo Coastal Reserve, California, USA - Sample 10_02_2013_1_20cm (SPAdes) (version 2) | ecosystem: Environmental > Terrestrial > Soil >...
CACGCCGAAATTGCTGATCAAATAAAAAGCCGTTGCGCCCAGCACATTTGCAGAGATAAACCGGCGCAGGCCGATCCGCTCACGCAAGAGCCATCCTGCAAAGGAAATGGAAGCAAAGGCCGCAACCTGGAAGATCACTTTCCCGCCTAGATGCAGGTGGTAAACGAAATCAGTGAGGATAAAGTCGCTGATCCCGAGAAGCAGGGCCGGGAACCAGATTGACTCTCTTTTATTCAATCGGGCGCCGCCGAACAGCAACGCCCCATAAACTGGAGAAAAGTTCCAAGCGTGGGGCAAGAAGCGTGCCAAAACCGCCAACACAATTATCAAATAAACCATAAGGCTCTCCTTTCATAATTGCCCGTACGCGGGCGAGACGCCCACCCGACAGCCGGCGAGGACGCCGATGCTACATTCAACAATCTAGAAATTGAGTCTGGCTCCGGTTCGATAACTAATCCGCAGCGCGGGGAAACCCAAGGCCTCCATATAATGTTGATCGAGCAAATTGGCCGCTTCCCCCGTGTAGGAAAAATGTTTCGTGATCCGATATGCAAAAGCTAGCTGCCAGTTGGTATACGGGGCATCGCTGGTCAGGGGCGGCACCAAGCCGAGAAAGTCGCTGTCCGCCCGGCGTCCGACGTAGATCGCGTTTGTACTAACAGTCAGCCGCCGCCGATCCCAAACGAGCCCTAGCGAGCCTGAATGACGCGGCCGGCGGAGTAGTTGCTTCTTATCTCCAAATACAAGATCGGAAGGCACGTTGCTGTTGGTGATTTCTGCATTCAGATACGTGTAAGACGCTGTCAATCGCAAACTACTCAGTGGAGCTGCTTCAAAAATCAGCTCAGCCCCTTGCGCTTTGGTGCGGTTCAGATTGAAGAATGTTCCCGAAAATGTTTGGAAATTGGTGACTTGAAACTCGATCAGGTCGCGAAAGCGGTTGTCGAACCAGTTGACTTCTACCTTCATCCGGTCATTCAACAGGCGCTGTTCCAGTCCGAAATCCAAGCTGCGCGTCCGCTCCGGCCGAAGATCGGGGTTCCCGAGAAAGTGTGGATCAGGACTGAAGGATTCGGTGAAATTTGGCTCTTTGATCCCCAGCCCAAAATTAAATTTCAACTTGGTTGCACCAAGGCGACCTGAGCCTCGTCGAAGCAGATAAGCGGCAGAGCTCCGGGGAACCACGGCACGCCCGAAACTGCCGTTTTGTTCAACACGCACACCGTTCGTCAAGAAGAACCGGCCAATAGCCATCTGATACTGAAAGGTGCCGCCAAAATTATCACGCTGCGCACGAGTCGGAGCTTGCGTAAACGCGAAATCGTTGAGAAACCCGTTTTCGCGATCCCACTCGAATGCGAACGTGAAAATGTGCTGTCCCCAACTCTGGCCGGCGGATCCCAATCGCAAATTGCTCTGGTAATCGAGATGGTGGCGCCGGGTATCATTCACAAAATTCGAAAGGAAATCGAAGACCTCGAAGGGTGCCTGGCTCGCGCCGAAATGGGGCGTGAACGGAGGATCGAGCCCGAACTCCGTCGATCGTTGGCGCGTGCGGGCGAAACCGTAAACCAGTCGCTGGTCCCATCGGCTGGTAGTTTGGTTGGTTATGCTGAAGCCCGTGTATCCGTCAGCCTTCCGGAAATACGAATCGAGAATGGAGGGGATGTCGGGCTGTCCAAACGCAACTTGTCCCGGCGTTCCCGTAAAAGTTGAGTCGCCACGCGAAATCCAGCGGAGCTGCGTATGCCGCCCCAAGCTCAATCCGAAGTTTGCCGAGCCAGTTGAGTCGCGGAAATCGTTGTTAGGTATCTCGTTGTCGGTGTTCAGGCGGTCATAGCTGAGATCGTAATCGAAACCGCCGATCGCTCCATTTAGATCTGCCCCGCCGTGGAAAGTCTTGTAATTGCCGGCATCGAAGTTGAGCGCAAAATGAGGCCTCTTATATTCCTGCTCGCCATGACGGCTGAAAAATTGAATGACGCTCGCCATGGCATCCGAGCCGAACAGCGCCGACTGTGGTCCGCGCACGATCTCGATGCGATCCAGATCGCCAGCTGCGAGGCTGCTGAATTCGAACCTGCCACCTGGCTCGTTCAGTGGGATCCCATCCAGCAGAACTTTGTTGTAATCAAAATTACCGCCTCGCGAAAAAACGGAGGTGGTAGTCCCCAGGCCTCCGCTGCGGATCACGGTGAGGCCGGGAACCTGCCGCAGCACATCGCCGGCGAGAAGCTGCTGTTGCTGCTCGATCTGCTCACCCGAGATCACAGTGACGCTGGCGCCGACTTGCTCAGTCGGAGTCTCCGTGCGAGTAGCAGTTACCACAACTTTTTCCTGCACCGGAGCGAGACCCAGTACGATTATTTTCTGACCCGCAGGCTGAGTTTGTGTCTGAAACCCGGCAACGCGCACCTCGGTGCGGCATTCCACGAAACATGGTTGTTTGAACTCGAAATGCCCCAGCGAATCGGTGAGGGTGCGTTCGACTTCAGCGCCATCTGGCTTCAGCAAACGCACGGTTGTGCGAGGGACCGCGGCGCGGTCAGGATCGAGAACGGTTCCGGCAATCTTTCGCTCTTGAGCCCAAACGGTGAGAGAGAAGACACATAACAAAATTCCTGAGAACCTGCGCATTGCTCCTCCTGTCCAGCGACGGAGAATGATTTGGCGGACGAGGAGCTTTCAATCGGGAGGAAAACTGAGACAACGAGCGCTCAGCAAAACTTAAGGAAGGAACGTGCTGAAAGCGGGTTATCACGATTCACCTTCCCGCGAAGGCGATCTCATCCCGCTTCTGGCAGGTCTCCTGACTCTCGCTTCGTCGAACTGACCGCCTTCCCAACTTTCGTCAGTGGCGTACTGGCCAGTTCTCCACGATCACAGTGGCGCGGCCGTGCCGGATTCTCACCGGCTTCCCTATTGAGCTTGCAAATAGCACCAGAAGCAAAGTGCTCCCTCTGATTACGCCTGCGGCTGTGGAATGTCAAGAGAGAAGAATTAATGGTAGTTCCGGATTTAACCACGAAGGGCACGAAGAAACACGAAGGAAGCCGCCCTTTGTGTAACTTCGTGTCCTTCGTGGTTTATGAAATTAGGACATTGTCGAATTAATCGCAAAAACCGGATAGATCGTTCACTTGCAGACACCGTATTCTTGTCAGCGTTATGGTTTCATCTGCTATCCCTAACCTTCCCTGGACGGAAATCCGAAGTGGCTTGTGGACGCGTGGATTCGGACGCATGGGAAAACTCCTAACCCGTGCTCAGTGCGAGGAACTGCGATCGCTGTATTCCAATGCATCGTTGTTTCGGAGCCGCATCGATATGGAACGCTATCGCTTCGGCCGAGGTGAGTACCAGTATTTTGCCAATCCCCTGCCGGCGCTCGTCGCCGAGCTTCGTGAAGAGCTCTATCGTTTTCTTGCTCCAACAGCGAACGAGTGGATGTCCGCGTTGAGAATCCCAGCGGATTTCCCCGCCAATCTGGATTCGTTTCTCAAGCAATGCCATCGCCGCGGACAGAAGCGGCCCACCCCGCTGCTGCTGCGCTACGAGAAAGGCGATTACAACTGCCTGCATCAGGATGTGTACGGTGAGATCGTGTTTCCGTTTCAGGTGATCTTTGCACTCAGCAGGCCGGAAGACGAATTCACGGGCGGCGACTTGCTTTTAGTCGAACAGCGGCCGCGAGCGCAATCCATTGGTCGCGCCATTCGAATGGAACAGGGCGAAGCCGTAGTCATTACCACGCGATATCGTCCAGCAAAAGGATCGCGCGGCTACTACCGCACGAATTTCCGACACGGCGTCAGCGAAGTTCTCAGCGGTGAGCGCTACACACTGGGGATCATCTTTCACGATGCCGCATAAGTGCGCTCTCAGAGAAGAAAACTGAAGCACTACGTTCTGCCACGGGCGGCAATCATCATTCCTGCACCGGCGGCTACCATTACGACGCTGGCAATGGGAGGGACGCGCTCGTTGTGTTCAGTTCGCACCCCGATGCTCACGTCACCAGCTTTGAGCGCGTGGTTCTCCGAATGTGGAATCGGAACAAAGAACGACAGAATACCTAGGACGAGTACCACCAGCCCGACTACAAACAAGGTCCTCATGAAAGCCTCCGTCCAACCGGCGTGGGATGCATCCAAGGTCGAATCGGCTGCTCCGAGCTACGATCCGAGACTCTTGGCGAATTCGACTAGGCTGCGTACGGCAATGCCGGACGGGCCTTTGGCGATCCAGGGTTTGTTGTCTTCCATCCAGGCGGTGCCGGCGATGTCTAGGTGCAGCCAGGGAGTGTCTTCAGCAAATTCTTTCAGGAACATCGCGGCCGTGATTGCGCCACCATAGCGCCCGCCAGTGTTCATTATGTCAGCGATGTTTGAACGGATTTGTTCTTTGTATTCGTCATCAAGAGGGAGACGCCACATTTTCTCTCCGGCCTTGGCCAGTGCCTTAGTGAAGCGCTCGTACATGGCATCATCATTCGCGAATATGCCGGCGTTGGCATAACCTAATGCGACTACAACGGCCCCCGTTAAAGTAGCGGCATCGACCAAATGGGTGCAGCCGAGCTGCCGTGCGTAGCAGAGTCCATCGGCCAGCACCAGGCGGCCTTCGGCGTCGGTGTTTATGATTTCGATCGTCTTTCCTGACATTGCAGTCTGAATGTCCCCGGGTTTCTGGGCTTTCCCGGAGGGCATATTTTCGGTGGCACAGACGATACCAATGACCTTTACCTTGGGTTTGAGTAGCGCAATGGCGCGCATTGCGCCAATCATGGTGGCTCCTCCAGCCATGTCGTATTTCATTTTCTCCATGCCATCAGCGGGCTTGATAGAGATGCCGCCAGTGTCGAACGTAACGCCTTTGCCTACGAGCCCGAGCACAGGCTTATCCGGTGCGCCTACCGGTTCATAGCGCATGACGATCAGCGCGGGCGGCTCATCGGAGCCCTGCGCCACGCCCCAAAATGCGCCCATCTTGAGCTCTTTCAGTTTCTCCGCGCCGTAGACCTCGCACTTCAGCCCAACTTCCTGCGACATTTTGCGGGCATGATCGGCCAGGATGGTCGGCGTCATACGATTACCCGGTTCATTGACCAACTGTCGAGTGAAGTTCTGCGATTCTCCGAGGATGCGAGCCTCGTCCACCGCTTTTTGCAGTGTGGATTGGTCGCCGCGAGCTACGACGGTTAGTGCGTCAATTGTTTGGTCCTTGCGGTCACTCTTGTAAGTGTCGGGATCGAAGTTGCCGACGAATGCACCTTCCACAATGGCTTTGACCGCCTCATCCGCCAGTATGCCTTCTGACGCGAGGAAGGCAAAACTGCGCAAGCTCTTCGCCTTCAGGGTGCGCACCGCGGCTCCAGCCAGCTTGCGCAGCTCCACTGAAGAAAATTGCTTGGCTTTCCCGCCGCCAACAAGCAGCAGCCGTTTGGCTTTCATTTTGGCGGGTTTGTGCAAGAGCGTAGTTTCGAAATTCTTGCCTGTGACTTCCCCGCTCGCGATCACGTCGGCGGCTGCATCCTGTACGGCTTTGTCGTTCGTAGCGACGAAGGCTTCGGTCCTTTCCTTCTCGCCACGATCGAGAACGACCGCTACGAGGCACTCGGTTTCAACTTCCGCAGGAGTGGAAAAAGAAAGATTCGTTTTCATGTTATGCAGAACAGTATCGTTGGGAGATGTGCAAATGCGCAAGCGCAGTGCAGAACACGAGAGCCCCAGCCCTCGGCGTTCTGCATGCCAGGCTCGCATGGCGTCTGCCACGCCACACTGTGTCTTCTCCCCCACAAATCTTTTCGACGCGGTTTTTGACAAGTTCCTTCCCTTCAGCGAATTCCGCTTTGGCCTGCTCCGTGCGACTTCTCCCCCGAAAGCAGTACCGGGAGGGAGATATGACACAGCTAAGTGGATTAAACAATCAGGAAAGAAAGTCTCAGCAGCATTCTTCAGATCAGCGCTCGCCGTTTTGGAGCACCGAACGTTTGCCAGCGCTGTTCGCAGGCTTGGTGATGGTTACGGTTTTCGTCGCTGTCGTGAGTTGTTCGCGGAAGAGCAGCGAACCGGCTGCGATCGCGTCGATTGCTCCGGCTGCGCCGATGGCAACGCCGGCCCCAGCAACGGCAGCAATCGCGCCGATCCCGACAGCTCCGAAAAAGGTGAAGAAGCATCGGCCAACGACCGCCACTTACGTGAATAGCGAATATGGCGTCTCGATCACGTATCCAAGGAAGTATGGCTTGAAGCTTGGAGATGAGGCGCAGTTGTCCTGGCCGGGACTGGGTCCGGTTCCGACTGATTTCGTAAAGCCAGGTGGGGTTATGCTGGCAGCGGTGGAGTTGCCCGCCAGTTTGTATCCTGACACGGACTTCGCTTCGGCGTTCGTCAACGTGAGCGTGAACCACGCTGTGACGTCCGACGAATGCGCCCAGTTCGCGTTTCCGCAAGTGAGCACGGATGCGGCCTCGGCGGCTCAGGCAAAAGTTGGCGCGCTCGAGTTTAACGAAATCGAAAGCATCAACGTCGAAACGCCGAAGCAGGCTGATGCCAAGTATTACCACATTTTCCAGAACGGAGCCTGCTACGAATTCGCTCTGGGTCTCGGCACCTCGGGAGATGAAACGGACGGCACAACCCAGGTTGATCGCGAGAAGGTTTTCAGCCGGCTGGAGAAGATTCTAGCCACGGTGAAGATTAAGCAAGTTGAGCTGCCTGGAACGGAGACTCCAGTTGCGTCAGCGACAACAACGCCAACTGCACAGTGAGAGGCCGCTAATGAGCGGTACGGATCGGGGTCCGTGCCGCTCAGATTTTTCCCTTACCAACCTTCGGACGGGATTCCGAACTATCTCCTTCTTCCCCGGGCGACAGCCTCTCTTGCCTCGCGGTCCGCGGTTCGGCGCCGCTCGGTCTCGCGTTTGTCCCAGAGCTGCTTGCCTTTGGCCAGCGCGAGTTCAACCTTTACTCTGCCATTTTTGAAGTACATACGCGTGGGGATGAGCGTCAGCCCCCTCTGCTGCGTTTTACCGATCAGCTTGCGAATTTCTTCTTTATGCATGAGCAGCTTGCGGGTACGCAGCGGAGCGTGGTTGAAGATGTTGCCATGCTCGTACGGCCCGATGTGGCAGTTAAGCAGCCAGAGTTCGCCATCTTTGATCAAGCCATAGGAATCTTTCAGGTTGGCCCGGCCAGCTCGTACCGATTTGACTTCCGTTCCAGTTAGGGCCACCCCCGCCTCAAATTTTTCCAGCAAGAAGTAGTTGTGGGAAGCGATCCTGTTTACAGCTGCATCACGCTGACCAGCGGCAGTCGGATCCCGGCGAGGATTTTTCTCCGGATTCGGTTTGGTTTGATGTGCCGGCTGCCGCGCCATGCCACAGTTATCTCATAGGAACGCGGGGAGTGTCAGGCCGCAGTGAAATCAAGCGTATGTCAGGCTCGGCAAAAGCATTCTTCATGCTAAGGAGTTGTTTCTGCTTCAGGTTTGGGCAGGCGACCGATAAGGGAAATCCATCCCCTGAAAGTCGACTGTAACAAGACCTGTCCCTGAAGCATGCGGGGATTAGAACCTGCGAGTTAACTGCAACCAGAACAGTCACTTTCCCATGAATGGAGCGATGCTATAATCACGCAGCTTACGTCTTCAATCGGAGCAAATCGAAAACCCAGCCAAGGGTCGTGGCCGACCTTTGGGAGAAGACTGCCTGCGAGGAACCAGTGATGCTACGCTTGATTCGCCCAGCGGCGATCATTCTGCTCGTCGTGGCCATAAGCCTGTCTGCTGCCGCAAGCGCCAACTCGTTGTTTAAGAAGGGCAAAGACGCTGAGGCCCGGCAGAATTACGAGCAAGCCTACGAGTACTACAAACAGGCTTACGATCTGAAACCCAAAGATCTTGCCTACCGCGCCGCTTACGAGAGGCTGCGTTTTTACGCCGGAGCTTCCCACGTGAAGCGCGGCCAGTTGCTGCGCGATTCGGGCAAGCTCGACGAAGCCCTGGCTGAGTTCCAAAAAGCGGTTGAGGTCGATCCTTCCAGCCCCATTGCTCAACAGGAAATACGGCGGACGCAGCAAATGATCGACGCTGCCAAAGCCCCTGGTCCAAAGGCCGCCGCCCCCGCGCCTAGTGGCCTTCAGCAGCGGGTTCAGGAAGCGCAAGGCCCCGTCGAGTTGGCGGCGATCTCTAATATCCCAATCACACTCAAGCTCACTGAAGATACAAAAGTTATTTACGAAACAGTCGGCAAGCTGGCCGGAATTAACGTGCTTTTCGATCCGGATTACACTTCGCGCCGGGTCAAAATCGAACTGAACGGAGTCACCCTCGAGCAGGCGCTTCAGATCATCGCACTGGAATCCAAGACCTTTTGGCGGCCCGTGACTCCGAACACGATTTTTGTCGCTAGCGATACACCTGCGAAGCGCAAGGACGTGGAGCAGAGCGTCATCAAAACCTTCTATCTGGCGAATCTTTCCCAGCCGACAGAATTACAGGATGTTGTAAACGCACTTCGGCAGATCCTGGAAATATCCCGCATTCAGCCGCTGCCGTCCCAGGGAGCGCTGGTGGTGCGCGGCACGCCTGACCAGATTGCGCTGGCAGAGAAACTCGTTGGCGATCTGGATAAAGCCCGCTCCGAAGTGATCGTAGATGTTGCTGTCATGCAGGTGAGCCGCGACAAAGCGCGGACATTGGGCATTAACCCGCCCACCAGTGCCACAGTAGCGCTGCAAAACAACATCAATACAACCACCCCCGCTACCACCACAGGTGGCACAACTACAACGACCGGAAACACCGGCAGCACGTCTGGCTCAGCCAATCAAATTAACATCAATCGTCTCGGCAATCTGAACGCGACCGATTTCACAGTCACCATCAATCCGGCTACTGCGACGGCGCTCTTCAATGACAGCACCACTAAGATCATTCAGAACCCTCAAATTCGCGCTGTGGATGGACAAAAGGCCTCGCTGAAAATCGGCGATCGCGTTCCGGTGGCCACTGGTTCATTCCAGCCCGGCATCGGTGGAGTTGGCATCAACCCCCTCGTTAATACGCAATTCCAGTACCTGGATGTAGGCGTGAATATTGACATTACACCCAGGGTACATGCCGCACGCGAAGTGACGCTGAAAATATCAATGGATATTTCCAACGTCACCGGGCAGTCGAACATCGGCGGCATAAGTCAGCCGATTATCGGCCAAAGAAAAATCGAGCACGAGATTCGGCTCAAAGAAGGTGAAGTAAATCTGCTTGGCGGGATGCTGGAAGACAGCACGACGAAATCCTTGAGCGGAATTCCAGGTTTGTCACAGATTCCGATTCTGCGCTATCTCTTTGGCCAGACGAACACCGAGCACCGGGAAAATGAAATCGTGTTTGCCCTTATCCCGCACATTGTGCGCTCCCAAGATCTTAGTGAGCTGAATCAGAGGGCATTGCAAGTGGGAACAGCCAGTGCGATCGAGCTGCGGCGAGTGAGCCGGCCGGCGCCCGGCGATGGCGGCGCGCCCACGCAACCCACGCCAACTCCGCCTCCGGCACAATCAGCGCCTCCTCCCGCTCAGACGCCTCCACCTTCACAGGGATCGGCTGGCGGAGCCGCCAGCTTCATGTTTGATCCGGCAAACGTCACTCAACCTGCGGGTTCAACGTTCGCAGTTAATGTGCTGCTCACGGGCGCGCAGAACGTATATTCCGTTCCGCTACAGGTCAGTTATGATCCCAAAGTTTTGCAAGTGGTGAATGTTTCAAACGGCGGCCTGCTTTCGCAGGATGGCCAGTCCGTGGCCCTGGTCCATCGCGATGACGACCAGAGCGGCGCGCTTCAAATCACAGCGACGCGCCCGCCCGGTTCTGCGGGCATTTCCGGCCAGGGCGCAGTTGTGACTCTGACGTTCATGGCCAAGGCGAGCGGTCAGTCAACTTTGACAATTTCAAAAGGTGGCGCGAAGGATCCAAACATGCAGTCGCTGCCGGTATCGGGGGCGGTGGCGACGATAACGGTGCAGTAAACTCATAGTTGAAAAGCGGGAAGCGCCCTCGAGATATTTGAGCCGCGAAGCGGCGGGGAGAATGCAGCCCACAGCGTGCGTCGTGGGTGGTAGTGGATTCACTCAGGATTCAAGCCTGGGACAATAAAAGC
>Ga0209238_1001134_pt1 | contig 10160 bp, 6 predicted proteins | sample GraSoi013_1_20cm_FD_185823 | JGI IMG/M metagenome (GOLD analysis project Ga0209238, IMG submission 185823) | Grasslands soil microbial communities from the Angelo Coastal Reserve, California, USA - Sample 10_02_2013_1_20cm (SPAdes) (version 2) | ecosystem: Environmental > Terrestrial > Soil >...
CCTTCACCGTGCAGCTGTGTCGCGCACCGATCGCCGTCCCCGCGATAGGAGATGCGCACGATCCGTTGGCGTTGAGCGCGCCATTGACGAGCCACCAGGTGAGCGTGGAACCAGTCGTAGACCGCATGTCGTAGCTCGCCGGTTTGCCGGTACCGTCGTCCACTTCCGTAAACGAGACGGTGATCGAGCTGTCGGACGTCGCGGTCACTACGAGGTCGGCGACCGGGTTGGGTGCCCCGGAACTGGTAGCGAAGCTGGGGCGAGAAGGACCGTTGAGGTCATGGTCTGACAGGTCGCAGGCGGATGCCGCCGCGACCGCGAGAATGAGGGCCCAGGATCGTGTCCGCGCCACGCGTCGGGCCAGCTTGAACAAGAACGACATAGTGTTGCACTCCTTCCACAGGTTCGTTCGACCGCGCAAAAAGGGCCGCCAGGTTGGCTCGAAAAAGTTTGGCTGGCGGCCCGGACTGCCCAGCTGCTTCAGTACGTCAACGCACCGGTTCGCCCCTCGATGCGGGCAGCGTCAAGGGGTCCAGATGACGACGTCCCAGAAGTATTCAGTTTGATCCCGCAGCGGCGCACGCATCATGGTCGGGAATTCGATTTCTCCGAAGCCCTGGGAGCCGGTCGGCGCGCGCAGGTACTCCATCCGTTTGACCCCGTTCACCCAGAGACGCACCAGCCCGTCGCTCGCGCCCGGCGCCGACTCGGCCTGGTATTCGAGCGTGTACGTGTTCACCTGGCCGATCGCCTGCTCAGGGTTGAAGTCCCGCCCCAGATTCTGAAAAATGGTCCCCGGGTTGGGCGTGATCCCGTACCAGCTCTCGAGGTCCAAGCCCGCCGGATGCCACACATAGTCCACGCGTCCGTTCGCGTCGTCCGGCGTGCGATAGGCGAGCCACATCTTGCGGCCCGAGTTGTTGCAGTTGGGATTGTTGATCGTAAAATCTCCGACCGTGCCGATACCGCCACCCGTGGCAGTGCGTCCCATCCACTGCTTCCACTGGTAGAAGACGTGTGTCGGGGCGGTCGGGAAGTAGATGATCCGCGTTGCGATGGCGTCGATCGGGCAATTCACGCCCACGCCGGACCACTTGACCATGTAGGCGTGTCGTCCCTGCCCATCGAGGTTCGTCGTGAAGTCCCACGCCCCGTACGGATTGGTCATGTTCACGGCGCCGAGCAAGCCGTCCGCCTGCCCCAACGTGGTCACCACCGCCGCCTGCAGGTCCTGCGCTCCACCCGGACGGGTGTCGCGATAGATCGTCGCGCCAGCAGCCGGCGCCGGGTCCCCCGAGCTCGGGGGCGGCGGCAGCACATTCACCGCAATGCCAGCGCTGGCGCTCTTCCCTTCGCTCATGGCCGTGACCGTCGCCGGGCCCGCCACGAGAGCCGTCACGAGACCAGTGCCATCCACCGCGGCGACCGACAGCGCGCTGCTCGTCCACGTGATCGTCCGACCGGTGAGTACGTTGCCGCTGGCGTCGCGTATCGTGGCGCTCAACTGCACCGTCTGCCCCGGCAGCACGCTCGCCGTCGCGGGTGTCACCGTCAGCGACGCAACGGGCGCCGGGGGCGCGGGGGTCACGGTCACCGTCGCCGTGCCACGCTGCCCCTCACTCGCCGCCGTGATCGCCGCCGAACCCGCCGCGACTGCCGTCACGACGCCGCTGCCGCTCACCGTGGCCGTAGCCGGGTTCGCGCTGCTCCACGTCACCGCGCGTCCTCCCAGCGGGTTGCCGGCGGCGTCTTTGGGCGTGGCAAGGAGCTGGACTGTAGCCGCAATCGCGAGCGTCGCCGATCCGGGGGCAACACTCACCGACGCGACGGGGAGGGGAGACGGTAGAACGACCGTGACGGCTGCGGAGTCGCGCCCGGAGCCGTTGACGGCATGAATGATCGACGTGCCCGTCGCGACGCCGCGCACCACACCCTTCGGGCTGACGGTGGCGAGGGTCGCGTTGGAGGTCGCCCAGCTGACGGAGTCGGTGGGAGCGTTATTGGAGACGGTGACGGTCGCGCTCAGCGCGAGGGTGTCGCCGACGAGCAGCGTAACGGTGTGGGGCTGAACTAGAACGGATACGACCCCGGGACCAACATCGGTTCGCGAAGCGACCGGCACTTCACAGGCCGTACCGAGCAGCACGGCAGCAAGCGTCACAACAGTCCGAACGTGCATGACCCTCTCCTGAGTGAGGTTCGGCGGCTCGACTGGCGTGGCACGCGCTGCGTGCGGTAGCCTCGTGGCTTTGCGTCCCAGGCTTTCGCCTGGTTTGCCTTTGTCGCGCTCCCTCCGAGAGGGTTGCGCCTAGCGAACAGCTATCGTTCGACTTCTCAACAACGAAATGCCGCCAGAAACTCGAAACACTTCTCGAGTCGCTGGCGGCCCGGCGGACCTAGCGACCGACGTCGCCTTAGTCCCGTAGCTCTGCGTCACCGCCTTTCGGCGGGTTTGCTCTGAGCAGCGTCATCTACTTTGGCGGGGCCCGATCATGCGCTGTGGCGCCCCAACCGCGTGGCATGGTAGCAACGGTTCTGACCAGGCGCAAGAGTGCAAGCTACTGAACCGCAGAAACATGCGGTTGGGTGACCGACCTGGCTGAGGGGGCTGCATTATTGTGCAAGGTCGACGTTTCCTTTGTGAACAGGAACGCAGCAGGCGCCCTAACAACCGATCCGATGCGTCGAAACGACAAAATTGTCGATGTAGCGTTCTTCGGGCCGGACGGCCCCGGCGTTCCAATAGTTTTCAATGAAAATCGCGTTCAGGCCGTACGCGGTAAACGCACCGACCCAGTTCACGCTCGCTTTCTGGGCGTCGGGCGTTCCGTTGACCCACAGCTCGAACACACCGTTGGACTGTCCAGGATCGTTGAGCCTCACGTGCGCCTCGAGACAGGACCAACGGCCGGCCGTCGAGTCCGCGAATATGGGCGCCGTGCCTCGCGTGTACCCGAGCCAGCGAAGGTGGTCGAAATCGTTGTACCGGGTTGTGCGAAGCCTCCCCCCGGGGTCCGCCCCGGACGCGGGGTCGAGAGCCAGATAGTTCTGGTCCGGTCCCGGTGACTTCCCGCTCCAGACGTGCGCAATCATGGCCTCCGCCCAGTCGGTTGAGGCGAGGCTCATGGCGCGAGTCAGCTTGTCCCCGCCACCGCCCCGCCACCCCGGCTGCAGTCGCAGGTAGACGCGCCAGAACAGCTCATGGTACACTCGGGTACCCGCGTCGACGGCCCGGACGTAGGCCTGCGGCGTCTTGCCGATCGCGAGGTGCAAAGAGCCGGCGCCGACCTGGCCGGCCGAGTCCCACCGCGCGCGCATGCCGAACGAGCCCGCGACTCCCACACCCGGCGCGCGGACGAAGCGACCCCCGGCGCTATCGTACTCGAAATAGCTGCTCAATCTGTCCTGCTCGAAGTCGTCGCACCACACCCATTCGGCCCGCGGTGTGGCACACTCATTCGTCGGCGGCCCAGCCAGACCACCGCCACTCGGCGATGGGAGCACGGCCGCCATCGTCACTACCGCCAGCAATCTCGCATCACCACGCATGTTGTTCACGCTCAAGGGGGAAGGGGTGGTCTGGCTGGCCGCTGCAGGGTTTGGGCCAAGACCCGACCAACAATAGTTGTCGCGGCTGCGCCACAATCGGGCTCATGCACACAGGGCACGGCGCTTGCCATCGCCTGTCAGCATGACCGACCACGGCTCCGCGACCGCCGGCCTCCGGCGCCCGACCGCAGAGGCGCGCCCCGCCGGGGGGGCCCGGCTGCTGTCGATTTGCAAAGTGTGGCAAGTGGAGTACCCCTGGGACGTCCGGGCTGAGAAGATCGCGCTGGCTTTGACGGCCGCGGGTCACCGGGTGAACCTCGTCGCCCGCAACCGCACCGCGCTCCCGGAAGTCGAGGAGCTTCCCGAGGCCACGGTGCATCGGCTTGCGGCGTGGCCCTGGGTCCCCCGCTGGCTGAATGACGTCTCCATGGTGGCGGCGTTCGTCAACCCCCGATGGTACGGACAGATTCGGCGCGTCGCCCAGCGGACGCGAGCCGACGTCATCTTGTGCCGCGATCTTCCCCTGGCCGTCACGAGCATCGTGGTGGCCAGGCGGCTGGGCATCCCGGTCATCCTCGACATGGCGGAGAACTACCCGGCCATGCTCCGATCCCGTCGGTCGACCGGGCGCGCGAAACCCTGGGACGTGCTCGTGCGGAACCCCCGCCTGGCCGGCGTGATCGAGCGGTGGGTGGTGCCGCGCGTGGACGCCATTCTGGTCGTGGTAGAGGAATCGAGGGACCGCCTGCTGGCCATGGGCGTACCGACGGCGCGCATCGCGCTCGTGTACAACACGCCGCCACGCTCCCGCCTCGACTCGCGACCCGCCGACCACGAACGACGCGGGCCCGGCCCTCTCAAGGCCGTCTACCTCGGACGGGTGGAGGAGCAGCGCGGGATCGGCACGCTGCTCGACGCCGTGGCCCGCCTCCGAGCAGATGCCTTCCCGGTCGCACTGACGATTTACGGCGAGGGCAAGGACTTCGCCGTTTATCGAGCGAGGGCGCGAGCGCTCGGGCTCGAGCCGCCCGCCGTGGTATTCCGGGGGCAGGTGCCCAACGACGTCGCGCTCGCCGAGCTCGCCGACGCCGACGTCGGGATCATCCCGCACTGGAGAGACGAGCAGTTCGACACCACGTTGCCCAACAAGATTTTCGACTACATGGCGGCCGGCCTGCCCGTGGTGACGTCGGACGCGACGCCGTTGAAGCGAATCGTGGAGACGTGCCGCTGTGGCCGGGTATTTCGGGAACGTGACGCCGCGGGCCTGGCACGGGGCATTCGTGAGCTGGGCGACGCTGCGGCGCGGCGCGAAGCGGGCGAACGCGGGCGGGACGCGATCCGGACGACGTTTCATTGGGAGCGCGACGTCCAGCGGCTGCTGGAGGTACTGCAGCGTGTCGCCGCGAGCCGGTTGAGCGACGACGCGCGTGACGAGGTCTAGAAGCCGCGCGCTCGCGCCTCGTGTCGCGGCAGCGTAACAGGGGATCCGGACGGAGGGGGGGAGACAGCCGAGCCCGCCGGTCCCCACCCCGGGACACGGCGCTCCGCCCCGCGGAGCCGATGGGCCAGGATGTCCACGATGCGCTCACCGGCGTGACCGTCTCCGTAGGGATTCGCCGTGGTCGCGAAGCCGGCACGCGCGGCGGGATCCGATAGCACGCGATCGGCCGCGACGAACACGTTGTCTTCGTGCGTGCCCACGAGGCGTGCAACGCCGGCCTTGATGCCTTCGGGTCTTTCGGTCACGTCGCGCAGGACCAGTACGGGAACGCCGAACGAAGGCGCTTCCTCCTGAATCCCCCCCGAGTCGGTCAACACCAGGACGCTCCGCTTCATGAGCGCGACCAGATCGATGTAAGGGACGGGGTCGACGAGGCTGACGTTCCCGCGGCTCCCCAGCAGCTCGTGCGCCGGGCCCCGCACGTTGGGGTTGGGGTGCACGGGGTACACGAACGACACCTGCGGATAGCGATCGGCCAGGCGACCGATCGCCCGGAAGATGCGCCGAATCGGGTCACCGAAGCTTTCCCTCCGGTGCACCGTGATCAGCACAATGGGTCGTGCGCCGTCCACGACCGCTCGCAATTGCGACGAGCCGATCTCGACGTTTCGACGGGCGATATCGAGGACCGCGTCTACGACCGTGTTCCCGGTGACGTGAATCTGGTCGGGGGGGAAGCCCTCACGGACCAGGTTGCTCCGCGCACCCTCGGTTGGGACAAAGTAGAGGTCGCCGAGCACGTCCGTCAGCCTCCGAAAAATCTCCTCCGGATAGGGCGCCCACTTGTCGCCCGAGCGCAGGCCGGCTTCGACATGGCCCACCAGCGCGCGCGCGAAGAAGCCGGCCAAGGCGCCGAAGAAGGCGGTCGCCGTGTCGCCCTGGACCAGCACGACGTGCGGGCGATACGCGACGACCTCGGCACGGAGCTTTTGCAACGCGGCACTGCCTACGTGGAACAGATCCTGGTTCGGCGCCATGATCGCCAGGTCCACGTCGACCCGAACATCCAGGGCCGCGGCCGCAGTGTCGAAGAGCTCGTCGTGCTGCCCCGTGTTGACGACGCGTGTTTCAAATTCTGCGGCGCGCCGCAGCAATGCGCGCAGCACCGGAGCCAGTTTGATGACCTCCGGTCTGGTGCCGAGAATGAGCATGGCGCGGGTGCGCGCCGACGGGCCCCCGGTCACGCGATCTTGGACTGGGCCTGCCCGAACAACCGGGCCCACCGCAGTCGCCAGCGGCTGAGATCGCAGCCATGCACCCAGGCCTTCCAGCCCAGCTCGGCGTGATCGCCGCCGATGTCGATGCGGCGCACCTCCATCAGGTCCGTAGGGAGCGTGTTGTCACCCCCGAAGTTCGAGAGACACGCCACATACCCCGATTCTCGAACCAGCGCCTTCGCCTCGTCGGAGATGTCGTCCCGCGCGCCGAAGGGATACGCCATCGCCACATCCCCGAGCCCCAGCTCCCGGCGCAGCACCGCGGCGGGCTCGACCACTTCGCGTCGCAGGGCCTCACCGGTACAGCGGGCCAGGCGCGCATGGCTCGCGGTGTGCGCACCGATCGTCCACCCCTCGGCGCGCAGCGTCTTCAGCTCGTCCCACGACATGAGGTCGAGGTATGTGCGGACCGGATTGCCGTCGTCGTGGGGGAACCGCTGGTCGGTACCGACGAGCCCGGTGCACACGAAGCAGCAGGCCGTCATACCCTGCTCTGCGAGGATGGGTCGACCGAATTGCCAGACGCTCCGGTAGCCATCGTCGAACGCGAGCGCCGCCAACGGATGCCCCAGACGCGCGCCGCTCCGCAGTACCTCGAGGGCCCGCTCCAGGCTCACGACTTCGTGATGTCTACGGACGTATGCGACTTGCCGGCGGAACCGTTCCGGAGATACCGTCAGCGCATCGCGGCAGAGATCTGTTATCCGGTGAAACGTGAACACACGAACGGGGTGTCGCCGCCGGACCGTCCGGACCAGGTCCCGGAGCGGACGGTACAGCGTGATCCAGAGCAGCAAGGCGCCGGCCTTGGCCATGGCGCGGACGTCCCGCACGCGCTGCCGCCACCGACGGCGCGCCAGCCGACCCGCCAGAATTGCGCGCCGCGTGACGGTCGGAAAGCGGAACGTGCGGCCACCCCCGGTCTGCGGCGTGGCGCGCCACGCCCCGCTGGTCGCTTGAGTTAACGCGCTCCGCAACACGCGGAAGCCGAGCTCCTGGACCCGTGCTTCCACACGGCCGAGTGTATCGTTTTCGTAGATCGGCGCCTCGGCCTGTGCGACCACCGGACCCGTGTCGAGGCCTTCATCGACGACGTGCACCGTGGCCCCGACCGCGTGCGCCCCGGTATACAACTCCCAGAAACCCGGTGGTGCGCCCCGAAACTCGGGGACTTTTCCGAGGTGCAGGTTCAGCGTGCCGAGACGCGGGATGCGAAACAGTGCCGGCCGCAGGATCGGCGCGCCGATCGAGAGACCGAGGTCGGGTCGCCACTGCCGCACCCGATCGACGATCGGCGCGGCGTGCATGTCGAGTGATTCCAGCACTTCGGTGGGAATCGATGAGCCGCCGCACCGCGCGGGAGGCCGGCGCGATCGGAGGCGGCGCACACCAGCCGCAGCCAACAGCATCGCTCGATAAGGAAGGAAGATCAGGCCGTGCTTCGCGACATTGCGTCGCAGGCGCCTGACGACGTCACGAGGTCGCCGCGAGACGAGCTGGCGGCACACCAGGATCGCACTCAGCTCGGGCGTCTCGCTCACGATCTGCCACCATGTCGTCCATTCGAGGCTCGGATCTGCGGTAAACACTACGACGCGCACGAAACGACTCCTACCGGGTCGGTCCGCGCCACCGCAGGAGCCGTGCCCCTGGCCTCCTGTCCGGAGACTCGCCGAACGTTGCGGCCACGCAACAGGCCGACGGCGGCAGGACAGGCTCCAGCCCTGGCCCGCGCCGTCGGAACCGACTAGCACCCGATGGGCTGGGTGCTCACGACGATGTTGTCGAGGTAGCGGTCCTGAGTGGCGGGCGAGCCCGTGTTCCAGTAGTTCTCGAAGAACACCGCGTTGATCCCGTACCCGCCCAGCGCCCCGAGCCAGTTCAACCCCGTCTCCCGCGTCTCCAGCGCGCCGTTGATCCAGAACTCGAACACCCCGTTCGTCTGCCCCGCGTCGTTGAGCCGGGCGTGTGTCTCCACGCAATACCACTGCCCCACGTGACTCGCGTCGAACAGCGGTGTCGCGCCCTCCTGGTGCCCCAGCCAGCGCAAATGCGTGAAATCGTTGTAGCCCGTCGACAGGAGATTCCCCGCGACATCGGTGCCCGACGCCGGATCGAGGTAGAGATAGCCGGGGTCCGGCGGATCGCTCCACAGCTGCGCGATCATCGCTTCCGCCCAGCCCGCCGTCGCAAAGCTGATCGCCCGCGTCAGCTTGTAGCCGCCGCCTCCCACCCACCCCGGCTGGGTGCGCACGTACAGCCGCCAGTACACGTCCCGATAGGCCGTCGTCCCCGCGTCCACCGTCCGGAAGTAGCTCCCCGGCACCTTCCCCATCGCCAGATGCAGCCAGCCCCCGTCCACCAGGCCCGGCGTGAAGTGCTGCCGCATCCCGTAGCCGCCTCCGACCCCCGCCCCCGCGGCGCGCACGAAGTTCCCGGCCTGATCGTTGTACTCGAAATACTGGCTCAACCGATCCTGCTCGAAATCGTCACACCAGATCCACCCGGCCTTCGGGGTCGCACACTCGCTCGACCCGGTCCCGGTCGAGACGGTGATCGCCGCCGCGCCGCTCTTGCCCTCACTGGTCGCCGTGATCGTGGCGGCGCCCGCCGCGACGGCGGTGACGAGCCCGCTGCCGTTCACGGTGGCGACGGTCGTATCGCCGCTCGTCCACGCCACCGGCCGGCCGGCGAGCGCGTTGCCGTTCGCATCTCTCGGGGTCGCGCTCAACTGCACGGTCTGACCGGGCGCGAGCGTGGCCGACGGCGGCGTGACGCTCACCGACGCGACGGGCACGGTAGTCACCGTGATCGTCGCGCTGCCGCTCTTCCCCTCGCTCGTAGCGGTGACGGTTGTCGAGCCGGCCGCCAGCGCCGTGACGACGCCCGCAGCGCTCACCCTCGCGACGCCCGCATCCCCGCTTATCCACGACACGGTCCGGCCGCTGAGCGCATTACCTGCGCTGTCCTTGGGCGTCGCGGTCAGTCGCCCGGTTTGCCCCGCGGTCAGGCTCAACGTCGCCGGGCTCACCGCCACCGACGCCACCGGCACCGTCGTCACGGTGACCAGTGCGCTTCCGACGACCGATCCCCCGGCCAGGGTGGCCGTGACTTGGTACCTGCCGGGTGTGGAGCCTGCCGTGTACAGACCGCTAGAGGAGATGGCACCGCCGGACGCGCTCCACGCGGGTGCGACGGCAACGCTGTCATCGGTCGCGGTGCGACCAAACGCGGTGAACTGTTGGCTCTGAGAAGGAAGCAGGGTGACGCTCGCAGGCGACACGACCACCTGCACGACCGGAGCGGGGCCGGAAACGCTTGCGACCGGTCGCTCGCACGCCGTGACCGCGGGGGTCACGAGGAGGAGAACCCGTTTCATGCGCGCCAGCCGCTGAGACAGCTTGTAGGTGAACGGCATCTGATATCTCCACCAGGGCTAAGAGTGCGAAAAAAAGACCGCCAGCGTATCGACTCGCTGGCGGCCCGGCAGACATAGCGCCTGGTGGCGCCTTAGTCCCGTAACTCTGCGTCACCGTCTTTCGACGGGTTTGCTCTGAGCAGCGCGTTCAGTTGTCGGCCTCCGGCTCTGCCGGGTCGGCGCCGCCACCTGCGGCGCGCGCGGGCCACACTAGCAGCCGGTGGCGAGCCCGCGCAAGAGGTGCACGCTAACACGCCATCCGCCCGCTGCTTGAGGCCCCCGGAACGGTCGTGGGGGCTGCATTCTTGTGCAAACGGCACTGTTACCGTGAGGAACGGCAATGCCGTTTTGGCTGAGGGGTTCACTGGGCCAGGCATCCGATGGGCTGAGTGCTCACGACGAGGTTATCGAGGTAACGCTCCTGCGCCGCGGGGGAACCGGTATTCCAGTAGTTCTCGAGGAAGACCGCATT
>Ga0209238_1001138_pt1 | contig 10152 bp, 8 predicted proteins | sample GraSoi013_1_20cm_FD_185823 | JGI IMG/M metagenome (GOLD analysis project Ga0209238, IMG submission 185823) | Grasslands soil microbial communities from the Angelo Coastal Reserve, California, USA - Sample 10_02_2013_1_20cm (SPAdes) (version 2) | ecosystem: Environmental > Terrestrial > Soil >...
CTTCTTCCTCCTCCCGATCATACAGGCATGGCTATTCCCTGCCCGCAAATTCCTGGGAAGGATTGCCCCTACTATACACAGGCTTGACAAGCCGATTCGTGGTATAGTAGGGGCGATCCTTGCGGTCGCCCTGGCTCCTTGCGGTCACCCTCTACGTCTCCACAACGCCCAATCCAGGATCACCTATAGCGCCCTTCTTCTCCTCCACTTCAGCGTTTCGTAAGAGTGCGACGAATCGCATCCTACCTCTCTAGACAAATATGATAGCATTAAAGTATGCGGGCCCGTGTTGTATCAATCAGAAGGTGATCTATGGCAAAGGATGCTTATGAACGCCACTCCAACACCTGACGAACAGGACATTAAATCAGCTTTAGAGCAACTCAGCAAAGATGAGAGGAATTGGATGCCAAAGGAAATCAATCAGTGGGCTATGTATCCACGCAAAACGTCTTCATCCCCTCTTCCTGAATCGTTGAAAATTGAAGTCACCACGAAGGCGAATGAACTCATTGAGAACGTTCTCAAGCCGAAGTACATCCAGCCGCCACCGGAGAATCCACAATTCAATTATATTGTCGATATCTACGGCAAGTGGTACCACAAGGCGTTCTACTTCTGCGCCGAATATCGCGTTGCTGGTCCAAATCCAACCGTGCCGAGCTTCGAAGTGAAATTTGCTCGTATGCAGTATGCCGGGAACCGGCGCTTTCATCTCTCGTATATGCGTCATACCGGCCAGTGGATTCAAATTTACACAGATCTGACGGTGGACGAGTGCATAGAGTCTGTTCGAGACGATCCCTACTTTACTATATAGTTGAACGTGTCCGTTATCGATTCCTACGCTTCTTTTTCTTTCCTCGCAGTTTTACTGGTGATTGCTGTTGCGCTTGTCGTTGATGCTGCTCAGAGAATACGTGTGCTCATGGGAGTTCACCTCTTGTCTACAGGAGCTGCCACTTCGCTATGAATTCGCAAGAGTTCTGGAATCGTTGCCGCTCTTACCTTGCGCTGCATAACCAGCGAGAGCGTGCACGAACCATTGTTCTTCCAGCTCGCGTAATCTGCTGAAGGCTGCTAAATTGCTGTCCTGCCGAAGGAAAAGGATCAAGCCAGCTCTGTATTTCGAGCCTTTCACCGAAACGAGGACTGTCTATATATTCAATATCGTAGTGGAGGACATCGAAATGAGCCGTATCGGGCGTTATTCCGCCTTTGGCATACGCTTCCCAAGCTCGCATTGTCTAACATCTCAACGGCAGAGGCATTATTCAAATGCCTCATCGGATCTATATCAGAGAAACGCACGACTGCGGTAGCAGTTTCTGGTATGCTCTCAGGAAAAGGCGGAAGGGGAGCTTCTGGTTGCTGCGGGAGAGGTCCATCCGGCAGCCAGATCTGAGCCGTTCTTTCCGGAAGGCGTATGGGTCGTCCGCGTGAATCAACGTAGACCCAGAGTGTCCGTGCGGAAATGATAGGGTCGTCATGGTACTCACCTGCAATGCGAGCTTCATATCCTCGTTGAGCCGTAATGCGTGTAAAACCTATGCCATAGGTCTTCAATTCGAGCCTGGTATGCACCTGAACAGGGGCCATAAAGGTGATAGCGGTTCTCTTGACCACCCAGTAGCCATTTCCTGAAAGCTGAGCATCCTCGGCATCCCGTGCCGCAATATCCTGCATATACCGTACAAACGCTGGGGGAGTAAGCACTTCATCACAATTGCACTCATCATAGCGGACGGAATGCGTATAACAAAATTGGCGTTGCATGTGCGCTCCTTTTCTTTTGCTCCCTTGTATTGTAGCAGTTTTTTTGCCGGGGGGAGATGTGATTGAAGCAAGCCAGGCGGCCATACAGGATACTAGCAGAACGAGTCAGCGTGCCGGCAATAACTATAGCAGGCTCTTCGCCATGAGCACCCTGGCTCAGTTACAATAAGACGCTCGTACGCCTACAGAAATTTGTTGTCACTGTAGGCGTACGAGCGTCTTATAACCATGTGATTTGTTGCCAATGCTTCAAACGCTCGAACATACTTGATGAAGAGCCGTTATCCCTTCCCATCCGATACCCTGATCTTTCTCCATTCAGACTTAGTTGAGGAAGTCTTTCAACTGGTCACTACTCTTCACTCGGAGTTTCTGCAAAGCTTGCACTTCGATCTGACGTATCCTCTCACGACTCACGTGTAATATCTCGCCAACTTCTTTCAGAGAAAGACTTGTACCGCCAAGCAGGCCGTAGCGCAATTGAAGGACATATCGTTCACGCTCACTTAAATCTTGTAATGCATCGGCGACCTGTTCCTTGAGTTGATGTTGTGCTGTTATCTCCATTGGAGACTCTAGCATCTGATCCTCAACCAGGTCACCAAGTTCGCCGTCGTTATCTTCACCTACCGGGGTTTCCAGGCTGATAGGTTGCTGGCTGGCTTTGAGGAGCTCACGTATCTTTTCCACACTACTACCCATCTGCTGTGCAATCTCCCTGACGGTTGGTTCTCGACCCAGTTCCTGATGTAAGCGAGCACTTACCCTCGATACACGATTGACCGTCTCGAACGCGTGGACCGGGAGACGAATGGTGCGTGCCTGGTTTGCAATTGCCCGTGAAACAAACTGTCGAATCCACCAGGTTGCATAGGTACTGAACTTGTACCCCATCGTTGGATCGAACTTCTCGACAGCGATCATCAGCCCCTTATTGCCTTCTTGAATGAGATCGAGCAATGCCAGACCCCTGTTCTGATACTTCTTCGCAATGCTTACAACCAGGCGTAAGTTGGCTTCAATCAGACGACGTTGTGCATCTTTTGCCTGTTCCATTACTTTATCATTGGGAAGCGTGTCGTATTGAATGGCGTGTTGCTGCTCATGCCTACCTTGTTGAACCATGAGCCCCAGGCGTATCTCTTCCTTCACAGTCAACCGTGGCACACGACCCATTTCACGGAGATAGAGGCTCAACGCATTTCCCAGTTCGCCGCCATCGTCAGTTTCTGTAAGATCAGTATCATCGACATCCAGGTCGTCTTCTGTTGAGTCCAGGGCGTCTATTTCTTCTTGATCCTCAAGCTCATTCTCAGTGAAGTTATTCAATAGATTATCCGCTGCTATGTTGGCATCATCGAGAGTTTGAGCAGCAGAATGAGAGTATGCTAGATCTAACATATCGGTGAGCGATGCTTCTTCTTGTGTTTTTAGTTGTTCAATCATTGTAAGAGACATAGATGACCTCCTCTCTTTTAAAACTTAGAGACCCATAACATAGAGGGAATGAATTCCATGGGGTAAAAGAAGAAATTACTCTTATCGTACAATAGATAGAACATTATTGAATAGGTGTTCTATTCCCAAAAACGCAAGGAAAATTGTGCGCCATCCCCTTAATCGTCCGAGTCTTGCAGCGACCCCTGAGTGCGTCCCTGCCGTTATACCTCTATTACGACAGGGAGGACCAAAGGTTGGCTGTGGAATTTTTTGAAGATATAGCGTTCGGCGACGTCACCGACTACTCTCCTGATGTATACCCGGTTTGTGACATTGCCTTTTTGATTGGAAAGCGCTTTTGCTATTTCTTTCTGTAAGTATTTCGTTAGTTCTTCTCTTGATTCAGACAACGAAGTACCCCGCATGATTACTTCGGGTTTACTCGCTAATTGACCGTTAGAAGCTTTGATTTCTACCAGCAGGATCAATACTCCCTCCTGAGCTAACCGTTCACGGTCACGGATAACGTAGCTTTCCAGTTCTTCCCCCGATACTTCATCGACGTATACATTTTTGACCTCAATTTTCTTTCCCATTTTGGCTTGTTGGGCGTTCAATAATACTTCTTGCCCATTTTCAATCAGAAAAATCTGATTTCTTTTGTAGTTCATTTTTTCTCCCAGGTTACGGTATGCAATCATATGTCGATACGTTCCGCTGATAGGCAGGAGGAATTTGGGTTGGGTCAAGGAAATTAAAAGCATATGATCGCCGGAAGATCCATGGCCGGAGACATGGTATGAACCACTGCCACTATCCGAATTGATTACTGTTGCGCCCTTTTTTGCTATCGCATCTACCAACGAACTTACCGCAAGTTCGTTGCCCGGTATCGGATCGGCGGAGAAGATAACCATATCACTGGGTTGAAGTTTTATTGCATTGTATTCTCCCCCCGCTATGCGGGTCATAGCAGAGTTTTCCTGGCCCTGGCTTCCAGCAACCAAAAGCATGACTTGATTGCTCTTGTAGCGAGGTATTGCTTCTATTTGGATTTCAGTTCCCCGTTTAATATGCAGATATCCGAGTTTTTGTGCAATTTGTTTGACTTTGATGATGGATCTGCCGACAAAACAGACTTTGCGGTTGAGCTTTTCAGCTGCCTCGATCGCCTGGTTCAAACGGGAAACATTAGAAGAATTGGTAGTAACAAATACCTTTCCTTGAGATTCGCGCATAGTTTTCTCAAAATTCTGCGTGAGCATCTCTTCTGAAGGAGTAAATCCGGGCCTTTCAGCGCCAAGGCAATCAGAAAAAAGTACCGTAATGCCTTTTTGCGCTGCCTGTGTTATTTTGCGAAATTCCGTCCTTTTCTGGTCAGCAGGAGTCAAATCGAATTTGTAGTCCGCTCCATGGTAGTAGTTGCCTACCGGTGTCTCAATGAAAAAGTGTGCCGCATCCGGTATAGAGTGCGTGACATGGATAAAGGTAATGTTGAAATCACCGATTTGAATGTTGCCATTCGTAAATGTAACCGTCTTGACAACAGGCTGAGTATTGAATTCGGTTAACTTTTCATTGGCAAGAGCGGCTGTTAGCGGCGACCCGTAAATAGGAAAAGATGGCAATTGCGGTAAGATATACGGCAAGCCGCCGATATGATCTTCGTGTCCGTGGGTCAACAGCATACCGACGATTTTCTTTTTGGCTTTGCCTTCCGGCATACTGTTCTGAAGGAGATAGGTTATATCAGGCAGGAGTAAGTCTACTCCCAACATGGTTTCATCTGGGAACCCTAAGCCACAATCGACAATAAGTATCTGATCTTTGTACTCATATAAATACATATTGCGTGTGACATCTTCTTCTCCTCCAAGAGACAAGAATTTGACCGTTTCCGCCTGCATTTTTTCAGTTTTTTGCGTTTGTTCTTTTGCCATGTGCTGCCCCACTAGATTGGATACGCTTGCGTGCGTATGTACACCTCGTCGAGAAATCGCCTGAAGCGCTGCATAATATCAGTATAATTCCCATACTCAGATAAGTCCACCTGTGCTGGCTATTTAGGCCTTTAGAGTATTCTTCACGCTTCGCCGCGCTCCCATTCCGCGATACCTATTCGACTCTGGGTTTGACCCTGTTGCGAAAGCGGGACAACGCCGAGTTCGCGACTGAGCCGCCGGGCGGCCAGGCCTACGATTGCGGTGAATGTGGGGTACGCCAGTTCCAAATCCGCCAATTGCTCGATTCGCATGTCCGCCGCCATGCAGGTTGCGACAAGTTGGAGGATCTCCACCGCTTGCTCGCCCATGATATGCGCACCCAGGACGCGATGTGTATCTGTAGACACGATGAGTTTGCAGAAACCCTCTCGGTGACCATCAATGAGCGCGCGATCCAGCGCGGTATACGGAACTACTGCCACGACACAGTCATGCCTGGCGCGTGCCTGCTCTTCGGTCAGGCCAACGCTGCCATATTCCGGGTCGGTAAAGCCGCCATGTGGGACGATTTTGTGCTGCGAGGAACGCGCCACGCCCAGGAGGGCATTTTCCCCTGCCAGCGCGCCCTCGCCGCTCGCGCTCTGCACCAGCATCATGCGCCCGGTAATGTCCCCTGCCGCAAAGATATGGGGAGTTGTCGTCCGCAGGAAGTCATCGACCACAATGTACCCGCGCTCGCTCTGCACGCTCGCGGCGGCCAGATTCAGCGCTTCCACGTTCCCAGGCCAGCCTACGGTCATTACAACTGCCTCAGTTGTGAGCTGGCGAACCTCGCCTTCGTACAGATAGGTCAAGCGCAGAGATCCATTCTGCTGCTCGATCCGCTCTATACCACCGATGTTCGTGGTGACTGCGATGCCGCGCCTCCGGAATGCCTCGGAGATGCCGTGTGACACTGCTTCGTCCTCGCCTGCCAGCAGTCGGGGCGCGACTTCCAGGACGTGCACATATGCGCCAAACGCTGAGAAGCACGAGGATAACTGGCAACCCGTCGCAGCGCCACCCACCACCACTACCTGACGCGGCAGTCGCTGCAAGGACCAGACATCGCTGTGTGTTAGCGCGTACTCGCTGCCCGGGAAGGAAAGCCGGCGCGCATGGCCGCCCACACAGAGGATGAATTTCTCTCCTTGCAATATGGTGCGATCACCCAGGGCAACACTGTGTTCGTCAATGAAGCGAGCGTCGCCGACATTCGCAAATACTGTCACACCCTCCTGCTCCAGGTGACTCTGCAAATGCTTTTTCTCGTGAACCCGCGAGACAATATTCCGCGTTCGTGACAGTAACGCTGCGAAGTCTACCATCGGCTTCTCGCCCACCAGTCCAAAATCAACGAACTGCTCCGCGTCACGCACAAGTCGTGCCGCCCTGGCAAGCGCGCGAGTCGGCACACAGCCATCGTTTGTGCAGGTTCCCCCCATCTTTCCGCGCTCGACCAGCGCGACCATTGCGCCCAGCTCCCGCGCCCGCAAGGCCGCCGTCACACCGGCTGGTCCGCCACCTATGACAATCACGTCAAACATCTTATCCCTTCCTTTTGTGGTTGATCGAAACCGACCAGATCAAGTTCTTTCGTCCTTATCGAAACTAACGAAATAGTGCTAGCCAGGTCTTCAAACAAATCATCACCAGATGCCAGGCACTATGATATAATAGCACTGGTCTATTATAAAGGCATCCAGAGCAACATATCACAAATGGAAGGAGAGCGAGAGGGCCATGGCGATAGAGCATCAGCGAACCATGACGGTTGAAGAATACTTTCAACTCGAGGAAAATGATCCTGATACACGCTACGAGTACATCGATGGCCATGTATATGCCATGGCAGGCGGAACCGCCAATCATGATACCATCAAATCAAATATTCAAAGGATTCTTTGGAATCTTCTCCGTGGGAGCAAATGCCGCGTCTATAGTTCCGACATGAAAGTATACATTTCTGAAACCCGCTACTTCCATCCCGATGTGATAGTCACCTGTGATCCACGCGATCGAGGAACAATTCAAGCGATCCAATCTCCACGCCTTGTTGTTGAAGTACTTTCCCCAACCACAGAACTCACAGACAGAACGTGGAAACTCAAAAATTATCGCGCGCATCCTACTATCGAAGAATATGTCCTTGCAGATTCGCAATCTTTCAAAATAGAAATCTATCACAAAGAGAATAACAAATGGATTTACGAAGCTTTTGAAGATACTGACGAAATCACGCTAAACAGCTTAGGTGTACACTTCCTTCTCGCAGACGTCTATACAGACGTAGAATTTCCAGAGGTTCCTGACTGACACTCCCCGTTCTAAAGAGACGGGGGTTCTTCCTTCATCCAGACGGCTTGCTCATTGCTCCCAACGGAGCAGCAAGTAGAGACCGTCTGTCCAGAAGCGTTTCACGGGGCAAGCCCGTCTGTTCCCGTGTGCCCCACGGTACAGCATTTCGCTTTTTCGAGAATATTGAGAGCCGCATTATGATCTCGATCCAAGACCACGCCACAGCCAGGACATATGTGTGTGCGAACACTAAGAGCCTTTTTGACCAGTGTTCCACATGCGCTACAGCTCTGGCTGGTGTACTGTGGTGCCACTGCAATCACAGGGATATTGTGCAGGAAGGCATAGTAGTTAAGCCATCGGAGGAAATTTCCCCATCCTGCATCATGGATCGATTTGGCGAGCTTATGATTTCTGACCATATTGCGGATCTGAAGCTGTTCATAGGCAATCAAGTCGCTAGACGAGACCAACGCGTTTGCCTGCTTTCGGGCAAAATCTTCACGCTGCCTTTGCACATTCAGATGGTGTTTAGCTAGAGTTTTTCTTGCTTTCTTGCGATTGGCAGATTTCTTTTGTTTTCTGGAGAGTCGCCTCTGGAGTCGTTTCAGCTTTTTCTCAGCTTTGCGGTAGTGCCGTGGGTTGTCTATGGTATTGCCCTCGGAGTCAGTCAGGAAGCTCTTGAGACCCACATCAATACCAACTTCTCTACCGGTTGGAACATGCTCTATTTTACGTTGGGCCTTGACTCCGAACTGGCAAGAGTAGCCATCGGCACGACGGACGATACGAACCCGTTTGATGTCTTTGATAGGAAAGGCCCCAATCTGTTGTTTCTTGTTTCCGATCAACCGGAGTCGGCCTATGCCACACCCATCAGTGAAGGTGATATGTTTGCCATCGGGCTCGAGTTTCCACCCGGTCTGCTTGTACTCAACACTCCGGTTATCATGTTGAAACTTGGGATAGCCTTTCTTGCCTGGCTTGTGGTTTTTGCAATTCTCATAGAAGTGGTTGATAGCGAACCAAGCACGGTCAGCACTCGCTTGACGAGCCTGAGAATTGAGACGAGCGGCAAAGGGATACTCTTTGGCAAGGACGGCACAATAGCACTGAAGATCGTTCTTGTTGATACCGCGCTCATCCATCCACAAGCGCACGCACTTGTTGCGGATGAACTGCACCACGCGAATGGCCTCATCGAGAGCAGCATATTGCCGGCTCAAACCGTCCAACTTGTACTCGTAGATGAGCATCCCCCTCTTGCCCTTTCTCTTTCGTTCTCGTATACTACGTATACAGCAATAAATGGTACATGTCAAGAGAGAAAGCAGATGAGACGAAGCAATGTCTACTTAACCGAAAAACAAGTGGCACGCTTGCGGGCACGTGCTGAGCAGGAAGGGGTAGCGATAGCAGAACTGATTAGGCGGGCCGTCGATGCCTTCCTAGCCTGGGATGATCCCACCTATACCCCCCAACCCAAGCCCCAAACAAGGAAGGCCAGTTCATCCCCCGCATGAATGACGGGGGCTTTCCTGGCTCATTTTCTGTAATAGAATACAATACGAACGGCAGGAAGAAAAGCCCTGGCCATGTCTATTCTTCTATTGTAAGATAGGGGCTTCACATGAAGCCTGCCTGCAAGAGGAATTCGATAGTAATGCCTGGCACCCGCACGGGTGCCAGGTTTTTGTAATCGCTAATGACCCGATGTTATTGAGGTTTGATCTCAACTCTCGAGGGTGAAACCGATTTCGACGGTTACCTGGTACTCGATGCCGTCGGCCAGGATACGACCCCGCTGCTCTTTCACCTCGAACCACTGTACATGGCGAAGCGTCTTCTGCGCACGTTCTATGGCCCGTCTCACAGCATCATCGAATCCAGTTCTTGAGGTGCCCACTAATTCCGTTACCCGGTAGATGTTGCCTTCCTGATCTGGCATACTCGTTGTCTCCTTTTTTTACTCCACTCATACTATATGGGTTGCACACAGACATACGAAGGGATGTGGCTACATCGGATTTCCGCTTTACCGTCTGAAGGTTTTCCGGTCGTTTTGATACTTTTATCATAGCAGATATTTTCCACGACTGTATAGAGTAATTACCGAAAACATCTATCCATCTCTCTCTATCAGTCCATAGCATCGAAGATGAGAGTGAGAACCACTTTTTCGGACATTTGACAGTATCAAATTGAAGGGTTTCCTGATGATGAGATCAGCGCAGGAATACGGTATAATATAGAACAGCTGTCCGGATGATTTTTCTGAACGATGAGCCGGAGCGATACATACTTTGAGAGGCGCCAGGAGGTTCTGCATGCGTGATTTACCAACAGGAACAATCACGTTGCTCTTTACAGATATCGAGGGATCCACTCACCTACTCCAGCAGCTCGGCGCTCATTACGCCGAGCTGTTGACGGAGTGTCGCGACCTGCTGCGCGCCGCTTTCCATACGTATCACGGCCACGAGGTCGATACGCAGGGGGATGCAATTTTTACCGCCTTTGCTCGCGCCAGTGATGCCCTCTCAGCGGCGGTAGCCGCGCAACGTAAACTCGCTCTCCATTCCTGGCCGGACGCCGCTGTGGTGCGTGTACGTATGGGGCTGCACACCGGTGAGCCCTCACGCGTGGCCGAGGGATA
>Ga0209238_1001139_pt1 | contig 10152 bp, 6 predicted proteins | sample GraSoi013_1_20cm_FD_185823 | JGI IMG/M metagenome (GOLD analysis project Ga0209238, IMG submission 185823) | Grasslands soil microbial communities from the Angelo Coastal Reserve, California, USA - Sample 10_02_2013_1_20cm (SPAdes) (version 2) | ecosystem: Environmental > Terrestrial > Soil >...
GGCGCCCGCCGCCGTGCGCTCGAAGCGGCTCGAGGTCGAGCGGCCGGGGACGCAGGCCTATCTGGGCATGGCATGGCTCGGCCCGAAGCTCGATCACGCCGACACGCCGGTGGTGGACTTGCTTATGTCGATCCTCGGCCAGTCGCGATCGTCGCGGCTGCCGCAGACGCTTCGCGAGAGGCTCGGCCTCGTCAGCTCCGTGACCGCGGGCTACTCGCCCCTCGAGGCTGCCGGCGCCGTCACCATCACGGCGCAGCTCGAGCCGGCGAACCTGGCACGCGCCGAGGCGCAGATCCTGGCGGAGCTCCAGCGCGTGCGTGAGCATGGCGTGACCGACGCGGAGCTCAGGCGGGCCGTGACCGCGGCCGAGGCGCGTGACGCCTTCTCGACCGAGACCGCGGAGGGCCGTGCCTACGCGTTCGGGCGCGCGGAGACGATCTGGCGCCTCGAGGAGGAGCTCGCGTACGTCGATCGCCTGCGTTCGGTCACGCCAGACCAGATCCGCTCGGCGGCCCGCCGCTATCTCGATCCCGAGCGCTACGATCGAGTGGCGTTCCTGCCGCCCACGCGATGACGTCCAGAGGGAGCCTCGCCAGGCTCGGCCTCGTCCTGGCGCTCGTCGGGATCCCCGGCGCAGCGGCGGCGCAGCCGCCGGGCATCACGCGCCACCTTCTGCCCAACGGGATGACGGTCATCGTGCGCGAGAACCCGGCGGCGCCGGTCGTCACGGCGTCGCTCCAGGTGCGGGCCGGCTCTCGGTTCGAGACGCCCGAGATGGCCGGGATCACCAACTTCCTGCTGCGGACGATGATCCGCGGCACTTCGCGGCGCTCGGCCACGGAGCTCGCCGAGGCGGCGGAGGAGATCGGCGGAAGCCTGGACGCGTCGGGCGAGGTCGAGTCCGCGGAGATCCGCGGCGAAGCGCTCGCGCGCCACTGGGAGGGGCTGCTCGGGCTCATCGCCGAGGTCGCGCTCGAGCCTTCGTTCCCGAGCGAGGAGATCGAGCGAGAGCGGCGGCTCATCCTGAGCCAGATCAAGACGCGTGCCGAGACACCCTTCACGCTGAGCCTCGACGCCCTGCTGCGGGAGCTCTACGGAAGCCATCCGTACGCGTGGCCCGGCCTCGGCCTCCCGTCCGCCGTCGGGCGGTTCGCGCGCGGCGAGCTCGTCGCACACTATCGCGCGGTGTTCCGGGCGGAACGAGTCGTGCTCGCGGTGAGCGGCCAGGTGTCGCACGCGCGCGTCGTGCGGACCTCCGAGCGGCTCTTCGCGAAGCTCCCGCGCTCGGGCGCCGGCGAGGTCGGTGCCGCCGCGCCCGCCACGCCGGTCGGCGCACGGCGCGTTCTCGAGCGGCCGGCCCAACAGGCGCAGGTCCTCGTGGGCTACCTCGGGCCCGGGCTCAGCGATCCGGCGTATCCCGCCGTCCGCGTGCTGGGCGCCGTGCTCGGCGGCGGGATGGCGGGCCGACTCTTCGTCGAGCTCAGGGAGAAGCGCGGGCTCGCCTATGCGCTCGGGGTCCTGATACCGTTCCGGACCGGACCCAGCTTCTTCGTCACGCACCTCGGCACGGCGCCCGAGAACTCCGCCGCGGCCGAGGCGGGTCTCCTCGCCGAGCTCGAGCGCATCCGACAGGCGCCGGTCGGCCGCGAGGAGCTCGCGCGGGCGAAAGCCTACCTCCTCGGGAACTTCGCGCTCGATCGGCGGACGAACGCGCGACAGGCCTGGTACCTCGCATTCTTCGAGGTGATCGGCGCGGGCTGGGATTTCCCCGAGCGCTACGCGCAGGCACTCGACGCGGTCACGGCGGCCGATGTCGAGGCCGCCGCTCAGCGGTTTCTGGTCCGCCCGACGATCGTCGTTCTCCAGCCCCCTGGCCGATGATCCCGATCAGCGACGACGTTCCCAGCCGCACGCTTCCGTTCGTCACGATCGGGCTGATCACGGCGAACGTCCTCGTGTTCCTCTACCAGGCCTCGCTCGGCATGAGCCCCGATCCCCACGCGGCCGGCGTCGTCGAGGCGTTCGTGACGGAGTTCGGGGCGATCCCGTGCCGGCTCAGCGGGAACTGCTCGGTCGCCGACGCGTTCCCGCACCCCTTCGTCACGATCTTCACGGCGATGTTCCTCCACGGAGGCCTGTTCCACGTCGGCGGAAACATGCTCTACCTCTGGATCTTCGGCAACAACGTCGAGGACACGCTGGGACACGGACGGTTCCTCCTCTTCTATCTCGTGTCGGGTGTCACGGCGGCCTACGCCCAGACGCTGGTGAACCCCCACTCGACGGTGCCGATGATCGGCGCGAGCGGCGCCGTGTCCGGGGTCCTCGGCGCCTACCTGCTCCTGTTCCCGTATGCGCGGGTGCTCGTGCTCCTGGTCTTCGGGTTCTTCGTCCGATTCGTATACGTTCCGGCACTCGTCGTGCTCGGCTTCTGGATCGTGGTCCAGTTTGTCAGTGGCCTGATCACCGTCAGGGCGTCGGCGCTTGGCGGCGGCGAGACAGGAGGGATAGCGTGGTTCGCGCACATCGGCGGGTTTCTCACGGGCTGCCCGCCTCATCCTGGCGGGCGAGGTCCTCGTGGACGGCAAGCGCGTGAGCAAGGCCGGCGCCCTGGTCGCCAGAGACGCGGGCGTCGAGCTCCAGGGGCGCTCGCCGTTCGTGAGCCGGGGCGGCGAGAAGCTCGCCCACGCGCTCGACGCTTTCCAGATGAAGGTCGCCGGCCGCGTCTGCCTCGACGTGGGCGCCTCGACCGGCGGCTTCACCGACTGCCTGCTCCAGCGCGGCGCCGCCCGCGTGTACGCCGTGGACGTCGGCGTGGGCCAGCTCGACGCCAAGCTGCGCAAGGACCCCCGCGTGGTGGTCATGGAGAAGACCAACGCGCGGGCGCTCGACCCGCGGATCTTCGGCGAGCAGCCGACGCTCGCGGTCATCGACGTCGCGTTCATCTCGTTGGAGAAGGTCCTGCCCTCGGTGTTCGGCGTGCTCGCGCCGCGCGGTGAGGTCATCGCGCTGGTGAAGCCCCAGTTCGAGGTGGGGCGCGAGGCCGTGGGCAAGGGTGGAGTCGTCCGGGACCCGGCACTCCATCGCCAGGCGGTCGCGCGCCTCGCCCGGTACGCGGTGCTCCGCGGCTGGCACGTCCTCGGCGTCACCGCCTCGCCGCTCCGGGGTCCGAAGGGCAACCGCGAGTTCTTCCTTCACTGCTCGAGCCACGGGCGCACGGTGAGCGACCTCGAGTCCATGATCGACAAGAGCGTCGAGGCGCTCGCGTGAAGCGCGTCGGCGTCGTGGCGAAGCCCGGCGCGACGGAGGCGCGGGCCCCGGTCCAAGAGCTTCTCGAGTGGCTCCGGGCGCGGGGGCTTTCCGCGGTGCTCGAGAAGGAGACCGCCGGGCTGGTCCCGGCGGCCAGCGTCCCGTGCGTGACCAAGGCGGAGCTGCCCGCGCACGCGGACCTGCTCGTCGTCCTCGGCGGCGACGGCACCCTCCTCTCCATGGCGCGCGCGGTCGGCGACCTCGGCGTGCCGCTGCTCGGCGTGAACCTCGGCGGGCTCGGATTCCTCACCGCGACGACGCTCGACGAGATGTTCCCGGCGCTCGAAGCGTTGCTCGCGGGCCGGATGGAGGTGGACGAGCGCATGATGCTGACCGTACGGATCGTCCGGAACGGCCAGCGGCTCGGGGAGTACGCCGCCCTCAACGACATTGTTATCACCAAGTCGGCGATGAGCCGCATCATCGACCTCACGGTGTCGGTCGAGGGGCAACACGCCACCTCGTACCGCGCCGACGGCCTGATCATCTCGACGCCGACCGGCTCGACCGCCTACAGCCTCTCCGCCGGTGGGCCGATCCTGTTTCCGACGATGGACGCGATCGTGCTGACGCCGATCTGCTCCCACACCCTGACGAACCGGCCGATCGTCCTCCCCGGAATGCATCGGATCGAGGTCACGCTCATGGCGGACCAGGACGTCATGGTCACCGTGGACGGCCAGATCGGGGTGGGCCTCAGGGAGCACGACACCGCGGAGGTGGTGAAGGCCGCCGCGCGGGTTCGCCTCGTGCGTTTTCCGCAGAAGGAGTTCTTCTCGGTCCTCCGGACCAAGCTGAAGTGGGGGGAGCGCTAGGGCGTCTTCCCCCGGATACGACTTGAGCGGCGGCCGCGAGTGACCTAGCATCGTTCTCGATGCTCCGCGAGCTTCGCATCCGAAACTTCGCCGTCATCGAGAGCGTCGCCGTGGAGTTCCGCCCGGGGCTCAACGTCCTGACCGGCGAAACCGGCGCCGGAAAGTCGATGCTCATCGACGCGATCTTGTTGGTCCTCGGGGCGCGCGCCCAGACGGACGTGATCCGGAGCGACGCCGACGCCGCGACGGTCGAGGCGGTCTTCGACGTCGAGCCGCGCGGCGCCGTGGCCGCGACGCTCGACGAGGCGGGGCTCGCGCCCGACGACGGCGTGCTTGTGGCGCGGCGTGAGCTCAGTCGCTCGGGCCGCCATCGTGCCTTCGTCAACGACGCGGCCGTCACCGTCGCGCTCCTCGAGCGCCTGGGCGACCACCTCGTGGAGGTGCACGGCCAGCACGAGCACCAACGCCTGCTCGAGCCCGCCCGCCAGCTCGAGCTCCTGGATCGCTTCGCCGACGCGGAGGAGCTCCGGGAGCGCGTGGCGGGCCTCGTGGCGAAGTTCCGCGAGGCGCGCGCCGAGGCGGAGCGGACGCGCGCCGCCGAGCGCGACCGGGCCCAGCGCGAGGACCTCCTGCGCTTCCAGCTCTCCGAGCTCGACGCCGCGCGCCTGCGTCCGGGCGAGGAGGAGGAGCTCCGGCAGGAGCGTCGACGACTCCAGCACGCCGACAAGCTCACCGCGGGTCTGGCCGAGGTCGCGGCGCTCCTCGACGACGATCACGAGTCGGCGACCGCGCGGCTCCACCGCGCGACGCGCATCCTCGGCGACCTGGCGCGTCTCGACCCCTCGATGGCGGCGCCCGTCGAGCCGATCGACGCGGCTCGGGCGCAGCTCGAAGACACCCTCGCGGCGGTCCGAGCGCTCCGCGAGTCGGTGCCGCTCGAGCCCGGCCGCCTGGAGGTGATCGACGAGCGGCTCGACGCGCTCACCCGCCTCAAGCGGAAATACGGCGATACCGAGGAGGCGATGCTCAAGCTCCGCGACGAGGTCGTCGCCGAGCTCGACCGGCTCTCGCGCCACGAGGAGATCCTCGCGGCCGAGGAGCGGCGGCTCGGCGAGCTCCAGGCCGAGCTCGGGCAGGCGGCCACGGCGCTCTCCGAGCGGCGGCGGGCCGCGGCGGAGCGTCTGGGGCCCGCCGTGGAGCGGGAGCTGCGCGCGCTCGGCATGGAGCGCTCCCACTTCCGGATCTGGCTGGAACGGGCGGAGCTCGAGGGGGTGTCGCCCCGGGGGCTCGAGCGGGTCGAGTTCCGGCTCTCGACCAATCCGGGCGAGGACGTGCGGCCGCTCGCGCGCGTGGCGTCTGGCGGCGAGCTCTCGCGCACGATGCTCGGGCTGACGACCGTGCTGGCGAAGGCGGACCGCGTGCCGACGATGGTCTTCGACGAGGTGGACGCGGGCATCGGTGGACGTGTCGCCGCGGTCGTCGCACAGAAGCTCGCGGCGGTCGCGGAGGGGCGTCAGGTGCTCTGTGTGACCCACCTCGCGCCGATCGCCGCGCGCGCCGGCCACCACGTGCGCGTGACCAAGACCGTCCGCGCGGGGCGCTCGCGCGTCGCCCTCGAGGGGCTCGCCGGCGACGCCCGCGTCGAGGAGATCGCGCGCATGCTCGCGGGCGAGCGGGTCACCGACACCGCGCGCGGCCACGCGCGCGAGCTGCTCGGCGCATCCGGACCGCGCGAAAGGCGGGCGTGAGGCGGGCGATATGCCATAATCGATTGTGATGATCGACGCGATTCTCCGGAAGATCTTCGGCACCAAGCACGAGCGCGACGTCAAGCGCATGATGCCCACGGTCGAGGCGACGAACGCGCTCGAGCCGTCGGTCCAGGCGCTCGGCGATGCCGAGCTGCGGGCGAAGACCGACGAGTTCAGAAAGCGCCTCGAGGCGGGCGAGTCGGTCGACGCGCTGCTCCCCGAGGCGTTCGCGGTCGCTCGCGACGCGGCCCGGCGCACCGTCAGCATGCGCCCCTTCGACGTCCAGCTGATCGGCGGCATGGTCCTCCACGAGGGCAAGATCGCGGAGATGGCGACGGGCGAGGGCAAGACGCTCGTCGCGACACTCCCCGCGTACCTCAACGGCCTCACGGGCCGCGGGGTCCACATCGTCACGGTCAACGACTACCTCGCCAAGCGCGACGCCCAGTGGATGGGCCCGATCTACCACGCGCTCGGCCTGGGCGTGGGGGTCATCCAGCACGAGGCCTCCTTCCTCTACGACCCGGCCTACGTCACCTCGGACATCCGGATGACGGCGCTCCGGCCGTGCACCCGCCAGGAGGCGTACCGTGCGGACGTCACCTACGGGACGAACAACGAGTTCGGCTTCGACTACCTCCGCGACAATATGCGCTTCACGCTCGACGAGCTGGTCCAGCGGCAGCTCCACTACGCGATCGTGGACGAGGTGGACTCGATCCTGATCGACGAGGCCCGAACGCCGCTGATCATCTCGGGGCCGGCCGACGAATCGACCGAGCTGTACTACAAGCTCGACCGCATCATTCCCAGGCTCAAGCGGGCGGCGACGATCGTGGAGGGCAAGCTCTCCGAGGTCGAGGCGCAGAAGGAGGGCGACTACATCGTCGACGAGAAGGCACGCGCGGTGGCGCTCACGGAGCAGGGGATCGCCACCTGCGAGCGACTGCTCTCCATCGACAACCTCTACGACCCGCAGCACATCACGATCCTCCACCACATCCAGCAGGGGCTGAGGGCGCACGCGCTCTTCAAGCGCGACGTGGACTATGTCGTCAAGGACGGCCAGGTCATCATCGTGGACGAGTTCACGGGGCGGCTCATGCCCGGCCGCCGGTGGTCGGACGGCCTCCACCAGGCCGTCGAAGCCAAGGAGGGCGTGAGGATCGAGCGCGAGAACCAGACGCTGGCGACGATCACGTTCCAGAACTACTTCCGGATGTACGGGAAGCTCGCCGGCATGACTGGCACGGCCGAGACGGAGGCCGAGGAGTTCGCGAAGATCTACAAGCTCGACGTCACGGTCGTCCCCACGAACCGTCCGCTCGTCCGGGTGAACTACCCGGACGTCGTCTACAAAACGGAGCGCGAGAAGTTCAACGCGGTCGTCGAGGACATCATCGAGCGCAACACGCGCGGCCAACCCGCGCTCGTCGGCACGGTCTCGATCGAGAAGTCCGAGCAGCTCTCGAAGCTTCTCAAGAAGCGCGGAGTCCGCCACGAGGTCCTCAACGCCAAGTACCACGAGCGCGAGGCCGAGATCGTCGCCCAGGCCGGCCGTGAGGGGGCCGTCACGATCGCGACCAACATGGCGGGCCGCGGCACCGACATCCTGCTCGGCGGCAACCCGGACTTCCTCTCCAAGGAGATCCTCCGGAAGAAGGGGCTCGACCCGGCCACCGCGGCGTTCGCGGAGCGGGCCGCCGCGCTCGCCGAGGCGCTCCGGATCACCGAGCCGGAGCACGCGCGCGTCGTCGCGCTCGGCGGGCTCCACATCGTCGGTACGGAGCGTCACGAGGCGCGCCGGGTCGACAACCAGCTCCGCGGCCGCAGCGGGCGGCAGGGCGACCCCGGCTCCTCGCGCTTCTACCTGTCGCTCGAGGACGACCTGCTGCGGATCTTCGGCTCGCAGCGCATCCAGAAGATCATGGAGCGCCTCGGGATGGAGGAGGGGGAGCCGATCGAGCACAAGCTCGTGACGCGCGCGATCGCGACGGCGCAGAAGCGCGTGGAGACGCACAACTACGAAATCCGCAAGCACCTCCTCGAGTACGACGATGTGATGAACAAGCAGCGCGAGATCATCTACGGCATGCGTCGTCAGATCCTCGAGGGGGAGAGCCAGGCGGAGACGATCGCGGAGTGGATCGAGGACTTCGTCGCGGGGACGCTCGACGGCTACGCGCCCGAGGGCGCCCACCCCGAGGACTGGGACCTCGGCGGGCTCGGCGAGGCGCTCTTCCGCTCGTTTGACGTGCGGATCCCGGCCGCGCGCTTTGGGGAGGCGGTCTCGCGCGAGGGGCTCGCCGAACTGGTCGGCGCGGCGGTCCGCGAGCGCTACGCGGAGCGCGAGCGCGAGCTCGGCGCCGACCTCATGCGCGCCCTCGAGCGCCACGAGATGTTGGTCGTCATGGACACGCAGTGGAAGGACCACCTCCTTTCCATCGACCACCTGAAGGAGGGGATCGGACTCCGAGGCTACGGCCAGCGGGACCCGCTCACCGAGTACAAGAAGGAGGCGTTCGACCTGTTCCAGGACATGGTCGAGCGCGTGAAGGCAGCGGTCGTCGAGCGGCTGTTCAAGGTCCAAGTCGTCCGGGACGCGCCGATGGAGCTGCCGGCGATGGCCGCGTGGGCGGACGCGCGCGAGTCCCGCGGCGAGCTGCCCGGCGCGCCCGAGCGCGCGCCGGCTCCGGCCGCCCCGCGCCCAGCCCCGCGGACGGCGAGCGGAGAGAAGGTGGGCCGCAACGACCCGTGCCCCTGCGGCTCAGGCAAGAAGTACAAGAAGTGCTGCTATCTGAAACAGGGCGCCTGAGGAACGTCGCGCACCGAAGCCGTCGCACACCTGTTCACGACTCCGAACCGCAGCGCCGGGCGCCTACGCGTCGACCTATGGGGTCTGGAGAGCGCCCGGCCCCCACCGCTGGTACATTTCCTTTGGGCGCAAAGGCCCGTCCGTGTTAGAAAAACGTTATGCGTCTTGAGTCGATCGCGCTGCACGGATTCAAGTCGTTCGGCGAGAAGACCGTCGTGCGGGTCCTGCCCGGCATCACGGGGATCGTCGGGCCGAACGGCTGCGGCAAGTCGAACATCTCCGAAGCGGTCCGCTGGGCGCTCGGCGAGCAGAGCGCAAAGTCGCTCCGCGGCCAGCGCATGGAAGACCTGATCTTCCACGGCTCGCAGTCGCGAAAGCCGGTCGGGCTCGCCGAGGTCGAGTTGACCTTCCGCAACGACGGCACGCTGTCGGTGCCGTGGGCGGAAGTGTCGGTCGCGCGGCGGCTCTACCGCACGGGCGAGAGCGAGTACCTCCTCAACAACAGCGCCGCGCGCCTGCGGGACATCCTCGACCTTTTCGCCGGCACCGGCGCCAACCCGCGCGCCTATTCGGTCATAGACCAGGACAAGCTCAACCACGTCCTGACGGCGAAGCCGCACGAACGGCGCGTCTTCATCGAGGAGGCCGCCGGCATCGCGCGCTACAAGCAGCAGCGCAACGAGACGCAGGGCAAGCTCGACGCGACCAAGCAAAACCTCGTCCGCGCGCGCGACGTCATGGACGAGGTCAAGCGCCAGCTCTCCTCGCTCGAGCGGCAGGCGAAGAAGGCGCAGCAGTACAAGGCGCTCCAGACCACGAAGCGCGACCTCTCGCTCGTGGTCCTCGCGGCCGAGTACATGGCGCGCGTCGCCGAGGGCGAGCGGCGGGCGGCGGAGCTCAGCCGCCTGCGCGACCAGGAGCAGACGCTCCGGACGCGCGTCGCCAAGCTGGCGGCGCAGGAGGCGCAGCAGCGCGAGCGACTCCAGGAGAGCGACCATCGGCTCTCGGACCTCCGCCAGTCGGGTCAGAAGGTACAGGGCGAGCTCGAGCGGCTGCTCGAGCGACGCGAGCAGATGGGCGTCCAGCTCCGTGAGCTCGCCGAGGAGGCGCTTCGGCTTGACGAGGAGACCCGCGCGACCGCGGATCGGCTCGGCGCCATCGTCGGCGAGCGCGAGGCCGGGCGGCAGGCGCTCGCCGAGGCGTCGCGGCTCACCGAGGAGCGCGCGCGGACGGCGGACGCGCTCGCCGCCGCCCTGGAGCGCCATCGCGAGACCCTCGCCGCGGAGCGCGACCGCGCCGAGGCGACGCGGCTCGAGCAGGTCCGGGTCGCCGCCGAGCGTGTCGACCTCATGCGGCACGCGGGGGAGCTGCGGGAGCGTGCGGCCCAGCTCCGCCGGCGCGCAGAACGGCTCGCGGCCGAGCTCAGCGACGCGACGGCCGAGGCGGCGGGGATCGACGCGCT
>Ga0209238_1001143_pt1 | contig 10142 bp, 8 predicted proteins | sample GraSoi013_1_20cm_FD_185823 | JGI IMG/M metagenome (GOLD analysis project Ga0209238, IMG submission 185823) | Grasslands soil microbial communities from the Angelo Coastal Reserve, California, USA - Sample 10_02_2013_1_20cm (SPAdes) (version 2) | ecosystem: Environmental > Terrestrial > Soil >...
TACCTGCACGGCTGGTCGCCCGACGGGAGGTTTCTCGTGTACACCGGAGAGCGGGGCGGGGCGTTCGACGTCTACCGCATCTCGGTCGCCGGAGGGGACGAGACGCGACTCACCAATGCCCCAGGGTTGGACGACGGGCCGGAGTATTCGCCCGACGGGAGGTACATCTACTTTAACTCCGCCCGCAACGGGACCATGCAGATCTGGCGGATGCGAGCCGACGGTAGCGCTCAGGAGCAGGTCACGAGCGACCAGTTCAATAACTGGTTCCCGCACGTGTCCCCGGATGGCCAGTGGATCGTTTTCCTATCGTTCATGAAGGACGTCGCGCCCGATGACCACCCCTTCTACAAGCACGTGTACTTGCGCCTGATGCGCGCCGGGGGGGACGGGAGTGACGCCAGGGTGGTCGGCTATGTGTACGGTGGCCAGGGCACGATCAACGTGCCGTCTTGGTCGCCCGATAGCCGGCGGGTGGCGTTCGTCAGCAATAGCGACCTGCGGCGACTGCCCTAACCGCCTTAGAACTCCAGCGTTTTCAGAAACTCGCAGTTCCGGCGCGCGCTATCGACGGGATGCTCGACGCCCTCCTGCTCGACGTAACAGGGCTTGTGATCGATGTCTGGAATGCCCGCCAGCAGTCGGCGGAAATCGACCGTTCCGGTGCCGAGCTCGGTATCTCGCGAGCGATCGGCGACGACGTCCTTCAGATGGAAGCTCCAATAGCGGTCGCGATACCGCTCGAGGTAGCGGAACGGGTCGCCACCACCCATTACCATGTTGCCAACGTCGAGCTGGTGGCGGACGACGGTCGGATCGGTTCGCTGCACGAACACGTCGTAGGGGACCGTGCCGTCGATCGGCGTCATGTGGTCGGCCTCGTTATGGAAGGCGAGCCAGATGCCGGCGTGCCGGGCGACCGCGCCGGCTGCGTTGAAGCGGTCGGCCCACTCCCGCCAATCGTCGAGCGAGCGCGCGGTGTCCGCGGTGAAACTCGGCACGATCAAGTATTCGTGGCCGAGCCGCTGCGCAATGGCGAGGCTCCGCTCCCACCCGACGAGCACGGCGGCGGCCGAGATGTGCGCCGAGGGCGCGCGCAGTCCTTCCTTATCGAGCGCCGCCCGGACTTGCTCGGTCGAGCGGCCGAAGTTACCGAAGGACCAGAGCAGCTCGACGTCGGTGTAGCCGCTGGCGCGCACGGCGGCGAGGGTGCGCTCCGGGTCCCGGCCCATCGCGTCCCGCACCGAATAGAGCTCGAGTCCGATACGGTTGAGGCGGCGAGCAGAGCGCACGGCACGAGACGCCCACGGGCCGGTCGCCACCGAGGCGCCGAGGGCGTGGACGAACGTTCGCCGGTGCACGCCTCAAAGTGAGTGGCGATCGGCGGCTTGGCAAGGCTCGCAGGCCGGGCTGGTCGGTGGACTAGGATTACACTAACGGCGGCGGAGTCTGGAGCAGAGGAGGCGATGTGAGCATCTCGCGGCGTGATTTCACGCGGGCCGCTGCCTGCGCGCTGGCCGGGCGGTGGGCGGCCTCCCCCGCGCTCCCCGAGTGGGGCTCGCGGCCCCTCCCCTCGCCTTCGCAACTCGCCTGGCAGCGCGATGAGCTGGCGCTGTTTCTCCACTTCGGCGTCAACACGTTCACCGATCGTGAGTGGGGCGACGGGCACGAGGACCCGGCGGTGTTCAACCCGACGGACCTCGATGTCCGCCAGTGGACTCGCGCCGCGAAGGCCGGAGGCGCCAACGCGTTGATCCTCACCGCCAAGCACCACGACGGCTTTTGTCTGTGGCCCAGCGGCGTGACCGCGCACTCGGTAGCGAGGAGCCCGTGGCGCGACGGGGCAGCCGACGTGGTGCGCGAGTTCACCGACGCGTGCAAGAGCGCAGGCCTGGGCGCCGGCCTGTACCTGTCGCCGTGGGATCGCAACGCGGCCGTGTACGGCGACTCGCCGCGCTACAACGAGTTCTATCGCGACCAGCTCACCGAGCTGCTCACGCGCTACGGACCCATCGCCGAGCTGTGGTTCGACGGCGCCAACGGCGAAGGGCCGAACGGGCGCCGCCAGGTCTACGACTGGCCGCGCATCTTCGCCCTGGTGCGCCGGCTACAGCCCCAAGCGGTCATGTTCTCCGACGCCGGCCCCGATGTGCGCTGGTGCGGCAACGAAGCGGGTGCCGCAGGCGACCCGAACTGGTCGACCGTGGACCCGGCCGCGGTTCCGTACCCCGGCGCGGCGGGTGACGCCGTCATCGCTGCGCTGCAGCACGGCGACCCCCGCGGCTCGGTGTGGCGGCCCGCGGAGACCGACACGTCGATCCGCCCCGGCTGGTTTCACCACGCGGCCGAGGACGTGCGCGTGAGAGGCGTGGACCAGCTGGCCGATATCTGGTTCACATCGGTGGGGCGGAACTCGAAGCTGCTCCTGAACGTCCCGCCGACGCGCGAAGGTGTGCTGCACCAGACCGACGTCGCGCGACTCGGGGAGCTGCGCGCGCGTCTCACGGCCCTGTTCGCGGAGGATTTCGCGGCCACCCAGCCCGTGCACTGGCGTGTTACGGGGGCGCGCACTGCCGTCGCCGAGGTAGATCTGGGCCGAACGATGACCGTCGGCATTGCTCGCCTCGAAGAGGACATCGGGCGCGGACAATGCGTCGCGCGGTATGCTCTGCACGGCACCGTGCACGGGGATTGGCGCGAGCTTGCGCGCGGCACGACCGTCGGCTACCGCAAGCTGGACCGGTTCCAACCGACGCCGGTGCGGAACGTGCGCCTCACGATCGAGGACTCCGTTGGCGCGCCGCGCCCCGTCCGCCTCGGACTCTACCGCGGTGCCTGAACGCGCCGCTTGGATCTAGCCGGTGTTGCGCAGCCCTTGGGCAATGCCGTTGAGCGTCGAAGCGAGGCCGGTGCTGACCGGCGCCAGGGCCGGGTCGCGGGGGGCACCGTCGCGCTTGCGTCGTAACAGGGTCACTTGCAGCAGCGAGAGCGGATCCACGTACGGGTTCCGCAGGCCGATGGCGGTCTGCAGCATGGGATTGTCGCGCATCAGGTACTCGCTCTGGCGGACGCGAAGCAGCGCGGCCACGGTTTGGCGGAACTCGTCTTCCAGCTGATCGAACAGGGTGAGGTCGCCGCCCAGCTCCCGCACGTACATGCGAGCGATGGCGGGGTCGGCCTTGGCGCAGACCATCTCCACTTTGGAAAGCAGGTCGTCGAAGAAGGGCCAGGCGTGAGCCATGCGGCGCAACACAGCGAGCCCGCCGGGCTCGCCGGCGACGGCCTCGAGCGCGGGACCAACGCCCAACCATCCCGGGAGCATGAGCCGCGTCTGCGTCCACCCGAACACCCAGGGGATCGCCCGCATGCCCTCCATCGTTTCCTCGCCCGGCGCCCGGTAGGCCGGCCGCGACCCGAAGCGCACGTCCGCCAGCTCCCGCACCGGCGTCGTCTCGAGGAAGAGCCGGAACAGGTCCCCGCTGCCGTAGACCAGCGCGCGGTAGCGGGGCAACGCCTCCGCCGCCAGTCGATCCATGACTTCTCGGAACCGCGCCTCCTCGCCCGGCTCGAGGCCGTTCCGCCAGTCCTCGAACCGATGCAGCAAAACGCCGGAGAGCATCAGCTCGAGGCTGCGCTCGGCCACGGACAGGAGGCCGAAATTCTGGGAGACGATCTCACCCTGCTCGGTGATCTTGATTCCGCCGTGCACCGTGCCCGGTGGAAGCGCGGTGAGCGCGCGCGCCACCGGCGAGCCTCCCCCACGTCCCACGGTGCCGCCGCGGCCGTGGAACAGCGTCCACGCGACATGGGCGTCGGCGCACGCCCGTGCCACCTCCTCCTGCACACGGTACAGCGCCCACGCGGAGGGAAAGAGTCCCGCGTCCTTGGCGGAATCGGAGTAGCCCAGCATGACCTCCTGGTGCCGCCCGCGGGCGGCCAAGTGGCGCTGCCAGATCGGGTCGCCGAGCAGCGACCGCACCACGAGCGGCGCACGCTCCAAGTCCTCCAGGGTCTCGAACAGCGGCACGATGTCGAGGCGGGAGAGCGCGGGCTCGCACGACAGGTCCACGAGCCCTCCTTCACGCGCCAGGAGCAGCACGCGCAACAAGTCGTCGGCGGAGCGCGTGCGGGAGACGATGTAGGTCGAGGCCGCGGCCACCCCGATCTCGTCTTGGATTGCCCGCACGACCCGAAACACCTGCAGTGCGGCGTCGGTCGGCTCCGCGAGGGCGACGTGCGGGGCGTGCAGTGGCCGCCGGCCAGTCAGCTCCCGCCGGATCGCCGCGCCGTCCAGCCGCCCGAGTCCGACCGCCGCCGTGAGATCGTCGAGCGCCCGGGTGTGGACGGCCGCGTCCTCCCGCACATCGAGGCGATAACCGTGGAAGCCGTGGGCACGTACTTGGGCCAGGAGCGGCTCCACCAGGGCACGCCTCGCGTGCGCCGCACCGACGGCGTCCAGGCTGTCCGCAACCAGCGACAGGTCGCGCTCCAGCTCGCCGGGGGAGCCGTACCCCGGGGGATCGGCCTCGACCCGGGCCCGCATGAAGCTGACTTTCAGGCGGAGGGGCTCGTCGGCGTTGCGGCGGCGGTTTTGCTCCCACACACCCGGCAGCGCCTGGCGGTCCCGCTCGAGCGAGGCGCGCAGCTCGGGCGAGACCGCGGCGAGCCGCTCGGATACGGAGAGCCGCGCGCTGAGGTCAGCGAGCCCCCGAGCGTAGTGGCCTAACACCGCGCGGCGCGCGCTGCGCGCGGCGGCGAGTGTGATGTCTGCGGTGACGAACGGGTTGCCGTCCCGGTCACCCCCGACCCAGCTCCCCAGAGTGAGCGGGGTCACGGGGGCGAGTCCCCGGCCGAACTCGTCCTCGAACGTCTGGACGAGCCGCTCCTGCACGCGCGACGCGGCCTCGAGCAGGCGATCCTCCAGGTACCACAGAGCGTTGGACACCTCGTCCATCACCGACGGACGATCGCGCCGCACCTCTTCGGTGAGCCAGAGCAGCTCCACTTCTCCCTCGAGACGTCCCTCGATGGCCCGGCGCTGGGGCTCCGGTGCGCCGTCCCGCGACAGGAGACCCTCCGCCAAACGCGCCTGGAGATCGAGGATCGTGCGTCGGGCGGACTCAGTCGGGTGTGCGGTGAGGACCGGTCGGACGTCGAGCGTGAGCAGCGCGCGCGTGACCTCCTCCGCTCCCTGGCCGGCCTCACGCAGGCGTCGCAGCGACCACCGCACCGATCCGCGCTGCGCCGCGGCCAGGTCGTCCTGGCGTGACCGTCGGACCCGATGAGCTTGTTCCGCCGCGTTGATCAGAATGAAGAACACCGTAAAGGCACGCGCCGTGAGACGCGCCGTCTCCGGTGGCAGGGCTCGGGTCCGCGCGAGCAGCGCGTCCAGGTCCGGGGCTCCCGGGACGCCGAGCCGTCGGGCGCGGCAGGCCCGGCGTAACTCCTCCACCGCCCGGAATGTGTCTTCACCCGCCAGCCGACGGACCACACGCCCCAGGGTCGCGGCAAGCCACCGCACGTCCTGACGGAGCTGCGCGTCCTGGGGCCGGGCTACGGGCGGCGGAAGGGGAACGGTCGCAGCGACGTGGGAGGTGGTCATGGCCGTGATCGTAGTCGCAATCTAGGGCGTTACGATTCCGGCCTGTTTGACATAATCCAGCTCGGGGAACTGTCGCTCGAGGTACGCGTTGCCCTGGACCTGGATGGTGCTCTGGTCGGGGCCACGGCCGCCAGGCGCGCCTTCGCCGTATCCCCCGTACAACCGGTCCACTACGTCCATGCCCACCACCACTTGGCCGAACGGTGAAAACCCCGCGCCGTCGAGCCGGCTGTTGTCGCCATAGTTGACAAAGAGCTGCGTGGTGCGCGTCCCGGGCCCGGCGGTCGCGAAGCTCACCGTACCGCGCGCATTGTGCTGGCGCACCGGGTCGTCCGGAATCGTCGCGTCGTGCCAGGCCGCGGCCACGTGGGGATCGCCATGGATGCCGAACTGGGCCATGAATCCCGGGATCACGCGGAAGAACCGTACGCCATCGAAGTACCCGCTCCTCACGAGGTTGTAGAACCGGTCCGCGCCGAGCGGGGCCCAGTCGCGGTGCACCTCGATCACGACGTCGCCCTTGCTCGTTTCAAGGCGAGCCCGAAACATGTCCGGGGCCCGCTCGCGCATGGAGGCGCTGGCCGGGTTCGCGAAGCTCGGCTTGTCGGTGGCGGCGCTCGGTCGCTCGCCGCGCCGGCACGCGGCCACGAGGGCGAGGACCATCAAGGGGACCTGTCTCCAGGCGTGGTATCGCATTCGTAGCTCCTTGGGTGGCGGCTAGGCAAGATAAACAGGGGGGCGGCGTGCGTGCATCGGCGGGCGGCTACTGGCGCCGGCGAGTACCGGCCCACACTATGAGAACCTCGCCTGGCACCGCCGCTTCGAGGAGAGTGTGGATGAACGAGGCACCATGATTCTCGTCGCGGGCGCCACCGGCCTCTTGGGCGGGGACATCTGTCGCCTCCTGACCGAGCGAGGGAAGCCGGTTCGCGCGCTGGTCAGGGGAACGTCCAACCCGGAAAGAGTCGCGCATCTCAAGCGCGTGGGCGCCGAACGCGTGCGCGGTGACTTGAAGGATCGGGCATCGCTCGACGCCGCGTGTCGCGGCACGAGTGCTGTCATTTCGACCGCCTCGTCGACGGTTTCGAGGCAAGACGGAGATTCCATCGAGAGCGTCGATCGGCAGGGACAACTGAGCCTCGTCGACGCCGCCGCGGCCGCCGGCGTGACGCAATTCATCCTGATTTCGTTCCCGAGCGTCGAGAGCGACTTTCCGCTCCAGTCCGCGAAACGGGCGGTCGAGCAGCGCCTCCGGGAGAGCGGGATGGCCTATACGATTCTGCAACCCACCTTCTTCACCGAAGTGTGGTTGAGCCCCGCGCTGGGCTTCGATCCGCCGAGCACGAAAGCCCAGATCTACGGTGCCGGCCGAAACAAGATCAGCTGGATCTCGACCCGCGACGTCGCACAGTTTGCCGTGGCTGCATTGGACAATCCCCAGGCGAAGAACGCAGTCATCGAGTTGGGAGGGCCCGAGCCTTTGAGCCCCCTGGAGGTCGTGCGTCTCGCGGAGCAGGTCACGGGGAAGCGATTCGACGTACAACACGTTCCAGAGGAGGCGCTGCGGGCGCAATACGCCTCGGCAACGGACCCGCTCCAGCGCTCGTTCGCCGCGCTGATGCTGTTCTATGCCCACGGGAAAGCGGTCGACATGAAGGGGACGCTTCGTGCGTTTCCAGGGCAGTCCCTCAGGTCGGTGCGTGAGTACTTCGAGGCCACCACGGAGGTGTTGCGCGAGACGCCTCCGTCGGCGCAGCTTTAGCGTCCGACCACATCCGTCAGGAGCTCGAGCCATGCCCAAAGGTGAGGAGCGCAAGCTGGCCGCGTTGGCTAAAAAGAACGCGGCCAAGGCTGCGAAGGCGAAACCCAACAAGCGCCGGCAGTACGACGACACCCTTCCTCCGGAACGGGAAGAAGATGTCGAGTTGCGCGATTTCTTCTCGGAGATGAAGAAGCGCGAGTTTTAGCCCTCGGCTGCCGGGTCAAGTCCGGCTGGGCCACGGCGGTGCTCGTGGAGGGTCCTGCACGCTCGCCGCGCGTGGTCGACCACCGGGTGATCGCCCTGAGCGATGCCCGTGTGCCAACCTCCCGTCAACCCTATCACGCGGTGCGGGACGCCCGTCCCGGCCAGGCCGCCAGGCTGGAGCGGTACCTACGCAGGCTGGTCGAGCGCGTCACGAAGCGGTCGCTCCTGGCCCTCCTCGCGGAGTATCGCCGGCAGGGACGCCGGGTGCGGCGTGTCGCGCTGGTGGTGGGGAGCCTCATCGACCCCGCAAGGATCGGTAACGATCACATCCGGGCGCACGCCCTCGAGGGTCAGCTGTTCCGCACCGCGCTGCAACGCGCGGCGCGTGCTGCCCGGTTGCCGTGCGCTACGCTGGTCGAGCGCGCGTTGTACGAGACCGCGGCGACCCGCCTCAGGCGCTCGCCGGGCGCGCTCCGGCGGGCCGTGACGGACTTGGGCGGCGACCGTGATGGCCCGTGGCGTGTCGACGAGAAAGCGGCGACGCTCGCGGCGTGGCTCGCGCTCGGGTGAGTTGACCTGTCGGGGTCGCTGGGCTAAGTTGTTGTGCGATGCCGACCTACGAGTACAAGTGCCCGGCCGGGCATGTGTTCGACAAGTTCTACCCGGCGATGAACAGCAATCGCCGCCTGAAGTGCCCTACCTGCGGCAAGATGGCGGAGCGACAGATCTCGGGCGGGTCCGGGTTGGTGTTCAAGGGCTCAGGCTTCTACATAACCGATTACAAGCGGGCAGGCGAGAAGCGGGAGGAGACGGAGGACACGAAGCCCGCGGTGGAGTCCAAGCCCAGCCCCGAGTCGAAGCTCAGCTCAGAGTCGAAGCCTGCGGCCGAGACGAAGCCCGCCGAGCGCGGCAAGAAGAAAAAAGACTCCGGCGACAAGTGAAGGCCCACGAGGTGATTCGTGCGGCGCTGGCGGATGCCGCGGCGCGGCTGGGGGCGTCTGTGTCCGCAGGGGCGATCGAGCTCGAGCGGCCGCGGGATCCGGCGCACGGCGACGTGGCGACGAATCTGGCGCTGACCCTCGCCAAGTCCCTCAAACAGAAGCCCCGGGCGGTTGCCGAGCGGCTCGTCGCGGGCCTCGCGCTGCCGCAGGGCCTGGTGCGCAAGATCGACGTCGCGGGACCGGGGTTCATCAACTTCCACCTGGCCGAGGCCCAGCTCGCGAGCGTGCTCGAGGCGGTGCTCGAGGCCGGCGCGCGCTACGGCCGGAGCGACGCGGGGCAGGGCAGGCCGGTGAACGTCGAGTTCGTCTCCGCCAATCCTACCGGTCCGCTGCACGTGGGCCACGGCCGCCAGGCGGCCTTGGGCGACGCCATCGCCTCGCTGCTCGAGACGACGGGCTGGCGCGTGACGCGCGAATTCTACTACAACGATGGCGGCGTCCAGATCCTGAACCTGGCGCGGAGCGTCCAGGCGCGGATCCAGGAGCTACGCGGGCGGCCGGCGGTCCTGCCGGAAGGCGGCTACCACGGCGAGTACATCCGGGACATCGCCGAGCGCTATCTCGCGGCACATCCGAGCGATGCCGAGGGCGCGGACCTCGACGCGATCCGACGGTTTGCCGTGCAGGAGCTCCGCCGGGAGCAGGACGCGGACCTGCAGGCCTTCGGCGTCACGTTCGACGTCTACTTCCTCGAGTCTTCGCTGTACACGACCAGCAAGGTCGAGGAGACGATCCGACGGCTGGTGGCCGCTGGGCACACCTACGAGAAGGACGGCGCGCTCTGGCTCAAGACCACCGACTACGGCGACGACAAGGACCGGGTGATGCGCAAGCGGGCGGAGAAGGGCGGCGACTACACCTATTTTCTGCCGGACGTCGCCTATCACGTCGACAAATGGGAGCGGGGTTTCGCCCGGGCGATCAACGTCCAGGGCGCGGACCACCACAGCACGGTGACCCGGGTGCGCATCGGGCTCCAGGCGCTCGAGAGGGGCATCCCGCCGGGCTACCCCGAGTACGTGTTGCACCAGATGGTGACCGTGATGAAGGGCGGCGCCGAGATGAAGATTTCCAAGCGCGCCGGGAGTTACATGACGGTGCGTGAACTGGTCGACGAGGTGGGGCGCGACGCGGTGCGCTATTTCTTTCTCATGCGGCGCGGGGACTCGCACCTCGTTTTCGACGTCGACCTCGCGAAGAGCCAGACCGAGGACAACCCTGTCTTCTACGTCCAGATGGCGCACGCGCGTCTGAGCGGCATCTTCCGGGTTGCCGAGCGCGCGCCGGAGAGCACGTCCTCGGCGGGCGCGAATCTGGCGGCGCTGGGCGAGCCGGAGGAGCTCCTCCTGATGCAGGAGCTCGCGGACTTCCCGAGCTTGGTGGCGGGGGCCGCGGCCGCGCTCGAGCCGCACCGCGTCACGGGCTATCTCGAAGGGCTCGCCCGTCTGGCGCACGCGTGGTACCACAAGTACCGCGTGCTCGGCGAGCCTCAGGAGGCGGCGCGCCTCGTCCTGGCAGCGGCGGCGCGCCAGGTACTCGCCAATGGACTCCACCTCTTGGGGATCAGCGCCCC
>Ga0209238_1001144_pt1 | contig 10142 bp, 10 predicted proteins | sample GraSoi013_1_20cm_FD_185823 | JGI IMG/M metagenome (GOLD analysis project Ga0209238, IMG submission 185823) | Grasslands soil microbial communities from the Angelo Coastal Reserve, California, USA - Sample 10_02_2013_1_20cm (SPAdes) (version 2) | ecosystem: Environmental > Terrestrial > Soil >...
TTCTGCCGTGCTTCGATGGCGCTCAGCATGTACGGCCAAACAAACTTCGTCGTGATCCAGATGAACGCCGCAAACATCGCGGCCTGAACAATCAGTGTCAGGTTGATGTTCATGCCGTCCCCCGAGAACTAGCGGAACGCCGTGGCGAGCGGGTTGGCGAAGGCGAAGAACATCGCGATGCCCAGGCCGATGATGAACGAGGCGTCGATCAGGCCGAGCAGCAGGAACACCTTGGCCTGAAGCGAGTTGGTGAGCTCGGGCTGGCGCGCCGCTGCCTCGAGGAAGCGGCTGCACATGATGCCGACACCGATGCATGCGCCCGCGGCGCCGAGCCCGATCATCAGGCCGACGCCGATCCCCGTATAGGCTTGCACCATGGCGAGCAGTTGAAGCTTTTCCATTGCTTTTTTCCCTTTCTCCTAAAAGGTAACGAATCAGTGATGCTCGTGGGCCATCGACACGTAGACGATGGTCAGCATCATGAAGATATAGGCCTGCAGCAGCACGATCAGAATATGGAACAGGGCCCAGATCACGCTGAAGAACCAGCCGAAGAGCATGCCCGCGATTCCCGTCGCGGCCCACATCCACAGCAGCAGGAACAGGATCTCGCCAGCGTACATGTTGCCGAACAGACGCAGCGAGTGCGACAGCGTCTTGGAGACGTATTCGACCATCTGAAACAGGAAATTCGCCGGCCATAGCAGCGGATGGGCGCCGAACGGCGCGCAGAACAGTTCGTGTAGCCAGCCGCCGAGCCCTTTTACGGTGATGGCGAAATACAGCGTGAGCACGAGCACCGAGAGCGACAGCGCGAAGGTGGTGTTGACGTCCGCGGTGGGAACGACGCGGAAACCGTGCTCCGAGATCGAATGCGTGACGAGCGCCACCCAGTCGGCGGGCAGGAAGTCCATCGCGTTCATGAGCACGACCCAGAGCCCGACCGTGAGCGCGAGCGGCGCGACGAAGCGATGACGGTCGCCCTGGTGAAAAATGGCTTTTGCCTGCTGGTCGACAAAATCGATCAGGACCTCGACGAAGGCCTGGCGGCGATTCGGCACCCCGGAAGTGGCGCCGCGCACCACCCACCAGAAAAAGCCGACGCCGAGCAAACCCAGCAGAAGCGACACCACGAGCGTGTCGACATTCAGCGTCCAGAAGCCGCCCTCGCCGACTGGCTTCTCGAAGAAACTCAGATGGTGCTCGATGTACTCCGAGGGGGTGAGCTCTTTACCTGCGGCCATCGGCTCGATTGCGTCAGTAGTCGCGGACAAAAAACGCCATGGCGAATATCAGCATCGTGACGATGAATGCTGCGACGAAGACGCCGACCACCGCCTCAGCGTAGTTCGCCAGCACGAGCCACAGCAGGAGCACGGCGATGCCGAGCTTGACAGCTTCGGCCCGCAACGCGCCGAACAGAATTCCCCCTGCTGACTTCGCGTCGCTCCTCGAAGCCACGAATGCAGACGCCAGCCCGGCAACGACGCTCACCAAACCGCCGGCGGCCGCCGACGCCGCAGTCTGCGCGCCCGCCAGCAACGCCGCGGCAATCGTCATTGCAGCCGTTGCCGCGAGCTGCCAATGCAAAACCCTGCGTATCGGCTTGCCCAGATGGCGAAGCATGGCGTTGGTTCTCTCCGCACCGAGCAAGGCCGCAAAATTATACACGTCAGCGCAGCTTCTTGAGTAGCTGCTCGAGATGGTCGAGGCTCGAGTAGTGCAGCACGAGTTTGCCGGCGCCCTTTTTCGCCGCACGGATCTCGACCGTAGTGCCGAGGCGCTCCGACACTTCCTCTTCCAGCCGCGCGAGATCGCGGTCGGCCCTCTTGCGGCGCCGCGCTGCCGGGCCGCGCAGCAAGCTCTGCACCAGCGCCTCGGTCTCGCGCACCGACAGGCGCTTCGCCGCGACGCGCGTGCCGGCTTCGATCTGCCGTGCCGCGTCGAGCGCGAGCAGAGCGCGCGCATGCCCCATCTCGAGCGCGCCCTCCAGCAGCATTTCCTGCACCGGCCTGGCGAGCTTGAGCAACCGCAGCACGTTGGTCGTGGCGCTGCGCGAGCGGCCGACCGCATCGGCTGCCTGCTCGTGCGTCATCTTGAACTCGTCGACCAAGCGCTGCAGTCCCGCCGCCTCTTCCATAGGATTGAGGTTCTCGCGCTGGATGTTCTCGATGAGCGACATCGCGAGCGCGGCTTCATCCGGCACTTCGCGCACCAGCGCCGGCACTTCCTCCAGCCCCGCCATCTGCGCCGCCCGCCAGCGCCGCTCGCCGGCGATCAGCTCGTAGCGGTCGCGGTCCACCGGCCGCACGAGCAGCGGCTGCATCAAACCCTGCGAGCGGATCGACTCGGCGAGCTCGGCGAGCGCCTGCTGGTCCATCTTGGTGCGCGGCTGGTAGCGCCCGGGCCGGATGCGCGCCACCGGCAGCGTGAGCAGCGCTTCGCGCGGGGCTTCATCGCCGCCGAGCAGCGCGTCGAGTCCTCGTCCCAGTCCCTTGGGCTTGATCATGCGGGCGCTCCCTGTGCGAGGATTTCGTCGGCGAGCGCGAGGTAGGCCTGGGCGCCCTTCGACGCGGCGTCCCAAAGCACTGCCGGCACGCCGTAGCTCGGCGCCTCGGCCAGCCGCACGTTGCGCGGCACGAGCGTGCGGTAGACCTTGTCGCCAAAATGTGTTTCCAGCTGCTGTGAGACCTGCTGCGAAAGCGTGTTCCTCGGGTCGTACATCGTGCGCAGCAGACCAGCGATCTCGAGCTCGGGATTGAGATGTGCGCGCACCCGCTTGATCGTGCCCACGAGGTCCGACAACCCCTCGAGCGCGTAGTACTCGCATTGCATCGGGATCAGCACGCGCTGTGCTGCAGTGAGCGCGTTGACGGTGAGCAGGCTGAGGGACGGCGGGCAATCGATGAGAATGAAGTCGTAGTCGCCCACGACGCGCTCGAGCGCGACCTTGAGCCGCGCCTCGCGCGATTGCAGTTCGACCAGCTCGACTTCCGCCCCCGCGAGCTCGCGATTGGCGGGCACCAGGTCGTAGCCACCGCGCTCCGAGCGCACGCGTACCGTTGCCAGCTCGGCGAGCCCGAGCAGAACGTGGTAGACGGTGCGGGCGACAGTGCGCTTGTCCACTCCGCTTCCCATCGTCGCATTACCCTGCGGGTCGAGATCAATCAGGAGCACGCGCCGAGCGGCCTGAGCAAGCGCCGCGGCGAGGTTAACGCTGGTCGTCGTTTTGCCGACACCGCCCTTTTGATTCACGACCGCGAGCACGTGCGTCAAGCCTGGATCTCCACGCGGCAAAGCACCAGGTGGCGCTCGGCGTCGAGCAAAGGCACGCGCAACCGAAATGCCTGATCGCAGCGGCAGCAGGCAGGCAAGCGCTCGAGCTCTTCGCCCGGATACGTGCCCTTCATCGCAGCCAGCGCACCACCGCGCGCAACCAGATGCCCGCATGCTGAAACGAAGCTGGCGAGTTCCGCAAAGGCGCGCGAGATCACCACTTCGAAGGGCCGCGCCGGTAGCCACGCCTCGACGCGTCCTTCCTGGACGTCGACGTTTCGCAACGCGAGCTCGATCGTTGCCTGGCGGAGGAACGCGCACTTCTTCTGGCTTGCATCGTTGAGCGTCACGCGCCATGCCGGCCGTGCGATGGCCAGCGGAATGCCGGGCAGGCCCGCGCCTGAGCCCACATCGGCGAGCACCGCGTCGCCCGAGGGCATTGGCAGGTAGGGAATGACGGCGAGCGAATCGAGCAGGTGCTGGCTGACCATCTCGAGCGGGTTACGGATTGCGGTCAGGTTATAGGTCCGGCCCCACTTCGCGAGAAGCGCGACATATCGCAACAACTGCTCGCGCGCGCCCACCGGAAGCGTCAAAGCAAGTTCACCGAGCCCCTGGTCGAGCGCGGCCTGCGGCGTCATGCTGTTTTCTTGTGGGGCTCGAAGCCTCGCTTCAAATGCACCAATAGCAACGAGATCGCGGCCGGCGTGATCCCTGAAATACGCGACGCCTGACCGACTGTCTGCGGCCGATGCCGGTTGAGCTTTTGCTGCACCTCTACCGACAGACCGCGCACTGCGCGGTAATCGATCTCGGGAGGCAAGGCCAGCATCTCGAGCTTGCTGCGGCGCTCGACCTCCTCACGCTGCCGCTCGATGTAGCCTTCATATTTCGCTTGGGTCTCGACCTGCGCGGCGACCAGCGAGTCGACGGCTGGCTCCTCCACCAGGCTCGCGTAGGTTACATCAGGTCGGCGCAAAAGCTCAAAAAGGGATTGCTTTTGCCGAAAGCCTGCGCTTACATATGTTGACTTCAGGCGCTCCTGCTCCCGTACAACGGCGTCGCGCTTTCGATTGAACGCATCCCAACGGGCATCGTCGACGAGTCCGAGTTGGCGACCCGCCTCGGTAAGCCGCAGGTCGGCATTGTCCTCGCGCAGCATTAAGCGATACTCGGCACGGCTCGTGAACATGCGATACGGCTCCGAAACGCCGCGCGTGACGAGATCATCCACCAGCACCCCGAGGTACGCCTGGTCGCGTTTCGGCCACCAGGCCTCACGGCCATGCACCCGAAGCGAAGCGTTGACGCCCGCAAGAAGCCCCTGGGCTGCGGCCTCTTCATAGCCCGTGGTGCCGTTGATCTGACCGGCGAAGAACAGGCCATCAAGGTTCTTCGTTTCCAGCGACGCCCGCAGATTGCGAGGGTCGAAGTAGTCATACTCGATTGCATAGCCTGGCCGCACGATGTGCGCCCGCTCCAGGCCCCGGATCGAATGCACCAGCTTCAACTGCACGTCGAAGGGCAAGCTAGTGGAAATGCCGTTTGGGTAGATTTCGTTGCTGGTGAGACCTTCGGGCTCAAGAAACAGCTGATGGCTGGACTTGCCTGCGAAGCGGTGGATCTTGTCTTCGATCGACGGGCAATAGCGCGGCCCCACGCCTTGGATCGCGCCGGTATACATCGGCGACCGGTCCAGCGCGCCGCGAATGATTTCGTGAGTCCCCTCGTTGGTATGAGTGATCCAGCACGGCAGCTGGCCGGGATGCATGTCGCGCCGCCCCATGAAGGAAAACACCGGCTCCGGGGTGTCGCCGGGTTGCTCCTCCAACCCGGAAAAATCGATGCTGCGGGCGTCGAGACGTGGCGGCGTCCCGGTCTTCAATCGACCCACCGGAAGACTCATTTCCCGCAACTTGGCGGCGAGTGTGCTGGAAGCGGGATCCCCGGCGCGACCTGCCTGATAGTTTCGCAAACCGACATGTATCAGCCCGGCGAGGAACGTTCCGGTCGTCAGCACAACCGCCTGCGCGTGGAAGCGCAGGCCCAGCTGCGTTGCTATGCCGATCACCCGCTGTCCCTCGAGCAGGAGGTCATCCACGGCTTGCTGAAAGACCACCAGATTGGGCTGGTTCTCGATTCGCCGGCGAACGGCCTGCCTATACAGCACCCGATCAGCCTGCGCGCGCGTCGCCCGCACCGCCGGGCCCTTGGATAAATTCAGCGTCCGGAACTGTATCCCGGCCTCGTCGGTAGCCAGGGCCATGGCTCCCCCCAGCGCATCGATCTCCTTGACGAGGTGGCCTTTGCCGATGCCGCCGATCGAGGGATTGCACGACATCTGCCCCAGCGTCTCGACGCTATGGGTCAACAGGAGGGTGCGGGAGCCCATGCGGGCGGCGGCAAGCGCGGCCTCGGTGCCAGCGTGGCCGCCACCGACCACGATGACGTCGAATTCGACGGGAAACTCCATGGGGACGGCGCAATTTTACGTCATCGTTCCACGTGGAACTAGCGTACTCGTCTGCCGACGTAAGGTTTCACGTGGAACAAGTTGAATGCTGCGATGCAGCATCCAGCCAGACTATTACGCGGCGAGCTTCTGGTGCATATGACCACGTCGCGCCTCGAGTGCGGCAGGCAGGCGCGTGCCAAGCTTGGCGAAAAGCTCGTCGTGGGAGGCGAGCTCGTCTTTCCACGCCGCAGCGTCGATCCGGGCGAGTTCGGCGTACCGCGCTGCCGAGAGCTTTTCCAGGCCGGTCCAATTGAGGTCCTCGTAACGCGGCATCAGGCCAAGCGATGTTTCTTCCACATCGCGCGTGCGTCCCCGGGTCCGCTCGACGATCCATTGCAGCACGCGCATGTTCTCGCCAAATCCCGGCCAGATAAATCGGCCCTGCGCGTCGCGCCGAAACCAGTTGACGCGGAAGATCTTCGGCGGATGCTGCACAGCGCCGCCCAGGTTCAGCCAGTGAGCGAAATAGTCGCCCATGTTATAGCCACAGAACGCGAGCATCGCCATCGGATCGCGCCGCACGACGCCCACCTTTCCGGTAATCGCGGCGGTCGTTTCGGAGCCGAGCGTGGCCGCCATATAAACACCCTCTTCCCAGCTGGGCGCCTCGACGACGAGCGGTACCGTGGAGGAGCGGCGACCCCCGAAGATGAAGGCAGAAATGGGAACCCCCTGCGGATCCTCCCACTTCGGGTCCATCGACGGACACTGCGACGCCGGAACGGTGAAGCGCGCGTTGGCATGCGTGGCGAGACGACCGGACTGGGGGGTCCATTCCTTGCCCTGCCAATCGATCAGGCGTGCCGGCGGCTGCTCGGTCATGCCCTCCCACCAGACGTCACCTTCTGGAGTCAGCGCCACATTGGTGAAGATGACGTTCTCGCGCAGCATGCGCATGGCGTTGGAATTGGTGTGTTCCGAAGTCCCGGGGGCCACGCCGAATAGTCCGTATTCGGGGTTGATGGCATAGAAGCGGCCATCGCGGCCCGGCTTGATCCACGCGATGTCTTCGCCGATCGTAGTGACCTTCCAGCCTTTGAAGGCTGGCGGCGGAATCAGCATCGCCAGGTTGGTCTTGCCACAGGCCGAGGGAAACGCCGCGGCGATGTAGCTCTTTTCTCCCGCCGGAGACTGCATGCCGAGGATCAGCATGTGCTCGGCGAGCCAACCTTGGTCGCGCGCCATCACCGAGGCGATGCGCAGGGCAAGGCATTTCTTCCCGAGCAGCGCGTTGCCGCCGTAGCCGGAGCCATAGGACCAGATCTCGCGCGTCTCGGGGAAATGCACAATCCACTTTTCCTTCTCATTGCAGGGCCACGGGACGTCCTTCTTCCCCGGCGCGAGCGGCACTCCGACCGAGTGCACGCCAGGCACGAAGCTGCCGTCTTCGCCGAGCCACTCCGCGACTGCGCGGCCCATGCGCGTCATGATCTGCATGTTGACCGCCACGTACGCCGAGTCCGAGATCTCGACGCCAATCTGCGCAATATGCGAGCCTATGGGGCCCATGGAGAACGGCATCACGTACATCGTGCGTCCCCGCATGCAGCCGTCGAACAGACGGTCCAGCGTCCGGCGCATCTCACGCGGATCGATCCAGTTGTTCGTCGGTCCGGCGTCGTCCTTGTCCTGGCTGCAAATGAAGGTGCGGTCCTCCATGCGCGCGACGTCGCTGGGATGTGACCGCGCGAGGTATGAGTTGGGCCGCAGCTTCTCGTTCAGGCGGATGAACGTGCCCGCCCTCTCCAGCTCGGCGCACAACCGGTCGTATTCGGCGCGTGAGCCGTCACACCAGTGGATGCGCTCGGGCTTGGAAAGGCGCGCGACCTCCGAGACCCACTGCCGAAGAGCGCGGTGGCGCACCCACGCGGGGGCGTTCGATTGGTCGGCTGCGGAGGCGGGTGCACTCATTGCGCGAGACTCCCAAAAGGCAAACGGCCCAGCGCAAAGGCTGGGCCGGTCGAAGGCCGGGGCGATTGTAGCACCGCGAGCCTAGCGCCAGATGGCACAAGGGTGCAGTCCGAACGGATAAACAAGAATATTATCAATGAGTTCTTCACTGCGAACCTACCGCCGAGCCGCGCGCGGACGGCGGGCAGAAAAAAGCGCACAGTTAGGGCTTGGAGCCACCATTAGGGGAGTCGATGGCTAATCTGAATCCGTTGAAATATTGTTTTCACGGGCAGCACTCCAGGCCTCGCGCGACCTTTCGCACCTTGCCTGGAATCAAGCACAAACGCGAAGTTTGCGCCCAGTGCTACGAAAAGATCATGGCGGAGCGCACGAAGAAGAAGAAGTAGCTATTTGCCGATACAGAAGCGGGCGAAAATCTCGCCGAGAAGGTCGTCTGCGGTGAACTCCCCGGTGATGCTGCCGAGCGCGTTCTGCGCGAGTCGCAGCTCCTCCGCAAAAAATTCCCAGCGGCGCAGTTCTCCGGCAGCCGCCTGAAGTCGGCTGCGCGCGCTCTCGAGCGCGCGCAAGTGCCGCTCTCGGGCGAGAAACAGCGATTCGCCCGTCGAGGCCCACCCGGCCGCATGGAGGATCGCTCCGCGTAACTCATCCAGGCCGACGCCGGTTTTCGCGGATACGACGACCGCCGCATGCCCCGTGGCCGGCGGCAAGAAACCCGGCGCCAGATCGGCCTTGTTGAAAACGTCGATGCGCGCGGCCCCGGCCGGCAGATGGGCGAGCGGCTCGACAATCTGATCGGCTTCGAACACGGCGAGCACCACGTCGGCGCGCTCGAGCTCGTGCTTGGTACGCGCGACGCCGAGGCGTTCGACCTCGTCCGCGGAGGCGCGCAGGCCCGCGGTGTCGACGAGGATTACCGGCACGCCCCCGATATCGAGAGGCTCACGCAGCGCGTCGCGCGTCGTGCCTGGAATGGGCGTGACGATCGCGCGCTCTTCGCCCGCCAAGCGGTTCATAAGACTCGACTTGCCCACGTTGGGCCGCCCGGCCAGAACTACCTGAATGCCGCTGCGTAACAGACTGCCCTGCCGGCTCTTGCCAAGGACCTCATCGAGCGCGGCGCGCACGCGCGCCAGGCGTACGGCGGCATCGTCCACATGGAGGCGGTCGAGCTCTTCTTCCGGAAAATCGAGCATGGCCTCAACCAGCGCGCGCAACTCGATGAGCTGCGCGTTCAAGGCGCCGATCGCCGCGGAGAACTCTCCCTTGAGCGAGCGCAGCGCAGAGCGCGCCGCCTGGCGGCTTGCCGCGTCGATCAGGTCGGCGACCGCCTCGGCCTGCGCTAGATCGAGCTTGCCCTCGAGAAAAGCGCGCCGCGTGAACTCGCCGGGCTCGGCGAGCCGCGCGCCCGCGTCAAGGCAGGCAGCGAGCACCGCCTGCATCACCACCGGCCCGCCGTGTCCCTGAAGCTCGAGCACCGCCTCTCCCGTGTACGAATGGGGTGCCGGGAAATAGAGCACGATGCCCTCGTCGATGCGCTCGCCGCGGGCGTCCCTGATCAAGCACAGCGACGCGTTCCTCGCCTTGGGCAGCCGGCCGGTCAGCGCTTGCGCGATTTCCCGCACCTTGGGCCCAGAGAGGCGAACTACGCCGATTCCGCCCCGCCCGATCGGCGTGGCGATCGCGGCGATGGTGTCGCGCGCTACCTCATCTTTTTCCATGGGCAGGCTTGTCGCGGTCGAACATGCGCTGGATCTGCCACTGCTGGAGGATCGAGAGGATGTTGTTCACCAGCCAGTACAGCACCAGGCCGGCCGGGAAGAAAAAGAAGAAAATGCTGAATACGAACGGCATGAACTTCATCACCTTGGCCTGCACCGGGTCGGGCGGGACTGGATTCATGCGTGTCTGCAGCACCATCGTGATGGTCATCAGGATCGGGAGCACGTAATACGGGTCGAGCGCCGACAAGTCCTGGATCCACAGCATGAACGGCGCGTGGCGCAATTCGATCGCGGCAAGCAGCACCCAGTACAGGGCAATGAATACCGGGATCTGCACTAGGATCGGGAAACAGCCGCCCAGCGGGTTGATCTTCTCGGTCTTGTAGAGCTCCATCATCGCCTGATTCATCTTCTGCCGGTCGTGCCCGTACATCTCCCGGATCTTGGTGAGCCGCGGCGTGATCAGCTTCATCCTCGCCATCGACTTATAGCTCGCCGCCGAGAGCGGGAAGAACACCAGCTTGATGAACACCGTCAGCAGGATGATGGCGACACCCCAGTTGCCGCTGAGCGCATGGAATTTTTCGAGCAGCCAGAACAACGGCCAGGCGATGATCGTTAGCCAGCCATAGTCCACCACTAGGTCGAGACCGGGCGCGGCCGCCTCCAGACGGCGCTTTTCCTGCGGCCCGGCGTAGAGCCGCACCGACACACTC
>Ga0209238_1001145_pt1 | contig 10136 bp, 11 predicted proteins | sample GraSoi013_1_20cm_FD_185823 | JGI IMG/M metagenome (GOLD analysis project Ga0209238, IMG submission 185823) | Grasslands soil microbial communities from the Angelo Coastal Reserve, California, USA - Sample 10_02_2013_1_20cm (SPAdes) (version 2) | ecosystem: Environmental > Terrestrial > Soil >...
CTACTCGTCGCTCGGCCTGGAGGATACCTCCGGCTCGAGCCACGGCTTCTCCTCGTTCGGCGGCTCGCTCGCCGTCCTCACCGGCGACGACGGCGAGGCCGGCCTCACCGTGTCGCGCTACCATGACCTGTCGACCGACAACCGCGTCCGGCGACTCACGCTGTACGCGCTCGACTCGTACTACTATCCGGTCGGGGCGCGCGGCGTGATCGCTCCGTTCGCCGCTACCACGCTCGGCCTCGCACGGGTCGCCGAATCGGCGTCGCTCTGCATCCTCCTGACCTGCCGCGACACCGTTTCCACGTCGAGCCAGCTCGCGCTCGCGTTCGGGCTCGGCGTGCGCGTGAATCTCGGCGACGCCGGGCTCGCGAGCATCGCGGGGCGGTTCCTCGAGGTGCCGGGGAGCCAGATCCAGGCGCTCGAAGCGGTCGCGAACGCGTCCATCGCGTTCGGCGCGGTCCGCAAGGGCGAGTTCCTCGAGGGAACCGTGGGTCCCGCGGCGAGCTTCCTGATCCCGATCTCGGGCCCGCTCCGGGCGCGTGCCCCGTTCGTCGGTGCCCGGTTCCGTCGTGAGACGCGGAAAGCGGGCACGCTCGGACTTCAGATCGACTTCGCTCCCCTGAAAATCACGGCAGGCTGCCCGTCCACCGGATGCGAGGAAAACGCCGTCCTCTTCGCCCCCGGCTATGAGGCGTCGGTCCGTCCTGCGTGGGGGCGGCTGTATGGCGAGCTGGGCTTGCTGCTCGCCGGCGTCTACTCCCAGGGCCCGGACCGGGGTATCGCCCAGGGGGCGCACGGCGGGTTTGGGGTGGATGTGTACCGCGGCCCTGTCATGTGGAACCTGACATCCCGCCTGCTGTGGCTGCAGCGCAATTCCGGTGAGAACGCGTTCGGCGTGCAGGTGGGGGTGAGCTTGAGCCCAAAGATCACGGGCCGGTCCCGCTCCCATTGAATCCCGCAATCGACTGTCCCATATTAACCTCATGCGCGTCACCACCTGGGCCGAGTACGGGCTGATCGTCTCGCTCAACCTCGCGAAGCGCGCGGGGCAGGGCCCCGTCGCGGCGCGCGAGCTCGCCGAGCAGGAGCGGCTGCCGCACGACTACGTCGAGCAGATCCTGTTGCGCTTGCGGCGCGCAGGTCTCGTCGACTCGGTGCGCGGCGCCAAAGGCGGCTACCACCTCGCCCGTGGGCCGCAGGCCATCTCGGTCAAAGATGTGATCGAGGCCTCGGAGCACGTCACCTTCGAAGTCAACTGCGATCTCCATCCCGTCGATCCTCAGCGATGTAGTCCGGAGGCGTCGTGCAGCATCCGGCCCGTCTGGCGAATGCTGGAGCAACGGATCAACGATCTGTTGGCCGGCATCTCGCTCGCGGACTTGACGCACGACGAGCCGGAGCTCTACCGCATCGCCGGGGTCCTGGCCGGGAACTAGTCCCGCCTTCCCGTTTGTTTTTTTTGAATTGAAACCCGACCGGTGCTGTCGGGTTTAACCGATTGGAGGTAAGTGTGGCATACGCACATCCCGACGTGCTCGTCTCAACCGACTGGGTAGCGGGGCATCTCGCGGACGCCGGTCTCCGCTTGATCGAGGTCGACGTGGACACGACGGCTTACGACTCGGGACACATCGCCGGCGCGGTCGGTTGGAACTGGCAGTCGCAACTCAACGATCCCGTGCGCCGCGACATTCCGGATAAAAAGGCGTTCGCCAAGCTGCTCTCGGACGCGGGCGTCACACCCAAGACGACCGTCGTGCTATACGGCGACAACAACAACTGGTTCGCGGCGTTCGCGTTCTGGCTGCTGCAGCTGTACGGACACACGAGTGCCAAGCTCATGAACGGCGGGAGGGCCAAGTGGGTCGCCGAAGGACGGCCGCTCGTCACTGAGCGGGCGAGCGTCCGCGCGACGAACTACCCCGTCCCCACGAAGGTGAACGCCGCGATCCGCGCGAAGCGCCCCGACGTCGAGAAGGCGCTCAAGGCGAAGAAGACCGCCTTGGTGGACGTGCGGTCCACCCCCGAATTCGTGGGCGACATCATCGCGCCCCCGGGGATGACGGAGACGGCGCAGCGCGCCGGTCACATCCCCGGTGCCAAGAACATTCCCTGGAGCAAGGCGGTCGCGACCGACGGCACGTTCAAGCCGTACGACGAGCTGGTCCAGCTGTACAAGGGCGCGAAGGTGATCGACGGCAAGGACGAGGTGATCGCCTACTGCCGCATCGGCGAGCGCTCGAGCCACACATGGTTCGCGCTCAAGTACCTGCTCGGCGTGAAGAAGGTGCGGAACTACGACGGCTCGTGGACCGAGTGGGGGAACCTGGTCGGCGCGCCGATCGCGAAGGGAGCGGAATGAAGACCGCGGCAGCAGGCGGCACGGGGCGGCAACGGGCGGCACCACCTGGAGGGCAGGAGCCTGCCCTATGGAGCCTTGTGGGCAATACGCCGCTCATACCTCTGCCGCCTTTTGCCGCCCATTCCCGCCCGTTACCGCCCGTCTTTCTCAAGGCCGAGTGGTTCAACCCGGGCGGCTCGGTGAAGGACCGTCCGGCCCTGTTCATCCTGCGCGACGGCCTCGCCCGGGGCGAGCTGCCGGCCAAGCGCCTGCTGGACGCGTCGAGCGGCAATACCGCCATCGCATACGCGATGCTCGGGGCCGCGGCGGGGATCGGGGTCACGATGTGCGTGCCCGCGAACGCGAGCGCCGAGCGCAAGGCCCTGCTCGCGGCCTACGGCGCCGAGGTGATCTTCACCGACCCGCTCGACGGGTCGGACGGGGCGATCCGCCGGGCATGCCAGCTCGCCGCGGCGCACCCGGAGCGGTACTGGTACGCGGATCAATACAACCACCCGGCCAATCCGCAGGCGCACTACGTCACGACCGCCGAGGAGATCTGGCGCCAGACCGGCGGCCGGGTCACGCACCTGGTGGCTGGGCTCGGCACGACCGGGACCCTGATGGGAACTGGTCGACGTTTGAAGGAGCGGAGTCAGGCCATCGAGCTGATTGCCGTGCAGCCCGACGGGCCGTTTCACGGGCTGGAGGGCTTGAAGCACCTCGCGACGGCGATCGCGCCGGGCATCTACGATCCGGGCGTGCCTGATCACACGGAATTCGTGGCCACGGAGGATGCGGAGGACGCCGTGCGGCACTTGGCGAAGCAGACGGGATTGTTCGTGGGGTGGTCATCCGGCGCCGCCATCGTGGCGGCGGAGCGAGTTTTGTCCGCCCGTCCGACCGTCCGCCGGTCCGACGCTGTCGCCGTTGTCATCGCCGCCGACTCGGGGGATCGCTATTTGAGCGAGCAGGGGCGGCTCGGGGGGGAGCGTCGATGACGCTGGTGCTCGACCCCCGGCAGCTGGCGGCGATCTGCCGCCACGGCGAGGCGGATTACCCGGCCGAGGCGTGCGGCCTGATTGGCGGATCGGTCGAGGGCGACCGCAAGGTCGTGGTGCAGCTCGTGCCGTTGGACAACCGGCGGAGCGATTCGGCGCGCAACCGCTACCTGATCGACCCGACGTCGTTCCGGCGTGCGCAGGAGCGGCTGGATCGCGACGGGCTTGAGGGGATCGGGGTGTACCATTCGCATCCCGACCACCCGCCCGCACCGTCGGCGTTCGATCGCGACCACGCGTGGCCGTGGCTCTCCTACGTCATCGTCGGGGTCGCCGCCGGGCGCGCCGGTGAGGCGAAGAGCTGGGTGCTCGCGGACGACCGCGGCACCTTCGACGAGGAGTCTATCACCATCGAGGAACGGAAGGCCGTATGGCAGTGACGATCCTGATTCCGACGCCGCTGCGCCCGTACGTGGGCGGTCGCGATGCGCTCGAGCTCGAAGGGGGAAACGTCGGCGAGCTGCTGGAGCAGCTCGCGGGAGAGCACACCGCGCTCAAGCGGCACCTGTTTGCCGAGGACGGTCGCCTGCGCAGCTTCGTGAACGTCTACGTGAACGATCGCGACATCCGGCAGCTGGCGCAGCGCGAAACGCCGGTGAAGGCGGGCGACACGGTTTCCATCATTCCGAGTATCGCAGGTGGAACGCCGACCACCACTGGGGAGACGGCGGTTCATGTAGGGGCGCAGCATGCTGCGCCCCTCCTCCCGCAGCTGTCACACGAAGAAATCCTGCGGTATTCGCGTCATCTGATCCTTCCGGATGTGGGCGTCGAGGGACAGAAGAAGCTCAAGGCGGCGCGCGTGCTGCTCGTCGGCGCGGGCGGACTGGGCTCGCCAGCCGCGCTGTATCTCGCCGCGGCAGGCGTCGGCACGCTGGGCATCGTGGACTTCGACGTCGTCGACAAGACCAATCTGCAGCGGCAGGTTCTGCACGGCACGTCCACGGTCGGTATTCCCAAGCTCGAGTCCGCCAAGCAGCGCATCCACGACCTGAATCCGAACGTCCGGGTAGAGACGTTCGAAACGCGGCTGACCGCCGAGAATGCGCTCGACATCATTCGCGACTACGACATCGTCGCGGACGGGACGGATAACTTCCCCACGCGCTACCTCGTGAACGATGCGTGTGTGCTCCTCGGCAAGCCCAACGTGTACGGCTCGATCTTCCGCTTCGAAGGCCAGGCCTCGGTGTTCGATGCGAAGCGCGGCCCCTGCTACCGCTGCCTCTACTCGGAGCCACCACCTCCGGGGCTCGTGCCCTCGTGCGCCGAAGGCGGTGTGCTCGGCGTGCTGCCGGGCATCATCGGGTCGATCCAGGCGATGGAGACCATCAAGCTCATTCTGGGCGTGGGCGAGCCCTTGATCGGGCGCCTCGTGCTGTTCGATGCCCTCAGGCTGCAGTTCCGCGAGCTCAAGCTCGAAAAGGATCCGGACTGCCCGGTGTGTGGCCGCCATCCGACCGTCACCGAGCTGATCGACTACGAGGCGTTCTGCGGCATCGGCGCCGAGCCCTCGTACGACGGCGCGGAGATCACGGCGCGGGACCTGAAAACGGAGTGGGACAAGAGCCCGGACTTGCTCGTGATCGACGTGCGGGAGCCGCACGAGTACGAGATCGCCCACATCGACGGCACCGTGCTGATTCCGCTCTCCGAGCTGCCGACCCGTCTAGGGGAGCTGGACGGTCACCGCGAGATCGTCACGCATTGCCATCACGGGGCACGCTCGCTCAAGGCGCTCGAGATCCTGAAGGCGGCGGGTTTCTCGAAGGTGCGCAGCCTGCGCGGCGGGATCGATGCGTGGGCGGTGAACGTGGATCCGTCGCTGCCGCGGTATTGATCGAATCGGTACCCGCATGCCGAAGGGGGGACTCGAACCCCCACGGGCTTGCGCCCACTGGCTCCTGAAGCCAGCGCGTCTACCAGTTCCACCACTTCGGCGCGGAATGCGGAACGGCGAATCTAAGGCGCGGTATAACCCCAAGTCAACTCTTGGCTTGACCGCTTCTCGCACGGTTTCTATCTTGCCCTGGCCCGAGTGGACAAAGTCTCAATCGCCCGCAACCCGCGGGCGCGACATGACTACCACCTCCTGGAGACGTGGGAGGCCGGCCTCGTGCTCAGGGGAACGGAGGTCAAGTCGCTGCGAGCCGGCAAGGCCAGTCTCGGGGAGGCGTATGCCCACGTTCGCAATGGCGAAGTGTGGCTCGAGGGGATGAACATCTCGGCGTACGTCCCCGGTAGCTACAACAATCCGCCACCCGCCCGCTCCCGCAAGCTGCTGCTGCACGCGCACGAGATCCGCAAGCTCATCGGCGGCACCAGTCGCAAGGGACTCACGCTGGTCCCGCTGGAGCTCTACTTCAAGGACGGCGTCGCCAAAATCGCGATCGCGCTCGCGAAGGCCAAGCAGCAGCACGACAAGCGGGAAGACCTGAAACGGCGCGTCGCGGAGCGGGAGCTCGCCCGCGGCTTCAAGGGCAAGCAAGCGTGATCGTGCTGTTGCTCGTGGCGCTCGCGAGCCCGCCGCAGGTCGTTCTCATCGCCACGCCGCGCGGACAGACGAGTGTTCCCGTGACGACGGAGCGCGGTCCAGCGGCGGCATTGACTGTGGCGCTCGACGGGCCGCGGGCGACCGTGGGGTTGAGCGGCGTGGTGTTCGTGTTCCAGCTGGGGGCGCCCTTCGTGCGCGCCGGCGGTGTCGTGTACGCGCTCGTGGGAGAGCCATACGTCACGCGCGACACGTTGTTCTTGCCGCTCAGCTGGCTCGCCGACTGCGTGCCGCGCGTGCTGGGGGCGCGCTACCACTGGGACCCCGTCACGCCCCGGCTCGAGGAGCTGCCGGTGGCCGGGCCTGTCGCGGCGGCGCGGCCGGTCGGAGCGTCACCCGGCGCCGGGACGGCGCCCGCGGCGGCGCCGCACCCCCTCACCGGATTGCGGCTGCGCCACCTGATCGTGATCGATCCGGGGCACGGGGGTGTGGATCCCGGAAACCCGGGACGCTATTTCACCGACGGCCTCGTCGAGAAGGACATCACCCTCGCCATCGCCCGCCTGCTCCGGGCGGAGCTCGTGCGCCGTGGGATCGGCGCGTTGCTCACGCGCTCCACCGACAGCCTCGTCGATCTGGCGGATCGCGGCGCGTTCTGCAAGGCGGAGTGCGATCTGTTCGTCAGCATCCACGTCAACGCCATGCCCGCGGGACGGCGCGCGGACCGGGTGAGCGGGGCCGAGACCTACTTCCTCTCGGACGCGAAGACCGAAGACCAGGAGCGCGTGGCCAAGATGGAAAACGAGGTCATCCGCTTCGAGACCGGCGCCCCGAGCGTGGCGACGGGCCCGCTCGGGTTCATCCTGCGCGACCTACAGCTCAACGAATACCTGCGGGAGTCCGCCCAGCTGGCGGCCCTGGTGCAGGACTCCGTCGCGAAGGTTCACCCGGGCGGCGATCACGGCGTGCAGCAGGCGGGCTTCATGGTCCTCACGACCGCCCGGCGACCCGCCATACTCGTCGAAACCGGCTTCGCCACCAATCGCACCGACGGCGCGTTTCTGGCCTCCAGTCTGGGCCAGCACAAGCTCGCCAGTGCGATCGCCGAGGGGATCGTGGCGTACCTGCTCGAATTCGAACACAAGCTCGCGATCGTGGCGCCGGCGACGCCGGTCCGGCTGTTCGGCGTCTCGTTTCAGAACCCCGTTTTGCTCGCCTCCGGCACCGCCGGCTTCGGCCGCGAGGTGTCCCGCGTGATCGACCTCGACGCGCTGGGCGGTATCGTGACCAAGGCCGTCACGCCGGAAGAACGACGCGGGCATCGCGCGCCGCGCGTCGCCGAATTCGCGGGAGGCATGCTCAACGCGGTGGGACTCGCGAACCCGGGCCTCGATGCGGTGCGCGCGCGCGAGCTTCCCTGGCTGGCGACGACCCTGCGACGTGCCCGGGTGCTCGTGAACGTCGCCGGCGCAACGCTCGACGACTACGCGCGGGTGATCGCCGGCCTGACCGATCTGCCGGTCGTCACCGCCTTCGAGATCAACGCGTCCTGTCCCAACACCAGCGCCGGTGGCTTGGAGTTCGGCGCGACCGCCGACGGTCTGCGGGCGCTGGTGCGTCGCTGCCGCGCGGTCGCCACCCGGCCGCTCGCGGTCAAGCTCTCGCCCGTGCTGGCGGACATCGCCGGCATGGCCCAGGTGGCGAAGGACGAAGGCGCGGATGCCGTGACGCTCGTGAACACCATGCCCGGCATGCTCGACCGTCGACTCGGCAACGGCGCCGGGGGCGTGAGCGGGCCGGCCCTGCTGCCGGTTGGCGTGCTCGCGACATGCCGGGTGTGCGAGCGGGTGGGCATCCCGGTGATCGGCGTCGGAGGGATCCGTACCGTCGGCGACGCGCGAGAGTACCTCGCGGCGGGCGCGTCCCTGGTGGCGATCGGCACCGCCGCGCTCGCGGACCCGCGCGTGCCGGAGCGCATCGCCCGCGACCTCGGGCGTGGCTGAGCTCATCGTCGCCTTCGACCTGCCGAGCGGGCGCGAGGCGCTGGCCCTCGCGACCCGGCTCCCCGGGTTACGTTGGGCCAAGATCGGCTCCGTCTTGTACACCCGGGAAGGTCCGCCTCTGGTGCGCGAGTTCGTGGCGCGGGGGCTCAGCGTGTTTCTCGACCTCAAGTGGCACGACATTCCGAGCGTCGTCGCGGGAGCGGTCGCGGCGGCACGCGAGCACGGCGTGACCATGGCGACGGTGCACACGCTCGGCGGGCCCGCGATGCTCGCCGCCGCCGCGGACGCGGCGGGCGATCTGGCCCTCGTGGGCGTCACCGTGCTGACATCGCACGACCCCGGTGATCTGGAGCGTGTGCTGGGGCGTGGCGTTCCTGACCTGGGGTTCGAGGCCGAGCGCCTGGCCCGGCTCGCGGTCGCGGCCGGCCTGTGCGGCGTCGTGGCCTCGGGTCAGGAGCTGGCGCTGCTGCGCGAGGCGCTCGGGCCGACTCCCTGGATCGTGGTGCCCGGCATCCGCGCGCCGCACGATCCGCCCGGGGACCAGCGACGCACCGTGACGGCCGCCGACGCGGTGCGTGGTGGGGCGACGCACCTCGTGGTGGGGAGGCCCGTGACCCGCGCTCCCGACCCCGCCGGGGTGTACCAGCGACTGGTGGAGAGTCTGTGACAGGTCGCGTGCTGGGCGCGCTGCTGCTCGTGGCCGCGGGGGTCCCCGCGCCAGCCCGCGCCCAGGGCTCGCTTGCGGGCGCGGCGGAGCGGGTGCGCCTGGCGTGGCTCGTACACGACGTGCAAGCGATTGTCGGGCAAAGCCCTAGGGTGGTGCTCCAGATACCGGGCGCGGATCCGTCGGCACCGGTCGAGCGCGCGCAGGCGGTGGAGCTGTTGCGCCGCCACCTGCAGCGAATGGTGGAGCGGGCGCTTGCGGTCGGTGCCGTGCGGGAGGTCGAGCCGGGGCACGGCTACGTCGAGCTGGACCGCCGCTACGTCGTGGCGGGGACGAGCGACGAACGGCGCGAGACGATTTTCCTGCGATTCCGCAGGCCGGGGGCGGACTGGCTGCTGACCGAATTACGGAGTGCGCCGTAATTCCGCCCCTTGCGCGAACTTACGGCCCCGTCTATAGTTCGAGACTTGATTGGCATTTTTTCCCCGGAGCGTGCCGTTTGAAGGTTCGGACCAGCGTCAAACCGATCTGCGAACATTGCAAGGTGATCAAGCGGCGGGGTGTGATCCGCGTGATCTGCAAGCGCAGTCCCAAGCACAAGCAGCGGCAGGGGTAGCACATGGCACGCATTGCAGGCGTGGACCTGCCGCGCGACAAGAAAATCCAGTACGCCCTCCCGTACATCTACGGTATCGGCCCCAACAACGCGAAGAAGATCCTCGCCGAGACCGGGGTGAGTGCCGACGCGCGGGTGCGCGATCTGCGGGACGCCGAGGTGGCGCGGTTGCGGCAGGTGATCGAGCGGGACTACAAGGTGGAAGGCGCGCTCCGCACCGAGGTCGCGATGAACATCAAGCGGCTGATGGACATCGGGACGTATCGCGGCTCGCGGCATCGCAAGAACTTGCCGGTGCGCGGCCAGCGCACGCATACCAATGCGCGCACCAAGAAGGGGCCGCGGCGCGCGATCGCGGGCAAGAAGAAGCCCCTCCTGAAAAAGTAAATGGCCCAGGCAAAAGCAGCGGGCGCGAAGCGCGCGAAAAAGGTGGTGGAAGCCGAAGGCATCGCGCACATCACGGCCACGTTCAACAACACGCTCATCACGATCACCGACATGCAGGGGAACACCATCACGTGGGGTTCCTCGGGCAAGGCGGGGTTTCAGGGCTCGAAGAAATCCACGCCGTTCGCGGCGACGGTGGCCGCGGAGCAAGCGGCCCGCGAGGCCCTGAACCTCGGCATGCGGCGCGTGCACGTGCGCGTGCAGGGCCCCGGCTCGGGCCGCGAGTCCGCGATCCAGGCGCTCGCCACGGCGGGGCTCCAGATCCGCTCGATCCGCGACGTGACCCCGATTCCCCACAACGGGTGCCGCCCGCCCAAGAAACGGCGGGTCTGAGCGATGGCGCGCTACACCGGACCTGCCTGCAAACTGTGCCGCCGCGAGGGCACGAAGCTGTTTCTCAAGGGCACGCGCTGCCTCACCGAGAAGTGCGCGGTCGAGCGGCGTCCCTACGCGCCGGGCCAGCACGGCCAGTCGTCGGGACGGCGCCGCAAGGCTTCCGACTACCAGCGACAG
>Ga0209238_1001153_pt1 | contig 10123 bp, 5 predicted proteins | sample GraSoi013_1_20cm_FD_185823 | JGI IMG/M metagenome (GOLD analysis project Ga0209238, IMG submission 185823) | Grasslands soil microbial communities from the Angelo Coastal Reserve, California, USA - Sample 10_02_2013_1_20cm (SPAdes) (version 2) | ecosystem: Environmental > Terrestrial > Soil >...
CGCTATTTTCCGAACGGCAACAGCCACTATAACGCTTTCCAGGCCAGCTTTGACCGCCGCATGAGCCAAGGCCTGCAGCTCCGTGTTGCTTACACGTATTCCCGGCTGATGAACAACGGCTCGGAAACTGGTTTGGGTGCCGGGGGACCTCCCGTGCAGAATCCTAGCGATATGAGCAACCTTTACTCGGTCAGCTCCGACGACGTGCCCCACATTTTCACGTTCGGCTGGGTGTACCAGTTGCCCTTCGGCAAGGGCAAGGCGGTCGGAAGGAACGCGTCGGGGGTTTTGGACAAGCTCATCGGCGATTGGCAAATCTCGGGGACGCAGACTTACCAGTCTGGGAGGCCGCTCTCCATCACCACAGACAACGGCGCGCTCGGGGGATTCCTCTTTAACTATGCAACGTTCCCGAACAAAGCCGGGAGCGGACTGACGGGAACGTTCAAAGACCCCAAGACGGACAGTTATCTCAACCAGGCAGGATGGGCCGACCCTGGCGTGCTTGCCTTCGGTAATGCTCCCCGCGAGGATGCGAGCGTCCGTGGTTTTCGGTACTTCAACGAGGACTTCTCCATCTTCAAGGACACGCACTTCGGTGAGGGCCGATATGTTCGGATCCAAGCCGATGCCGGCAACGTCTTCAACCGTGTTTTCTTCTGCCCCGTGGACCAGTTCTGGCTGCCGACTAAAGCAGACGGGACGCCAGGGAATTCCAACTTTGGGCATACGGGCAGCCAGTGTAATGTCCCGAGGCGAGTGCAGCTCGGGCTGCAAATCTTTTTCTAGGCCACCCAACACCCCTTAACCAACCGGTGGATGGCACGCAAAGCGCGGGCCATCCATCGGTAAGTCTTTGTCCCTCCTGAGTTGGGATCCGCCAAGTTTCCTTATGTGAAAATATGATGCTTGCGGCCAGCGGAAAAACGCCTGAGCGGCGAAAGCTACGCAATCACTTGCTAAATTTCTTGCCCCGAATTATGCCGTGGCCCTCTTGGACTACCAGCAGTTGATTTGCGCCAACATTTTTGAACGATTCCATCAGTCCCAAAGGCCATTGGACTTCAACCAAGTCCGCCTGTCCGGCCCGGCCAAGCCCAAAGTGCAGGCGAAAGTCATTTTGGGACATGTAACTGGAACCGCTCATTACCTCATTGATTTGGGAATGCCGGCCAGTAACCACGCGCACGCGAGCGCCAACGGCGCTGCGATTGGACTTGGCGCCGATGCATTTGACCTTTAGCCAGTTGTTCCGCGAGCTGCAATCATTGCGGAGCAGCGAAGGCGCCTCGTTCATGTTTAGAACTGCGACGTCCACGTCTCCGTCGTTGTCGAAGTCTCCGAAGGCAGTCCCTCGGCTGCTGTGCGGCTGAGTTACGCCCGGTCCGGCGCTCGATGTGACATCTGTAAAGCTCCCGTTGCCGAGATTCTTGTAGACAGTCTTTCCTTGTTTGAACGTCACGTGTAGTCTCTTCGTGTCGACCGTAGGGAAGACGTGGCCGTTGGACATGAAGATATCCGGCCAGCCGTCGTTGTCGAAATCGAAAAGGCCAACTCCCCATCCGAGATACTTCGTATTAACGCCCAATCCCGCCTGAAAGACAGCGTCATAAAATGTGCCGTCGCCGTTGTTATGGTATAGATTCGCGGTCTGGTCGGAGTAGTTTGTCTTGACGATGTCGAGCCAACCGTCGCAGTCGTAGTCGCCAACTCCCACACCCATTCCGCCCTGGGCCGTCCCGTTCTCGTTGAAGGCACAGCCCGCGTCGGCGCCTATCTCCTGGAACGTTCCATCTTGATTGTTGTGGTAGTAACGGCTGGGCACTGAGTCGCACGCTACGTAGATGTCCGGCCAGCCGTCGTTGTCGAAGTCCGCCGCACACACTCCGAGTCCGTAAGAGCCCGCGGGCACCCACTGGTTGCTGACAGAAGTCGGCGCCGCTGGGCCGCGCGGGACCGACACACCCGAGTACTCGGAGACGTCCTCAAACGTTCCGTCGCCGCGATTGCGGTACAGGATGTTCGTCCCGCCGCTCATTCCCTGCGGGCCGCATCCGACGGACAGACCATAATACTTGCAGTACTGGTTCTCGCCGGGTTGAGGCGCCACTCGAGGATCGAAATTCACATAGTTTGCAACAAACAAGTCGAGGTGGCCGTCACGGTCGTAGTCCACAAAACAGCAACCCGTGTTCCATCGCGGCGCTGGACCGTTTTGAACAAGGCCAGCCTTTTGCGTGACATCAGTGAATGTCCCATCTCCATTGTTGTGGTAAAGGACGATCCCACCCCAATAGGTCACGACGAGATCGTCATGTCCATCGTTGTCATAGTCTCCAACGCAGCACCCCTGCCCCCACCCCGATCGAATCAGCCCGGCTTTCTCTGTTACGTCAGCAAAGGATCCGTCGCGGTTATTGTGAAACAAGAAGTTGGCCGGCTGATGTTGCTGCGAGATGCCTTCAAATCTCGTCCCATTGACCATAAAGATGTCCAGCCAGCCATCGTTGTCGTAGTCAAAAAGAGCGACGCCACATCCGGTTTCCTCTAGGAGCAAGCGCTTATGCGTAACGTTGCCAAAAACGTTGATTGCTCCGCCCAAACCCGCCCTTGCGCTAATATCTGTGAAAGAAAATCCCGCCGCACGGTCAGGACTGCTCTGGGGTTTCCGGCTAGCAGGTGATGCCGGCGATCTTTGAAGTGCCGCCGCGTCACGCAGCCCTGTCAGCAGTAGAGACGCGGGCACCACGGAGCCCAAACGGCCAAGTTGGCGGAGAAAGTCACGCCGTGATCCTGAGAGATTGCTGGACAGACGAAGGCTCATTTGATCATTCGGGTAACAGCAATCGGAGTTTCAAGTCCGTCTGCGAACTCCGCTCTGCCTCAAGCTTGCGTGACTCGGCAAACTGACTATCGGACTCGGCGGTTCTGCCAAGACGGCGAAACAACAAGCCAAGCTGATAGTGGGCTTGCACGGACCCGGGATCGAGCAGAACCGCGCGTTCGAGTTCTTCCCGGGCTTCGTCATAGTGGTGCTGTCTCAAAAGTATGCTCCCCAGCTTGACACACGAAGGCGCATGCTCGGCGTGACTCCTGAGCAGGTCGCGAAACACTGCAACAGCCCGGTCATCCTCGCCAAGCGCATCATAAGTAAGGCCCAGGTAGTAGGAAGCCGCAACCTGATCGGGCTGCGCTTGCAGGCTTTGTTTGAGCAAGGACTCGGCCTCGGGGTACTTGCCCTGCAGGTAGTTCACTGCCCCGATCGAATACTTCACGACGGCATCATGCGGATGCTTTTGCAGTAGCCGTGCGAAAAGCGACGCAGCTTTGGAGAGGTTGCCTCGAGCGACGTTGGCGGAAGCCAAAACAAAGACGTATGGGTCTCGGTCGGGTTTCAGTGCGACCGCCTTTTCGAGCGCAGGCAAAGCATCCTCCAGCAGATTTCGCTGTAGGCACACTCTTCCGAACTCGAAAAGGATTTCAGGATCTTCAGGATCCAGTTGTTTCGCCGTGACCAGGTACGCCAAAGCCTTCTCTGTATTCCCTTGCCGCTCCGCAATCTCGGCAAGGCCCTGGTCACAAACCGTGCACGCCGGGTTCAAGTCGAGCGCGCATTGAAAGTTCTGCTCTGCTCTGTCCATAACTCCCAGGGACAAGTAGCTTTTTCCGAGCTGCAACGCCAGCGTGGGGGAAGGATGCTCAGCGATCTTTACTTCTTCGGCTTCGAAAACCTGTTTCGCCTCGAGGATCATTCCGAACATCGCTAAGACATTGCCAAATTCCAGGGACGTTTCGTCGGACGCGGCGGGCAACTGCTGCCAGTTACGAACCAGGCCCCTAAGGGCTTCTTTTTCCCCCAGCGAACCATAGTCCGTTGCCAGCAACAGAATACCGTCATCGGACTCACTTAGTTGAGCTACGATCGGGCCTGCCACTTCCAAGGATCGCCGATAGTTATGGAGAGATGCATCAACCTTGGCCAATTCAAACCGGGCGTTGAAGTTCCCGGGATCGAGTTTCACGGCCTGCTGGAAGCTTCTCCGCGCCAAATCCGGTTTACCCTGCAATAAGTAGGCGTTTCCCAGACTCGTTCGCGCGCCCACCAAATGAGGATTAATCGCTAAGGCCTGGGTTAGAAAGCTCGTGCTCTCTTTATATTTGCCTTCCTGCAGCCGAATCGTCCCCAGCATCGCCAAAGCCAGCGCTCGAGTGGGCGGATTTCCCAGGGCCTGGCGCGCTTCAGTTTCCGCCTGGTCAATTTGTCCCTGGCTCAGCAGACGCGCCGCCATCTCAATATGGTTGAGCTGTGCCAACCCGACGATGGGGAAAATCAGAAGTGCAAGACACAGCTTGTACCAGCAGAGTGTGGGCCCAGCCCGGCAAGCGCAGTGCCGGAGGAACTCTGCGCGCTCACCAAAACTGCGCATATTCCTTCATCATAGCAAGCTGCCACAACCGGGGCAACTTCTTAGAGTTTTTGTGAACGTGCGAACACGCGAAAACATTGTGAGCGTGCGTCCGCAGGTGTAAATTCTCTTGTCAACGAGTTGGGCGGTATTCTGCTGAAGTCGTGCAGCTATCTGGGGAGCTCCACAGCTTAATGTTCAATCAGAGAAGACCGCACTTCCGCTCGCGCCGTGGCTTCCTGAAGCGTCTGCTCGCTGCGCTCGTCGGGGGCTATCTGCCACGCTCCCCACGATCATACTGCCTCACAGCGCTTCAGAGCAGTGGCAAGTTTCCGTTTGAGCTTGTCCCGCCTGCGGTGAGCGGGATTACGTGGGTACACCACAACGGGCGCTCCCCGGAGATGTACTTGCCGGAAACCGTGGGTGCGGGATGCGCATTCATCGATTATGACAACGACGGCTGGATGGACATTTACCTGGTCAACAGCGGCAAGTGTGATTTCTTCGATCCCCAGTCACCGCTCCGCAATGCGCTTTACCGGAACAATCGCAACGGAACATTCACTGACGTGACCGAAAAGGCCGGCGTCGGCGGCGGCGGGTATGGGATGGGTGTGGCGGCCGGCGATTACGACGGCGACGGCTTGCCCGACCTCCTTGTGACGCAGTACAACGGCGTCATTCTCTACCACAACAACGGCGACGGCACGTTTACCGATGTGACCAGGAAAGCTGGCCTGCCCACCAAGGGCTGGGCATCGAGTGCCGTCTGGTTTGACTACGACAACGACGGAAAACTTGACCTCTTTATTTGCCGGTTTGTGGATTTCGACAAGTCCAAGAACAAGTTTTGCGGCAACCCTCAGACCGGCCAACGCTACTACTGCATCCCACGCGTCTACGAGCCTATGCCGAGCTGGCTGTTCCACAACAATGGCGACGGCACTTTTACAGACGTCAGCTACGAGTCTGGGATCTCGAAGTCCCTCGGCAAGGCCTGGGGCGTCGTCGCCTGCGACATCGACAACGATGGGCGGATGGATTTATTCGTCGCCAATGACACTGTGGCGAATTTCCTGTTTGTCAATCGTGGCAATGGGAAGTTCGAAGAGATAGGCCTTCAGGCCAACGTGGGCTACAGCGCCGAGGGGCGGCCGCGCTCCGGGATGGGGGTGGACTCCGCCGACTACGACCAGGACGGCTGGATGGACCTGTTCGTCACCAACGTAGACCAGGAGATGTATTCGCTTTACCACAACAATCGCGATGAGACCTTCGACGATATGGCCATTCCTTATGGCATTGGCAAGGTCACGCGCCTGATGAGCGGCTGGGGCGTGAAATTTCTCGATTACGACAACGATGGCACGCCCGACCTCTTGCTTGCAAACGGCCACCCTGACGACAAAATCCAGGAGCATTCCAGCGAAGTGAAATACCGCGAGCCCATGTTGCTCTTTCACGGCACGGGCCGAGGATTCGAGAATGTGACGGCTGGCAGCGGTCCCGTTTTCTCAAAGCCCTATGCCGCACGCGGCATGGCGATTGGCGATTTCAATAACGACGGCGCCCTCGATGTGTTGGTCGCAATCAACAATGGGTCGCCGCTGCTGCTCAAGAATCAGGTTGGCCGGCTAAGCCATTGGTTGGGCGTAAGACTGGTCGCGAAGGGAACCAATCCCGACGCTGTGGGTGCGCTGATTACCTGGCAGGCCGGAGACTTGAAGCGATCACACTTCAAGACGGGAGCGGGAAGTTATCTGGCCTCTCACGACCCGCGCGTGGTGTTGGGCATCGGCAGGCGCACCCAGATCGACTGGGTCGAGGTGAAGTGGCCGCTGCCAAGCGGCCGCGTGGAACGTTTCACCAATCTCCCACTCAATCAATACATTACACTCGTGGAGGGGCAGGGGGATCCGCTGCGAAAACCTTGATTAGTTCTTTGCTGCAGAGAGGTTCCAGATCTTGTAGACGGCCCGGCGACCTTCGTAGAACACAATGAGTAGGTCCGCCAAACCTTCCCAAAGTGGTCTTGCGCCGCGCTACCGTCCCGCCCGAGGAATCCCTTCATCGGAATGCATCTGTAAGAAAGTTGCGGGGTGATTGCGCCGCCGGGGTCCTCTAGTCGCGTTGGCTCTTCGGTTGAGGCGGGTTGGCGGAGCGATTTGCGAGATTTCGCCGCATTTCTTCCAGGTCGCTTGTTTCCTTCTCCAGGCGCGTGAACGAATCCAGAGCCTTTTGGCTATCTTCCACCTTCCCAAGCCGCCGGTAGACGTGGGCCAGAACGTAATAATACGAAGACGCTCGAGGATTTAATGAAATGGCCCGGTTAAGGGCATCGACAGCATCAATCAGCCCTCCCTGTGCTTCCCTCGCTTTTGCCTGCTGGAACCAAGCGCCATCAGACTTGGGATCGAGTTCCCACGCAGCGCGGGCGTACGCGAGAGCCTTTTCGGAATCACCCTTCCGATTGTAATACGCGCTGAGGTTCACATGTGCCGACACGAACTTTCCCTTCCTGGCTTCGTTGATCGCAATGGCTTTCTCATAACTCGCGACAGCTCCGGCGTCATCGCCCAGAGCCTCCTGAGCAAAACCCAGACCATCCAAACTTTCCATGTACGAAGGGTCGATATGGAGTGCGGCTTCAAATTCCTTTCGTGCAACGCTCCAATTGTCCTGGATGGAGAATAATTTGCCCAAGTTGAAATGCATCTCAGCGGATTGCGGGTTGTACCGGATCCCCTGCTCGAACTCCGCCCGGGCGGCGTCGTACCTGCCAATGATCATCAGGTTGCGGCCGAGAATCTTGTGCGCCTCAGCATTTTGGATGTCGAGTTGGAGCGATTTCGTGAGCGCCTGAATGGATTCGCCGATTTTCCGTTGGGCGAACTGGCTGTAGCCCAAGGCATACCAACCCCAAGAGGTTTTCGGGTGCTCGTTGACATAAGCAGCCAGGAGCGGCTCAACCTCTTGGAATCGTCCCGCTCGGATGTAGCCTTCAAATTCGGCGATACCTTGGGAGTCGTCCGCAAGTGCCTGGTCCTTCGAAAGCAACTGAACCTTTTCTCTGGCGAAGACGTCGCCGGGATTGAACTCCACTGCCTTTCGATACGCCGCGGAAGCACCCTGAGCATCGCCTTCCTTTTCAAGAGCCACTCCCAAGAAATGCTGGGCGTCTGAAGATTCGGGCTGGAGCTCAACCGCGTGCCGAAATTTGGCGGCGGCTTGATCCAAATCACCCTTGTCGAGCGCCACGCGGCCTTCGGCGATATCCAAATCAGCGTTCTGCCTCCGGTCGTCGGAAGAAGCCAATTCGCGGCTCTTCTGCAACTCAGCAATGGCCTCATCCTTTTGTCCTGCCCGCGCCAGAGCCAGCCCAAGCTGGTAATGAGCCTTGGTATTCTGTGGCTCAAGCCGCACCGCTTCCCGAAGTTCTCCGATGGATTCCTCCACTTTCCCGTCGCTGAGAAGTGCCTTACCCAAAGCGAGGCGCGCACGCGCAAAGTTTGGTTCGGTCGCGACTACCTTTCGCAACTGTTCGATTTCTTTGCCCGACCCAGAGCTCGGGTCTGAGCTGTAGGCCACCGCGAGATTGAACTGCGCTTTCAACAGTCCCGGGGCGAGCGCTACGGCTCGCTGGAGTTCCCGCACGGCCTCTCGACTATCCGTGGAAATGAGGACGGTGCCTAGATTCGCGTGCGCGTCCGCATAATCGGGTCGGATGCGCAGAGCCTCACGAAACTCGGCGATAGCTGCTTTGTCCTCGTTGCCCTGCGCTAGCACCAGCCCTATGTTATTGTGTGCATCCGCGAAATCCGGGCGCAGGCGAACGGCCTCACGAAACTCCGCCAGAACCTCCTTGCTGTCTGCACCCTTGCGTCCAAGCAGCAGTCCGAGTATGTTGTGTGCTTCGGCGCGGTCCGGCTTCACAGCCAACGCTCCGCGAATGCCTGCAATCGCCGTATCCCAATCGGGGCTGGGACCGGACGAAGCGGAGATATTGATCCCGGCCTCGAATTGTGCCAGCGCTTTATCGAGATCGCCTGCGCGAAGATAAACAGTTCCGAGGTCGATGTATGTGGCGGAGAAGGACGGCAGGAGCGCAATCGCGCATTGTAGGTTTCGTCGTGCGTTCTCTATCTGGCCCGTTTCGCCCAGAGCGGTTCCGAGAAAGGCGTAGCCAGCGCCTGCCGACGGATCAAGTCGAACAGCCTCTTGCAGCTCGGAAATGCCTTTGGTTTTCAAACCGCTGTACCACAGCGCAACGCCAAAATTGTAGTGTGAGTCAGAAAGGTCCGGCCGGAGCGCTACGGCGCGCTCCAAGTGGACCAGCGCAGAAGGCAAATCTCCTCTTTGGCCTAGTATGAAACCGAGCAGATTGTGCGCGCCGGCGTGACTATCATCTTCACTTAGGGCTTCGCTGAGTAGTCGTTCGGCTTCTTTCAGGTCGCCTTGGGCGGCAGTCTGCTCTCCACGCTTGTAGAGGTCGTCTGCCGGACTCGCCAGAGGCTGGCGTGGCTTGCGCAGCGATGCAGCCTGCTTCTTCAGGGCCAAGCCGAGCGCATAATAACCTTCGTGGAATTCCGGATTGATGCGCACCGAGCTCTCAAACGCTTCGATTGCGCCCTGAAGATCTGCGCTCTGTTGTAGCGTCTGGCCGAACACGTACTGAACATCGGCGCTGTCCGGTTCGCGCTCGGCGACCAGCCGTAGATGCACAAGCGCGCCCTTGGCATCACCTCTTTCCCGAAGAGCGACGCCCAGATTCAGGTGCGCCACTAGATTGCCAGGCTCAAGCGCGAGCGCTCTTTGAAAGGCCCCAACCGCTTCGGACAATTCGCCATTCTTGGCTAACGCCGATCCCAGGTTCGTGTACGCCCGCGCGTATTTCGGGTCAAGCGAGACGGCCTTCCTGAATTCAGCGACGGCGCCGGGCAAATCACCTCTCTGCAATGTAGCGACACCTAACCAGTTGTGTGCCTCGGCAGAGGTGGGGCCCAACTTCACCGCGTGCTGAAAGGCTTCGAGAGCATCCGAGAAATCGTTCCGGTCCCAATATGCCAGGCCAAGCGCGACGTAGAGCTTGGGGCTGTCAGGATGTTGTTTTATTTCATCTTGAATCTGGCTGACCGATGCCGGCTCATTTTTACTTAGCTGTGCCCGGCCGGGCAGAATCGAACCCACCAGGAGAACGACCAAGCCTAGAGTTCGATTAACTTTCGCGCGACTGTCCATCGATCCGGGTCCAACAGTCAAAGCTACAAATGAAAGTTGCCAAGCTGCCCAAGGCCTCGTATGATAGCGCATGATCGGATAACGCCGAAGCAAATCCTCCAGGGTTCGAATCGAAAGTCACCCTCACCCGACTTAGAACCGGCAGCAGATTGCGTCGTAGATTCTGTCTCGGCGCCTTTCATGTTGTTTGACCACGGGAACATGGGGTAAGCCTGTCGGCGTCAAACACCAAGTCGACATCGGACCTCTTTCCGAATGCGCTAGACTCAGTAATTGTCATCGCCGCCGTGCGGCCAAAGCCAATGAGCAGTGTCTTTACTCGATCGGCTGACGAATCTGCATGAAATCTGCTAGAACTAAAAGGGTGAGCCCCGCGATGAGTTTGGCTCTGTGGTCATCGCTCAGTTTTGTTCTCTGCGGTTTGTATCTCACTTGGCCTGCGCTTCGAGCCCAGCATCAACCAGGCCCGGCTGTCGCAG
>Ga0209238_1001154_pt1 | contig 10117 bp, 9 predicted proteins | sample GraSoi013_1_20cm_FD_185823 | JGI IMG/M metagenome (GOLD analysis project Ga0209238, IMG submission 185823) | Grasslands soil microbial communities from the Angelo Coastal Reserve, California, USA - Sample 10_02_2013_1_20cm (SPAdes) (version 2) | ecosystem: Environmental > Terrestrial > Soil >...
TTCAGGCTGAAGGAGTGGTGCTGGACATGTGTCCGACCGCGAACTGGAAGACGAAGGCGGTCCGCACGCTCGCCGACCACCCGCTGCCGCGACTCGTGCGCGCCGGCGTGCGGTGCACGATCAGCACCGACTCACGCACGGTTGCGGACACGACGCTCACTCACGAGTTCGAGCTGATGGCCGGCATCGGAATGACGGATGAAGAGCTCCAGCTCTGCAATCGCACGGCCTACGCGGCGAAGTTCGGCTAGCCGCTAACCACAAACGCGGTTAGTCCGGACTTTATGGGCCCATCGCTCGCCCCCAACCCCGGATAGTCCGGACTATCCGGATGGGTCGCGCCTAGTTGCCCGTCCCGAACAACCGGTCGCCGAAGTCGCCCAGGCCCGGCACGATGTACGCCTTGTCGTTGAGCCGTTCGTCGAGTGCGGCCGTATAGACGTCGACCTCGGGGTGCCGCTCTTCGAGCACCTTCACGCCTTCCGGCGCCGCCACGATGCACACCATCCGGGTATCTCGCCCGCCCGCTTCCTTGATCAGGTCCAGCGCCTGCGCCGCCGAGCCGCCCGTCGCGAGCATCGGGTCGAGCAGCAGCGGGATCTTGCCCTGCAGGCGCGGCAGCTTGTTGTAGTAGATGCGCGCGACTGCGGTCTCCTCGTCGCGCTCGAGGCCGATGTAACCGACGCTCACGCGCGGAAGGAGCTCGAGCACCGGGGCGAGCAGGCCGAGACCCGCCCGGAGCACGGGGATCGCGACGACCTCGGTCTCGACCGCGATCGCCTCCGCCTCGGCGAGCGGGGTGCGCACCTTGCCGCGGCGTCCGGGCAGGTCCGCTGTCGCTTCGTACAGCAGGAACGTGATCACCTTGCGCGCCAGCACCCGGAATTCCTCGGGTGGCGTGGTGCTGTCGCGCAAGCCGCGCAGGCTGTCCGCTACGAGCGGATGGTTACTGACGCTGAGTGGCACGGGCGTCGCGAGCGATAAGCCGTCGCACAGCGTCGACGGCGACCTTCAGCATGCGGTCCATGTACGAGGGGTCGAGGTGATGGATCTCGCCGGCGCCGAGCTCGTCGACGCAGAGGTTGATCGTGCCTGCTCGCAACTTCCTCAGCCGCGCAACGACGAAGAGCGTCGAAGTCTCCATGTCGTTGCTGAGGACGCCGGCCTTCGACCACATCGCGAGCTCATCGCGGAGATGAGGGCGCGGCATCTGGTCAGGAAGGAGGTCCGAGTAGAGCGCATCCACGGATCGGATGAGCCCGACGTGGTAGCGCGCGCCTGACGCTTGCGCCGCTTCGATGAGCGCGTTGACCACGTCGAGCGACGCAACGGCCGGGTATTCCTTCGGCACGTATCCGTCCGGCGTGCCCTCGCTCCGCACCGAGCCGAGCGCGATCACGAGGTCGCCCATCTTGATCTCCGGTTGGGCCGCGCCGCAGGTGCCGACGCGTATGAATGTGTGCACGCCGAGCTCGTTCAGCTCCTCGACGCCGATCGCCACCGAGGGTCCTCCCATGCCGGTCGACATGGTGGACACCGGCACGCCGTCGAGCTTGCCCGTGAACGTTCGGTACTCGCGGCTGAACGCGACCTCACGAGCGCCGTCGAGATATTTGGCGATCAACGGCGTCCGAAATGGATCGCCCGGCACGAGCACGTACTCGCCGACATCACCCGGCCCCAGGCCGACGTGATACTTCTTCTCGGTCACCGCCATTGGGCGAATACTAATCCGCCCTGGTGACTCCGCTTTTGTCGACTCGAGCGAGCACGTGCGGCGGCCGCCGCACCTCGTGATCGACGATGTGCCACGCAGCCCGCACGCGGGGGGTGACGCCATCGACGAGCTCACGCGATCGCGCGTGCACGACGACGAGCGGCTCGCCCTTGCTTACGCGCGCACCGACCTGCGCTTCGAGGACGAAACCCGCCGCCGGATCGACCTTGTCTTCCTTCCTGATGCGGCCCACGCCGATATCAGCCCCTGACAGCCCGATCTCCAGGGCGTCGATCGCCCCGACGTAACCATCGCGGTCGGCCTTCACCGCGACCTGCACCGCAGCCACAGGCAAGCCGCGCTCGAGATGTCCGCCCTGGGCAGCGAGCATTGCCTCGAACTTTTCGCGGCCGGCCCCTGAGCGCAGGACTTTCTCTGCGTCCGCCTGAACGCCGGCGAGCTCGCACATCTCGCGTGTCACCCTCAGGCATACCTCGAGCAGCTCCTCGTCGCCTCGACCGGAAAGCGCATCCAGCGCCTCCTGGACCTCGAGCGCATTGCCGACCGTTCGGCCCAAAGGGTTGTCCATCGCCGTGACCAATGCCACGGTGTGGCGGCCGGCGCCCTCGCCGAGCTTCACCATCTCCGCTGCCAGCTCTTCGGCCGACGTGAGGTCGGGCATGAACGCGCCACGGCCGAACTTCACGTCCAGGACGATCGCGTCCGCACCGGCGGCGATCTTCTTCGACATCACGCTCGACGCGATTAGAGGAATCGAGGGAACGGTCGCCGTGACGTCGCGCAGGGCATACAGGAGCTTGTCCGCAGGCACTATCCGCGGCGACTGCGCGGCGACCGCGATCCCGATCTCCCGCACCTGCTTGGCGAAACGTTCCGGATCGAGCTCGACGGTCAGGCCTGGCACCGATTCGAGCTTGTCCAATGTGCCCCCGGTGTGGGCCAGCGCCCGCCCGCTCAGCTTGGGCACCTTCACCCCGCAGGCCGCGGCGAGCGGTCCCGCGACCAGCGTCACCTTGTCGCCCACGCCGCCGGTCGAATGCTTGTCGACCTTGATCCCGGGGATGGCGCTGAGGTCGAGCACCTCGCCGCTCATCACCATCGCCTGCGTCAGGGCAAGCGTCTCGGCGGGGCTCATGCCGCGAATGCAAACGGCCATCAGCCAGGCGGCCATCTGGTAGTCGGGGACCTCGCCGCGCACGTAACCGGCGAGCAGGAACTGGATCTCTTCAGGCGTGTGTTCGCGCCCGTCGCGCTTGCGCCCGATGACCTCCAGTGGGTTCATCGCGGCAATCGTTCCACACCTCCGGCCGTCACATAATGCAGGTGTACAATCCGCGCGACCGAGCGGTTCGCGCCCAGTTGGGGCTGGGCTTTTTCACTTGTGAAGGGAGCGACAAGGATGGCGCATAAGCAGCTTAGGTTCCTTGGTGTGGTGGCCGCGGCGATGATCCTGACGATGGCCTGCGGCGGGAGCTCCGGCAGCCCTCCAGCGAAGACCTTCAAGATCGGGCTCGTCACCGACATCGGCGGCCTGAACGACAAGAGCTTCAACCACCTGGCGGACGTCGGCCTCGAGAAGGCCAAGACCGACTTCAAGGTCCAGGGCGACGTCAAAGAGTCGAAGAGCGGCGACGACTACGTCCCGAACCTCACGGACTTCGCGACCAAGAAATACGACCTCGTGATCGGCGTCGGCTTCCTGATGCAGGAAGCGGTCGGCACTGTCTCGGGACAGTTCCCGGACATCCACTTCGCAATCATCGACGGTGCCGGCACCGACGCCAAGGGCGTTGACCTCAAGCACCCCAACGTGCAGTCGCTCTACTTCAAGGAGCAGGACGCGGGCGCGATGGTCGGCGTGATGGCCGGCTGGATGGAGAAGAACGGCAAGGCGAAGAAGAACAAGCATGTCATCGGCGCGGTTGGCGGCATCAGCATCCCGCCGGTCGACCACTACATCGCCGGTTACAAATGGGCGGCCAAGATGGAAGACCCGTCGATCCAGGTGAAGATCGGTTACTCGAACAACTTCACCGACCCGGCCAAGTGCAAGGGTGTGGCCAAGAGCCAGGTGGATGCAAACGCGGACATCCTCTTCCAGGTCGCAGGGGGCTGCGGGCTGGGCGTGCTGCAGCAAGCCGGCCAGTCCGGCGTCTACAGCATCGGCGTCGACGCCGACCAGAAGGACGCTGACCCGTCCGTCATCGCCAGCGCCCTCAAGAAGGTTGACGTCGCGACCTACACGGCGATCAAGAACGTCGTCAACAACCAGTTCCAGGCCGGAGCGCTGACCTTCAGCATCGCCAATGAGGGTGCCGGTTACTCGGTCGACAACTTCACTGTGCCGCCAGAGCTGCAGGCCGAGCTGGACAAGGTCTTGGGCCAGATCAAGAGCGGCGCACTGACCCCACCCGCGGACATTCCGGCATAGCGACAGCTTCGGGGACGGGCGCAGGCCGCGCCCGTCCTCGACCGCCGGGCTTGCCGCCGATCGTCCGGCGCCTCGCCGGCGGGCTCGCGATGCCATTCGGGTCGGTCGTTTTCGCATTTGCCGTCGGGGCGCTGATCGTCGGCGCCACCGGGGCAAATCCATTCAGCGCATACGCCGGGTTGCTCTGCGGAGGACTCGGAATCGGCTGCACGCAGGGTGAGAACCCGGCGCTCGAGATCTCCAACACCATCGTCTTCGCCATCCCGCTGATCACGACGGGTGTCGCCGTGGCCCTTCCCTTCAGGGCCGGCCTTTTCAACATCGGCGCCGAGGGGCAGCTGCTAGTCGGGTCGATGGCGTGCACAGCCATCGGGATCAAGTTCAACACCCTGCCATCCCCGATCCTGCTGCCCATGGTGCTGCTGGGCGGGATGGCCGCCGGCGCGCTGTGGGCCGGGATCCCGGGAGTGCTCAAGGCGACGGTCGGCGCACACGAGGTCGTGACCACGATCATGCTCAACTACATCGCGCAGTGGCTGCTGCGCTTCCTGATCATCGGCGGTCCGCTGCAGCTTGGGCCCGGCACGTCGAAGTCACTGCCGATCGGCGAGGGCGCGCATCTGGCCACCGTGCTGCCGGTAGACAACGCGCTCATCATCTTCGGCTTGCCTGCAAGCGTGTATCGAGTCCACACCGGGCTGCTGATCGCCCTCGCTGCGGCAGCCCTGTTCGCATTCTTGTTGTGGCGGACATCGTTCGGCTATGAGATCCGCGCGGTCGGACAGAGCCAGAAGGCCGCGCGCTACGCCGGAGTCAGCGTGCGCCGGACGATCATCCTGACGATGCTCATAGCCGGCGCGTTTTCGGGCCTCGCCGGCGCGGTCCAGATCGCCGGTGTCGACCACAACCTGACCGACAAGTACTTCAGCGACACCACCGGTTTCGACGCCATCGCCGTTGCCCTGCTCGGCCTTGGGAGCGCGGTGGGCATCGTGCTCGCCTCGGTGCTCTTCGGCGCGCTGCACTCCGGCGGGGCGATCATGCAGAGCGACGCCGGGATCTCGAGCAACCTCGTGCTCGTCCTGCAGGCGCTGATCCTGTTCAGCATCGCGGCCAACTTCGTCGGCGCGATCCGGAGGGGGCTGCCCTTGGGAAGGGCCCCCGCCGCCTTGCCGCCGGAGCTTCCGCCCGCCGCGGGCCTGATGTCGGAGGCGACTGCGCCCCCTCCGGAGCCGACATGAGCGGTCTCGAAGACATCTTTCGCCTGCTGTTCACCGCCAACCTGTGGCAGGCGACGCTCGCGGCTGCAGTGTTGCTGCTGCTGCCCGCGCTCGGCGGCGTGATCTCCGAGCGCAGCGGCGTCGTGAACATCGCTATGGAAGGCATGATGCTCACCGGGGCGTTCTTTGCCGTCGTGGCGGACCTGGCCTGGCACAACGCCTGGCTTGCCACCGGCGTCGCCGTGCTTGCCGGGGCGCTGATGGCCACGATCCACGCGGTGGTTTCGATCCAGTTCCGCGCCGACCAGATCGTCAGCGGGATCGCGATCAACATCTTCGCGGCGGGACTCACGGTTTTCCTCGCCAACCGCATCTACGGTCTCCAGGACGTCGGCCACGTGGGGCCGACAGAAGGCCTGCCCAACATCGATGTCGGCGGCCTCGACCAGATCCCGTTCTTCGGCAAGGTGCTGTTCCAGCAGAACGTGGTCGTGTACATGGCGCTGGTGCTGCTCGTCCTCGTCCACGTCGTCCTGTTCCGGACCAGGCTCGGCCTGCGCATCCGCGCCGTCGGCGAACATCCGCAGGCCGCGGACACCGCGGGCATCAACGTCTATCTCTTCCGCTACAGCGCCGTGATCACGAGCGGCCTGCTCTCAGGTCTTGCCGGGGCCTTCCTCGCCATCGGCGTCTCGAACACCTTCGTCCCCAACATGACCGACGGCCGCGGTTACATCGCGCTGGCGGCGATGATCTTCGGCAAGTGGACGCCACTCGGCGCCTTCATCGCGTGCCTCATCTTCGGACTAGGGCAGGCCATCTACGACAACAACTCGGTCATCCACGTCTCGCCGTACCTCCTGAGCATGCTCCCGTACATCCTCACGCTGGTCGTGCTCGCGGGACTCGTCGGGCGCAGCACACCGCCCGCCGCCGACGGACTTCCCTACGTGCCAGGTTCCGAATGAGCGAAGAAAAGCTGGCGGTCGACATGCGCGGCATTACCAAGCAGTTCCCCGGCGTGCTCGCCAACAACCAAGTGGACTTCAGCGTCCGTCAGGGTGAGATCCACGCCCTGGTAGGCGAGAACGGCGCAGGCAAGTCGACCTTGATGAACATCCTCTACGGCCTGATCCCGCCCGACTCAGGTGAGATCCACATCAACGGCAAACCCGTGCACATCGGCGGTCCTCGCGACGCCATTGCTCTGGGTATCGGCATGGTGCATCAGCACTTCATGCTGATCCCGGTCTTCTCAGTCGGAGAGAACATCATGCTGGGTCGCGAGCCGGCGACCGGGCCGGACTTCTATGACCACGCGAGGGCACGGGCGGCGATCAACGAGCTGACCAAACGCTATGGGCTCGCCTTGAATCCCGACGCGCGGATGGGGGACCTTCCCGTCGGCCTGCAGCAGCGAGCCGAGATCGTGAAGGTGCTTTACCGCGGAGCCAACATCCTCATCCTCGACGAACCGACCGGGGTGCTGACCCCCCAGGAGACCAAAGAGCTGTTCGTCGTGCTGCGCGACCTTGTCAAGTCGGGCAAGACGATCATCTTCATCAGCCATAAGCTGAAAGAGGTCCTCGAGATCTCCGACCGCATCACGGTGATGCGCCGCGGCAAGGTGGTCGGCCACCTGACCACGAGGCAGACCAACGAAGAGGAGATCGCCACTCTCATGGTCGGCCGCGAGGTGCTGCTGCGCGTGGACAAGAAGCCCGCCAAGCCGGGAGCGGTCGTCATGCAGGTCGAAAACATCAGCGCCAGCACCGACCGGGGCGTTCCCGCTCTCAAGGGCGTGTCCTTCGAGCTGCGTCAGGGAGAGATCCTCGGCATCGCCGGGGTCGAGGGCAACGGCCAGAGCGAGCTGATGGAGGTCCTGGCGGGCACGCGGCATGTGACCGGCGGGCGGGTCCTGCTGGGCAGCCGCGACATCACCACCTACGACGCGCGGACCGAGCGCGACGCCGGCGTCGCCTTCATTCCCGAGGACCGGCGCGGCACCGGTCTCGTGCTGAGCTTCTCGATCGCCGAGAACTCCATCCTGGGTCGCGAGCGCTCACCGACGTTCTCCTGGAAGGAGTTCGTATTGAAGCTCGTCGCGATCCGCGAGTGGGCGCGCCGCCTGGTGAAGGAGTTCGACATCCGGACGCCGAGCATCGACGTGGCCGCCCGCAACCTCTCCGGCGGCAACCAGCAGAAGGTCATCGTCGCGCGCGAGATGGGTAGCAAGCCGAAAGTTCTCCTTGCGGCGCAGCCGACCCGCGGCGTCGACATCGGGGCGATCGAGTTCATCCACCGGCGCATCGTCCAGGAGCGCGACGAGGGGACCGCGGTGCTGCTGGTCTCGGCCGAGCTCGACGAGGTCCGCTCGCTGTCCGACCGGATCGCGGTCATGTACGAAGGCCGGATCGTCAGCATCGAACCGCCGGACGCGCCGGAGGAGAGACTCGGGTTGTTGATGACCGGCGGCGGCCAAGCTCGCGAAGGGGCGGCTTAGAGCTCGTCGAGGATTGCGGGCAGCTCGCGGATGCTCGAGATGCGTTGCCACCCCTCGTTCGGCAACTCTTCCTCCGGGACATGTTCGTGGTGCCAGGTCACCTCGTACGGGATGTGGACGGCCTGAGCGCCGAGGCTGACCACCGGCACCACGTCCGAACGCAGCGAGTTGCCTACCATCACGAAATGCTCGGGCTTGATCGCGCGCCGCGTGAACACTCCGCGGTAGGAGTCCGTGTTCTTCTCGCTCAGGATCTCGACGCCGAGGAAGAGGTCGCCCAGGCCTGACCGTGCGAGCTTGCCCTCCTGGTCGAAGAGATCGCCCTTGGTGATCAGCAGCAGGTCATAGCGCCCGCCCAGGAGGCGCAGTGTCTCTTCGACCCCGTCGAGCAGCTCGGTCGGCTCCATCAGCATCCCCTTGCCCCAACCGAGGATCACCTCGAGGTCGCTCGTCGGGATGCGTCCTTCGGTGAGCTCGATCGCGGTCTCGAGCATGGAGAGGGTGAACGATTTGACTCCGTAGCCGTAGATGCCGAGGTTCTTCATCTCCATCTCGGCCAGCCGCCGGTCGACGTCGGCGTCAGGAACGTGACGCTTCAGCAGGTCGCGGAACTCGCCTTGCGTGACGTGGAACCGCGTCTCGCTGTGCCAGAGCGTGTCGTCGCCGTCGAACCCCACCACTCGAACCGACACGAGCCGGAATTATCCCGGTCCCGGCCGGGTAGGAAACTGGAGAGACATGCAACCACTGAACGGCATCCACCACATAAGCGCGATCACGGCCGACGCCACGAAGAACCTGCTCTTCTACACCGGCGTCATGGGCATGCGCCTGGTCAAAAAGACGGTCAACCAGGACAACCCCGCCGTCTACCACCTCTTCTACGCCGACGAGGAAGGAAGCCCCGGCGCCGACCTCACCTTCTTCGAGTATCCAGGCCTGGCTCGGGGCCGCGCGGGCGCGGGGATGATCCACCGCATCGGTTTTCGCGTGGGGTCCAATGAGGCGCTCGAGTTCTGGGCGCTGCGCCTAACCGCGGCGGGGCTCGAGGGCGCGGTCGAGGGTGACCGCCTCCGCTTCGACGACCCAGAGGGCCTCGGTTTCGAGCTCATCGCTGCGCCGACCGAGGATGCGCCGCTCGTGGCGCGCCATCCCGAGATTCCCGAGAAGTTCGCAGTCCAGGGATTCGCCGGCGTGCGTGCCTTTGAGCGCCGCCGCGGCGCCAGCCACCAGTTCCTGACCGAAACGCTCGGCTTCGAGGGCACGGGCCAGGACGATTACGAGTCGCGCGGCGATTCGCGCGGCTCGTTCTACGCCTATGACGCCGCACCCGACGCCCGCGGCCTCGGTGGGTCGGGCACCGTGCATCACGTGGCCTGGTCTTCGACCTTGGAGGACCACGTCGCCTGGCGCGACCGCGTCATCGAAGGGGGCGGCGACCCAACGCCAGTGATCGACCGCTTCTATTTCCGCTCGATCTACTTCAGGGAACCGAGCGGGGTGCTGTTCGAGATCGCGACCGTCGGCCCGGGATTCGCATCAGACGAGCCGAAGGAGCACCTGGGCGAAAGGCTCTCGCTGCCGCCGGCGTTCGAATACCTGCGCGAGCAGGTCGAGGCGAACCTGACGCCGCTGCCAAACCCGAGAGAAACGAGCCGGATCAGCTAGACCGGTCGCCCAAATGGCGGTCGGGAAGCGAGCAGCTACGCCGCCATCCGGAACGCCGCCGGCAGCAGCTGCATCCGGGTTCCCTCGAGCGCCTCGAGGGCGTCGTCGACGGTCACCTGCCGGCGGCGGAAGTTGCGCAGCGCAAACCTGTCGCACGCGGTCTCCGCGCCCGACCGCCGGCCCTGCATCTCGCGCAGATACCAGTGCAGCCATTCGTGGAGGTACACGAACCGCAGCACATCGCGCCGGGTCCGAAACCGGGCCTTCTCGGACAGCCAGGCGAACTTCATCACCGCGCCGGGCTTGCGCCTGGCGTTGACGTAAACGAGCTCGGCAAACGGCCGGAAGGGCTCGGGAACGCTGACGATGATCCGTCCTACGTCGAATTCGCACAGGCCCGCAAGGTGCGGCCGGGTCCGGTACCGAAGCGGCTTGATCACGACCTGGTAGTCACCGGGTGATGGCAGGCCCGACAGCGCCCGCCGGACGTCGGCGGCGTTCAGCCCAGGCAGCTCGCTGCGAACCAGGAGTCCTCGCGACGGCGCTCGGCTGGCATC
>Ga0209238_1001155_pt1 | contig 10115 bp, 3 predicted proteins | sample GraSoi013_1_20cm_FD_185823 | JGI IMG/M metagenome (GOLD analysis project Ga0209238, IMG submission 185823) | Grasslands soil microbial communities from the Angelo Coastal Reserve, California, USA - Sample 10_02_2013_1_20cm (SPAdes) (version 2) | ecosystem: Environmental > Terrestrial > Soil >...
CGAGACGAGCGCGGTCACAATCGGCTTGCGAGCCTTGGCGAGCGGGAGCTCGGCGAGGTCGACGGTCGGCCCGAGCGCCTTGACCTTGAAGACGCCGGTCATCGTCCGCACCGTCGCCTGCTGGCCGTTCTTGAGCGTGAAGACCCGCGGTGGAGCGACGGCGCCGAGCGCGAAGCCGCGCTTCGAGTTCGCGAGCCACGGCGCCGCGGGCTTCACGGACACAAGTCGCACAGGCGCTGCTGCGTAGGTGTCGTAGTACGACCGAACCTCCGCCGACGACGGGCCCCCGACATGCAGGCGCGACTGAATCTGCGAGCGCCGAAGCTCATCGCCGATCACGCCTCGCCCGATCCCCACGTTGGCGCGATCGCGGCCAAGCGCCGCGAGGTAGGCGGCCCTGCTCCCGTGAAAGTGGAGAGCGATCACCGCCTTCTCGGCATTGAGGATCGCCGTGGTCGTGACGCGCGCGTACGAGCTCGCCACGGCGCGGGAGTAGGCAGCGGTGAAAGCGGGCTGCGGGTCTTGCGTCACGCGTGAGATCGAGGCCGCGACGTCCCAGCGGACCGGAAAACGGTTGACGGTGCAGCGCGAGCCCTGCGGAAAGATCAGCTGGCCTGCGCTCACATCGGTGTTCAGCTCCGCGCCGGCCTTCCGCGGCGCATCGCAGAGGTTCGGGTCGCGGGCCCAGAGGTAGACGCAGGCGTTGGTCGGCTTGTCCGGATCGGACTCGGCGGCCGTCCAGGTCGCCCAACCCCACGACCAGACCGTCGCGAGCCCAAGCTCACGTGCCACCGTCCGGGCGGCGAGCGCCTGCAGCTTCGTCAGCTCGAACCACTTGCTCGCCGGCCTCAACTGCTCCCGGCCTCCGGAGCCCGGCGTCGTCTGGAACCCGAGCATGATCCCGAGCTTCGAGGGCGGGATCCCGATCGAGATGAAGTCCTGGGCTCCGCCGCGGAACATCTGGCGGATCGTCCGGCTGCCCTGGATGACGCCGAGCTTGTAGATCTTCGGCGCCGGGAAATAGACCTCGCGCACGATCGATGCGACCTGAGCCACCTGGCGCCACCAATCGCCGGCTTCGCCGCCCGTGTAGGGGGTGCTTGAGACGAGCAGGACGGGCTTCGCACCGCGGGCGGCGATCGTGCGCAGGAAGGTCAGCACGTTCGCGCGGTACTGCGCGTTGCTCACGCTCCAAGGCGTCAGCGTGCTCGCGCCCTGCAGCTCGTTCTCGGCGATCACCGGGTTGGAGCACCCCATCGCGTTCGACGCATACGTGTAGAAGCGGTTCGCGCGGTCGGCCACCGTCGCCGGATCGGCGGGCTCGGTCGGGGTCCCCGTCCGCCGGGTGAGGTTGAGGTCGAAGTAGACGGTCTTCGCCCCGCGGGCCCGGATCTGCGGCGGAAAGATGAAGTTGGAGGCGGCGTCGACGGTGCCGGGCTTCGCAAACAGCTCCCAGAACGGAACGGAGCCGTCGGCGAAGTCGATCCAGACCGGCTTCTTAGCCGGCAGCGAGCAGGCGTCGGTGGCCGCAGCCTCAGGCGCCGCGGGACGTGCCGAGGCTGTGGTGAGGCCGGCGACGGCGACCAGGAGAAGCAGAAAGATTCTCTTCACGCGCGCGCGACACTAACTAGCAGGAAAAGCGGAGGCCCGACCGTCGCCGCGCCTCCGCTTTACGTTCTAGGACTCGTCCAGAGGAGTGTCGACCTCGGGGATCTCCTCGGCCTCTACCTCTTCGCTCGGCGGGTTCTCCTCGCCGAACTCGGGGGTTCCGCCGAAGTCGAGGCCCAGGCTGGCGAGGCTCGCGCCGTCGCCGCCGTCCCCGCCGATCTCCTGCAGCGCCGCGAGGAGCGCCTCGCGCTCATACGTCTCCGCAGGCACCTTCTCGGACGGGCTGATGTCGATCGCCCGGTAGCGCTTCAACCCGGTGGCAGCCGGGATCAGCTTGCCGATGATCACGTTCTCCTTCAGCCCGAGCAGGCGGTCGACCTTGCCCTCGATCGAAGCGTCGGTCAGCACCTTGGTCGTCTCCTGGAAGGAGGCGGCCGAGAGGAAGGACTCGGTTGCGAGGGAGGCCTTTGTGATCCCGAGGATCAACGGCTCCCACGTCGCCTGTTCCTTCTTCTCCTTCTTGACGCGGGCGTTCTCGCGGTCGAGGACGACCTTGTCGACGAGCTGTCCCGGCAGCAGGTCGGTGTCGCCGGCGCTCTCGACACGGACCTTCTTCAGCATCTGGCGGACGATCAGCTCGATGTGCTTGTCGTGGATGTCGACACCCTGTGACTTGTAGACGCGCTGCACCTCCTGGACGAGGTACAGCTCGGTCGCGGTGTCCCCCTTCAGGCGCAGCAGGTCGGCCGGGTTGAGCGAGCCCTCGTGGAGCGCGTCGCCCGGCTCGACGATCTGGCCGTCGGCGACGAGGACGCGCGTCCGGCGCGGCAGCTGGTAACTGACGGGCTCCTCCTCGCCCTCGACGAGGATCGAGAGCTTCGGCCCACGGTCGGAGTCCTCGATCTTGACCGTGCCCGAGACCTCCGACAGCTTGGCGGCACCCTTCGGGTTCCGCGCCTCGAAGATCTCGACCACGCGCGGGAGACCGTGCGTGATGTCGGCTCCGGCGACGCCGCCCGTGTGGAACGTCCGCATCGTCAGCTGGGTGCCGGGCTCGCCGATCGACTGAGCGGCGATGATCCCGACCGCGTCGCCGATCTCGCTGATCCCGCCGGTGGCAAGGAAGGTGCCGTAGCAGGCCTGACAGACGCCGAACTCGCTCTTGCACTTGAGCACCGAGCGGACCGGCAGCGTCGCGCCCACCGAGTCCTCCTCGCCGAGCCCCTCGAGCACCTCGCGGAGCAACGGCATCGTCACGAGCGCGCCCTTCTCGGCGAGCACGGTCTTGCCGGGCTTGCCCGAAGCGAGCGGCTTGTGAACGTCCTCGGCGACCGTCCGGCCGAGCAGGCTCTTGTTCAGCCCTTCGGGAACCTGGATCGGAAGCTCGACGAAGTCCTTCGTCTTGCAGTTCTCCTCGCGGATGATCACGTCCTGGGAGACGTCGACGAGGCGGCGCGTCAGATAGCCCGAGTCGGCGGTCCGGAGTGCCGTGTCGGCGAGACCCTTGCGGGCGCCGTGGGTCGAGATGAAGTACTCGAGCACCGACAGACCCTCCATGAAGTTGGCCTTGATCGGGCGCTCGATGATCTCGCCCTTCGGATTCGCCATCAGGCCTCGCATGCCGGCGAGCTGGCGGATCTGCTTGAAGGAACCGCGCGCGCCGGAGTTGGCCATCATGAAGATCGGGTTCAGCTCGTTGAGGTTCTTCTCCATCGCCTCGGCGACCTCTTCGGTGGCCTCGGTCCAGAGCTCGACGATCTTCTCGTGGCGCTCCTCCTCGGTGATCAGGCCGCGCTCGTACAGGCCCTCGATCTCGCTGACTCGCTCCTCGTAGCCGCTGAGGATCTGCTCCTTGGACTCGGGGATGACGATGTCGTTCTTCGAGATCGTCACGCCGGCGTCGGTTGCGTACTTGAACCCGAGGGACTTGATCGTGTCGAGGACGTCGGCGATCACCTGGGCGCCGTAGCGCTCGGCCAGCTCGGAGATGAATGCGTCCATCTCCTTCTTCGACAGCGTCGTGTTGACGTAGGGGAAGTCCTCGGGGGCCTCGTCGAGGCCCTGTGCCTCGCGCAGAGACCGCTCGACCTCGACGTTGAAGATCACGCGCCCCGGAGTGGTGAGCATGACCTCCTCGCCGTGTCGGTACTCGATCGGCTGCTGCAGCTTGACCTGCTCAGACTCGACCGCCCGCTCGACCTCCTCCTCGGAGCCGAATCGCTTCGGCCGGGGATCGAGGTCCTCGGCGCGGAGCTCGTTCAGGTTCTGCTCCGAGTACGTGAGGTAGTACTCACCGAGCACCATGTCCTGCGTCGGGGTCGTCAGCGGACGCCCGTGCGCGGGCGAGAGGATGTTGTTCGCCGAGAGCATCAGGATCCGAGCCTCGGCCTGCGCCTCCGCGGAGAGCGGCAGGTGGACCGCCATCTGGTCGCCGTCGAAGTCCGCGTTGAAGGCGTGGCAGACGAGCGGGTGAACCTGGATCGCCTTGCCCTCGACGAGCACCGGCTCGAACGCCTGGATGCCCAGGCGGTGGAGCGTCGGCGCGCGGTTCAGCAGCACCGGATGCTCGGCGATGACCTCCTCGAGGACGTCCCAGACCTCCGGGACCATCGAGTCCACGTGCTTCTTGGCGGCCTTGATGTTCTGGACGGACTTCCGCTCGACGAGCCGGCTCATGATGAACGGCTTGAAGAGCTCGAGCGCCATCAGCTTCGGCAGACCGCACTGGTGCAGCTTCAGGTTCGGCCCGGAGACGATCACCGAGCGGCCCGAGTAGTCCACGCGCTTGCCGAGCAGGTTCTGGCGGAAGCGCCCCTGCTTGCCCTTGAGCATGTCGGAGAGCGACTTCAACGGCCGGTTGCCCGGGCCGGTGACGGCGCGGCCGCGGCGGCCGTTGTCGAACAGCGCGTCGACGGCCTCCTGCAGCATCCGCTTCTCGTTGTTGACGATGATCTCCGGCGCGCCCAGGTCGAGCAGCCGCTTGAGGCGGTTGTTCCGGTTGATCACGCGGCGGTAGAGGTCGTTCAGATCGCTCGTCGCGAAACGGCCACCGTCGAGCTGGACCATCGGGCGGAGCTCCGGCGGGATCACCGGGACTGCCTCGAGGACCATCCACTCGGGCTTGTTCTCCGAGGTGACGAAGGCACTGACGACCTTCAGCCGCTTGATCGCGCGCTGCTGCTTCTGGCCCTTCGACGTCTTGATCGTCTCGCGGAGCAGCTTCGCCTCGGCCTTGAGGTCGAGATCCTTCAGCAGCTCGCGGATCGCCTCCGCGCCCATGCCGCCGGCGAAGTAGACGCCGAAGCCGTAGGGCGAGCCGAAGCGGTCCTTGAGCTCGCGGAAGAGCTGCTCGTCGTTGACGATCTGCTTCGGCTCGAGCTCACGGAAGAGGTTCCACGTCTCCTCGAGCCGGTTGACGGAGTCGACCGCGGCCTCACGTGTGTCTGCACGCCGTGACTCGATGTCCTGGTACATCTCGCGCACCTTCACGAGCCACTGCACAAGCGCGTCGAAGTCCTCCTTCTGGATCTTCCCGTCCGTGCGCAGGCAGAGGTCGCTGACGAGCTCGCGCACCTCGTCGTCCGTCGCGGTCGGCTCGGCGGTCTCGAGCGCCTCGCGGAGGAGGCCCTTGCCGAGCCCGCGCGCCTTCTCGAGCTGCTTCTCGTCGACGCCGGCGACCAGCTCGACGTCGTCCTCGTGGATCTTGGTCTTCTTGTCGAGCAGGCCGTCGAGGACTCGGTTGATGTGCTTCGTCAGCGCGCCCTTCTTCGAACCGCTCGCCTTCGCGAGCTGCTTGTTCAGGGGCGCCAGCGCCTGCCGGATCTGGATCGCGACGTTGCCGACGGTCTCGAGCTCCTTCGCGGTCAGCTTGCGGTCGTCGCGGATGGCCGCGTTGCGCACCGACTCGCGGAGCTTCTTCGAGTCCTCGGTCGTGATCTGGGGCGCCACCTCGACGAACAGGCCGCCGACGAGCTCGCGTGCCTCCTCGAGCGTCGGCAGGCCCTGCTCCTCCGCCCAGTTGGAGAGGCCGCGTGCCCAGAAGTCGTCGTCCTCGTCGAAGTTCCGCTCCTTGCCCTTGGCGAAGTACTCCCGGCGGCGCTTGAGCCGGTCCTCGAGCGTGACAAGCTGCTCGTCGCGGTCGACCATGATCTGCTCGGACTCGGCCTTGACCTTGTCCTCGAGGCCGTTCAGGTCCTTCTGGCGCGCCTCGCCGTCGACCGAGGTGACGATCGACGCCGCGAAGTAGAGAACCTTCTCCAGCTCGCGCGGTGCGATGTCGAGCAGGTAGCCGATCCGGCTCGGGACACCCTTGAAGAACCAGATGTGCGAGACCGGCGCGGCCAGGTCGATGTGACCCATCCGCTCACGCCGGACCTTCTGCCGCGTCACCTCGACGCCGCAGCGCTCGCAGATGATGCCCTTGTAGCGGACGCGCTTGTACTTGCCGCAGTAGCACTCCCAGTCCTTGGTGGGACCGAAAATGCGCTCGCAGAAGAGGCCGTCGCGCTCGGGCTTGAGCGTGCGGTAGTTGATCGTCTCCGGCTTTGTTACCTCGCCGGACGACCAGTCGCGAATCTGCTTGCTCGATGCGAGTCCGATTCGGATCGCGTCGAAATCATTGATGTCGATCAAATTGCTCCTTACTCCTCTACATCCGCTGGTTCAGTCAATGGTCCTGCCTGCTCTTCCGCCTCTTCGGTGGCGACGATCTCGGGCTCGACCTCGACGTCGGCGAGATCGCCGAGCGTCTCGTCGGCCGGCACCTTGAGGTCGCCGTCCTGGTCGACGCGCTCCTGGCCCTCCTCGACCTCCTCGGCCGTCGGGGGCCGCGGCGTCGTGCGCAGCGAGCCCGGCGTCAGGTCGATCCCTAGCTCCTCCGCGGCGCGGAGCAGCTCGTCGTCCTCCTCGCGCACCTCGACCTCCTTGCCCTCGTCGGAGAGGACGTGGACGTCGAGCGCGAGCGACTGCATCTCCTTCAGCAGCACCTTGAAGGACTCGGGGATCGACTTGATCGTGAGCATCTCCTGCAGCGTGTACGCGGCGCCGTAGGCCTCTAGCGCCCAGACCTCCATCTCGCCGAAGCGCTGGCCGCCGAACTGCGCCTTGCCGCCCAGCGGCTGCTGGGTGACGAGCGAGTACGGGCCGGTCGAGCGCGCGTGGATCTTGTCGTCCACGAGGTGGAGCAGCTTCAGGATGTACATGTAGCCGACGGTGATCGACTGCTCGTAGGGGGCGCCGGTCTTGCCGTTGAAGAGCCGCACCTTGCCCGAGCAGCGCCGTCCTTCCGGCTGCTTCTTGTCGACCACGAACTTGATCGGTGAGTCGGGGTTCTGCTCGACCCACTTCATCAGCGCCTCGTCGACGTCGGCCTCGCTGGCCCCGTCGAAGACGGGCGTCGCAATCGGCTGTGCCTCGCCGTCCCCATTCTCGCTGAAGACGCCGCGCGCGGCGGCCCAGCCGAGGTGGGTCTCGAGGATCTGGCCGATGTTCATCCGGCTCGGTACGCCGAGCGGATTCAGGACGACGTCGACCGGCGTGCCGTCCTCGAGGAACGGCATGTCCTCCTCCGGGACGATCCGGGCGATCACGCCCTTGTTCCCGTGGCGGCCCGCGAGCTTGTCGCCCTCAGCGATCTTGCGCTTCTTGGCGACGTAGACCCGGACGAGCTCGTTCACGCCCGGTGACAGGTCGTCACCGTTCTCGCGCGAGAACGTTTTGACGTCGATCACCTTGCCGCCCTCGCCGTGCGGGACCTTCAGTGAGGTGTCTCGGACTTCGCGCGCCTTCTCCTTGAAGATCGCGCGGATCAGCTTCTCCTCCGCCGTCAGCTCGGTCTCGCCCTTCGGCGTCACCTTGCCGACGAGCAGGTCCCCGGAGCCGACCTCGGCGCCGATGCGGACGACGCCGCGCTCGTCGAGGTCCTTGAGCGACTCCTCCGAGCGGTTAGGGATGTCGCGGGTGATCTCCTCGTCGCCGAGCTTGGTCGAGCGGGCGTCGATCTCGTACTCGTGGATGTGGATCGAGGAGAGCACGTCTTCCTTGACGCAGCGCTCCGAGATCACGATCGCGTCCTCGAAGTTGTAGCCCTCGAAGGGCATGAAGGCCACGAGCAGGTTCGCGCCGAGCGCGAGCTCGCCGCTGTCCGTCGAGCTACCGTCCGCGAGCACCTGGTCTGCGCTGACGCGGTCGCCCAGGCCGACGATCGGCTTCTGGTGGATCAGCGTGCCCTGGTTCGAGCGCATGAACTTGGTCATGTCGTACGTGTCCCGGCCGTCCCGCGTCTCGACGACGATCTTCTCGGCGTCGACGTCGACGACCTGGCCGGCCTTGTCGGCGATGACGACGTCGCCCGTGTCGACCGCGGCCCGGTACTCGAGCCCGGTACCGATCAGCGGCGCCTGCGGAATCATCAGCGGCACGGCCTGCCGCTGCATGTTCGCGCCCATCAGCGCGCGGTTCGCGTCGTTGTGCTCGAGGAACGGGATCAGCGCCGTCGCCACCGAGACGATCTGGGCCGGTGCGACGTCCATGTACTCGACATCCTGCGGGCGCGCCGTCACGGCCTCGCCCTCGCGGGAGCGGCAGAGCACCTGGTCATCCAGGAACTTGCCCGTCTTCTCGTCGAGCGGCGCCGAGGCCTGCGCGATCGTGAACTGGGCCTCCTCGGCGGCGTCGAGGTAGATGATCTCGTCGGTCACGCGGCCGTTCTTGACGACCCGGTAGGGCGTCTGGATGAAGCCGAACTCCGAGACCGTCGCCATCGAGGCGAGAGAGCCGATCAGGCCGATGTTCGGGCCTTCCGGGGTCTCGATCGGGCACATGCGGCCGTAGTGAGTCGGGTGGACGTCGCGCACCTCGATCGGCGCGCGCTCGCGCGTCAGCCCGCCGGCCCCCAGGGCCGAAAGGCGGCGCCGGTGAGTCAACCCGGCCAGTGAGTTCGTCTGGTCCATGAACTGCGACAGCTGCGAGGAGCCGAAGAACTCCTTCAGCGCCGCGACGACCGGGCGGATGTTGATGATCGTCTGAGGCGTGATCGTGTCCACGTCCTCGGTCGTCATCCGCTCGCGGACGACCCGCTCCATCCGGTAGAGGCCGACCCGGAACGCTTCCTGGATCAGCTCGCTGACCGTGCGGAGGCGGCGGTTGCCGAACGAGCGCGAGGATGTCCTCTGTCGTGAGGACGCGCGTGTCGTCGGGCACCTTGACCTCGAGGCGCTGGTTCAGCTTGTAGCGGCCGACCTTGGTCAGGTCGTAGCGCTTCGGGTCGAAGAAGAGCGCCTTCAGTAGGTTGCGCGCGTTGTCGAGCGTCGGGGGCTCACCCGGACGCTGCTTCTTGAAGACCTCGATCAGGGCCTCCTCCTCGGTCTCCGAGGGATCCTTCTCGAGCGTGTTGACGATGAACGGCGAGTTGTCGAAGAGCTTGAGGATCGCCTCGTTGGTGCTCGTGTCCAGCTTGAAGCCGGTCGAGGGGTCCTCCTCCGGCAAGGCGCGGAGCAGCGTCGTGATCGGGAGCTTCCGCTTCCGGTCGATGCGGGCATAGACGACGCCCTTCTTGTCGATCTCGAGCTCCAGCCACGAGCCACGGGACGGCATCAGGTTCGCGGTGAAGACCTGCTTCGTGGCGTCCTTGGGCTCCATCAGGTAGGCGCCCGGGCTGCGGACGAGCTGCGTGACGATCACGCGCTCGGTGCCGTTGATGATGAACGTCCCGAACTCGGTCATCATCGGGAAGTCGCCCATGAAGACGTTCTGCTCTCGGATCTCGCCCGTCTCCTTGTTGACGAAGCGGACGGTCATGTTCAGCGGGGCCTGGTAGGTCAGGTCCTTTTCGCGGCACTCCTGGATCGAGATCGGCGGCTCGCCGAACTTGTAGTCGCCGAATTCAACGGCGAGAGTGCCTGTGTAGTCCTCGATCGGCGAGATGTCGTCGATCGTCTCGCGGAGACCTTCCTCGAGGAACCAAGCGAACGACGCCTTTTGGATGTCGATCAGGTTCGGAAGGTCGAGGACATGCTTCAGGCGCGAGAAACTCTTCCGCGCGCGAGGCGCGGCAACCCGTGCGGTCAAGTGAGGGTGCCTCCCTTTACGGCTCTGTGTGTGGAAATACGTGGAGAAATGCGGACAGGCGAAGCTACGGCGCGACCCACAAAGATACCCAAAGAGGGTGCCCCTGCGCAAGGCAAAGCCGAGGGAGGCGCCCGCTCGGCGCACTATAGAGGATTTTGGCGGCCGGAAGGCTCAAAAGGCGCCATTTCGGCACCCTTTGAGCGGGCTTTACGCGGGGGCCCGCACGCCTGGGGCTGCCGCCCGCCGCCGCCGGGGAGCCGGGAGCGCGCGTACTCGGAACCCGATTCTGCGTCCTAGGGAGATTCCGACTGAGGGTGAGTCCGTCGAGCTACGGGGCGCACTCGTTCGGGCCGGCGTCCTTCGGAAAAACGCCGCCCCTCGCTGACTCCCCAGAAATGCCAGAGGCGCCAATCTGGCGCCTCTGGCCGATAGTTCCGTCG
>Ga0209238_1001156_pt1 | contig 10114 bp, 8 predicted proteins | sample GraSoi013_1_20cm_FD_185823 | JGI IMG/M metagenome (GOLD analysis project Ga0209238, IMG submission 185823) | Grasslands soil microbial communities from the Angelo Coastal Reserve, California, USA - Sample 10_02_2013_1_20cm (SPAdes) (version 2) | ecosystem: Environmental > Terrestrial > Soil >...
ACCGTCGAGCAAGACCGTACCACGAAAGGCGTCACGGGGTGATCGACTCTTTCAGGTGCACGGGCGGCGCCTTGCGCAGCAGGCGCAGGTTGAGCGACTCGACGAACACCGAGAAGCCCATCGCGAAGTACACATAGCCCTTCGGGATGTGCTGGCCGAGCCCGTCGGCGATGAGCGTGACGCCGATGAGCAACAGGAAGGACAGCGCGAGCATCTTGAGGGTGGGGTGACGGTGGACGAAGTCGCTGATGGGGCCCGCGGCCACGAGCATGACGAGCACCGCGAGCACGATGGCCGCGATCATCACGCCGACCTGCCGGACCATGCCCACGGCCGTAATCACCGAGTCGAGCGAGAACACGATGTCGAGCAGGGCGATCTGGACGATGACGCCGCCGAATGTGGCACCGGCCTTCACGTTCTGACGTCCCTCCTCGCCTTCGAGCTTGTCGTGAATCTCGCGGGTGCTCTTCCACAGCAGGAACAGGCCACCCAAGAGGAGGATGAGGTCGCGGCCGGAGAAGGGGTGGCCGAACGGGCTGAACAGCGGCCGCGTGAGCCGCATGATGCCGGTGAGCGAGAGCAGCAGCAGGATGCGCGTCACCATGGCGAGCGTGAGGCCCACGGTGCGGGCGCGCGGCTGCTCGCCGGCGGGCAGCTTACCGGCCAGGATCGAGATGAAGATGATGTTGTCGATGCCGAGGACGATCTCGAGCACCGTCAGCGTGAGCAGCGCGATCCAGGTTTCGGGCGCGGTAAGCCAGTCCATGACTAAAAGAACGTCGTCGAGTGGAAGGCGTCAAACAAAAACGTCACGCGAGACCGTGATCAAGGCATGAGGGAAACCCCGGTGCAAGCATCCGGGTCATCCGCTCCGGCTCCGCAACACCTTGTGCGAGGAACCAGGCATCGGCCGCCTGCACCAGGGCGGCACCCTGATCGCCCCTGATGAGTCGGCCGTAACAGCGGCGGATCGCGGCAGCGTATCCCGCCAAACCAGCAGCCTCGCAGGCGGTAATCCCACGTGCCGCGGAGCGGACCGCCGTCTCCTCATCTCCCTGCAATGCCGCCACCCCACCGACCACCAATTCGGCCCACGCCTGGGCATACGGAATCCGTTCACGGGCGATGCGGCGCGCGTCCCGCTCCGCGCGGTAGAGGCACGCCTTCCGCAGACGAGGTTCACTCGCGGCAGCCAGAGCGCTGCGCGCTCGGAGGTGGAGCGCTTCGACGCGAACGCCCTGGATGCGGAGTAACATGGACCTCGCGAGGTCTGGCCACAGGCGATTGATGCGGGTCCAGGCCGCCGCTGCTTCCCCGGCATAGAGGTCGCTCTGGCACCCCGCATTGAGGATCCCATAGTCCTGGACATGGAACCCGGGGAGCGTCCAGCGACTCATCGCCTCCCGAAGCGCGTCCCGCGCGCCCGCGACATCGCCGGCGATTAACCAGGCGGCGTTCGCGAGTCCCGACGCGAACCCGGTCGCGGCGTAGAGATCGCCGAGCGCCCGCGCCTCGCGCAAACGCGCCGGGACGCGGCGCACCAACTCGCTCCACTCCCCCAGGAGCCACAAACAGGTCATGGCATAGGACTCCGCCGTGTTGATCTCCCACACGACGCCCGTGCACTCGGCGCGGAAGGTGCGCGCGGCGGCTTCGAACTCCGTGCGGGCAGTGGCGAGGCGGCCGAAGGAGAAGCTCGTGTACGCTTCGGCTAGCCGTCCGAGCGCCAGCGCATGCGGGCGTCGCACGCGCTCGCCAGCGCGCGGGTCGTGGCCACGAGGCCCGCGGCCCGCTGTAACGCGGAACCCCCCGGCAAGGCGACCAACGCGGCCTCCATCGCCAGGGCGCGCGCCACCCGGTACGGCTCGCCCGCGCGCAGCGAGAGCAGCAGGTTGAGCGACTGGAAGTCGGCGGCGCGAATAAAATCGACGCGCGCGAGCCCGATCGCGACAGCCCAACACATATCGATGCGTCGCAAGACATCGGCGGCGACCCGCGACTCTTCACGCTCGGAAAACCGCAGCCCCCGCAGACGGAGCCGGGCTCGGCGCCATACCAATCGCAGCAGCGCGTGTTTCGGCGATCGGGCCAGCTTCAGGCCCACGGCCGACAGCACCTCACGCATCACGGCGAGCCCCCGATCGATGTGGCCACAACGCATGAGCTGTTCCGCGGCCTGCCGGCGCAGGTCCAGGCCGACGCCCGGCGCGCTCCGCTCGGCAGCCTGAAGGTAGGCATCCGCGGCTTCAGCACCGCGCCCGCTATTCGCGAGCGCATCGGCGAGCCCGATGCGAAGTCGGACCGGATCGAGGTCCGGCGTCGTGTCGCACAACTCGAGGGCGGCCCTGTACAGACGTGCCGCTTGTTCGAAGGCCAGCGCGCGCGCCGCGCGCTCGGCGCCGCGCGCCGCGTGCGTGGCGGCGCGCTCCGGGTGTCCTGCGGCCCGGTAGTGCTCGAGCAGCGCCTCTGGATCGTCGATGCCGTGACGTTCCGTCGCCCGGGCCAATCGCAAGTGTGTCTCGGCGACCTGCCCCGGTGGGATGGCCGCTGCGAGCGTCTCACGAATCCGGTCGTGGTAGAGGTCGAGGCGATCCATAGTGGTCGTGGTACGGACCAGACGTTCCGCCGCCAGCAGAGCCAGGAGTGGACGCTCGTCACCTGCGATTCCAGCCGCGTCCCGAGCTACGACCGGGTTGACGGGCTGGCCGGCGACGGCGAGCGTCTCGAGCAGCACACGCGCCTCGGGTGGCAGACGCGCCATCCGTGCACTCAGCGCCCTCGCCAACGTGACGCCCGCGACTCCTTCCTGCGCCGGCGCGGTCGCGGCGTAACGCGCCAGCTGCTCGACGAGCAACGGGCTTCCACCGGCCTCACGCACGATCGCCTCGACCGTCCCTTGGGCCGCGGAGAGCGCTTGACCCACCTGCTCGAGAACGATCTGGCGAGCCTGATCAGGGGAGAGCGGCCCGAGCTGGATTTCGCGCGTGCGCGAACTCCGTGCCCGCTGCAACATCGAACGGAGCAACGGTTGCGCCTCGATCTCCTCGGTGCGGAGAGTCGCTACGAACAGCATCGGTGGCGGGCCGGGGGGACCGAGGAGGGTCTCGAGGAGGAGCACGCTGTCGGGGTCGGCCCACTGCAGGTCGTCGACCCAGACGACCAGAGGCTGACGGGCGCAGATCCGCCGCAGGATGTCCCGCAGGGCCTCGAAGGCGCAGCGGCGCAGCTCGAGCGGCGATGTGATGTCATGGTCCGGGCGGACCATCTGAGCGATTGCGTCGACGCGCCCCAACACCGGGAAGAGTCGCTCGAGCGCGAGTGTGTCGGGAGGAAGGAGGCGACCCGCGTCTGCAGCGCCTGGCGAGCGGAGGTATTGACTCAGTCGATCGACAATGCCGTCCACCGCCTTGTAGGGCACGGACTCGCGCGCGTAACACCGTCCCGCGAGCACTACGGCGCGTGCGCCCCGGTTCAACCCATCGAGGAACGTTTGAACGAGCGTGCTCTTTCCGATCCCGGACGTCCCGTGGACGTAAACGGAAACAGGCGCTCCATCCCGGCTCGCGAGGAACGCGTTCTCGAGCTCCGCGAGCGGCGCTTCGCGCCCAAGGAAAACCGGTGCGCCCACCCGCGTCAGCCGGGGAGTGGAGCGCGGGGGTGGCGGGCTGCGGGAGGCGCCGAGACGTCCCAGCACGTCCTCTGCACCGGCGCGACGCTCCGGGTCCCTGACCAGCAGGTCGACGCAGAGGCTGACCAAATCCGACGGCAGTCCGGGCATCACGTCGTTTGGGGATGGAGGATCACGGGCGACCTTATCAACCATGATCGCCCACGCGGTTCCGGTGTAGGGGAGCCGACCCGTTAACGCCTCGTACAGCATGACGCCGAGCGCGTACCAGTCGCTCGCCGGCAGGGCCGATCCTCGCACCTGTTCGGGGGCCATGTATGCCACCGTTCCTACCACACCCTCTTCGACCGACTGCAATGCACCGGTGGACGTCGCCAGTTCGGCTGCGATGCCGAAGTCCAGGATCACAACGCGGCCCGCTGGCGTCACCAGAACGTTCGATGGCTTGAGATCGCGGTGCAGCTTTCCAGCCTCGTGGATCGCCATCACGCCCTCGACGATCTGCGGAAAGGCCGCGCGCAGCAGAGCCAGATCGGACGCCCCACCCCCGCGCGTGTAATCGAGGAACGTGACGCCCTCGATCAGTTCCATCGTGTAGAACCACGAGTGCTCGTGCGCGATCAACTCGTAGAGGGTGACGAGATTCCGGTGAGCGACCTCGGCGAGTGAGCGGAACTCCTTTTTGAGGCGGTAGATGCCGGCCGGGTCCCACGAGCGCAGTGTTTTCAGGGCGACCGTTTCGTCCCGGTTTCGGTCGACGGCCTCGTACACGACGCCCATCCCGCCGGAGCCAAGCCGTCGCACGATGCGAAAACGTTCGGGCAGTACCGTCGGGTGGCCGGAGACGGTGCCGTTGGGGGCGGCGAGTCGGTCGGCGACGCGATCCAGCCGGCCCCTCGTTGCATGGGCTTCGAGGAGGGACGCCACCTCCGCTCGCAGCCCGGCGTCCTCGGCGTTGTCCCGCAGGTAGGCCGAGCGCGCTTCGGCGGGCAGGTCGAGGGCGGCGGCGAACAGGGTCTGTACGCGCTTCCAGCGGTCAACCGTCATGAAATCTTGAGCTCGCGGTTGAGCCACGCGCGAGAGAAATCCCAGTCCCGCTTCACCGTTGCCACCGAGATGCCGAGAGTCTGGGCCGTCTCTTCCAGCGACAGTCCCGCGAAGCAGCGGCACTCCACGACGCGGCATTGACGCTCGCTCTGGGCTTCCAGGCGGGCCAATGCCTCGTCGAGGGCGACAAGATCATCCGCTGCCACCGGTCCCGGGACGTCGAATGCATCCGTCAGCTGGACCTGCACCGCGTCGCCGCCACGCTTGTCCCGCCGCTTCCCCCGCGCGTAGTCGATCAGGATGCGCCGCATGAGCCGCGCCGCCATGGCGAAGAAATGGGCGCGGTCCCGCCATTCCATGCGGCGGACGTCGACCAGCTTGAAGTAGGCCTCGTGGACCAGGGCCGTCGTGCTGAGCGTGTGACCAGGGCGCTCGTCCCGGAGCTGTCCGTGGGCGATGCGCCGCAACTCGTCGTACACGATGGGCATGAGGCGGTCGAGGGCCTCGTGATGGCCCTGGGACAGCTCGCGCAGCAACCCGGTGATGTCCGCCCGTTCGTCCATGGCGCCGGCGCAGTCCGACCTGGAGAGTGCAACTCAGCACGCGGGAATGACTTGCCGCTCCCAAGCTATGGTGCGATTTGCAACGCGTCAAATCTGAGCCGAAATGAGCCGGCGCGTCGCCTTCCAGGTAGAGCTCGACGATCGACTCGAAGGCATCAGTTCCTCGGGGAGGGCCGTATGCGCGCTGTCCGCCGCGTCTGTCTGGGGAGTTCGCTCCTACTTCTGTGCGTCGTCGGCTGCGACCGGAGCCACCCGGTCGAGCCGGTCTTTCGGACGGAGGCGGCCGGGGCGACGGGGCCAGCAGTGAAGGCACCGTCGAATGCGAACGCGGTCGCGGTGTCCGACACCCGGATCGACGTCAGCTGGCGGGACAACTCGACGAACGAGACGGGCTTCGACGTCTGGCGCTCGTCGACCGGGCCAGCCGGGACATTCACTAAAGTGGGCGGCACGGGCGCCAATCAGACGAAGTACAGCGACGTGGGACTCACAAACGCGACGCAATACTGCCATAGGGTCCGTGCCTTCAGGAACTACGACGGCAAGACGAGCTATTCGGATTTCTCGAACACGGCCTGTGCGACGACGTTGGCTCCGGGAACCATCACGATCACCACTGCGACGACAGGCTCCAACCCGGACCCCGATGGCTATTCGGTGCGGCTGGACGCCGAGTCGGACCAACCCATCGGCCCGAACGCTACAGTCACCATCGCCACCGTTTCCGTCGGCAGTCACACACTCTCGCTGAGCGGTGTGGAGTGGAACTGTTCCGTGAACGGAGCTAACCCCCGCACCGTCAGCGTCGCGGGTGGCGCCACGACCGAGACCGTCTTCGCCGTTACCTGCGGGCCGGGCAACAGCCTCGTGGTTACGACGGTGACCACGGGAGTCGATGTCGATGCCAACGGTTACCACGTCGGGGCCGCCAAGACATGCTGGGGAACGCCCGATTGCCGGATATGTCCGACGTGCGGGGATGCCGACGTGCCGGTTAACGGAACTGCGACGATCTCCGGGCTCCAGTCAGGCGACTACCTGGTGGAGCTGAGCGGGGTGGCGTCGAACTGCGGCATCACCGCGTCCCCGCCGTCGATCGTAGCGGTGCCGGGCGCGGTCGAATTCGACATCGCGTGCGCGCCGATTCCGCCTGGCACCGAGGTCTGCGACAACGGCCTGGATGACGACGGCGACGGGCTCATCGACTCGTCGGACCCGGACTGCCAGCTCGTTTGCCCGTACGGCGACTGCTTCGCCGACGCTTGCGGGGGAGGCTACATCTGCGGCCGTGACGGCTGCTGCACTCCGCACTGCAACGATGGCGTCCTGGACGGCAGCGAGAGCGATGTCGACTGCGGTGGATACTGTTCGCCCTGCGCAGCAGGTAACCGCTGCGAGTGGGGCACCGACTGCGCGTCGGGCAGCTGCGTTAACAACGTGTGCCAACCGTGATCGAGAGGCGAGCAATGAAACGGACTCTCCTGCCGTCGCTGATGATCCTCGTCCTGGCCCACTCGGCCCAGGCGCAGGCGTCCCAGGACACGCAGCGCGATCTCAGCGCGATTAGGACCGACATCGTGCGCATCCAAATGGATCTGGACGCCGTCAAGAACCAGCTCGGTCAAGTGCTCCGCCTGTTGAGCCAACGGCCGGCCCAGGGCGGAGTCACCGTCACCGCGCCCGTGCGGACCAGCGTGACCGATGCGCCGGTGCTGGGACGGAACGACGCGCCAGTGACCCTCGTCGAGTTCTCCGACTATCAATGTCCGTTCTGCCAGCGGTTCTTCGCGACGACCCTGCCGGCCCTGAAGAAGGACTACATCGACACGGGCAAGCTGCGCTTCGTGTACCGCGACTTCCCGCTCGAGATGCACCCCCACGCTCGCGAGGCGGCCGTGGCGGCGCATTGTGCCGGCGAGCAGGGCAAGTACTGGGAGATGCATGACGCGCTGTTCCAGTACCAGGCGGCGTTGGCCCCTGCGCAGGTCGCCGAGCGTGCGCGCGCGCTCGGCCTGGACAGTTCCCGGTTCGATCAGTGCCTCACGTCGGGCCGGCACACGGCAAGCATCGAGCGCGGGCTGGCAGACGGCGCGGCTGCTGGCGTGCAGGGAACACCGGGCTTTGTGGTGGGCAAGACGCAGCCGGGCGACACGATCCAGGGCACGCCGATCCGCGGCGCTCAGCCACTCGAGACGTTCCGTCGCATCATCGAGCAGTTGCTTGCGGCGCACTAGGAGGATTCCATGACAACCACGTCACGTACACTCGCTTCACTCGGCTCACTCGCCTTGCTGCTCGGCTGCGGCACAGAGGCCGATCGAAGGCTCGTGGGCGCCGTCTCCGCCGACGCGACGTCCAATTACTCCCCCTGGTCCGAGCCCATCGGCGTCGGCCCGGCCATCAATAGCCCGGGTTTCAACGACCAGCAGGCGGTCCTTTCCAAGGACGGGCTGAGCCTGTACCTCGCCTCCAATCGGCCTGGTTCCCTGGGCACCCAGGGCTTCCTCGACATCTGGGTCTCTCAGCGCACCTGTGCGGGCACGAGCTGTCCGTGGGGCACGCCCGTGAGCCTGGGACCCACCGTCAACAGTTCTGCCTCTGACTTCGCTCCGGCGCTCTCGCGCGACGAGCACTGGCTCTTCTTCGGCTCGAGTCGCACTGGGGGCGCTGGGTCCGGTGACATCTGGGTGTCCTTCCGACCGAACGTGCAGGATGACTTCGGCTGGGAAGCGCCGGTGAACCTCGGGGCGGGAGTCAACACCTCGGGATTCGAAGGCGGGCCCGGCTATTTTGAAAACGCCGACGTGGGCGCGCCGCAGCTCCTGTTCAATAGAAACCCCTTACCAGTCAACACCGGTGGCGACATCTACGTGAGCGAGCAGGCGCTTGGTGGCTCCTGGGGCGCGGCGGTGCCCGTACCAGAGCTGAACACGGATTCGAGCGACCAGCACGCCTCCATCGCCCCCAACGGGTTGGAGATCTACTTCCACTCGAACCGGCTGGGTTCGACGCTCGACGCCACCGGCACGACCACGTCCAACGACATTTGGGTATCGACGCGAGAGAGTGTGTTCGGGCCCTGGTCGCCCCCGACGAATCTCGGTGCCCCGATCAACACGCCGGCGGACGAAAACGGAGCGGTCATTTTCTCTCACGGGCAGACCCAGCAGCTGTTTTTCACGCGCAACGTCGCGATCCCGCCGGCGGTTGACCGCGACGTCTTTGTGAGCACACGGACGCGGCGAGGCAACGGGCCATAATGTCTCACGAGCGCGATCCGTGGTGCGGAGGGCTTGCCATGAGACGGACGAGTAAGGCCCTCGCGCTCCTCGCCAGCTTGCTGGAAGCTGTGGTAGCCGTTGGCTGCAACGACTCCAGCGGCCCCGATGGCTCTTCCACGACCACGGTCACCGCCGTGAGCCCGGCCACCGGCCTGCTGGCGGGCGGGACCAGCGTGACCATCACAGGCACCAACTTCGTTGGCGTCACCAGCGTCACCATCGGCGGCAACGAGCTCGTCAGCCGCACCGTGGTGAGTCCCGCGAAGATCACCGGCACCACGCCGGCCGCCACCGGTCCGGGAGCGACGGATGTGGTCGTGACCTCCTCGAGCCACGGCAGGGGAGTCTGCAGCGGATGTTTCAGCTACGAGTCAGCAAGCGGCGGGGGCCGAGAGATTGCCTTCTTCAGCCGGCGCGGAGGCACCTATCAGATTGACGGGATGGACGCCGATGGCTCGGGCGTCATCCAGCTCACACGGGTCGACAACCCCTTCTGGCTGTACTCCGCCGAGCCCGTCTGGTCGGCCGACGGCTCGAAGATCGCCTTTTACGACACCGACATCTACGTAATCAACGCCGATGGCTCGGGCCGCCGCAACCTCACCAACAGCGCGGCGTGGGAACGCCTGCCCGCGTGGTCCCTGAACGGCACGAAGATCTTGTATGAGAGCATGCACTGCGAAATCAACGGGAACCTGGTGAGCTGTGACAACCCTGACATCTATGTGATGAACGCCGATGGCAGCAACCAGGTCAACCTCACCAATAATCCAGCCGGAGACTGGTCTCCCGCGTGGTCGCCCGATGGTACGAAGATCATCTTCGTGACCTACCGCGACGGCAACGGCGAGATCTACGTGATGAATGCCGATGGCAGCAGCGCGGTCAACCTCACCAACAATCCCGCTGCGGACGTTTATCCCGCGTGGTCGCCGGACGGCACAAAGGTCGCGTTCGAGAGGGGGAATCAGATCTACTTGATGAACGCCGACGGCGCGAACCCGGTGGCCCTGGCGACATTCGTCGGAGGGGATCCTTACTGGTCTCAGCCGAGGTGGTCGCCCGACGGGACGAAGATCGCTTTCGCGGGCGGCGGACTCTCTGTGATCAATGCCGACGGGTCGGATCTCCGCAGTCTCACGAGCAACGCGGTTCGGCCCAAGTGGTCGCCCGATGGCACGAAGATCGCCTTCACGAGCGACTTGTACGCCAGCGGGGAGATCTACGTGATAAACGCTGATGGCTCCGGACTCGTCAACCTCACCAACAACCCGGCGTGGGACGGGTTCCCAGCCTGGAGGCCCCGGTAACCGCGACATCTTTATGCGTACGTGGACGCGAGGGGGGAAGCAGGACTAGGTCGCATAACGCAAGGCGCCACGCAAGACCGTGTGATCACGGTTCCGCGTGACGCCTGTGTGCTACGCTTCCGCGTGACGCCTTTACTCGACGTCGTCCTGCATTTGAGAAGCTGGCGGCGGCCTACTCTCCCACGACCTCGCAGTCGCAGTACCATCGGCGCTGACAGGCTTAACGACCGTGTTCGGGATGGGAACGGGTGTGGCCCTGTCGCGCTAGTCGCCAGCAAACAA
>Ga0209238_1001159_pt1 | contig 10107 bp, 9 predicted proteins | sample GraSoi013_1_20cm_FD_185823 | JGI IMG/M metagenome (GOLD analysis project Ga0209238, IMG submission 185823) | Grasslands soil microbial communities from the Angelo Coastal Reserve, California, USA - Sample 10_02_2013_1_20cm (SPAdes) (version 2) | ecosystem: Environmental > Terrestrial > Soil >...
CCGCGCAATGGCTGGAGCGGACGCTCGATGACAGCGCCAACCGGCGGCTCGTCATTCCGGAGGCGTTTCTCGCGAGCGACGCGATCCTGGTGCTCGCCACCAACGTGGCGGCGGGGTTGGAAGTGCGCGAGGCCGTGATCGCCCGGCACGTCGCCGCCCAGATGCCGTTCCTCGCGACCGAGCGCCTGTTGATGCGGGGCGTGAAGGCTGGCGGCGACCGGCAGCGGCTGCACGAAGTGATCCGGACACACAGCCTCGCCGTGGCGCAAGCCGTGGCCGAGCAGGGTGTAGAGAACGACCTGCTCGAGCGGCTGGCGCGCGATCCGGCCTTCCAGGCGCTCAAGCTCGCCGTTCGGCCTGACGAGCTCGATCCGACGGCCTATGTGGGCCGGGCCCAGGGCCAGGTCGACGAATACCTGCAACAGGTGGTCGCTCCGGCGCTGCGACGCATCGAGGCCGTCGCGCCGCCGGGCGCCGCCGCCATCGCCGAGGTCACGGTATGACGATCCCGCTCGTCGCCAGTCAGCTTCCCCTGCCCCTCGTGCGGCGCGGCAAGGTCCGCGAGGTGTACGAGGTCGACCGGGACGCCCTGCTGCTCGTCGCGAGCGATCGCGTGAGCGCGTTCGACGTGGTGCTGCGCGAGCCCGTGGCGCACAAGGGGGCGGTGCTCACCCAGCTCAGCGCGTTCTGGTTCGCGCGGCTCGGGTCCGTCATGCCGAGCCACTTCATCTCGGCCGACGCCGATGCGATCGTGGAGCGGGTCCCGGCCCTCGAGCCGTTCCGCGCAGCCCTGACGGGCCGCGCTATGTTGGTGCGGCGGACCACTCCGGTCCCGTTCGAATGCATCGTTCGAGGATATATCACCGGCTCGGCGTGGGCAGAGTACCAGCAGTCGGGAACGTTGGCCGGCGAGTCGCTGCCCGCGGGCCTCGTGGAGAGCGCGCGGCTCGACCCGCCGATCTTCTCCCCGGCCACCAAGGCCGAGCGGGGGCACGACGAGAACGTGACCTTCACCCACGTGGTGAAGGCGGTGGGACGCGCGCTCGCCGAGCAGCTGGAGCAGGCCAGCCTCGCGCTGTACGAGGCGGGTCGGGCCTACGCGCGCCCGCGCGGCATCATCATCGCCGACACGAAGTTCGAGTTCGGCTCGGGCGCGGACGGGCGGCTCCTCGTGATCGACGAGATCCTCACGCCCGACTCGTCGCGCTTCTGGCCGGCGGACCGCTACGAGCCGGGAGGGGCGCAGCCGAGCTTCGACAAGCAGCCGCTGCGCGATTACCTGGCGGGTCTGAAGCGGCAGGGGAAGTGGGACGGCAACGCACCGCCGCCGCCGCTGCCCGCGGAGGTAGTGCAGGCGACGAGCGAGCGGTATCGGGAGGCGTACCGACTGATCACTGGGAAGACCTTGGAGATTGCGTGACGGTGCGGTTCGCTCCAGAGGGCTGGCCATTCATCATTCCCGGCTGGGCGCTGGTGTTCCTCGGCGCGTGGGTGGCGCAGGGCTCGCCGTGGCTGTGGGTGCCGGAGGTCGCGCTCGTCCTGCTCGCGGTGTGGCTTCTGGTGTTCTTCCGCGATCCCGTCCGGATGGGGCCGCGCGGCGAGCAGTTCGTGATCGCCCCGGCGGACGGGAAGGTCGTGGACATCGCCGTCGTGGAGGAGCCGACCTATCTCGCGGCCCAGGCGACCAGGATCTCCATCTTCATGAGCGTGTTCGACGTGCACGTGAACCGCTACCCGGCGACGGGCGCCGTCGAGCTGGTCCGCTATCACCGCGGCAAGTTCCTGCACGCAGCGTCGGACAAGGCGAGCCTCGACAACGAGCAGTCCTCGGTCGGCCTGCGCTCGGTCGGTGGGCCCGTGCTGGTGCGGCAGATCGCGGGGCTGATCGCGCGTCGCATCGTGACGGACGGGAAACCGGGAGATCGCGTGCATCAGGGCGAGCGGCTGGGGATGATCCGATTCGGGTCGCGCGTGGATGTGTTCCTTCCGCTGGCGGCACGTGCGGCCGTGCGGGTGGCCGTGGGCGAGCGCGTCCGGGCGGGCGCCACGCTGCTGGCGGAGTACGGCCCGTGAGCGCGGGGACCCCATGACGATGCGACGCTTCCCTCGTCCCAGCATGCGGCGGGTCGTGATCGTCGTGCCGAGCCTGTTCACGCTCTTCAACCTGTTTTTCGGCATCTGGTCGATGGTGCTCGCGTCGCGCGGCGAGTTCGACCGCGCGGGGTGGTACATCTTCTTCGCCGGCATTCTGGACGCGCTCGATGGCCGGGTGGCGCGTCTCTCGAAGACGGGCACCCGGTTCGGCGCCGAGCTCGACAGCCTCGTGGACGTCGTGAGCTTCGGGGTCGCGCCGGCCTTTCTCATCTACCAGCTCGAGTTCGCGAGCGCCGGGCAGGCGGAGTGGATCTTCTGCTACTTTTACGTCATGGCGGCGGCCATCCGCCTCGCGCGCTTCAACATCACCCAGGCAGGACGCTCCAAGCGCTACTTCATCGGCCTCCCGTCGCCGGCGGCGGGCATGACGCTCGCCACGTTTTACCCGTTCACGACCACGGAGGCGTGGCGCCACCTGGCACCGTACCTGCCGCGCCATCACCTGATGCAGTTCGTCATGATCCTGCTCAGCATCCTGATGGTGAGCAACGTGCGGTACGCGACCATGCCCCGCGCAGGTCTGCGCAGCGTGCGCGGTCTGTTGGGGCTCGCCACGGTGTTGTTCATCCTCGTCTTCGGGATCCTCGAGCACGATGCGTTCTTCTTTCCGCTGGGCATCACCTACATGGCGTACGGCGTGTTGCGGGCGACCGTCCTCGGCTTCTTCCTCGAGGCCTCCGAGGACGAGGAAGCGGAGATCGCGGGGCCGATCGTGATCACCGACGGCGGGTCGATGGGCGACGCCTTCGGGCCGCGCACGCGCGGCCTCTCGCCGCCGGGGGGAGGGACGGCGTCGTGAGCCGCTACCGTGTCCAGGTTCGCGTCATGCCGCGTGCCGCGCTGCTCGACCCACAGGGGCAGGCGGTGGAGCACGCGCTGCACGCGCTTGGCTTCGGCGAAGTCGGGCGCGTGCGGGTCGGCAAGCATCTCGTCCTCGAAGTGACGGCGGCGACGCATGAGGAGGCGATGGCGCAGGCGCGCACGATGTGCGACCGACTGCTCGCCAACCCGGTGACCGAGGACTACGAGCTGGCGGTGGAGACGACCCGATGACGCGAGTGGCCGTGATCGTGTTCCCCGGCTCGAACTGCGACGCCGACACACTCGCGGCCGCGCGGGAAGCGGGCTCGGACGCGTACTACGTGTGGCACCGCGACGCCGACCTGCGGCACGCCGACGTCGTGATCCTGCCGGGGGGCTTCAGCTACGGCGATTACCTTCGCTCGGGCGCGATCGCCCGGTTCTCGCCGATCATGAGCGCCGTCGCCGCGCACGCGCGCGCCGGCGGGCCGGTCCTCGGCATCTGCAACGGGTTTCAGATCCTGTGCGAGGCGGGGCTCCTGCCGGGCGGGCTGATGCGGAACGCGCGGCTCAAGTTTCTGTCGCGGCCCGCCTGGGTGCGTGTCGAGACCACGGGCACCCCGTTTACCTGTCTGTACGACCAAGGCGACGTGCTCGAGATCCCGATTGCGCATGGCGACGGCCGCTACGTCGTGGACGAGCGCACCGCGGCGGAGCTCGAAGCGAGCGACCGGGTCGTGTGGCGCTACGTGCGGGACAACCCCAACGGCTCGACCCGTGATATCGCCGGCGTCTGCAACGCTGGCCGCAACGTGGTCGGCATCATGCCGCACCCGGAGCGCCGCAACGCCCCGATCTTGGGCGGCCAGGATGGAGCCCGTGTCTTTCACGCGATGGAGGCTCGACATGCGACGCAGCACGCTGTGGATGTGCGCGCTGTTGGCGACCGCCACCTTAGGGTGTAGGCAGGTCAGCGAGCAATACGCGAAGATCAAGCAGACGATCGCGCAGAAGATCGCCGAGCGCCGCGGTCGCTCTGCGACTCCCCAGCCCGTGCAACAGCCCACGCCGCTGCCACCGGAGCCGGCGCCCCCCGCCACGCCGTCCGCCGAGGTGCCGGCGCGGCCCCCGCGGCAGGTCCCCGAGCGTCCGGCGGCGTCCCGTGACGTCCCCTACAGCTCCGTGGACACAGGCACGATCGCGCCTGGGATGGGCGAGAAGGACGTCTACTCGCTGTGGGGTCCGCCGATCGCGGTGCGCCACCAGGGTGAATGGACCTATCTCTTCTTCCGCAACGGCTGCGAATACACCTGCGGCACTGAGGATATCGTCACACTCCAGAATGGGCAGGTGGTGGACGCCGTGCTGCGCTGGCCGGGTCACGGCTACAGCGGCCAGTCCTCGTCTCCCGCGGCCACGAAGCCGCACTGGAAGCCCGGGGGCGACACGTTGACGGTCAAACCGCCTGGGACGTGAGTGAGCCCGTGCCCGACAAACCGAGCAAGAACGAGGAGGAATACTTCGCACGGCGCGACGCCGAGCTGCTGCGCCAGCAGCGCGACGCGGCACATCGGGCCGCGGTCGACGCCGAGCGCCGCTCCCACCACATGAAGTGTCCCAAGTGCGGCTACGACCTGATCACGGGGGAATGGCACGGCGTGCAGGTCGACCAGTGCACGCACTGCCACGGCATCTGGTTCGACGCCGGCGAGGTGGAGACGGCGCTGGCCCACCCCGAGCCGACCATGCTGGCGCGCGTGTTCCGCACGGTGCTGCGCGGCGTCTCCGGCGCGAAGGCATCCGACCCGTGACGCGGGCGGTCCCGTTTCCCGGTGACCCGCCGATCACGCCCCAGCTGGTCCGCGATCACCATCTCACCGACGAGGAGTACGGGCGCATCGAGGCGCTGCTCGGTCGCGCGCCCACGTTCGCCGAGCTCGGCGTGTTCTCGGCCCTGTGGAGCGAGCACTGCTCCTACAAGCACTCGCGGCCGATCCTCAGAGCGCTCCCCACCGCGGGTCCGCAAGTGATCCAGGGCCCGGGCGAGAACGCCGGCGTGCTGCGGCTCCCCGATGGCTGGGCGGTCGCCTTCAAGATCGAATCGCACAACCACCCCTCCGCCGTCGAGCCGTATCAGGGGGCCGCCACCGGGGTGGGCGGGATCTTGCGCGACGTGTTCACGATGGGCGCCCGGCCGGTGGCGCTGCTCAACAGCCTGCGCTTCGGTCCCGTGGACGAGGCGCGCAACCGTTACCTGTGCGCCGGTGTGGTGCGCGGCGTGGGCGACTACGGCAACTGCGTCGGCGTGCCCACGCTCGGCGGGGAGGTGGATTTCGGGCCGAGCTACGCCGGCAACCCGCTCGTCAACGCGATGTGCGTCGGCTTGCTGCGGGAGGCGGACCTGATGACGGCCGCCGCGCGCGGTGTGGGGAACGTCCTGCTCGTCGTCGGCTCCCGCACGGGCCGCGACGGCATCCATGGCGCGTCGTTCGCCTCCGAGGAGCTGACGCACGAGAGCGAGCGGCGCCGGCCCCAGGTCCAGGTGGGCGACCCGTTCACCGAGAAGCTGCTGCTCGAAGCGAGCCTCGAGCTGATCGCCTCGGGCCACATCGTGGCGATCCAGGACATGGGCGCCGCGGGACTGACCTCATCGTCGGCCGAGATGGCCGCGCGGGGCGGTGTCGGGGTGGAGGTCGACCTGTCGCGCGTCCCTACCCGCGAGCCCGGGATGACCCCGTACGAGATCCTGCTCTCCGAGTCGCAGGAGCGCATGCTGGTGGTCGCCCAGGCGGATCGCGTGACGGAGGTCCAGGCGATCGCCGCCAAATGGGAGCTCACTGCTACGCCGATCGGGCGGGTGACGGACGACGGCATGTACCGGGCGACGTGGCAGGAGCAGGTGGTGGTCGAGATCCCGGGGAAGCGGCTGATCGACGATTGTCCGGTGTATTGCCCGGAAGCTCGTGAAGACGAAGCGATCGCTGAACTGCGACGGCGGGACCCGGGACCCGGGGCCCGGGCCCCGGACCCCGCAGAAGCACTGCTTACGCTGCTCGACCACCCCGCCATCGCCTCCAAGCGCTGGGTCTACGAGCAGTACGACTCGACCGTTCAGGCGAGCACGGTGATCGCCCCTGGCGGGGACGCCGGTGTGATCCGGGTGCGGGGGGCGGAGTTTGGCATCGCGGTCACGACAGACTGCAATTCTCGCTACGTGGCGCTGGATCCGTACGAGGGCGGCAAGGCCGCCGTCGCGGAAGCCGCCCGCAACGTCGCCTGCACGGGCGCGCGCCCCCTCGGCGTCACCGACTGCCTGAACTTCGGCAGCCCGGAGCGACCGGCCGTGTTCAATCAGTTCCGCGAAGCGTGCCGCGGGATCGCGGACGCGTGCCGGGCGCTCGACACGCCGGTCACGGGGGGCAACGTCTCCTTCTATAACGAAAGCCCGACGGGCGCCGTCGCACCCACGCCGGTCATCGGCATGGTGGGCTTGCTGGCCCGCGCCGACCGTGCCGTCCCGAGCCACGCGCGGGGGCCGGGCGACGTCGTCTGCGTGGCCGGAGAAACGCGGAGCGAGCTGGGCGGCTCGGTGCTGTGGGAGGCGCTGTACGGCTTCGCGGGCGGCACGCCCCCGCGGGTGGACCTGGTCGCCGAGCGGCGGCTGGTGGACTTCCTCGTGGCCGGCGCGGAGCGGGCGCTGTTCCGCTCGGCCCACGACTGCTCGCAGGGTGGGCTCGGCGTCGCGCTCGCCGAGGTGGCGATGGGCGGCCCGTACGACGAGACCGGGCTCGGGCTCGAAATCGATCTTACGACTTACGGCGCGCGCCTTGCGGCTGTGGATCTCTTGTTCAGCGAATCGCAGGCGCGCGCGGTGATCACGTGCCCGCCCGAGCGCGCCGCCGCGGTTGTGGCGCTGGCGCAGGAGCTCGGCGTGCCGATCGAGCGCGTGGGCACGGTCGGCGATCGCGGCGGCGCCGTGCGCGTCCGGCTGCGGGACGGGCGCGTGGAGCACCGCGTCGACCGCCTGCGGGAGGTATATTTCTCGGGGTTGCCTCGTCGCATGGGAGACTGATCGCTACATGTGCGGCATCATCGGCGTCACCGGGATTGCGGACGCGGCGCGCGTCGCCTATCTCGGCCTCTACAGCCTGCAGCACCGTGGCCAGGAGTCCTCCGGGATCGTGGCCGTGGACGGTGAGGGCGCCGCGCGCTCGCATCGGGGGATGGGCCTCGTCTCCGATGTCTTCGACGAGCACGTGTTCAGCGAGCTGCCCGGGGATGTCGCCATCGGGCACTCGCGGTACTCGACCGCCGGCACGTCGGTGCTCGCCAACGCGCAGCCGATGCTGGCGCGCTACCGCGAAGGTCCGCTCGCCCTGGCGCACAACGGCAATCTCACCAACGCCGTGCAGCTCCGCTCCGACCTCGTGACCAAGGGCTCGATCTTCCAAAGCTCCTCGGACAGCGAGGTCCTGGTCCATCTGATCGCGCGCTCCGAGGCGCGCGAGCCCGAGGACCAGCTGCTCGACGCGCTGGAGCGGGTGGAGGGGGCCTACTCGCTGGTGATCACCATCGGGCGCACGCTGTACGCGATCGTCGACCCACGCGGCTTCCGCCCCCTCGTGCTGGGGCGGCTCGGTCACGGCTGGGTCGTCGCGTCCGAGACCTGCGCCCTCGACATCGCCGGAGCGACGCTGGTGCGCGAGCTGGAGCCGGGGGACTTCGTCCGCATCCACGGGGAGGACGTGGACGACCTGCCCAAGCTGCCCGCCAAGCCGCACCGGCGCTGCGTGTTCGAGCTGGTGTATTTCTCGCGACCCGACAGCACGGTGTTCCATCGCTCGGTGGACGCCGTGCGGCGGGCGCTGGGCCGAGAGCTGGCGCGTGAGCAGCCGGCGCCGGGGGCGGATTGCGTGTTTTCGGTCCCGGACTCCTCCAACGCCATGGCGCTCGGCTTCTCGGAGGAGTCGGGCATCAAGCTCGAGCACGCCCTGATCCGCAACCACTACGTCGGCCGCACGTTCATCCATCCGGCCCAGGCGGGACGGATGGCCAAGGTGAAGATCAAGTTCAATCCGGTGCGCGAGGTGCTCGAGGGGAAGAAGGTGGTGGTGGTGGATGACTCGATCGTGCGCGGCACCACGAGCAAGGCGCTGGTCCAGCTCATCCGGCAAGCGGGCGCGGCGGAGGTCCATTTCCGCGTCGCCTCGCCCCCGATCACGGGTCCCTGCTACTACGGCATCGACACGCCCACCAAGAGCGAATTGATTGCGTCGAATCACGACGTCGCGGGGATACGTGACCATTTAGGCGTAGACTCGCTCGGCTATCTCTCTCTGGACGGGATGCTGCGGGCTGCGGGTGGCGATCCGGCAGACTTCTGCCACGCCTGCTTCTCCGGCGCCTATCCGACCCAGATTCCGGAAGACGACCTGGCGGGGGCGCGGCACGCCGCCCCCCTGTTGACGACCGCGGTCTGATGGCCCCGTGCCGTCGCTCGAGCGGTGGGTCTATTTCTTCGGTAACGGCCGCGCCGACGGCTCCGCGGCCATGCGCGACATCCTGGGTGGCAAGGGCGCTGGGCTGGCCGAGATGGCGAACCTGGGCCTCCCGGTCCCGCCCGGGTTCACGATCTCCGCCAAGCTGTGCCTCACCTACCTGGAGCAAGGCACCTTCCCCGACCAGCTACACGAAGAAGTCGACCGCCACCTGAAGCAACTCGAGCAGGCGACCAAGATGCGATTCGGCGATCCCGCCAACCCGCTGCTCGTCTCGGTGCGCTCGGGGGCGGCGGTTTCGATGCCCGGGATGATGGAGACGATCCTGAACCTGGGTCTGAACGACGCGACGGTGGGCGGACTGATCACGGGGTCGAAGAACCCCCGCTTCGCCTACGACTCCTACCGCCGCTTCGTCCAGATGTACGGCGACGTCGTGTTCGATCTCGGCAAGCAGCCGTTCGAAGAGGTGCTCGGCGAGTTCAAGCAGCGCCGCAAGGCGGCGCGCGACATCGATCTCCCCGCCGACGACCTGCAGGCACTGGTCCAGGAATTCAAGTCGATCATCCAGGCGAAGCGCGGCGCGCCGTTCCCCGAGGACCCGACGGCGCAGTTGTGGGGCGCGATCGAGGCGGTATTCAAGAGCTGGAACACCCGCCGGGCGGCCGATTACCGCAAGGTCCACGGCATCCCGGACGACCTCGGCACGGCCGTCAACGTCGTCGCGATGGTGTACGGCAACATGGGCGACGACTCGGGCACGGGCGTCGCGTTCACGCGCGATTGTCGCACAGGAGAGAAGGTGCTCAACGGCGACGTCCTCACCAACGCCCAGGGCGAGGACGTCGTGTCGGGCGCGCGGACGCCCGAGCCGATCGCGAAGCTGAAGCGCGGCGCGCTCGCGAAGGTGTACGGCGAGCTGGAGCGCGTCGCGGCGAAGCTCGAGCGACACTTCAAAGACGTGCAGGACATCGAGTTCACCTTCGAGCGCGGCAAGCTGTACCTGCTGCAGACGCGCCGCGCCCAGCGAACCGGGCTCGCCGCCGTGCGGATCGCGGTCGAACTGGTGGAGGAGCGACTGATTACGCCGGACGAAGCGGTGCAGCGGGTTCCGCCGCAGGACCTGGATCAGCTGTTCCACCCCATGGTGGACCCGCACGCCGCCGTGACCGTGGTGGCGAAAGGGCTGCCGGCCTCGCCCGGCGCGGCTATCGGAGATGTGGTGTTCGACGCCGACGAAGCCGAGGCGCTGGCGAAGCAGGGCCGCAAGGTCATCCTGGTGCGGCCCGAGACGTCGCCCGAGGATTTCCACGGCATCGTGGCGGCGCAGGCGGTGCTGACCGCGCGCGGCGGCATGACCAGCCACGCGGCGGTGGTGGCCCGTGGCATGGGGAAGACGTGCGTCGTGGGGGCGAAAGACATCGAGGTCGACCCCCATGCCGGCCGGTTCCGCGCCAACGGCCGGGTGGTGAAAAAGGGGCAGCTGATCACCGTGGACGGGACCACGGGGCGGGTAATCCTCGGCGCGGCCAAGCTGGTCGAGCCCAAGATCGGCGCCCACTACACCACGCTCATGGGCTGGGCCGACGAGCGGCGCCGGCTGCGGGTCCGGGCCAACGCCGACACGCCCCAGGACGCGGTGCGCGCCCGCGAG
>Ga0209238_1001162_pt1 | contig 10102 bp, 10 predicted proteins | sample GraSoi013_1_20cm_FD_185823 | JGI IMG/M metagenome (GOLD analysis project Ga0209238, IMG submission 185823) | Grasslands soil microbial communities from the Angelo Coastal Reserve, California, USA - Sample 10_02_2013_1_20cm (SPAdes) (version 2) | ecosystem: Environmental > Terrestrial > Soil >...
GTGGATTTCTCCGGGAAGCTGCAGCGGGCCCAGATCGACACCGAGACCTGACGCCCCGCGACGAATTGCACCGCCCCGCAATGGGACGGTGATGCCGCTCACACCGGCTGCATTAGCGTGCGGCCGGTGGATCACGAATCGCTGGTGATCGTCCTCTCGACTGGGGGTTCGCCCCTCGACGGATCGGCGCTCAGCACGCTGCCGGACGTCCGAGTGGCGTGGGTCCGCGTGGAACGCGAGGGCGAAGCCGCGTGCCTCGCGGCCCGGGTGTTGCATGGCGACGGTCCGGGCGAGTTCCGGGACCGGGTTCGCCGCTGGGCGGGGGCGCGCGGATGGGCAGTCACTGTTGCTTCTGGCGGACGGCTTGGCTAAAGTAAAAGCCATGCATCACTTGGGGGCCCCTCGGCCGGGTACGAGCGCGCGCACCGCGCCGGTGCCCCTCGCCCCCCCTCAGCGGCGCTCCCGGCTCGCGCGATGGTTCGACAATTGGATGCGCTCGCTGGGCATGGCGTTGGTGCTGTTCCTCATTATCCGCACGTTCCTGGTCGAAGCGTTTCAGATTCCCTCCGGCAGCATGGAGCGGACCCTGCTCGCGGGCGACTTCCTGTTCGTCAATAAGGCCGTCTACGGCGCCCAAATCCCCGGCACACACGCCCGGCTTCCCGGCTTCGAGTCTCCGCGGCGCGGCGACGTCATCGTGTTCGCCTACCCGAAGAATCCCGAGCTCAACTACGTGAAGCGGGTGATCGGGGCCCCCGGGGACACGGTGGAAATGCGGAGCGGAGAGGTGCGAGTGAACGGCCGGCGCTTGGTGGAGCCCTATATCCAGCGGGTGGACCCGCGCGACGTATACGACCCGGAGTTCAACTGGCAGCGGGACTATCTGCTCGGCGGCCCTGGGGTGGTCCGCGACTATCATCCGACGCGGGACACCTGGGGGCCGCTAGCCGTCCCGACCGACAAGTACTTCGTGCTGGGCGACAACCGAGACAACTCAGCGGATTCCCGGTACTGGGGCTTCGTGGACGCGGCCGCGGTCAAGGGACGGCCGCTCGTCGTGTATTTCAGCTACGACCGGGAGGCGCGGGATGCGCTTCCTTGGCTGACCGATATTCGCTGGCACCGGCTCGGGTCGATCATCCGGTAAGAGCCGGCGACTGGAGTCCGGAGTCTCGTGCGGCGGCGTCGTGCGCGCCTGGAGGGGTGACTCTGCCATGCAACTGAACACGGCGAAACGAGCCTCATTCGACGAGGGATCGCTCGACCAGTACTTACGGGAGATCAGCCAGTATCCGTTGATCACCCGCGAGGAAGAGGTGACGCTGGCCCAGCGGATCAAGCAGAGCGACGCGGAGGCGCTGGACAAGCTGGTACGCTCGAACCTCCGGTTCGTCGTCTCGGTGGCCAAGAAATATCAGAACCAGGGCGTGTCGCTCTCGGACTTGATCAACGAGGGCAACCTCGGCCTGATCCGAGCCGCCCACAAGTTCGACGAGACCAAGGGCATCAAGTTCATCTCGTACGCCGTCTGGTGGATCCGGCAGGCCATCCTCCAGGCGCTCGCCGAGCAATCGCGCATCGTGCGCGTGCCGCTGAACCGGGCGGGCACGCTGCACCGCATCGGCAAGCGCTCGGCGTCGCTCCTCCAGGAGCTCGGCCGCGAGCCGACCGTCGAAGAGATCGCTGAAGGGATGGACATCTCCGAGGACGAGGTCGCGAAGACGCTGTCCATCTCGCAGGCCCACCTCTCGCTCGACGCACCCCTCACCCCGGGCGAGGACAACAAGCTCCTTGACTACCTCCCGGACACGACCAGCCCTGGTCCCGACGACGAGATCTTCGAGCACGCCCTCACCGAATCGATCGAGGAGGTGCTGGCGACCCTCAAGGAGCGCGAGGCGAAGATCCTCCGCCTGTATTTCGGGCTCGAGGGCCAGGAGCCGATGACGCTCGAGGAGATCGGCTCCCTGCTGGGCATTACCCGGGAGCGCGTGCGGCAGATCAAAGAAAAGGCGCTGGCGCGCCTCCGCCACGTCTCGAGAGCCAGAGCGCTGGAAAGCTTCCTGTTCTAGGTCTGGGGCGGGTACATTACCGCCCTATGGCCGCGTTAGCCTCGTTTGACATCTCCACCGGTGCCGACCTCCAGGAGGTCGACAACGCGGTGAATCAAGCCACCAAAGAGGTGGCTCAGCGCTACGACTTCAAGGGCTCGAAGGCCTCGATCGCGTTCGACCGCGCCAAGGCCGTGCTCACGCTCGTCGCCGATGACGACTTCAAAATGAAGGCGCTGTTCGACGTACTGCAGTCGAAGCTCATCAAGCGCAACGTGCCGGTGAAGAACCTCGAGCTCGGACCCGTCACCCCGGCGGCGAACGACACCGTGCGGCGTGAGATCAAGCTCACCCAGGGCATCCCGCAAGAAAAAGCAAAAGCGATCGTCAAGGCGATCAAGGACAAGAAATTCAAGAAGGCCCAAGCGTCGATCCAGGGCGAGGAAATCCGCGTCCAGGCGCCGGCCAAGGACGAGCTCCAGGAGGTGATCGCCTTCTTGCGCACCCAGGACTTTGGCCTCGAGCTCCGCTTCGGGAATTACCGCGGATGAAGCTCGGCGTCATCTCGCTCGGCTGCGACAAGGCGACCGTCGACTCCGAGCGGCTGGTCGGCCAGCTGGTGGGCCACGGTGCCGTCGTGACCCCCGACCTGCCACACGCCGACGTGATCCTCGTGAATACCTGCGGCTTCATCGACGCCGCCAAACAGGAGTCGATCGACGCGATTCTGTCAGCCGCAAGCCTTAAGGCGCAAGGCAACGTGAAGGCCGTGGTGGCCGTCGGGTGCCTGGTGCAGCGCTACAAGAAGGAGCTGCAGGAAGAGATCCCCGAGGTGGACCTGTTCCTCGGTTTCTCCGATCTCCATCACCTGGTGCCGGCGCTCGCCGAACGCGGGCTGATCGACGACCCTCTCGCGACGCATCCGGGCGTCCGCCAGTTCCTCGGTGATGCGAGCCACGTTCGCTACCTCAAGATCTCCGAGGGCTGCGACCACACCTGCGCATTCTGTGCCATCCCATTGATGCGCGGGAAGCACCGCTCCGAGCCGCTCGAGCGTCTGGTGCGCGAGGCGCAGACGCTCGAGGCGCAGGGCGCGCAGGAGATCAATCTCGTGGCCCAGGACCTGGGTCACTACGGCCGGGACCTGGGACCTGGCGCACCCAAACTTCCGGACCTGCTCGAGGCGCTGCTCGCCGGGACATCCGTGCCGTGGTATCGCCTGCTGTACGTCTACTCGGCGGGCCTCACCGAGCGGCTGGTGGAGCTCATGGCGCGAAGCCCACGCATCGTGCCGTACCTCGACATCCCGATTCAGCACGCCGCCGACCGCATGCTCGAGCGGATGCGCCGCCCCGAGCGCCGGCGCACGCTGTGGGAGAAGCTCGGCTGGCTGCGGGGGGCGATCCCCGATCTCGCGATCCGGACGACCTGCCTCGTGGGTTTTCCCGGCGAGACGGACGACGACTTCCGGGAGCTGCTGGCATTTCTCGAAGCGGCCCAGTTCGACCGCCTCGGTGCCTTCTCCTACTCGCCCCAGGACGGCACGCGCGCCACCCAATACCCGGACGATGTCCCCGACGCGGTGAAGCGCGACCGCCTCGAGGAGCTGCTGGAGGTGCAGCGCGCGATCTCGGCCGAGCGTCTCACGCGGTTCGTGGGGCGGGAGGTCCCGGTGCTGGTGGACCGCGTGGCCGATCCCGACGAGGAGCGCGCGACGCACGTGGGGCGGGTGGCGTGGCAGGCGGACGACGTGGACGGCGTCACGTACGTGGAGCGAGGCGGCTGGGCCGAATCGGGATGCTTCGTGCGGGCCAGACTCACGGCGAGCGAGGACTACGACTTCCGGGCGGTCGCCCTGACGTGAGCCGCTCGGAGGAGCTCTTCGAGCGAGCGAAAGCAGTGCTACCGGGCGGCGTGAATTCGCCGGTGCGGGCGTTCCGGGCGGTCGGCGGAACGCCCTTTTTCGTGGCCCGGGCCGCCGGGGCGCGCCTCACAGACGTGGACGGGCGGACATATCTCGACTACGTCTGCTCGTGGGGCCCGCTGATCCTGGGACACGCGCATCCGGCGGTGCTCGACGCGATCCGCGGGGCGGCCGCGGCGGGCTGGAGCTACGGCGCGCCCTGCGAGGCGGAGGTTGAGCTCGCCGAGCAGGTGCGGCGCCGCATGCCGGCGGTCGAAATGGTGCGCTTCGTGAATTCGGGGACCGAAGCGACCATGGCCGCAGTCCGAGTCGCGCGCGCTGCGACCAAACGCAGCGTCATCCTCAAGTTCGCGGGCTGCTACCACGGCCATGCCGACGGCTTCCTCGTGAAGGCGGGGAGCGGTGTCGCGACCCTGGGGCTCCCCGACAGCCCGGGCGTGCCGGCCGCGCTCGCCGAGTTGACCGTCACGGTGCCGTTCAACGACACGGGCGCGGTACAGGATCTCTTCCGGCGGCGCGGTGACGAAGTCGCGGCGGTGATCGTCGAGCCGTATGTCGGGAACGCCGGGTTCATCGCTCCCGAGCCTGGATTCCACGAAACGCTGCGAGCGCTGTGCGATCGTCATGGGGCCCTGCTGATCTTCGACGAAGTGATGACGGGGTTCCGCGTGGCCGCCGGGGGGGCACAGGGGCGGCTCGGCGTACGGCCCGATCTCACCACACTCGGCAAGATCATCGGCGGCGGGATGCCGGTGGGAGCCTACGGTGGGCGCGCGGACCTGATGCGCCTCGTCGCACCGGAGGGTCCGGTCTACCAGGCCGGGACGCTCGCAGGGAATCCGGTGGCGATGGCGGCGGGCCTCGCCACGCTGCGCGAGACGGACCGGCCGGGGTTCTACGAGGCACTCGAGCGGCGAACCGCGCGGCTGGTCGCGGGTATAGGGGACGGCCCGGTCAAGACGTTCGCCGAGGCGCAGGCCGCCGATACGGCACGATTCGCGCGCTGGCATCGAGCCGCGCTGGCGCGCGGCGTGTTCCTCGCGCCGTCGGCGTTTGAGGCAGGATTCGTCTCCAGCGCGCATACCGATGCCGACATCGACTCCACCATCACGCAACTCGACGCCGCGCTGGGCGAAGCGCGCGGTCGCTAGCCCCGTTCCAACTCGCTCCGGGCGCGGCATGCGGTCTCTTCGCGCCATCGGTTGGAACGGGGCTAGCGCTCTCGCCCTCGCGGGCGCGTGTGCCCGGCCGCACCCCTCCCCCCTCACACCCGGGGCCGAGCCGGAGCTGCGCGTCGGCCTCATCGCCGGGGCGCCCAGCGTCACGCTGGGCGGCGATGGCGAGCTGCTCGTCACCGACGACTCGAACGGCGAGCCGATCGGCTCGATCCCGGCCGGTACGGCATGGACGGTCGCGGTCGACACACCGGGTGTCAGGCTCGTGAAGCCGGACGGCTCCCGGAGCGAGCGGCGCAGCGGCGTCTCCGCCGTGAACGTCACGGAGAACCGCTTCGCGATGGCGAACGGCCGCCGGTATCGCGGGCGGTTGAACGTGGTGCGCGATCCCGCGGGACTCACCTTGATGAACCGGGTGCCGGTCGAGAGTTACCTCGCCGGCGTGATCGGGGGGGAGCTGGGACCCCGCCGGGCCGACGAGCGCCAGGCGATGCTGGCGCAGGCCGTAGTGTCGCGCACGTTCGCGCTCAAGAACCGGGGCCGCTGGGAGCCGCAGGGCTTCGACGCCTGGGCCGATGTACGGGACCAGGTCTACACCGGGATCGTGGGGGAGACCGCCGAGGTGTGGCGGGCCCTGCGCGCCACCCGCGGAGAGGTGCTCCGCTATCGGGGCGACTTGATCTACGCCTACTTCCACTCGACCTGTGGCTTCTCGACGGCGGGCGCGGACGAGGCGTTCAAGACGGCCCAGAGCCAGCCGTACCTGCGGCCGATCTCGGACGCGTCCGGCGGGGGCCACTACTACTGCGAGCTCTCGCCGCGGTTTCGCTGGCAGGAGCAATGGGATGGCGCCAAGCTGCGCGCTATATTGTCGCGGACCCTTCCCGCAATGATGAACACCGGCGGGGGCGGGATGCAACGCATCACGGACATCGAAGTGACCCGCACGACGGCTTCGGGCCGGGTCGGCGAGCTGCGCATCGTGTTCGAGCACGGCGACGTGCGGGTGCCCGGCCCCGACGTGCGTGCGGTGCTGCGGCCCGAGGCCGATCAGCTACTCGGCAGCACGTCCTTCACGCTCGCGGTGACGAAGGATGGCGGCCAGGTCAGCCGGCTCGTCGCGGCCGGCGCGGGGTGGGGCCACGGTGTCGGGTTCTGTCAGTGGGGCGCGGTGGGCCGGGCCCGCGCGGGTCAGGACTACCGCACGATCGTCACCACCTACTTTCCGGGGACCAATGTCGAGCGCCTTTACTGAGGCGGTCAGGCGATCAGGCGGACGGGCGGTCTGTCTGGTCGCGATCTTCCTGACTGTCGGACGGCCGGACCGCCTGTCCGCCCAGGGTTTTCTCTCGCGATTCTCCTATGACAACCTGAAGCCGAGCGCCCTGCAGCTCGATCTCGGCCCCGTCGGCGGGAACAACATCCGGGGGACGCTCACCGGCGGCCTGCGCCTCGATTATGGGCTCATTGCGCCGCACGTGCGCCTGCTGTTTGGGCTCTCCTACTTCAAGGCCGATTTCAGCGCCGCGGCGCGCGCGCGCTTCGAGCAGCGCCTCAGGAGTGCGGTGATCGACCCGACGGCGGACGACACGATCCGTCTGGGTCGCATCACGTGGAGCGACGTGACGGGTGACGTGGACCTGCAGTACGTCCTGCCGCAGGGGCGCGCCGTGACGACCTACCTGGGGATCGGGCTCGGCGCTCACATCCGGCACGGCAGCGGCCCGGCCATCGACGGCACGTTCGTCCAGGACGCGCTCAACTCGATCACGGCGGGCCTGAACGGGACGGTCGGCACGGAGATCGGTGCCAAGCGCTGGCGCTTCATCTTGGAGGCCCGCGGCGTGCTGTCGAGCGGCGTCTCGACCGCTTCGCTGCGCAGCGGCGTGACGTACCGCTGGGCGAGCTCGCGAGACAAGGGACGGGGGACGGCGAAGTGAGCGACCCGGTCCGCGTCGCGGTGATCGGGGCGGGCGCGATTGCCCAGGTGGCGCACCTCCCGGTCCTGCGGCGCCTCCCGGGAGTGGAGGTCGCCGCCATCTGCGACTCGGACCTCGGCAAGGCCCAGGCGCTCGCGGCGCGGTTCGACGTCAAGGAGACGTTCGACGACATCGAGGAAGTGCTCAAGTACGCCCGTCCCACCGCGGTTGCCATCTGCACTCCGAACCACCTCCACGAGATTCACGTCGTCTCCGCCCTCGCGGCCGGCGCGCACGTGCTGTGCGAGCGGCCGCTGGCCCTCACGGTCGCCGGGGTGGAGCGGGTGCTCCAGGCGAGCGAGAAGTACGGCCGGCGGGTGATGGTCGGGATGAACCACCGCTTTCGCTCCGACGTGCAGGCGGTGCGGGGGTTCCGAGCCGTAACCTGGTGGCGTGGCGGCTGCGGCGTCAGGAGGCCGGCGGGGGCGCCTTCCTCGACCTCGGCCTTCAGCTGCTCGACTTGGGACTCTGGCTGGCGGCGTGGCCGGCGGCCAAGCGGATCGCCGCGCACACGATGGGGCAGGGAAAAGACAGTGTGGAGGACATGGCGACGGCGCTGATCGTGTGCGAGAACGGCGTGTCGCTGTCGATCGACGTCAGCTGGCGTCACATGGGTGATGCCGAACGCTTCTGGTTCGACCTGGTGGGGACCAAGGGGTCGGCCAGGGTCCAGCCGTTGCGGGTCTTCAAGGAGATGCACGGGTCGATCACCGATGTGACGCCCACCGGAGCGAGCGGGCGCGAGACGCCGTTCGCGCAGTCCTATCGCGCCGAGTGGACGTACTTCCTCGCCGTGATGAGGGGGGATGTGAACGCCCCGCCGCCGCGCGACCAGCTCGCACTGCACCGCGTGCTGGATGCCATCTATCGCTCGGCCGACGCAGGGCGCGACGTGCTGCTGTGACGATGCCAACCCGGCAAGCCGCGGCCCTCGTCGTGCTGGGCGCCGTACTCCTTGCCGCCAGCTACCCCCCGTTCCCTCTCCCCGTCTTGAGCTTCCTGGCCGTCGCGCCGGCCGTGGTGCTGCTGCGTCGGTTCGAAGGCGAGCGCGACCCGCGGGGCGCGCTGCGCTGGGGGTTCTGGTACGGCTTCGTCACCCAGGGCGCCGCGCTGTACTGGCTGGTGGTGGCGCTGTGGCACTTCACGCCGCTGTCGGCGCTCGGCTATCTGGCTACGATCGCGCTGTTCGGGCTGTGGTACGCGCTGCTGTTCTGGCTGGTCATCCGTGTGCGACTCCGCCTCCCGGTGGTGCCGCTTGCGATCGTGTTTCCGGTCGCATGGACGGCGGTCGAGTGGGCCGTGGGCCATCAGGGAGATATTCGGTTCCCCTGGCTCGGACTCGGGACCTCGCTCACCGACGCCTCGGTGCTGGTGCAGTGGGCCGACCTGGCGGGCGCGCGGGGGGTGACGTTGTGGCTCGTCTGGGCCAACGTCATGATCGTGGAAGCGATCCACGGGAGCAGGGAGCAGGGAGCGGGGAGCGGTTCCCGCCGCTGGCGACCGATCGCCGCGGTGATGGTCACGATCCTCGCGGCGTGGGGGTACGGCGCCTGGCGCGAGCGGACGCTCCCGATCCGCGAGGTCGGCACCGTCGGCCTCATCCAGCCGAACGAGGGCTTCCGGGAGAAATGGGATCCCCGCCACGCCGACAGCGTGGTGGCGAAACTCGTGAGCATGTCCCGGGCGCTCGAAGCTCGCGGACCCATCGATTTGCTGCTGTGGCCCGAGGCCGCGATTCCCGGATGGCTGGCAGAGATGCCTGGGTGGGACGCGCAGTTCGCTGCGCTGGCGCGTGCGGGCCGCACCCCGATCCTCGCGGGTGGCATTCATGCGGTGCGCTCCGATGTCTATTACAACGCCGCGTTTTTCTACGACTCGACGGGCCAATGGCGCCCGCATCCGGTGTACGGCAAACACTATCTCGTGCCCGTCGTAGAGCGCGTCCCGTTCGTCCCCGTTCGGCTGTTCCAGAGCGTGCCTGGACTGCGGCAGTGGTCGGGCGGGTTTTCCCCGGGGCCCACGCTTCCGCTATACGAGACCAGGATCGGGCGCTTCGGCGTCATCATCTGTTACGAATCCGCGTTCGAAGAGCTCGCTCGCGCCTACCGGCGCGCGGGCGCCGACTTCCTCGTGAACATCACGAACGACGCGTGGTACGGCAGGACCGCAGGTCCATACCAGCACGCGAGCCATCTCGTCATGCGAGCGATTGAGACCCGCGCCGGAATCGCGCGGGCGGCGAACGACGGCGTCTCCGAGTTCGTCGATCCGCTGGGGAACACGTACGCGGAGACTGGCCTGGAGCAGGAGGCGAGCGTCTCGGACCGGCTGCGTACCAGCGACGTGATCCCGCTGTACGTGCGACTCGGTGACTGGGTGGGGACGCTGTGCGTGCTCGCTACCCTGGGGTTCGCCGGCGTCCTAGTGGTGCAACATTGGAAGCGGAATGCCTGACAACGCGGAATGCGAAACGCGGAACGCGGAACAGAGCGAACCCAGGTCGTTCGACGAACCTTGTGTCCGGGATCGGACTCCGCGCGATGAGTTCCGCGTTCCGCCTTCCGCGTTCCACGTTCAGGTCGGGGGTGGGGAGGTGCCGCGGTGCGGGTAGGGGTGGACGTCGGCGGAACGTTCACCGATCTCGTCGCGCTCACGCAAGACGGGACGATCGAGGTTCGGAAGGTCGTGACCACGCCGGTTGATCCCACCCTCGCGCTGTTCGAGGCGCTCGAGGCCCTCACTGTTCCAATCGACGTTCTCATCCATGGAACGACGATCGCCACGAACGCCTTGCTCGAGCGCCGCGGTGCCCGCATCGCGCTCGTGACGACCAAGGGGTTCGAAGACCTGCTGTGGCTGCGGCGCCAGGACCGGGCGGCGCTTTACGACCTCGCCCGCGATCACCCGTCGCCGCTCGTCGCGCGCGCCGATGTCGTGGCGGTCGCGGAGCGGACCGGCCCGGAGGGAGTGCTC
>Ga0209238_1001163_pt1 | contig 10089 bp, 5 predicted proteins | sample GraSoi013_1_20cm_FD_185823 | JGI IMG/M metagenome (GOLD analysis project Ga0209238, IMG submission 185823) | Grasslands soil microbial communities from the Angelo Coastal Reserve, California, USA - Sample 10_02_2013_1_20cm (SPAdes) (version 2) | ecosystem: Environmental > Terrestrial > Soil >...
GGATGCCCGCCGAGAGCTCGGTCTGGTGCAGCGTGCCGAACACGTAGCGGTTGCCGAACGTCGCCGTCGCCGCCGGGGCCGCGTACGTGCCGACGTACTGTACCGGCGTCAGCTCGCGGAACAGATTGGGGCCGACGCTCAGCAGGACGTTCGACGCGGGCCGGAAATCGACGCTGGGCGACACGTACCAGTTCCGGTCACTCTCCGCCTGATAGGTCCCGGACTGGAAGTTGATCACCCACGCCTTCCGCGTGTCCGATTGCCAACCGAGGTCCACCTGGTAGCCGGGGGGATTCAAGGTGAGCGGGCCGCCGCGGGTACGCCGGTTGTTCACCGTCCACGGGTTGTAGGCCAGGTCCCAGTTGAACTGGTGGTAGTTGAGCAGCTGCAGGGTCCCGAACTGGAAGGCCCCCGACCAGTTGATGTTGCCGTCCCAGTCGTAATTGCGGAACAGCGCGCCGCCCAGCTCCGCGTACCGGAACACCTTGCCGGGCTTGGTCCAGTCATACCCGGCGCCGACGTGCATGTTGATCACGCCGGTCCGCCAGAGGAACCCGAGGTCGTGCACGTCGAACCCGGGGGCGATGACCCCGATCGCCGAATTCGAGAACCAGTTCCCCTTCTGCTTGTTCACGTAGACCCGGGCCGCCCACCCGGTCAGCGACGTGGCGGTCGAGTCCACACGCACGTGACCGGCGTCCGGCTGCTGGAAGTAGTGCCGGGGATTCTCTTGCACGGCGGTGATGCGGGCCGCGCTGCCGTCGATGCGGGAGGCGCCGACCCACCCGGTGACCACCCAGCGTTTATCGTGGTCGAGGAACGTCCATCCGTCGGCGCCCCAGGCCAACGAGTGCGCGTTGACGTCATCACGCAGGGTAGGGTCCTGGAACCCGCGCGCGGCCACCGTGCTCATGACGCCGAGCCCCTGGCGGCCGTCCGGGAATTCCTTCTGCACCCGGAACACTCCGTAATACGTGAGCGGCTCGACTTCCTTCTTGAACAGCGTCCCGGCCGTGTCGAGCTGGGCCGTCTCCCGACCCGTCACCGCCGACAGCGCGCCGACGTTCCAGCTCCCCGCTGCCTTCCCGGTCATCTTCAAGGCCCCGAGGATGTGCGCCCCCACCGGCATGTCGCTGAAGTCGGCACTCGGCACGCTTCCCTGCGGGGCGCGGCCGATGCGGCGACTGTAGAAGAACCGGGGCTCGGCCCAGTTGAATCCCCAGTAGTTGCGCGCCCCGCCCCGGCCGAAGTTGAAGATCGACGCGCCCTCGATGAAGAACGGCCGCTTCTCCTGGAAAAACGTCTCGGCGTCGCTCAGGTTCACTACCGCCGGATCCACCTCCACCTGGCCGAAGTCGGGGTTCACCGTGGCGTTGAGAGTGAGATTGGGCCCTAGTCCGATGCGGGCGTCGGCACCGATGCCTGGCGTGAGCTTCGACCCGTCGTTGAACGGATTCCCCGGGGTGCGAGACGACAGCTCCGCTTTGCCGGTCGTGTAGGGCAGGACCTCGAGCCGCGGCGGCGGGGTGACTCGCTCGATCCCCACCAGGTCCACGAAGCGTGACACGAAGCCGCTGCCGTTCTTGGGCGTGTACACGAGGTAATCCCGCTCGTTCTTGCGCGCGATGTCGCGCCGGAAGTTGATCCCCCACACGTACTGCGGCTTCTGGATGAAGCGGAGCTGGGAGTACGGGATGCGCAGCTCCGCCGTCCAGCCGAGCGAATCGCGGCTGACCTTCCCCTCCCACACCCCGTCCCACGAGTTGTCGTCCCATTCATCGTTGTACAGCGTACCGTCGGAGAGCGTCCCTGCCGCGTTGATGGCGAAGTAGTAGCCGCTGCGGCGGTCGTGGTAGGGGTCGATGTAGACGGTGAAGGCGTCCGAGTTGGTCTGGGCATCACGTCGCCCCAGTCGGGCCACGATCGAGTCCGGATGGGTGTCGAACAACCGCGCGCCGATGTACAGCGCCGCGTCGTCGTAGGCGACGTACACGTAGGTGCTCTCGGTCGGCGCCATCCCCTCATTGGGGTCCCGCTGCAGAAAGCCCGTCACGCGTTCGGCCCCCTCCCACATGCCGTCGTGCAGCACGCCGTCGATCACGATGGGTCGGACCAGTCGGGTGGCACGCACCTGCTGCGGGGCCACGGCGGAGGAATCGGGCGCGATGACGGGCGTCGGCGCCAGCGCGGCGGCGGAGCCGGCCAGCCAGATGACAGCCAGAGACATGGGCACCTCGAGACGGAGGTCGGTGCGAGTTCCCCGGCGACGGTGTCCGAGGCAGGCTGATTACCGTCAATTATGACAGCGCTCGGTCCGAAAGGGTTGCAACGAACGTGTCAGAAGACCGTCAACGGGCGGAAAAGCGGAAGCGGCAGGGCTAAAGCCTCGCGAGCACGCCTCTTATCAGGGTCGCAAGCTGGCCGGCGAGCCGCGCTCCGGCCGCCAGCACCTCCTCGTGCGACAGCGGGGCGGCGGACAGGCCGGCCGCTACGTTCGTGATGCTCGAGAAGCCGAGACAGCGGATCCCCCGCGCCCGCGCCGCGATCACCTCGGGCACCGTGGACATCCCCACGGCGTCGGCGCCCAGACGCGCCAGCATGCGGATCTCGGCGGGCGTCTCGTACGACGGGCCCAGTAGCGCGGCGTATACCCCCTCCTCGAGCCCGATCTGCTGCTGCAGCGCCACCTCCCGGGCGAGGGCGCGCAGCTCGCGGTCATAGGGATCGCTCATGTCGGGAAAGCGCTGCTCCCCCTCCTCGAGCGCGCCCTCCAACGGGTTCCGGAACATGAGGTTGATGTGGTCAGCGATGAGCATCAGCGTGGGCGGCCGGAAAGTGAGGCGGATCCCCCCCGCGGCGTTGGTGACGATCAGGGTGCGGACGCCGAGCCGGGCGAACACGCGCGCCGGCAGCGCCGCCAGCTGGGGCGCGTGGCCCTCATAGAGATGAAAGCGGCCGCTCTGGACCAATACAGGCACGCCCTCGAGCGTGCCGGCGACGAGCTCTCCCTTGTGGCCTGGAGCGGCGGGTTGCAGAATGCGGATTGCGGATTGAACCGCATCGGCCACCGATCCCAGACCCGACCCCAGGACGATCGCGACGCGCGGCTCGAGCGCGCCGAGCCGGCGCGCGACGGCGTCAGCGGCCGCACCGATGGAACTGCTCCCGGCTCCCTGCTCCCGGTGGTTCACAACAGTATTCCCGCCAGCGTCGCCGACAGGAAGTTGGCGAGCGTCCCCGCGATCATGGCGCGGAAGCCGAGGCGCGCGAGATCATGTTTGCGGTCCGGGACCAGCGCGCCGATACCGCCGATCTGTATGCCCACCGAGCTGATGTTGGCGAAGCCGCACAGCGCGAACGTCGCGATCGTGAAGGAGACGGGGTCGAGCGCCGGCTTCATGGGCCCGAGCTGGGCGTACGCGATGAACTCGTTCAGCACCATGCGTGTGCCCAGCAGGCTCCCGATGGTGCCGCTGTCGTGCCACGGCACCCCCATGACCCAGGCGATCGGGCTGAAGACCCAACCGAGCACGGTCTGGATGTTCTCGGGAAACCACGCCGCGTACCCGTGGACCCAGCCAAAGGCCCCGTTGGCGAGGGCGACGAGCGCGATGAAGGAGACCAGCATCGCGATCACATTCAGCATGAGGTACAACCCGTCGGTGGTGCCGCGGGCCGCCGCGTCGACGACGTTCACGTCGGTCCGCGGGATGTCGACCCGCACCCCGCCCAGCGTCTGCGGCGTGTCCGTCTCAGGCTCGAGGATCTTCGCCATCATGATGGTCCCCGGCGCCGTCATGATCACCGCCGTCAAGAGGTGGCGCGCCTCGATCCCGAACGCGATGTAGGCCGCCATGATGGAGCCGGAGACATGCGCCATGCCGGCGGTCATCACGGTCATGAGCTCGGAGCGCGTCATGCCGGGAAGGAACGGACGGATCGTGAGGGGCGCTTCGGTCTGGCCCATGAAGATCGAGGCGGCGACGTTCAAGCTCTCCGCCCCGCTCGCCCCCATCACCCTGTTCATCACGACGGCGAACGCCTTCACGACGAGCTGCATGATCCCGAGGTAGTACAGGATGGCGAACAGCGCCGACACGAAGATGATGGCGGGGAGCACCTGAAACGCGAAGATCACGCCCAGGCTCGAGTGCTGCTTGCCGATCTCCCCGAACACGAACTCCGAGCCGACGTAGGAGAAGCTCAGGATCTGCTTCACCACGTCGCCCAAGGCGCTGAACAGCTTCTGCCCCAGGGGCACGCGCAGCACGAAGATCGCGAAGGCGAGCTGCAGACCCACTCCCCAGGCCACGATCCGCCAGCTGATCGCGCGGCGGTTGCGCGAGAGGGCCATACCGATGCCCAGGATCAGGACGATCCCGAACAGGCCCGTGAGACGCTGGCCCGCCGAGCGGGGCGCCGCTTGGGCCACGAGAGGAGCGATGGCGGGCGGCGGCAGGACCGCGTCGGGTGCCGCCGGCGGACGAATTGCCCCCTGCAGGCTGTTCCAGGCGAACCGGGGAAGTGTGAACACGGCCAGCGCGCACACGAACGTGACGGCGCACGCCAGCACCGTGCGGCGGAAGGACATTTAGAGAGCCTCCAGTTCGCTCTGCACGCGCGACACCAGCGCGACTTTCTCGTACTCCGGGAGAAACGCGCTCTCGCACGCGTTGAGCGTCACGCGCACGAGCTCCTGTCGCGTGAGGCCGAGCGCGGCGTGCGCCAGGAAATACTCGTCGGTAAGCGAGATGCCGTCCACCAGGCGGCCGTCGGTATTGAGCGTGACCACGACCCCGCGGTCGAGGTACCGCTTGAAAGGATGCTCGGCGATCGCGGCCACCGTGTGCGTGTGGAGGTTGCTCGTGAGGCACATTTCCAGCGGGATGCCAGTGGCGACGACCTCGTCGAGCAGGGCCGGCTCCTCATCCAGCCGGGTGCCGTGGCCGATACGCCGCGCGCCGCAGGCGTGCAGCGCCTCGTGGATCGAGTGCGGCCCGTCCCCCTCCCCGGCGTGGCACGTGCACGCCAGGCCGTGCGCCGCCGCGTACGTGAACGCCGCCGCGTGCTCCCGGGCGGGATGCCCCCGCTCGGCGCCCGCCAGATCAAACGCAACCACGCCCGCGCCGCGATACTCCGCCGCGCCGCGCGCCAGCTCGAGCGACTCACGGGGCGACCGCGTGCGAATGGCGCAGACGATCAGCCCGACCTTCGTGCCCGTCTCCGCCTCGGCGCGCTTGATTCCGGCCAGCGGCGCTTCGATCGCCTGCGCCAGTGTGAGCGCCGGCCGATGCAGCAGCGGGGAGTAGCGCACTTCCACGTAGCGCACGCCGTCGGCGGCCGCATCCAGCACGAACTCGTAGGCGATCCGCTCGAGCGCCGCCCGAGTCTGCATGACGGACAGGGTGATTTCGTACTTCGTGAGATACTCTTCGAGGCTCTTCGCGTGCTTGACCGACAGCGCCTGGGCGAGCCCGTCGGGCGTGTCGGCGGGGAGCCGCACGCCTTGGGCTCGCGCCAGCTCGAGCATCGTCTGGGGACGCAACGATCCGTCCAAGTGGACGTGCAGCTCGGCCTTGGGCCAGCGCCGCAGTAGCTCCTTGGAGAGCCGGGGCGGTCCTTGACGCGCCGTGACGACCACGCGGACGATCGCGCCCCCTTCGTCGATCGGGTCCCCGGGGTCGACCGGGCGTCCCACGCCGTCCGTCACGTACGCCGCCCCACCGGCGAGTAGGTCCGCGAGCGCCCGGTCGAGCGCCGCCACCGCGTCGCGCACCGTGGCCCCGCGGGCCACCGTCACCGGCTGCTCGTTGACGAAGACGCGCAGGCTCACCGGCGGTGCACCCGCGCGTCGCCCGGCGCCTCGACCGGTGGCCGCAGCACGGCGAGGTACTGAATCAGCGCGTCCAGGTCGACCAACCCCAGGTCCTCGGCCGGCAGCCCCCGGAACATCGTGTAGCCGCTCCCGCCCGCCGCGAGGAAGTCGCTCACCGCGACGGTGTAGGTGCGTCCGTCGTCCAGCCCGCGTCCGTTCGCGAGCCTGACCTTGGTGACCCGATGCCCGACGCGCTTGCGCGGATCGTACCAGACCTCGAGCCCCGAGGCGTGCGCGTCCGCGCGGTCGCCGGCGACCGCGTGCTCGAGCGCCGCCTTGAGGAGCTTGCCCGGGACGAAGAGCCGCACCAGCCGGTTCTGAAACGGCTGCACCTGGTACAGGTCGCCGTACGTCACGGTGCCCGCCGCGAGGTCCGCGCGAATGCCGCCGCTGTTGACGAGCGCGACGTCCGTCTTGGTCATGTTGCGCTGCGCGTCGGCGATGAGGCGCCCGAGGGCGTACTCCTCGCCACCGCGGCGCAGCTCGGTCTTGATGCGCGCCACGGAGCGGCCGGTGACCGTCTCGATGTCCCGCTGGTAGGGACGCAGTGTGTCGGCGAGCGCCGCGTCGGGCCGGACCTGGTCGGCGTAGGGCGTCTCGATGCGCGCGCGCACCTGGCGCTCCGTGCCGCGCACGCGCACGAAGTCCACGACCGCGATGCCGGCGCCGCTCGAGCGCGCCTGGACGATCGGGATCCCGTGCACCACGGTGTTGACGAGTGAGTGCGTATGCCCGCTCACGATCAGGTCCACCGTGCCTGAATCGAGGCCGCGCGCGATGTCCACAATCTCGCCGTGACAGGCGCCCGCCGGCACGGGGTCGGGCCCCGGAGCGCCGTCGCAGAACGCCCCCTCGTGCGCCACGACGATCACGAAGTCGGCGGCCGCGCGGGCCCGGGGCAGCACGCGGCGCACCGCCGCCGCCCCGTCCCCGAACGCCAGCCCCCGGACGTTGCGCGGCGCCGTGTTCGTCGGCGTGGCACGCAGCGCCAGCCCGATCACGGCGATCTTCAGCCCGCCGCGCTGGATCAGCGTCCACGGCTCGGCCCACTCCGGCCGCGCCGTGCCGCCCGAATCGGTGATGTTGGCGGCGAGAAAGCGATACTTCGCCCCCGCCATCCGGGCCCGCAGCGTATCGACCGACCAGTCGAACTCGTGGTTGCCGATCGTCGCAGCGTCGATGCCGAACGCGTTGAGCGTCGCGATCGCCGGCAGCCCGAAACTGAAGTTGGAGAGCAAGGTCCCCTGCATCTCGTCGCCGCCGTCGAGCCGGACGGTGGTGCAGCCGCACGCCCGTGCGAGCGAGTCGAGCCAGGGTTTGAGCGCGGCCGCCCCGCCCACGGGTCTGCCGTCGGACCACGGCCAGATGCGCGCCTCGAGTGCCCCGTGGAAGTCGTTGATCGCGAGCACGCGGAGTACGGTGCTGTCCCGCTGACTCACGGGCGGCGCGGCTGGCGCAAACGCCAGGTGCACCGCCTCCCGGGCGGGCGGGAGTATGGACCAGCTCGGCGTGTAATACGGCGGCGCGGTGATCGTGCCCACCTTGCCGATCTCCTGGGCCAGGAGGTCACGAATCGATTCGCCGCGGTCGTACACGACGGGCGCCCCTTGGAGCATCGTGTAGCCACCGCCGCCCTCCTGGCGATAGCTCGCCAGGGCGAGCGTGAAGCTGTCGGTGGGCTGAACCGGCCGACCACGGAACGCGAGTCCCCGGATGCGCTGTCCGGGCGGCTGGGACAGATCTAGGTCGTAGTTGGCTCCGCTGACGACGTCGTAGTTCGAGCCCGGGACGCTGTCGTCGACGATGGGCGCGCCCGGCTGATGGGTGCGGAAATAGCGCCCCGCGTGCTCGAGGTATTCCCGCAGCTGCCGCCCCGAGATGCGGACCGCGCGTAGCGTGTTCTCGTACGGGTAGATGCCGGCGACGTCGCGCATGCGGACCTCGCCCTCCGGGAGTCCGGCATCCAGGTCGAAGTCGGCCGCGGCGGACAGGTCGGCGCCCGCCCGGCGGCGTTGCACCTCGTTGATGAAGTCGAGCAACGGCGTGTCCTCCGCCCGCGCGAACCGGCCGGAGAACCCGGGGCCGGCGCTGCCGAGCGGGGTCGCCGCCCAGGTGCGCACCCGCTCATGCGCCGCCGCGAAGCGCCGCGTGAACCGCGGCAGCTCGGGGGTCGAGGTGAGGGGCAGGAGATCTGCGCGCACTGACGTCACCCGGTACGCCCCCGGTCCCCGGTCCCCGGTCCCCGGTTCTCGCGTCAGCCAGACCTGCACGACCGCGAGGCTCAGGGCCCCGTTCTTAGGCTGCACAAAATGGACGCCGTTGACTACGTAGTCGCGCACCTCGCGATGCGTGTGCCCTACGATTACGACGTCCGGACGGGGCACGATACCTGCCAGGCTGAGCGCCGCATTTTCGGCCCCGACGCCGGTCGTGTCGTAGGACGCCGGCTCACCCAATCCGCTGTGGATGAGGACCACCCTCACCTCGGCGCCCGCCTGCTCGAGGCGCTGCAACGCGGCGGGCGCCGTCTCCTCGATCCGCCGCACCCGGACGCGCCCGCCCAGCGGCCCCCGATCCCACACCATCACGCCGGGGGTGGTGAAGCCGGTAATCCCGACCTTCACCCCGGCGCGCTCGATCACGCTGTATGGCGCGTACAGCAGCGTATCGGTCCCCCCCCTGTAGACGTTGGCCGAGACGTACCGGTACGTGGCATCCTGGAGGGCGCGCGCCAGCACGCTCGGACCGAAGTCGAAGTCGTGGTTGCCCGGCGTCGCCGCGTCGTATTGCATCGCGTTGAGGGCATCGACCAGCGGATGCGGGCGCTCCTGATCTCGCCTGGCGAAGTAGGCGGCGAACAGATTCCCCTCGATCAGATCGCCCGCGTCGACCAACACGACCTGATCAGGGTATTGGGCGCGCAGGGTCTCGAGGATCGTGGCCGCGCGCGCCAGCCCCCCCGGCGCCGCGACATCGTGTACGTAGTCCCATCCCAGGACGCGCCCGTGCACGTCCGTGGTGGCGACGATTACGAGGTGGGCGGTATCGGGAGTGGGGGACGGTGGGGGGGGCGGGGCAGGTACGACGGGGTTCTGCGCCGCGACGAGCAGCGCGAGGAGCACGCGCATAGTGCGCTGTAAATTGCGGAGGCTGGACCGAATACGCTACCTTCTGCACGGCCCTGCTCGCCGCGACGGATCATCGAAGGAGGTCCCGCCCATGCCGGAATCCCACCGTTTCATCGTCGATCGTCATGAGGGAGATCTCGCCGTCGTGGAAGTGGACGGCGGGCCGACGCTCGACCTCCCCCGCTGGTTGCTGCCGCATGCCACGCGGCCCGACGACGTCCTGCTCGTGAGCATCGAGCAGGGGACCGATCGCACCGCCGTCACCATCGTGCGCGACGTCGTCGCCACGGAGCGCGCGCGCGCCGCCGCGCGGCAGGCAGTGGACCGCCTCCAGCGCCGCAACCCCGGGGGAGACGTGATCCTGTGACCCCGGAGCCGGCCCACCGCATTTTGGTGGTGGATGACGAGCCGGACATCACCGCGCTGGTCGCCTATCATCTCGCCAAGGTCGGCTACCGCGTTACCACCGCGGCGAGCGGTCGCGATGCGCTCGCGGCGGCGCGCGAGGAGCGCCCCGACCTCGTGGTCCTCGACCTCATGCTCCCCGGCGTGTCCGGCTACGATGTCCTCGCCGAGCTGCGCCGCCGCGAGGAGACCAAGGACATCGGCGTCATCCTGCTGACCGCCCGCAAGGAGGAGCCGGACCGGATCAAGGGCCTGTCGCTCGGCGCCGACGACTACCTCCCGAAGCCGTTCTCGCCGCAGGAGCTTGTGCTGCGGGTGAGCGCGGTGCTGCGCCGCCTCGCGGCCCCGGCGGTGGCGGTCGGCGGCGTCATGACCGCCGGCCAGCTCGTGCTCGACAAGACCGCGCATCGCGTGACGGTCGCCGGCACAGAGGTCGAGCTCACCGCGACCGAGTTCAAGCTGTTGCGCACGCTGATCGAGCGGGAAGGGCGCGTGCAGAGCCGGGCGCAACTGTTGGAAACGGTGTGGCGCGCGCAGCCCGACATTCAGACGCGCACCGTCGACATGCACGTCCAGCGGCTACGGCAGAAGCTCGGGAAGGCGGGCGAGTGCATCGAGACCGTGCGCGGCGCCGGCTACCGCTTCCGCCGCCCCGAGGCCCGCGGCACGGGAGAAGTGGGG
>Ga0209238_1001164_pt1 | contig 10089 bp, 7 predicted proteins | sample GraSoi013_1_20cm_FD_185823 | JGI IMG/M metagenome (GOLD analysis project Ga0209238, IMG submission 185823) | Grasslands soil microbial communities from the Angelo Coastal Reserve, California, USA - Sample 10_02_2013_1_20cm (SPAdes) (version 2) | ecosystem: Environmental > Terrestrial > Soil >...
CATCCCGTAAGAAGCGAACCGGCCGTCAGACGAACTGATAGATGTTCGGAGGAAGGCCACCCTTCTTGAGTTCTTCCTCCATCTCCTCGAGCATGAGGATCCGCTTGTACGTGGGCGGATGTGTCCCGAACAGCTCGTTGGCCCGCCGCCAGTGGCTCTTCTTCTCGACCTCAATCGCTTTCTGCAATTCATAGGCATCGATCTGGCCGTCTTTGTCCAGGTCGTAGGCGCTCATCTTCCGATTCAACTCGTCGTAGTCTGCGGTGGCCCTGACGGGATCACCGATCATGAACGCCCGGAGACCGGTCGGTTCCGAATCGCTGGGGGCGAGGGAGAGTCCGTACGTGATCTTCGTCAGCGCGGACGCGAGCTGATGCGGATCCCGCGTCGCCGCCCCGCTGTACGCGTCCGCGTAGTACTCCCGGGTCCGCGACAGGTAGAGGACGAGCATCTGCGTGACCAGGTAGACCGCGTACGACGCGACGGCGGAGAGGATGATCACGAGGACGGCCTGCCCTCCCCCTTTCCCGCGCGTCCGCACGCCGCTCCGCATCATCTCGAACCCGAACCGCGCGATCACGTAGGCGATGAGAGGGATCGCGGACATGAGCGTGACGATTACCACGTCGCGGTGGCGGAGATGGCCGATCTCATGGGCGAGGACCGCTCGGATCTCCGCCTGGTTCAGTTGCTGGAGCAGCGCCTGCGTCACGACGAGTTCCGAGGACGCGACCGTGCGACCGAAGACGAACGCGTTCGGCCAGGAATCCTGGCTCACCCAGATCCGCGGCATCGGTACGCCAGCCTGGTGCGTGAGCTCCTGGACCGTTTGATGAAGCCACGGGTTCGATTCCGGCGTGACGGGCTCGCGGCTGCGGATCGCCCACCGGACGATGAAGGGCGAGATCAGCCATTCGAAGAGGATGAAGAACAACGAGAGCGCGACCACGATCGCGAACCCACCCGGGAACGCGTGGGCCTGGAAGACGTAGTCGACGATCGCGACGATGAGCAGGAGCAAGAGCGAGAGGAACGCGAACAGGAGGACGACGGTGAATAGGCTACCGCGTCGAAGCGCGCCGAGGCTTCCCACGAAAATGGCTATATTCGACTAGCCCATGAGCATTCCGTCGGCATGCCCGAGCTCGTCGAATCCATCAACTGCCCCAAGTGCGGCGGACCCCTGACCTTGGCCCCGGGCGAGGTGATTGTCACATGTCCGTACTGCGGCACCGTGTCCCGGTTCCAAGGGGACAAGACGTTCGTCCTGCGGCACTCCATGCTTTCCGCGCGGGTCGACCGCGACGGCGCGGTCCGGACGATTCAGGGCTGGATGGAGGGCGGGGTCATGAAACCGGACGACCTGCGAAAGGGGTCCCGGATCGCCACGATGGAATGCATCTACCTGCCCTTCTACGTGTTCGAGGTCGACGCGACGACGACCTACACGGGCGTGCTCTCTCGGACGGGCACGAACGAACGGCGGTCCGGGGACCTGCGCGGCGACTACTTCTGGAAGATCCTGGGCCGCCGGTCCGGCGACTTCCCGACACGGGAATTCAAGTTGCCCCTCGGATTCAAGGTGCCGTTCGACACCGGGGGCATGGTCCGCAACTCCCGGTTCCTGAACGCCGAGGTCGACGAGGACGAAGCGGATCGGATCGCGCGCGAACAGGTCGACGAGCATCAGAGACAGCTACTGAAGGACCTCGTCGACACGATCGAGGACGCGCGCACCGCGATCGACGTGAAGGACGCGGAGTTCCTGCACGCGCCGATCTGGTTCTCGACGTACGAGTATCGAGGGCAGACGTTCCAGATCCTGATCGACGCCGCCTCGGGCGAGGTGATCCGCGGCGACATCCCGCCGCCGAGCGGAGGCTTCGGAGAATTCATGAAGGGCGCCGCGAAGGACCTGTTCCGGCGCTGAGGTCCTCATCCCTCGGAGGGCTCGACGTCCTCGTAGTCCGCGAGGTAGGCCCCGCAGTTCGGGCACATCTCGTCCTCGGGGTCGATCTCCCAGCCGCACTCGGGGCAACGGGTCACGGAGGCCCTCGCCTCGATACGGACGTGTCGGGTATAAAATCGAACCGTCTCTCAGAAATCGTCGAACTTGGTCTGCCCTTTCTTCGATGGCGGCCTTTCTTGCGGTCCTGGGCTCGGCTCCTCGCGGGTTTCCTCCCGTAGTGCCTCGATCCGTTGGTCGGGAGCCGCGACGACGAACGTCTCGCCGCCCGGATCGCCGACGAAGATTTTCTGCCGGAGTTCCTTCCGCAGGCGATCGAGCTCCTGGTGCATCTTCCGCTCCTTGCGACGGGCACTGTAGAAGTAGGCTTCGTCCCGCGTGTCCGTGGTGACGAGCATGACGACGCGTCCCGCGGCGCTGCGCCCGGTCCGACCGCGACGCTGGATCGTCCGGATCTCGGAGGGGACGGGCTCGTAGAAGACGACGAGGTCCACCTGCGGAATGTCGAGGCCTTCTTCGCCGATCGACGTCGCGACGATCACGTTCACCTCCCCGGCCTTGAACTTCTCGAGGATCTCGACCTGTTCCTTCTGCGACAGTCCGATGTCGTTCCCGTGGGAGGCCTGCCCGACGAACCGGACCGGTCGGAGGCCCGGGATGCGGGCGAGCTCCTGCGTCACCCGATCGGCCGTCTCCCGATAGTGGGCGAAGACGATCACCTTGGAGTCCGGCTTCTTCATGAACTGCTCCCGCACGACCCATCCCGTCTTCGCGAGCTTCGGGTGTTCTACGTCGGACTCGCGCGCGAGCTTGATCGCCTCTTGCACCTTCGCGTGCTTCAGGAATTGGACGTCCGCCTTCGACTTGGTCTCGGCCTCCATTTTATCGAAGTACGAGCGGAGGGAACCGAGACCCTGGGTCTCCGCGAGTTCCATCGCATGGTTCGCCTTCATCGCGATCGCCTGCGCGGTCATCGCGCCGTACAGCCGGCCATCGCGGACCCCGGAGTCGAGTCGCTTCCGAGCCTCGTCGCCGGCCGCGAGCAGGTCCTTCAGGCTGACCTTCGGCTTGCCCGCGAGGAACCCGATCTTCTTCAGTCGCTCGACCTGCTCCTCGAGGACGACCTGGAGGAGCGTCCGGATCTCCTTGGAGACGTCGGGGGCTTCCACCGGGATCCGTTGGACCTCGAGGCCGTGGAGGTACGGGACCACGTCGGGGTCGTACTCCGTTCGGATTTCGACCGCGGTGATTCCGAGATTCCCGCAGACCTCGAGGATCTTCTCCGCGGAGGACCCGGGGGACGCGGTCATCCCGAGGACGAGCCGTCCGGGCACCTCCTTGTACGCCGCGGCCACGTCGACGTACGCGTAGTCGCCGACCGCCCGGTGGGCTTCGTCGAACACGACCAGGCTCACGTCGTCCAGGGAGATCCGCTCCGCCCGGACGTCGTTCCGAATCACCTGCGGCGTCGATACGACGATCTTGTTCTCCCGCCAGAGGAGCTCCCGTTCCTCGGGGGACGTCGCCTCGCCTGTAAACAGCGCAATCCGATCGAGGACCAGCATGTTGCGAAGGGATGCGGCATGTTGCTCGACGAGAGGTTTCGTCGGGGCGAGGAAGAGGACCTTGCCGCCTTTTCGACGGAGGACCTCGGCGATCACCATCGCCGCGATGACCGTCTTCCCCATGCCGGTCGGGAGGACGACGAGCGTGGACCGCTCCAGGCACGCGCGGGCGATGTTCACCTGGTAGGCCCGTTCCTCGACGGCTCCGCGGCGCAGCAGCTCGTGCGTGACGGCCACGTCGTCGGAACGTCGCGGTGTGCGATTAATCCTTTGCACTAGATCCGCGAACGCCGTCGTCGGCGGAGGACGACAACGGCAACGAGGATCACGATCGCCGCGGTGAAGGATCCGACCGCCACGAGAAGCTCCCAAGGAAAGCCGCTGGAAACCTTCACTTGAATCGTCATCGACGCCGTCGGAGTGGAGTCGCCTACCGCGGTCGCGGAGATCACCGTGGAATACGTCGCGCCGACGGTCGCGTTCGCCGCCACGGCCAGGGCGATCCGGAGGGCTGCATCGTTATCGGGCCCGAGTCGCACGACGCGACCCCGAAGGAGACCGCCGGAGCCGCCCTCCAGATTCGCGTCCCATCCCGCCGGCAGGATCGCGTCGAGACGGAAGTCCGTCTCGTAGTCCCCGACGTTCGCGAGCTTCAGGGCGATGTGCGCGGTAGTCCCCGAGGGCGCCTCAAACGGACCGACGGATCCGAGGAGGAGGGCGGCGCGACCGAGCCCAAGGGAGGCAATCATCACGTCGTCAATCCACCAGCCGCCCGTCTTCCCCATCACGTTCGAGCTCGCATTGAAGCGTACCTGAATTGTCGTCGCCTGCGTGATGTTCGCGGTCAGGTTGAACGACACACCGCGCCAGCTCATATCCTGTCCCGAATAATGCCCGAGTTTGGTCCACGGCCCGCCACCGTAGCTCACCTCGAGGTACGCGTCGTCCGTGTTGTTCGAGCCGATCGGGAGGACTTCGACCGTGCGGCCCGTGAGGTCATATCGATGATAGAAAATCAGGAACGTGGACCCCGGGGACACAGCGATGGCCGCCGACGTGAGTGTGTGCCATGCGGGAGGGAAGAGACTCGGCAGGAGGATCGTAACGTAGCCGAATCGCCAAGAATGGACCCGACTGTGAGCGGCGCCATCGGGGTCCGAATCATTCACAACCCGCCACTGATGGTCATCGCTCGAACCCCCGTTCGTCGCCCATCCGCCTGGTCCCGATTCGACGTCGTCGTGGAAACGGAAGGTATTCACAAGGACGTGTGCGACACGCTCGTCGTTCGACGGAATCTCATCGTTCGCCCCGAGGAGGATTGCGTGGACGATGTATCGACCTGCGGACGGCGGTGTGAAGTTGAGGAGGAACGTGGCCGTCGTCTGGGGTCCGGTATCGCGGGTGTAGGAGTCTCCCGTCACATGGGCGGCCAGCTGGATCGTGTCGCGATAAACATCGACCTGCAGGCGGATCGTCGCAGCTTGGACACCTTCGTTGCGGACGTCGATTTCGGTTCGGACAATCGCCCCTGCTTCCGATGCGAAGGGCACCCGGATCGCGGAGACGGCGAGGTCCTTCGTCACATCGCGCGCGATGGTCGCAATCATCACGGCTCCGCTCGCGGAGATGTCGCGGATCCGCCAACCGGTGATCGATCCGTCATATGCGCGGCTGTCGGGATTTGTGTCGGGACCCCATCCCGCCGCGGTATCGTGCCACGGATCCCCTGCATCCGTCGGATGGTCGCCCGACACGCCTTCGTCCGCTTCTTCGAGGTCGAGGTGACGATGGTTGTCCTGTTCGTTCGACGCCTGCAAGTCGTCCACGTGCCAGATCAGCAGGCCACCTCCCGGAAGGGCGGCGTCGAAACCAATCGGTTGTCGATTCTCGATGAGGAAATATTCCGAGGTCGTGCCGGGCAAGCTGAGGCGGAACACCTTCCCGGACGTCTCGATCGCATCGATCGCGGCCCCGACTTGGGCCGTCGACACGTCGGTCGCAGCGACCCAGCCGAGTCGCATGAGAGACCATGCGCTCATGTGCGCCGGACTCGATCCTGCCGGTACCCCGTTCCAGGAACCAAGAGACATTGTGTCCCACACGCCCGCGCCCGCAGAAGAGCCGTCCGTGTCGTACAAGTCAGGCAACCCGAGGTCGTGGCCGAACTCGTGGGCGACCGTGCCGATCACGAAGTCCTCGCTCTCCATCGTGTACCCGTAGATCTGGACTCCGTCCGCGGTGAGGGATTGGGATCCCGGCGTCGTCGGGTCCGCGTCGAGGACATCCCATCGGTGAGACCAGATCAGGTCCTTGTTCGACGGGCTCGACTCCTGGCCCGGGCCCGCGTGGACAACCATCAGGTGGTCGACTACGCCGTCCCTGTTCGTGTCGAACATTGCAAAGTCCACGCTCGAGTCGGCGGCCTGGACCGCCTCCGTGACGAGTCGGTAGATTCGTCCGTTCGCGTCGTCGACCCCGCTGGCACTGTCCGCGCCATAATACGACATCGGATGCACACTGTGAAACCACATCGGGAAGACGGTCGCGTTGACGGTCAACGCGCCTCTCGAAACCTCCTGGTAATACGAACGAACCGAGTGCAACGAGCCTCCCACGGCATTCAGGCGCTCATCGAAATAGGTCCCGTTGTGGGCGGCATTCGGGGCGACGTCGGTGAAGTCGATAAGAAGGACGATCACACGCGCGACGCCCGTCGCTTGCGTGGGTGCGGGTAGCGGCGCAGGCGCGCGCCGTTTGAGGTACGGAGGCCAGCCGCCGACCGCGGGATTCGGCGGCATCAGCTGAGGCCCGGAGTCAGGAGGGGGTTCCCAATGTTCCCCCGGGGAGAGTCGGACCCAGGCGACTGCTGGTGGCAGCGCGAGGACAAAGGCCAGGATGAGGACGATCCGGCGCATCGGCCGCGCCGAGTCTCTGCCCGGTAATGAAGATTCACCCGGGATTCTCAGGCGGGATTGCGCACCGTTCCGGCTACAAGGTCGCCTTGTCAAACATCGCGGGGTCGCTCCCGAGCGGCCTCGTGGCGTCGATGCCCATCTTCGACGTGAAGCCGTCCCGGGCACTCGGATCGATCGAGGATCCGCGGACGTCGTGCAGGACGACGAGGCCGCGGTCCGCCTGAAACCGGGTCGCAATCGCCCATTCCACGTCGCGATCATTGAACACGTCGATGTCCTCGTCCACGATGACGACCTGTTTCATCGACGTGTGCGCGCCGAACGCGGCCATGATCGCGTTCTTGCCGTCCCCCTGGTGCTGCTTCCGGATTGAGACGACGCCGTGGAGCCACGCGCATCCGCCCTCCGTGAGCCGCACGGCCCCCACATGGGGGACCGCCCGGGAGACGGCCTGGTAGATGACCGGTTCCCGCGGCATCCCCATGAACATGAAATGCTCGTCGAGGCCCCCCACGATGATGTGGAAGACCGCGTCCTTCCGGCGATAGACGCGTTCCACGACCAGGATCGGCTCCTTCCGCACCCGGTCGTACGTGCGGACCGCGTCGACGAAAGGCCCTTCGTCGTGCGTCTCCTTGGTCAACCGCCCCTCGAGGACATAGTCCGCTTCTGCGGGGACCGTGAGGCCGTTCCGGATGCGGACCGTGTCGACCGGCTTGCCCAGGGACGATTGGGTGAGGGCCGACGCGATCCGGCTTTCGTCCACGCCGTATTCCACGGAGGTCCCGCCGGCGAGGAGGTTCCACGGATCGAGGCCGATGCACACGGCGACCTTCAGCTCCTCCCCGGCTGCCATCGCCTCGTTGTACATGTGGCGCAGGTGGCGCGGCACGATCCGGCAGGCCCCGCGGTCCTTGTCCAGGACCAGGATCCGATGGAACGACAAGTTCCGGACCCCCGATCGCTCCGCGACCCATACGCCCGCGGTGATGTAGCGTCCTGCATCCTTCGGGAAGAGCTTCGGGATCGGCATCGCCGTGAGGTCGACGTCGGACGTGGCCTGCGCCATGAACTCCGCGCGCTCGACGAGGCGCGTGTCCTGCGGATGGGCCTGTGCCTCCAACAACTTCGGGAGGAACTGGTTCGGCTCGATGCCGAGGGCGCCCGCGACACGTTCGCGGGTGGACCACAGGTTCGCGACCGCAGGCCCGCCCTCGAGGTTCGGGAGGAACACGGGGCGGCTCGGAGTCGCGAGGAAATGCCGGGTCGCGCCGAGGTCCCTCTTGACGGATCCTTCGACGGTGACGACGTCGCGGCCGAATCGGTCGAGCCAAGTCTGGATCGCCATGAGAATCCCGCCCGCGGTATTGGAGGTTCGAATAGAAAGGTTGCGACGCGGTCGAACGTCCCATTCCTACGGAGGCCGGAGCGGCGGAGGCGACCGGTCCGGTGGCTCCGGAGGCGGAGGTTCCATCTCGGACCCCTCCGGCCGCGAGAGGAACACGATGAATACAGCGATGAGGCCGATCACGAAGAGGAATCCGACGAAGGCCCCGAACCCGAGCGTCGCGAGGGCCTCGATTCGCACACCGTCGGGGGGCGGGGGCGGTGGCGGCGTCCTCGCGGGCAAGACCTGCATCCACATCGACATGGTGTCGTACCCCGCGCTCGCCTCTGCGGGCACGACGTTCTCCACGCGGATTGTGAGGTTGTGCTCCCCGAAACCGACTGCGAGGAACTGCGGCGTGTGGACCAGGGCCGAGGCACCCGGAGCGAGCGAGTCGGAAAGAGGCGTGACGCCAATTCGAACGAGGTCTCCGTTCGGCCGCGAATCGATCAGCTCGACCGTCGCGGAGATCGCGGCCGTGTCGCCCACATTGACGACCGTCACCGTGACCTCGACGACGTCCCCCTCGTAGGGAGGCTCCGGGCTCACCGCGATGTTCGCGGGCCGGAGGTCGGGCGCAAATTGCGCGAGGACCGGATGGACGGGATTCGCACCCGCGTTGAGCAGGGTGGACGCCGTGAGGATCCCGAAGAGAACCACGAGTCCCCCGCGTCGCCCCCAACGGAGCGGCGCGGACCACGCCCGGCCCACGGCTCGACATGTGGCGCCCGAGAATATTACTTTCGCGAATCGGTTGTGTTCATCCTTCCCAAGTATCGCGGATTCTTGTCCGAGAGTCTCTGCGTTGTGGGATTTCTATTCACCCCCAGAAGTCTTTATACGCGGCCCTGGTTCGGACGCCCGTGGGCCTCGAATCCGCGCGAAAGTTCGCCCTGCAGAATGCCGTCTTTCATGGAGGAAAAGCGGATGCCAAGGCGGTCCTTGGAAGGATGCTCGCAGAGGACGCGAGCCTGCGTGGACATGCACAGGAAGTCGCGGACCACGTGGAGCGCGTCGTCGCGGACGTGAACCGCCTCCCTCCCGAGATGCAGAGGGCGGAGCTGTCCGCGATCGCCCCGGAACTCCTCGAAAAGGCGACGATTCTGGTAGGCCCAAAGGAACTCCCTCCGCTCCCGAACGCCGTCGACGGCAAGGTCGTCCTTCGCCTCGCGCCGTACCCGAGCGGCCCCCTCCATATCGGGAACGCGCGGGCGTTCGTCCTGAATGACGCGTATGCGAAGAAGTACCACGGCAAGCTCCTCCTCGTCTTCGACGACACGATCGGATCGGAAGACAAGCCCCTCCTCCCCGAGGCGTTCGACCAGGTGCGGGAAGGTCTGGACTGGGCCGGCGTCGAGTTCCACGAGGTCCTCTACAAGAGCGACCGCATCCCGCTGCACTACGAATGGGCGGAGAAGCTCCTCTCGACGGGCGAGGCCTACGTCTGCGAGTGTGATGCGGAGACGCTCCGCAAGAACCGGGAGGCCATGAAGGCGTGCGTCCACCGCATCCAGAGCGTGGACGAGACGATCGCGATGTGGAAGGCGATGCTCGCCGGCGAATACGCCGAGGGGGAGGCCGTCGTCCGGCTCAAGACGGACATGGCGGACCCGAACCCGGCCTTCCGGGATCGCGTCCTGTTCCGGATCGCGGAGCGAGATCATCCGCGCGTGGGGGACCGCGTCCGGGTGTGGCCGATGCTGGAGTTCTCCTGGGCCGTCGACGACGCCTTGCTCGGCGTGACGCACGTCCTCCGCGGGAAGGACCTCGTCATGGAGGACCAAATGGAGACGCGCATCTGGGACATCCTCGGGGTCCGGCGACGACCGGAGTTCGTCCATTTCGGCATCCTGCGGTTCAAGGACTTGGAACTGTCGAAGTCCCGATATCGGAAGGAGATCGCCGCGGGCCACCTGACCGGGATCGACGACCCTCGGACGTGGTCCTTACAATCCCTGCGACGCCGGGGCATACGGCCGGCTGCTTTGAGGGAGTTCGTGCTCTCCTTCGGCCTGAGCCTGAACGACATCGAGGTGCCCGCGGAGACCTTGTACGCCGAGAACCGGAAAATGATCGACAAGGACGCGAACCGCTACTTCTTCGTCCCCGATCCCGTGGCGGTGGAGATCGCCGACCTGCCGCCGATCGAACATGCGAAAGCGCCGCTCCACCCGGACTTCCCGGGCCGTGGCAATCGCACGATTCCGGTCGGTCCCAAGGTCCACGTCGCCACGGAGGATTTCGAGAAGTTCC
>Ga0209238_1001167_pt1 | contig 10080 bp, 10 predicted proteins | sample GraSoi013_1_20cm_FD_185823 | JGI IMG/M metagenome (GOLD analysis project Ga0209238, IMG submission 185823) | Grasslands soil microbial communities from the Angelo Coastal Reserve, California, USA - Sample 10_02_2013_1_20cm (SPAdes) (version 2) | ecosystem: Environmental > Terrestrial > Soil >...
GGATGAAGTGGTCGCCAACGTCATGAGTAGCGCGAGCGACGGTGGTGCGTTCAGCAGCGCCGACGGCTCGACGTTCACGAACCTGGCGATCGCCGGTGTGGGGTCGCTCTCGGGCGACTCGCCCATCGCGCCCAACATGAACATCAGCCTGCCGGGGGTCGGCTATGTGGTGCTGAACGAGCAGATCCCCTCGGGCGACGGCGTGTCGAGCAGCGGCCTGACGGTGAACATGATCCACGTGTACCTGCAGAATCTGGTCGGTGGCATTCTGAATCCGCTCACCGGTCAGATCATCGGCGGGACTTTGCAGACGACCGGCGAGATCATCGTCGGTTCGGCGACGAGCACAGTACAGTAGCGAGCTGACCGAGAATCACTCGGCCGCAGGGGACATAAGCGGGAGCGGGCCACCCGAGTCAGAACGGGAGCCCGCGACCCGCGCCTCGTTTTTGTGCACCCCGCAACACGCTGACGCATCAAACTGTTTCACCGACGCCACATCCGCTGTTGCTCTGCTTTCTCAACTCATTGCGGAATAGTTAGTTACCGCGTGACCCCCTGGGTTGCGACGTGGCACTAGCCTTGCTGTTGCGCGCGGGCAACATTACTCCACCCCACCAGGCGAGGACCGCCATCCATGGCCACCAAGGGCAAAGACGCGCAGTCCGTGCCGGCGGATCCCCAGGCACAATCCGAGTCTACCGCGGCGCTGTTGCGCGAGCTGGTGGCCCACCTGCGACAGAACCGCACGCAGCTGCGCGAGGAATGGGCGCGGCGCATCACGCGGGCGCAGCTGCTCACCGCGATGACGGAGGAGGAAATCTTCGCGGAAGCGACATCGGTGTACGACAACTACGTCGAAGCGCTGGAGACGGGAACGTTCGAGGCCCTGCAGGCGTACGCGCGCAACCTCTCCGAGCGTATCATTCCGCGAGGCGTCGAGACGCACGAAGTGGTCGGTATCGTGCTGTTGCTGCGTGACGTGCTCGCCCGCTCGCTGTTCGCCAAGTACCACGGAGACTTCGACAAGCTCAACCGCATCCTCGACGCCTACGAGCCGGCGGCGAACCGCATCGCGAATACGGTGGCCGTCGGCTTCGTGCAGGAGCGCGAGCGTATCATCCGGCAGCAACAGGAGGCGATCCGGGAGCTCTCCACCCCGGTGCTGCAGGTGCGCGAGCGCTTGCTGATTCTGCCGATCATCGGCGTCATCGACCCGCAGCGCGCGCGGCAGCTGACCGAGCAGCTGCTGCGCGCGATCCGCACCAACCGCGCGAAAGTGGTCGTGATCGACATCACCGGCGTGGCCGCCATGGACTCGAACGTGGCGAACCACCTCGTGCAGACGGTCGAGGCCTCGCGCCTGCTGGGCGCGACGGTCATCGTCACAGGCCTCTCGCCCGAGATCGCGCAGACGCTCGTGACGATCGGTGTGGACCTGAGCGAGATGGCCACGGTGGGCGATCTCCAGGGTGGTATCGAAGAGGCGGAACGGCTGCTCGGCTACAAGGTCCTGCCGCTGGAAGAGTTGACCCCGAAGGCGTGACCCTGCTTCCCACTCCGTCGACGGAGGGCGCGTGGAAGTCCCGATCCTGAAGCAGGGCCACTACCTGATCGCGTCCATCCAGTCGGCGCTTACGGACGCCGATCTCTCGCAGTTACGCGAAGCGCTGATCGAGCGCGTCGGGCGCTTCCGGGCCCGGGGCGTGATCGTCGACGTCACCGCGCTCGACGTGATGGACTCGTTTGCGGTGCGCACGCTGCGGGACATCGCGCACATGGCGCGGCTGCGCGGCGCGGAGACGGTGATCGTCGGGATTCAGCCCGAGGTTGCGTTCGCCATGGTCCAGCTCGGCCTCACGCTCAAGGGCGTGTCCACCGCGCTGGATCTCGAGGAAGGCCTATTGTTCCTCGACCACCAGGCGCAGCTCCGTATCGAGCGCGGCTCGGGACGCATCGACCGTGGCTGACGAGCTCCTGATTCCGATCACCGCCGACACAGACGTCGTCACCGCCCGGCAGCGCGGGCGCGATCTGGCGGCCGAGGCGGGTTTCTCGAGCGGAGACCAGACGGTGATCGCCGCCGCGATTTCCGAGATCGCGCGCAACATCCTCATGTACGCCAAACGGGGAGAAGTCTCGCTCACGCTGGTGGCGAACGGCGACCGCCAGGGCGTGGTGATCGTCGCGCGGGACCAGGGGCCGGGGATCGGCGACGTCTCGCGCGCGCTCGAAGACGGCTATTCCACGTCCGGCGGCTTGGGACTGGGGCTCCCGGGCGCGCGCCGTTTGATGGACGACTTTGACGTGAGCTCGGCCGTCGGCAAGGGAACCACCGTGACGATGAAAAAATGGCGCCGCATGAATGCCTGAGGCCTCCGTGGGCGCGCCGGCGTTGATCGAGTGGGGCGTCGCCTCCCTCGCCCTGCCGGGGGAAGCCGAGTCGGGCGACCGGCACCTGGTCAAGCCGGTCGGGACCGGAGTGCTCGTGGCCGTCGTGGACGGACTCGGCCACGGTGCCGAGGCGGCGGCCGCGGCGCAGGCCGCCGTGGCTGCGCTCGAGCGGCACGCCACCGAATCGCCGGTGCCGCTCATCGAGCGCTGCCACCGCGCCCTCCAAGGGACGCGAGGCGTGGTGATGAGCGTGGCGGTGCTCGGCCGACCCGACCGGTCGATGACGTGGCTCGGCGTCGGGAACGTCGAAGGCTTGCTCGTGTACGGCGATGGCGCGGCGCGGTCGGGCGTGCGGCGGGCGAGTCTGGCGCCGCGCGGCGGCATCGTCGGATCCGAGCTGCCGCGGCTCCACCCGGTCGTGCTCCCGATCGCTCCCGGCGATACGCTTTTCTTCGCCACCGACGGTATCCGGGAAGGTTTCGCAGAAGGGCTGTCCCCCGAGGCGGCGCCGCAACAGCTCGCCGATCAGATCCTCGCTCGGCACGGCAAGGGCACGGATGATGCACTCGTGCTCGTCGCCCGGTACCAGGGCGGCCCCGGAACGAGGGGATGATCCCACCAGTTCGCATGGAGCCCTCGGTCCCGTCCGCAGTGCCGAGTAGGGAGGCGTTGGCGCTGTTGCGGATTCTCGTAGTCGCCGGCGAGGGCGGGAGCGCCAGCGGTCTGCTGCAAAACCTGCGACAATGGGCCGACGACGGTCGGCTCGAAATCGACACCGCGCCGGATCTGCCGCGCGCGGTGCGGCAGCTTTCGGGCCAGCGGTGGGACGTGGTGCTGGCCGTGCTGGGCGAGCACCCGGACGACGACCTGTCCTGGTGGGTCGATACGCTGCGCGGGGCGACGGGAAGCCCACGACTCATCGCCGTGGCGCAGGCCCCGTCCATGGGTCTCGTGCTGCGAGCGGAGAAATCGGGCGTGCTCGACGTCCTCGCCCTGCCGCTGCGACGCGAGGAGCTGGTGCGCGCGCTGGAGCGGGTCCGCTCCGTGGTCAGCGAAACAGCGGTCCCGCTCCCGCTCGTCGAGCCGCACGCGGTCGGGCCGTACGCGTTGGTCGGCCAGAGTGCCGCCATGCTCGACGTGTACAAGCTGCTGGCCCGGGTCGCGGGGAGCTCCGCGACGGTGCTCGTACAGGGGGAGTCTGGGACGGGCAAGGAGGTCGCGGCCCGCGCCATTCACATGAACGGCCCGCACGCATCGGGCGCGTTCGTCGCGGTCAACTGCGCCGCGATCCCCGAGAACCTGCTCGAGAGCGAGCTGTTCGGTCACGAAAAGGGTGCGTTCACGGGCGCCGTCACGCGCAAGATCGGTCGCTTCGAGCAGGCGGGGAACGGCACCCTGTTCCTCGACGAGATCGCGGACATGAGCCTTGCGCTACAGGCGAAGATCCTGCGCGCGGTGCAAGAGCGCGAGATCGAGCGGGTGGGAGGCAGCGAGACGATCCCCGTCGACGTGCGTCTCATCGCGGCCACCAACCGCGATCTCAAGGAGGCGATCAAGCAGGGGCGGTTCCGCGAAGACCTGTACTATCGCCTGGCGGTCGTCACGATCCGGCTCCCCACCCTGGGGGAGCGGGGAGACGACCTGGTGCTCCTCACCGCCTACTATGTCCGGCTGTTCGCCCAACGGTACGGCAAGAAGATCCAGGCGATCTCGGACCGCGCGCTCGGGCTGCTGCGCGCCCACGCCTGGGTGGGCAACGTGCGCGAGCTGCGCAACGTGATCGAGCGGGCCGTGATCGTGGCGACCGACGAGACGCTGCGGGCGGAGCACCTGCCGGACGAGCTGCGGGGCGAGGAGGCCACGCTCGCCGACCGGCCGCAGGGCGGTCTCCTGACGTTGGCGGAGGCGGAGGCGCGGCACATCGCCCGAGTGCTGGCACACACCAACGGGCAGATCGGCGCGGCCGCGGAGATCCTCGGGATCCACCGCAACACCCTGACGCGGAAGATGAAGGAGTACGGGTTGTGACCGGACCTCCGCCCGTGCGCGTCGAGAAGGCGCTCGCGCTGATGCCCGAGCTCGAGGCGCTCGCGCCCCTGCGCGCGCTCCTGGTCTCCATCGCGCGGCCGGACGAGGCCACGGTGTGGTCGAGCTCGGGTCCGTATCTCACGCTGGGAAAACGGGGCGTCCACCCCGACGAGCTGCGACGCCGGATGCCGCAGGCGTTCCAACGCATCACGGAGCACCTGCAGGCGCTCTTCAAGGCGTACGTGGAGGCGCTGGAATGCCAGCAGCGCGCCGACGCGGCGGGCGTGGTGTTAGCCCTGCTGGGCGCTGGTCGGCTCGAGGAGGAGGTGGGCCGGCACACCCAGGCGCGGACCTGGTACGAGGTGGCGCTCCGCGTCGCGGAGACGCTGCAGGACCGCCGCCCCGAGGTGGAGGTGCTGCGGGCGCTGGGCTACGTGTGTGTCGCCTTGGGCGAGCACGCGGCGAGCGCGCGTCATTTCCAGCGCTCGCTCGCGCTCGCCGAGGCCGAGTTCGATCAGGCGGGGGCGACCGCGGCGTCCGAGGGGCTGGGAGACGTGGCGGTCGCGCAGGGACAATGGGGCGGCGCCCAGGCGTGGTACAGCCGCGGGCTGCGACTCGCCGAGGCCGCGAGCGACGCGCCGCACGCCGGCAGGCTGGAGCGGCAGCTGGGCGTGCTGGCGCGGAAACAACGCGACCTCGCCGCCGCCGGGGAATTCTTGCGACGTGCGCGAGAGCGCTTCGAGGCCGCCGGCCCGCCGGACGAGATGGCGCGCGTGCTGAACGAGCAGGGGCGGCTGGACGCCCAGCTGGGGCGTTACACCGCCGCGTCCGCCGCGTACCGAGAAGCGCTGGCCTGGGCCCAACGGGCGCCGCGGGACGCGCGCCTCGAGCTGTCGATCCGCTTGAACCTGGCGGAGCTGGACCTCGAGGCGGGCCGGCTCCTGGAAGCGGAGGCGGAGCTACGTCGCGCCGAGCAGGTGGCCATCGGCGGCCACGTGCTCCGCCCTCTGGCGCAGATCTATACCCTGATGGGCCGGCTGCGCGGCGCCCAGGGGGACGAGACCGGGTTCGTCTTTTTCGAGCAGGCGATCGAGCTCGCCAAAGCCGTGGAGCGCTCCGTCGCCACCGAAGCGCAGGTGTATCACGCCTACGGCTTGTTCCGCAGCCGGCTCGGGCAGCAGGACGAAGCCCGCGCCTACCTCGAGCGCGCCCGGGAGCTCTTCGACTCGCTCGGGGAAGCGGTCGAGCGCGAGCGCGTTGAGGCGGAGCTCCGCGCGCTGTCCGCCTGACCGCCGGCTAGTTGTTGGTCAACGGATTCTTCCGCCGGGTGGTGTCGGACTTGGCAGTCGTCTTCTTTTTCTGCGTGGATGTGGCGGGCGTTGCGGTGCTCTTGGACCGCGTCGCTGCAGGCTTGGCCGAATGCTTGCCGCCACCGCACGCGGCGAGACCGATCACCACCGCGGCCGCGGCCGCCAGGACGGTTCTCGACATGGCACCCTCCGAGAGACGGGGTTCGGCTCCAATATAAGGACCGAGGCGCCTGCCGGGGGGGTGCTACCCCCGGTCCCGCGTCAGCGGTCGGGTCAGGCACGTCGGCCCGCCGCCCCCCTTGAGACAAATCTCCCGCCCTGCGAACTCACGCACCGTCACGCCGGCGCGCTCGAGCCGGGCGCGCGTCGCCCGATTGCCGGCGACCATCAGCACCTCGCGCGGCGCCACCGCGAGCACGTTGCATCCCAGCGTTGCGAACTCGGGCTCCGCCACCTCGACGAGCTCGATGCCGCGGGAAAGCAGCGCTTCGCGAAACGGCACCGGCATGAGCGGTGCGTAGACGAGGAACAGGTCGCGGTCGACCGGGCTCACGATCGACATGAGGTGGAAGACGTCCTCCGGACCGCGCCAGTGGGGCAGCGGCACCACGACGACCTCGTCCACGCAGCCCCGCACGAGCTCACGCAACTGGCGGATCCCGGCATCGTTGGTCCGGTAGCCCCGACCCACGGCCAGGGTGCGCTCGTCGATCCAGCAGACGTCCCCGCCTTCCACGGTCCCGTCGCCGGTGATGCGGCCCCGGATCGGGATCCCGGCGGCGCGGAAGGCGGCCTCCTGCGCGGCGGGCTCGGTGCGCCGCTGCGGCTTACCCATGTTGCAGAGGATAACCCCCTGATCGCAGACGATGGACACGTCCCGCGCATACAGGGAATCGAGACCCACGGTGTCGTCGGGCGGGAGCCGTAGCGGGTCGACGCCCGCGGCCTCGAGCAGCGCGAGGAAGTGCTCGTACTCGGCCCACGCGGCCGTGACGTCCGGGCGGGCGAGATAGCGCAGGTCGCGCCACTGGCGATCCACGGCCGCCGCGTCGCCGAACGCGTCGCGCGCGTGCTTCACCGCGACCCGGCGGAGCTTCCCGACGTCCGACTGTCCTCCGATTATCTGCTGCATCGCTGGCCGTGAGTCCCGAGTGGCAGCAAGTTTAGCCCCGTTCCCCCAGCCTGTCATTTCCACGAGGAGACCGCCATGAGCGATGGGACGATGGACCGCCGCGCGTTTCTCGAGCATGCCACAGTGGGCTGCGTGGTGCTGGCCGCGCCCCGGCGGCTCCCCGGGTTTGCGCCCGGGGTCAGTGGGCCCACCGGGCAGCTCGCCGCGCCGTTCGAGCTCGAGGAGGTCACCATTGCCGCGCTGCAGGCGGGCCTCGAGTCGGGCAAGTACACCGCGCGCTCGCTCGTGACCGCCTATCTCCAGCGGATCGATGAGCTGGACCGCAAGGGACCGACCTTGCGCGCGGTGCTCGAAGCGAACCCCGACGCGCTCGCGCAGGCCGCCGCGCTCGATGCCGAGCGTAAGGCCAAGGGCCCGCGCGGGCCGCTCCACGGCATCCCGGTGCTCGTGAAGGACAACGTCGCGACGCGGGATCGAATGCAGAGCACGGCCGGGTCGCTCGCGCTCTCGGGCGTGACGCCCCCGCGCGACGCCTTTCTGGTCGAGCGACTGCGGGCCGCGGGCGCCGTGCTGCTGGGCAAGGCGAATCTCTCCGAGTGGGCGAACTTCCGCTCGACGCGGTCGTCGAGCGGCTGGAGCGGGCGAGGGGGGCAGTGCCGCAACCCGTATGCTCTCGATCGCACGCCGTCGGGGTCGAGCTCCGGCTCGGGCGTGGCCGTGGCCGCCAATCTCTGTGCCGTGGCGATCGGAACCGAGACCGACGGCTCGATTGTCTCGCCGTCCACGTGCTGCGGCATCGTGGGGATCAAGCCGACGCTCGGTCTGGTGAGCCGGTCCGGGGTCATCCCGATCGCCCACAGTCAGGACACCGCCGGTCCGATGGCGCGCACGGTGACGGATGCCGCGATCCTGTTAGGTACACTGACGGGGGTCGACGCGCGCGACGAGGCGACCGCCGCGAGCACCGGGCGATCACGGACGGAGTACACCAGCGTCCTCGACCCCGCGGGCTTGAAGGGAGCGCGCCTCGGCGTGTGCCGCTCCCGGTTCATGGGCTACAGCCCGGCCACGGACGCCCTCATGGAGGGCGCGATCGATGCCCTGAAACGCATGGGCGCCGTGATCGTCGATCCCGCGGACATCACCACCGCGGGCCAGTTCGACGACTCCGAATTCGCGGTGCTCCTGTACGAGTTCAAGGCCGACCTGAACAAGTATCTGGGCGAGTGGGCTCCCGCCGCCGGCGCCAAGACGCTCGAGGACTTGATCGCGTTCAACGAGCGCACGAAAGAGAAGGAGATGCCGTACTTCGGGCAGGAGATCTTCATTCAGGCGCAGGCCAAGGGGCCGCTCACCGACCAGGACTATCTGCGCGCGCTCGACAAGAATCACCTGCTCGCGCGCACTCAAGGAATCGACACGGTGATGGCCGATCACCAGCTCGACGCGTTGATCGCGCCCACGGGCGGACCGGCTTCGCTGATCGACCTGGTGAACGGCGATCCGGGAGGGGGTGGGAGCTTTTCGAGCCCCGCGGCGGTCGCGGGCTACCCCCACGTCACGGTTCCCATGGGGCAGGTGCGGGGGCTGCCGGTCGGACTCTCGTTTGTCGGGCGGCCGTGGACCGAGGCGGCACTGATCAAGTACGCGTTCGCGTACGAGCAGGCGACCAAGGCGCGACGGCCTCCGCGCTTCGCGCCCTCGGCGGACCTATCGGGCGGGTGAGGGGGCTCGCTGGGATCACGCGCCGAGGCGCTGCACCTCGCGGTGACGGAAGCAGGTGACGAGGTGGTCGTTCACCATCCCCACAGCCTGCATGAAGGCATAGCAGATGGTCGGCCCGACAAAGCGGAAGCCACGCTCGACGAGCGCCGCGCTCATCGCGTCCGACTCACGAGACCGGGCGGGGAGATCCCGCAAGGTGCGCCGACGGTATTGCTTCGGCGTCCCACCCACGAAGCCCCAGAGAAAGTCGCCGAACGAGCCGTTGCTTTGCTGGAAGTCGAGGAAGGCCCGGGCGTTGCCGATCGCGGCATTCACTTTCTGGCGATTGCGGACGATCCCCGGATCCTTCAGAAGTTGCGCGATCTTCTTGCGATCGTAGCGGGCTATACGCTCGGGGTTGAACCGGTCGAACGCCTCGAGGAAACGGGCGCGCTTGTGCAAGATGACGCGCCAGGAGAGCCCGGCCTGGAAGCCATCGAGCACGAGCTTCGCGAACAGGTCCCGGTCGCCGTGGAGCGGTACGCCCCACTCCTCGTCGTGATACGCGAGCATCAGCGGGTCGTCGCCGCCCGCCCAGCAGCGCCTGATCACGGTACCATCCTGCACGGGATCCTCGGAAAAAAGGCGAGAGGAATTGTGCATCGCGCACCGCCGCGCGGCCAGCCCGGCGCTACATTGCACCGATGCGCTACCTCCGGGTGGTCGAGGAGCAGGGCCGCTACGTCGCCTCACTACCAGAAATGGCCCAGCCAACGCCCGCGCGCGGCGAAGTGCTCATCCGGGTCACGGCATCCGGGGTGAACCGCGCCGACTTGAGCCAGATCGCCGGGCGCTACCCACCCCCGCCGGGTGAGTCCGAGATTCTGGGGCTCGAGGTGTCGGGCACGCTGGTCGACACCGGAGAGCCGGTGTGCGCGCTGCTCGCGGGTGGCGGGCACGCTGAATACGTCGCGGCGCCCGCGGGGCAGGTGTTTCCGGCGCCGGCCGGCCTCGACTTGGTCAGCGCGGCGGGCATCCCGGAGACGTTCCTCACGGCCTTCGTGAATCTGATCGTCGAAGGTGGCCTCGAGCGGGAGGCGTCAGTACTGATGCACGCGGGTGCGTCCGGCGTGGGGCTCGCGGCCATCCAGATATCGAAGCGGTCCGGCGCGCGCGTGGCCGCCACGACGCGCAGCGCCGACAAGCTCAAGGCCCTCGACGCGGTAGGGGCGGATCTCGCGATCGACACCTCCCGACGGGATTTCGCGGCGGAGATCGAGCAGCGCTGGGGCCGCGACGCGGTGCAGGTGGTGCTCGACCCGGTGGGGGCGTCGACGCTTCCCGGCGACCTGGGGGTCCTCAAGACGGGGGGGCGGATCGTGGTCCTCTCCACCATGTCGGGGTCCGAGGCAAGCCTCGACCTCGCGCTGCTGATGCGGAAGCGTGCACGAATCGTGGGATCGATGCTCCGGGCCCGGAGCCGCGCCGAGAAAGCCACGATTGTGAGCCGGT
>Ga0209238_1001168_pt1 | contig 10077 bp, 7 predicted proteins | sample GraSoi013_1_20cm_FD_185823 | JGI IMG/M metagenome (GOLD analysis project Ga0209238, IMG submission 185823) | Grasslands soil microbial communities from the Angelo Coastal Reserve, California, USA - Sample 10_02_2013_1_20cm (SPAdes) (version 2) | ecosystem: Environmental > Terrestrial > Soil >...
TGCTGGACGCAGGGGCGGACCCGAAGGCAACCCGCGACGACGGATCCACGCCGCTCGATGACGCGCGCAAGGGGGGTCACGAGGCGATCGTGAAGCTCCTCCAGGCCCGCGGCGCGACGGCCTAGTGCTCTTCGATGAACATCCAGCGGTGGCCTTCGAGGTCTTCCGCTCGGTACAATCGGCCGTATGGGTTATCCTGAGGCTCTGACAGAATCATGGCTCCCGCGCCTTTCGCCTGTGTGAAGTGGGCGTCCACGTTATCGACCCGGACCTGCAGGCCGTCGACGACCCAAGGAACGGCGGACCATTTCTTCGCGGCGGCACAGGTCTGTCGGTGGTGCTTCGGACTTTCGTAGTCCCTGGTCGGGGTGGCCAGGAAGACCGGGGAGCCTTCGAACTCGAGTTCCGCATGGCTGACGCGCCCGTCCGATTCCGTGTACCGCTCGCCCCGCTCGCGGAACCCGAACGCTCGGCCCAACCAATCGATGGCGGCCGCCGCATCTTCATAGGCAATCATCGGCACGATTCGAGGTCGATCGAGACGGGTTTCTTGGACCATAGTTCCCCCTGTGCCCGCATGGCCTGGTGCGTACTTAACACGGTCGTTCCGGTGGACCCCACGGGAGCGGGATTCGTCCGGACCGCCTCCGAGGCCTCGCAGTTTCACAGATCTCAGATACAAGTTCATATACTATATGAACTCATATCTCTCTCGGAATGCGAGCGCCTCCCGTCCCTCCCAAACTGATACGCAAGGGTCCGACCCTGGATACCTTGCACATGGTGGAATCCGTCCTTCGGAAGTTTGACGAACCGCTGAGCCTGAACCGGATCAAGGCTCTCTTGCCTCGGAAGATGATGCATGCACCTCTCAGGGAGGCGATCGAACACTACAAGCGCCTCGGTTGTGCCACGGAAGGTTCGAAGGGCGTGATGTGGACGCTCAACGTCCAACCCAAGATCTGGAAGGTTGTGGAGGGCTGGGAGGCCCGTTGATCTGGCTCGCCTCACGGCAAGCGAGGTGCGGATTGGACCGCGCGCCCAGGCCGCCGAGGCGGCCCGTCAACCGAAACCACGAAAGGGGCTGCAATGGTGGACCTTGCGCCTGAAGCAAGACGCCTTTGCCGGAGACCACATTCCGAAGGATCGAATTCCGCTGCAACTGGCCACGCGCAGTGGTCTCTCCTCGGCTCTCACGAACGCGTGGCGATTCGAGCTGCCTCTTGCATATCGCGGTGTCTATACGGTTCAGTCGGCCCCGGGCGTCGGCGCGGTGGTCCTCATCCTCGAGATTCTCTCCCACAGAGCCTACAATCGATTGTTCGAATATCGGTAAGGAACCGCTCAAAGATGAGTTCGCAATAGCCGTAGGGAGCAAGCTGCCACCCCGACAGGTTCGTCATAGTCGCGCAACGACCTCCGCGATGCGTTGCAGACCATCGAGAATCGTTTCACGGGAGGCAGCGTACGAGATCCGGATGTGCCCCTCGCCGGCCGCACCGAACGCGCTCCCGGGAGTGACCGCGACAGAAGCCTCCTTCAGGATCCGCTCGCACAAGGTCGCACTGTCGATCTTGACATCGGTGCGCGGGAAGACATAGAACGCTCCGTTCGGACGGAACGTGGAGAGCACATCGATCTTCGCGAGTTCCTTGAGGACCACGTCGCGTCGCGCCCGGAACTCCTTCACCATGGCCTGGAGTGGGGCCGTGGGTCCGCGAAGCGCCGCGACGCCCGCCTTCTGGGCAAACGCGGTCGCACAAGTGATCGTGTGCTCCTGGACCTTGGAAATCTCCTTGAAGAGAGGCGCCGGCGCAACGAGCCATCCCAGCCGCCAGCCGGTCATCGAGTACGTCTTCGAGAACCCGTTGACGGTCACGGTGCGATCGAACATGCCGTCCAGGGACGCCGGCGAGACGTGCTCGCCCTCGTACAGTATCTTCTCGTAGATCTCGTCACTGACCACGATCAGGTCGTGGTCCGCAGCGAGATCGGCCAGGGCCTTCGTCTCCGCGCGCGAATACACGGAACCCGCGGGATTCGAGGGTGAATTCAGCAACAGGAGTCGGGTGTGCGGGGTGATCGCCTCCGCGACCGCGTCGGCGGAAGGGACGAACCTTTCGTCGTCGGCCGCCTGAATCGGGACGGGCCGGGCGCTCGCGAGAGTCACCATCGGGGCGTACGAGACCCACCCTGGGTCCGGGATGATCGCTTCGTCTCCCCGATCGAGGAGCGCCATGCACGTCATGAAGAGCGTGTGCTTCGTCGGCGCAACGAGGACGTTCTCCGGTTTCGCGGGAATTCGATTTTCCTTCTGCGACTTCTCCGCGACCGCCTCCCGGAGTTCCCGGATCCCAGGGGCCGGCGTATATTTCGTGAAATCCGCGTCGAGGGCCTTCTTCGCGGCATCAACGATGTGGGCCGGCGTCGGGAAGTCCGGCTCGCCGATCGCAAGGGAGAGGACCTTCTCGCCACGTGCCTTCATCTCCGCAATCAGGTCGCCGATGTGGACGGTCGGAGAGGGCTCAATCGAGCGAACGCGCTGCGCGAAGAGGACCATGCCGATGAAGAATACGGTCGACTAGAAAGCTTCACCGCCACACCACCGTCGGATGCCGGCAATTGCCTTATGGACACGGTGACACTATCGGCGCCGCGCTCATTGAAGCCCGCCCAAGAAGAATGTTAAGGAGGAGGAAGGGATGGAGTGGAACCGTGATGGCGAAAATCCATCTCCCTCTGCCCTGCATCGAGTCCTCACACTCCGTCATGCCGTCGCGATCTACGTGAGCTCGCTCCTCGGGTCAGGCATCTTCGTCATCCCGGGACTGGCGGCTCGCATCGCGGGCCCCGCGTCGATCGTCTCCTGGATCCTCTTGTCACTCGCGAGTTATCCGTTCGCCTATACATTTGCAAAGCTCTCGGCACGAAGACCGGAGTCGGGAGGGATCTACGCCTTCGCGCGGGAAGGCCTCGGTCCCACGGCAAGCGCGGCGACCGCATGGCTCTTCTTGGCGTGGGCGGTCTTGGGCGCTCCAGCGGCGACGGTGGCGGCCGCCTCGTACCTCACGTTCGTCGTCGAGCTGACTCGCCCCGACGTGTTCGTCGTGGCCGCGTGCATCCTGATCGGGGCGTTCGTCGTCAACTACATGGGCATCCGGTTCACCGGACGGGTCCAAGTCGCGACCGTGGGCGCCATTCTCGCGGCCCTCGCGATCGCCGTCGTCGCGTCGGCGCCGAGGATTTCTCCCGCGAACTACGCACCGCTCCTCCCGAACGGCCTGGCTTCGATCGGCACTGCGGCCGCACTCATCATGTGGTCCTATTTGGGATACGAGAACACATCGAACGTGGCGGAAGAGTTCAAGGATCCCGAGCGGGACTTCCACCGCAGTGTGGTCATCAGTGTCATCCTGATCAGTGCGCTCTACCTCGCCGTGGCCGTCGTCACGGTGGGCACCGGGGCCTACACGGTGGGAGGAGGAGTCACGCCCTTCGCCGCCATGATGTCGGGCGCCTTCGGTTCGTACGGCGGGATGTTCGTCGCCGTCCTCGCGGTCTTCGTCACGTTCGGCACGGTGAACGCCTACGTGGCGGGGATGGCAAGGGTCTACTACGCCGCAGCCAGGGACGGTGTCTTCCCGGAGGCACTCGCCAAAATCGATCGAAAGACGGGTGCCCCGAGGCGTTCGCTCGTTTTCCTGATCGTGATGGTCCTTGTGAGCCTCGGGGCCTTTTACATCCTGAACGTGGACTTTGTGTCGGCATTCCTGATGGCGAGCGGCGCCGCGATCCTGACGTACGTGATCGGGTCGGTCGCCGGGATCCGGCTTCTCAAGGAGCGGGGAATGCGGCGGATTCTTCCTTGGATTTCCCTCGTCGTGTCGGTGATCCTACTCCCCTTCATCGGGACGCTCCTTGCGGCGAGCATGGCCATCGGCGGAGTCGGCCTCCTCGCGAGTTGGGGACTTTCACGACGGAAAAAGACTGCGAACGCGGGAACCTAGGGCCGCGACCGTCAGCGGTGCGCGAAGAACGCCCGGACCTCCGCCTTGCTCACGTGATCAATCCGCGCGAAGCCAACGCGCTCGAACTGCACAACGTCGTTAACTTTCAACGAGGCCACCAGCGGTTCCCCCAGGCCCCGGGATTCCGACCCGTCCGGCAAAGCGAGGTGCACATTGACCCCATGCGTGACCCACTGGATCTTCGGGATGTCCTTGTTCCCCATGGAAACAAAGCGAGCCCGGTGATCCAAGACGATGTTGCAGAAGTCTTTCAGTCGCACTTCTTTGCCGCGAAACTTCTCGAAATCCTCCTGGGCGACGTGGAGCTTCGGTCCCGCGGGAATTTCGCGATGGCCGCGGCCCGGGAAGTCCGGGTGGAGTGGCGCCTTCACATGTTCGATCGGCGGCAGGCCCGTGATTTCCACCGCGATGGGGTCGGCCACGAAGAAGTAGCGGTTCGCGTCCTTGTCGATCAGCTTCCGGTTCTCGGCGTATAACGTCTCCGCCGGCACCTCGATATCGTTCAGGCTCAGGCCGAAGGAGAGCACGAATTCCCGCAAGGCGGCGGGACGGATGCCCCGGCGTTGTAGGGATTGCAGCGACCACGTCCTCGGGTCGTCGATTCCGGTCAGGTGGCCCGCGGCGATCTCCTTCCGATATCGGGACTTCGAGAGTTCGAGGTCCTTGAAACGCAGGATCCCGAAATGGACGAATTCCGGTCGACGGCGGATCCCGAGGATGTCCCAGATCCGCGTCTCCATTTGGTCCTCCATCACGAGGTCCTTCCCGCGGAGGACGTGGGTGACGCCGAGCAACGCGTCATCGACGGCCCAGGAGAACTCGAGCATCGGCCACACCCGGTAGCGGTCCCCGACCCGGGGATGGTCTCGCTCCGCGATTCGGAATAGGACGCGGTCCCGGAACGCCGGGTTCGGATCCGCCATGTCCGTCTTGAGACGGACCACAGCCTCACCCTCGGCGTATTCACCGGCGAGCATCGCCTTCCACATCGCGATCGTCTCGTCCACGCTCTGGATGCGGTGGACGCAGGCTTTCATCGCCTCGCGGTTCTTGCGGAGCGTGTCCGCGTCGCACTCGCATACGTAGGCCTCGCCGGTCGACAGCAGCTTTTCGGCCCATTCGTAATGCAGCGGGATGCGGTCGCTCTTGTAGAGGACCTCTTGGTACTCGACGCCCGCCCACTCCAGCCCTTCGCGGACCTGATCGAAGGCCTCGGGAAGGAGCGGCTTCTCTTCCGATCCAATCGTATCGTCGAATACGAGGAGAAGTCTGCCGTGGTACTTCTTCGCGTATGCGTCGTTCAGGACGAACGCCCGCGCGTTACCGATGTGGAGTGGACCGCTCGGGTACGGGGCGAGACGCAGGACGACCTTGCCGTCGACGGCGTCGGGGAGTGGAGGGAGTTCCTTCGGGCCCGCCGCGATGGTCGCCCGTTCGAGCAACTCCGGAGCGATCGCAGAGAGCTCCGCCCTCTGCGTTTCGGGCGGGAGCCGGTTCACGTCTGCGACGACGCGCTCCACGTGGTCCGCGACTTCACGGGCGCGGGTGCGCAAGGTCGCGTCCTCTGCGAGCATCTTCCCAAGGACCGCCTTGGCGTCCGCTTTGCCTCCATGGAACGCGGCATTCTGTAGGGCGAATTTTCGTGCGGATTCGAGGCTCACGGGCGTCCGAACCGAGGCCGCGTATAAAGACTTCTGGGGACGAAGCGAGTCCAACCACTCGGTCACGAATGCGAAAAAATCTGAGATGTCGCGCTGGGAGGGAGTGAACACAACCGATTCACGAAAGTAATATTCTCGGGGCTGCATGCCGAGCCGTGGGCCGGGCGTGGTCCGCGCCGCTCCGTGGGGGGCGACGCGGGGGACTCGTTCTTCTCTTCGCGAGCCTCGCGGTGGCCGCCTTCCTCGTGGCAAGCGCGAATCCCGTCCGTCCGGTGCTCGCGCAACTCGCGCCGGATCTCCGGCCCGCGAACCCGTCGCTGAACCCGGTGCCGCCCTACGAGGGGGACGTCGTCGAGGTGACGGTGACCGTCGTCAACGTGGGCGACATCGCCGCGGTCTCGGCGACAGTTGAACTAATCGATTCTAGGCCGAACGGAGACGTCGTTCGAATCGGCGTCACCCCCCTCTCCGACTCGCTGGCGCCCGGTGCCTCTGCCCTCGTGCAGATGCCGCAGTTCCTTGCGGTCGGGATTGGAGAGCACAACCTCACGATCCGCGTGGAGAACGCCATGCCCGCGGAGGCGAGCGCGGGAAACGACGCCGTGTCCATGTGGATGCAGGTCTTGCCCGCGAGGACGCCGCCACCGTCCCCGCCCTCCGACGGTGTGCGAATCGAGGCCCTGGCGACACTCGGGTTCGGGGCCTTCGTCGGATTCCTCTTCGTGATCGGCGTCATCGCGGTGGTCGTCGCCCTCCTGTCTCGACGGGGACCCGAGCGGTCAGAAATGGAACCTCCGCCTCCGGAACCCCCGGACCGGTCGCCTCCGCCGCTCCGGCCTCCCTAGGAATCGGACGTGACCGCGTCGCAATCTTTCTATTCGAACCTCCGATACCGCGGGCGGGACCCTCATGGCAATCCGAACCTGGCTCGATCGATTCGGCCGAGACGTCGTCACCGTCGATGGATCCGTGAAACGGGACCTCGACGCGACCCGTCACTTCCTCGCGAACCCGAGCCGCCCCGTGTTCCTCCCGAACCTGGAGGGCGGGCCGGCCGTGGCCAACCTCTGGTCGACTCGGGACCGGGTCGCGGGCGCGCTCCAAATTCAGCCGAACCAGTTCCTCCCGAAGTTGTTGGAGGCCCAGGCCCATCCGCAAGATACGCGCCTCGTTGAGCATGCCGAGTTCATGACCCAGGCGACTTCCGACGTCGACCTGAAGGCGATGCCGGTCCCACAACTCTTTCCGAAGGATGCAGGGCGCTACATTACCGCGGGGGTATGGATCGCGGAGCGGTTGGGAGTCCGGAATCTTTCGTTCCATCGGATCCTGATCTTGGACAAGAATCGAGGGGCGTGCCGAATCGTGCCGCGTCATCTGCGTCACATGTATAACGAGGCGATGGCCGCGGGAGAGGAACTGAAGGTGGCCGTGTGCGTCGGGCTCGATCCGTGGAATCTGCTCGCCGGCGGCACCTCGGTGGAATACGGGGTGGACGAGAGCCGGATCGCCTCGGCCCTCACCCAATCATGCTTGGGCAAGCCGGTGGACATGGTCCGCATCCGAAACGGCCTCACGGTTCCCGCGGAAGCGGACTATGTCCTCGAGGGCCGCTTGATCAAGGAGACCCACGATGAAGGGCCCTTCGTCGACGCCGTTCGTACGTACGATCGAGTCCGGAAGGAGCCAATCCTCGTCGTGGACCGCGTCTATCGTCGCAAGGACGCGGTCTTCCACATCATCGTGGGCGGCCTCGACGAGCACTTCATGTTCATGGGGATGCCGAGGGAACCGGTCATCTACCAAGCGGTCTCGCGCGCGGTTCCTCACGTGGCCGCGGTGCGGCTCACGGAAGGTGGGTGCGCCTGGCTCCACGGCGTCGTCTCGATCCGGAAGCAGCACCAGGGGGACGGCAAGAATGCCATCATGGCCGCGTTCGGCGCGCACACTTCGATGAAACAGGTCGTCATCGTGGACGAGGACATCGACGTCTTCAACGACCGCGACGTGGAATGGGCGATCGCGACGCGGTTCCAGGCGGACCGCGGTCTCGTCGTCTTGCACGACGTCCGAGGATCCTCGATCGACCCGAGCGCACGCGATGGCTTCACGTCGAAGATGGGGATCGACGCCACGAAACCGCTCGGGGCCGATCCAGGGATGTTCGACAAGGCGACCTTGTAGACAAGAAGGTGCGCAATCTAGAGTGAGAATCCCGGGAGAATCTTCATTACGGGGCAGAGAATCGACGCGGCGGATGCGTCGGACCGCCCTCCTCCTGGCCTTCGTCCTCGCGTTGCCCGCGGCCGTCGCCATGGTGAGGTTCGCTCCCTCCGAACACTGGGAGACGCCTGCCGACTCCGGGCCGCAGCTGACCCCGCCGAACCCCGCGGTCGGCACCTGGCCGCCGTTTCTTCGACGTCACGCACCCGGACCGCTGCCGACCCCCACCCAGACGACCGGGGTGGCACGGATCGTCGTCCTTCTCATCGACTTCACCGACGTCGCGCCGGATCCGGCCCACGACGGCACCTACTTCGATGGCCGCTTGAACGCCGGCGGGTCTGCGCATTCGGTCCGCTCGTATTACCAAGAAGTCTCGCGGGGCACGCTGACGGTGAACGCGACGGTGATCCCAACGTGGTTTCACAGCAGTCACCCGATGTCCGATTACGGTGCCGACAGCGCCACCGGGGTGGACGACGCGAACGGGCCGATCTATCGGCTCGTCACCGAGGCGGTGCGGGCCGCCGACGCGAGCGTCAACTTCGCCCAATTCGACACGAACGGGGACGGCGTCGTCGACCACTTGATGGTCGTCCATGCAGGCGCGGGCCAGGAGTCGAGCCCATCGAACAAGGATCTCATCTGGTCCCATCGGTGGGACGTCCTCGACGCGGATCCGACCACGCCCGGATCCCAGCCCTTGACCGTCGACGGCGTCCAGGTGTACGGCTACACGATGGAGAGCGAGGACTTCGTCATCGGTACCGTCGCCCATGAATTCGGCCACGACCTCGGGCTGCCGGACCTCTACGACACGGACGGATCGTCGGCCGGGGCCGGCATTTGGGACATCATGTCCCTCGGCTCCTGGACCGGGGCTCCGGCGGGGTCGAGCCCCGCCCACATGAGTGCCTGGTCCCTCATCCGGCTCGGTTGGGTCACGCCGACGGACGTGACGACGGCGCAAGTCGGGACCGCGATCGACGCGGTCGAGACGTCGGGCAAGGTCTTCCGTCTGAGCCTGCCCGGCACGACGTCGGAATATTTCCTCATCGAGAATCGTCAACCGATCGGCTTCGACGCCGCCCTCCCCGGGAGCGGGCTGTTGATCTGGCACGTGGACGACTCGCAGACATCGAACGACCAGGACAACCATCGGCTGCTCGACCTCGAGGAGGCCGACGAGGGCGTATCGGGCGACCGTCCGACGGACTCCGGCGATCCGTGGCATGACACCGCGGCAGGCTGGGGTCCGGACACGTCGCCGGACAGCCACGCCTATGACGGGTCCGTCACCGGCTGGCGAATCCGGGACATCTCGGCGAGCGCCGCGACGATGACCGCGACGATCGCACACGATGTGACGAAGGACCTCGCGGTGTCCGCGATTCGCGTGCCGTTCACCGAGGCGGTGGGCAAACTGGTCCGAACCGAGGTCGATGTGCGCAATGAGGGAGTACAATCGGCGAAGGTCACCTTGCAGGTCGACGTGTACCGGGAGACGCTGCAACCATCGGCCCGCGTGGCAGGGTGGACCGTCGGCGCCGACCCCCTAGCCGCCCAGACGACCGCCAAGTTCCTCCTGAACTTCACGCCGGTCTCCCCGGGCCGCTACATTGTGCACGCGATCCTCGTCGACGCGAACGATGAAATTCCCTCGAACGACGAGCGAGTCGCCCACATCCTCGTGAATTCGTTCGCGTTCCGCGACCCTGTCACGGGCCCCGGCGGCTGGACCACGAACGGCCTCTCGAGCGATCCGAACCGCTGGCGTATCGTCAACGAGACCGACGCGGATGGCTCCGCGCACAGCAGCCCGAGCGCGTGGCGGTTCGGTTATGTCGCCACCCTTCTTCCGAATCCCCTCCCACCGGCGTGGCACACGCTGACGTCGTCGATGATCGGCGTCATGCCAGGCCCCACGTTCCTGATCTTCTACCACCGATACGACCTCACCGGCCGGACCGTGGAGATCCTGCCGGTCACCGCGAACGACACGGACGATGCCTATGCTGAGGTCAGTTACGGCGGCGGGCCGTGGATCCAGATCGCCCACTACACGGGACGGGACCTGGCGTGGCAAGCCGCCTCGCTCAATTTGACGACAAACAACACGAGTCCGACGACGATCCAGCTACGGTTCAACGTGAGCTCGAACGTGA
>Ga0209238_1001169_pt1 | contig 10070 bp, 10 predicted proteins | sample GraSoi013_1_20cm_FD_185823 | JGI IMG/M metagenome (GOLD analysis project Ga0209238, IMG submission 185823) | Grasslands soil microbial communities from the Angelo Coastal Reserve, California, USA - Sample 10_02_2013_1_20cm (SPAdes) (version 2) | ecosystem: Environmental > Terrestrial > Soil >...
CGATCCGCCAGCCGCCGTCGTGCCGGGAGATCCCGGTCACCCGTGCCGACGTCCGCAGGTCCGCCCCGTCGCCCACGGCTCCCTCCACGATCCAGCGATCGAAGGCCGGTCGGTCGATCGCATACCCGGGAAGCCGCGTGATGTAGAACCAGTTCCCGTTTGGGGCGACGCACTTCGCACCCGATACCCGCTGGGCGATCCACTCCTCGCGGGGACGGAGGCCGTTCGACTCGAGGCCGAACTCGCTCACGCCCTCCGCACACTGGACCGGCTCCCCGACGACCTTCTTCTTATCGAGGATCGCCGTCCGGAAGCCCGCCGCGGCGAGCTGCCGCGCGGCCATGCCCCCGGAGGGGCCCGCCCCGACGACGACCGCGTCGAACACGTCGCGCAAGGAGTCCGAGGCGGATATATCGGCCTTACGCCGTGGCCTCGGCAGGGAATCGCCCCGCGAGGTCTTCCCCGTGCGCGGTCGTCCGATACACGTACGGCGGGACACCGCGTCGGAGGGCCGGTCCGCGCTGTTTCGTGACGAGCTGGACCGCGGTCAGGACCCGGAGGCTGTTCACGGTCGTGTATTCGGAGAGGCCCATCTCCTCCACGATCTCGGTCGCGCTCGCGTCGGGGTGGTCCCGCAGGAAGTGGAGGATCGCGACCTTCTGTGGGTCGAGGACCTCCGAGATCGGGCGCTTCTCCGGGCGGGGCTCGAGCTCCATCCGCTCGTAGAGCCGCTTCCCCTGCTCCGACGGCGTGATGACGACCTGGAGGAGCGCCTCCTTCTCGATCTCGAGGAGGTGCTTCGCGACGGCCGCCGGCGCGATCCCCATCCGGTCGGCCAGCTCCGAGATCTTCGAGTCCCGGTTGCGGTACACCTTGTTCTCGACGACGATCGACAGGACCTCGCGCTGACGTTCCGTGAGGAGTCGAGACCAGTCGGTAGAGTGCATCCGGCGGGTCAAAGGCCGGGACCCGTCTTAAGTGTTTTTGTGGGACGCTGACGATGGGCTTTTGTCAGACAAGATCCGCGTACGGAACCGCGGCGCGACGCCGGCGTCAGACATCGCTCCCTCCATCGCCTCCAAGGCTATAACCGGCGGCCCGTCTTCCCGATTTTCGGGTGGCGGAATGCCCGGCGAGCTCATCGACGGGAAGAAGATCGCGGACGAGGTTCGGGCGGAACTGAAGCCGCGCCTCGTCGACCTATCGAAGGATGGGATCGTGCCGGGCCTCGCGGCGGTCATCGTCGGAGAGGATCCGGGCTCGAAGCTCTACGTGAAGATGAAGGGCAAGGCCTCGGAGGAAATGGGCCTCGCGCACTGGACGGTGGAGTTGCCCGAAAAGGTCTCCGAGCGTCGCTTGCTCGAGGAGGTCGCTCGCTTGAACGCGGACCCCAAGGTCCATGGGATCCTCGTCCAGCAGCCGCTTCCTCCGCAGATCCGCATTGATGCCGCTGTCTCGGCGGTCGATCCGCGGAAGGACGTGGACTGCTTCCACCCGACGAACGTGGGGCTCGTCCTGATCGGCCGACCGCGCTTCGCCCCGGCGACGCCTGCGGGTGTCGTGGAACTTCTCCTCCGCTCCGGGAACGATCCCGGCGGCAAGGACGTGGTCATTGTGGGTCGCAGCAACATCGTCGGGAAACCGCTCGCGGCCCTCCTGATGCAGAAGGCGAAAGGGGCGAATGCGACCGTCACGGTGGCTCACAGCGGGACGCGCGACCTTCCATCCCATGCACGCCGCGCGGACATCCTCGTCGCGGCCATGGGTTCGCCGCGGTTCGTGAAGGCGGATATGGTCCGGAACGGCGTCGTCGTGATCGACGTGGGCATCAATCGGATCCACGATGCGACCGCGAAGGGAGGCTACCGGACCGTGGGCGACGTGGATTTCGACGCCGTGCGGCCGAAGGCGAAAGCCATTAGTCCGGTGCCCGGCGGAGTCGGTCCGATGACGATCGCGATGCTCCTGACGAACACGGTGCGCGCCGCGGAGCTCTCCGGGGAAACGTGAGACGAAAGCTCTTATCGACCGCCCCGCTTCCTGCGGTTCGCCATGCGAGTCCTCGTGGTCGGGGGAGGAGGACGTGAGCATGCGATCGTCGAGGCGTTGCGCCGGAGCCGGGCGGACATCTACGCCGCGATGGCGAATCAGAACCCGGGGATCCGCCGCGCGTCGAAGAATGTGCTTCTCGGCGACGTGACCGCGGTCGATCCGATCGTGCGGTGGGCCTCGGACCGACGGGTCGAACTCGCGATCATCGGGCCAGAGGGACCTCTCGAGAAAGGGATCGCGGATGCCCTCGAAGCGGCGCACATCCCGACGGTCGGGCCGTCCCGGGAAGCCGCCCAACTCGAGACGAACAAGGAATTCACCCGGGAGCTGATGCGAGACCACGGGATCCCGGGCGCCCCTCGGTTCTGGGCCTTCGGCGATCTCCCTGAATTCGAGAAGTTCGTGAACGCGTCCGATTTCGAGTTCGTCATCAAGCCGCTCGGTCTCACCGCCGGCAAGGGGGTGCGCGTCTGGGGGGACCACTTCACGACGAAGGCCGAGGCCCTCGCCTACGGGAAGGAGATCCTGACGAAACAGATCGGCGGCGTCCCCCGGTTCCTCGTGGAGGAGAAGTTGGTCGGAGAGGAGTTTTCCCTCCAGGCCCTCTGCGACGGGCATGCTCTCGTGCCCTCGCCGCTCGCGCAGGATCACAAGCGCGCGTATGAAGGGGACAAGGGACCGAACACGGGCGGGATGGGCTCCTATAGCGACGCCGATCATCGCTTGCCGTTCGTCACGCCCCAGGATTTCGAGGGCGCCCTCGAGACGATGCGGAAAACGGTCGCCGCGATGGCGGCCCGCGGGACGCCGTTCAAAGGCATCTTGTACGGCGGCTTCATGGCGACGAAAGACGGACCCAAGCTCCTCGAGTTCAACGTCCGGTTCGCGGACCCGGAATCGATGAACGTCTTGCCGATCCTGGAGGATGATTTCCTCGAGACATGTCAGCGCCTCACGGAAGGACATCTCTCGGCGTCCCTCCGGTTCGCGCATCAAGCGACGGTCTGCAAGTACGTCGTTCCCATGGGATACGGTTCCCATCCACGACCCGGAGAGCAGTTGAAGGTCGACGAGGACAGCATCCGGCAAACCGGTGCGAAGCTGTACTACGCGAGCGTCGACGAGAAGGGAGGCCACCTGTACACGACGACCTCCCGGTCCCTCGCGATCGTCGGGATCGCAGCGAACCTGGACGAGGCGGAGTCGATATCGGAGGAGGCCCTCGCCTTCATCGCGGGGAGCTTCTACGCCCGACGGGACATCGGCAAGCCGGACGTGATCCAGCGGAAGGTCGAGCGGATGCGGAAGATCCGCCAGGGTTGAGGAAACGACAAGATGCGAGCCTCTTGGTTAACATGTTAAGCCATGCCACAGGACGGTCGCTCCGTCCACGCTCACGCCTGGAACCTCGCCATCTCGACGGTCAGGGTGTTCGTCCTTTCGACGATTTCTTGGATGGCGGCGTTGATCCGGACCCGAAGATCTCGGACCACTGCTCGGGCGAGAGGCGTTCCTTCAACGCTTCGCTCAGCGTCTTCAGACCCGGCTTTGAGTCCTTCGAGGACGTCGGCGACATCGTCTATCCAACCGTTACACAGCGTACTTAGCTTTTCCCATTCCGCGTCGTCGAGCATGATACGCACGCGGCCGCTGGAACGCCTCGAGACTCGTACGCGGAATCGTCACCGGGGCCATGGCCACGCGCACGCCCAAGGGACGCAGCCGGCTCGCGAGTTCTTCTGCGTCGTGAGACGACATGACTAGGACGGATTGACCGATCCATGCGACGCCGCTCCGGTGGATGAATCCGGGCTCGTCTCTCGCCCTCCCATGGGCGATCCTCTTCCTGCCGAAGACGATTTGGCAAACGCGGGCCGCGACAGATCGGGCGCTGCCGGACACATCGTAGGACACGAGGATGCATTCTCCGTGGGGGTCGGTAACGAAAGTCATGAGTATATATATGTATATATTCATATAATAATGTTTCTCCGAGAGGTGAGCGAAAGTACTCCACCGATTGGTTAACATGTTAACCATCTCGGCCGTGGTCGACTCGCGATCGGTCGGCCTGTGGCGAGGTTCGCTCCCTTCGCTTGGGGGCCAACCCTCAAATAACGGGATGGGCCATCCGCGCGCCGATGAAGAACCTTGACGACGTGATCGAAGAGATCGAGTCCCGTCTCGATGAGAAGGACGAGGTTCGCGAGCTCACGATCAAATCCTCTCGTACGATCGCGCGACTGAGCGGCTCCGTGATCCAAGGCATGCACCGCGGGCTCGATGTCGACACGCAACTCCAGGAGACCCGCGAGGAGATCCTGAAACTCCGCAGTCTTCTGAAGGACCATCCGGATCTGTATCACACCGGCATCGTGGAGAACGCGATGCAGGAGGCCTGCGAGGCGTTCCTGGTTCACTCCATTCTTGAGGGCGAGGGCCTCCCGAGTCCGAAGGACATCGGGGTGACGGACACAGCGTACCTGCTCGGCCTCGGCGACGTCGTAGGCGAACTGCGCCGATTCTCCCTCGAGCATTTGCGGCGTGGGGACATCAAGCTCGCCTCTTCCTACCTGGAGAAGATGGAGCGGATCCTGGACGCCCTCATGCGGTTCGACTATCCGACGGCTCTCGTGGCACTCAAACGGAAGCAGGACGTCGCGCGGAGCCTGATCGAGAAGACCCGCGGCGAGGTCGCGGTCGCCGCGCGAAGCCAGGAACTCGCGGACAAACTCGACGCGGTCCGCGAAAAGCTCTGAGGGCCCAAAGCAGCAGACCTACACGGAAACTTTTAGCCATCTCAGGCCCTCCGATTCGAGGGGCATCTCCGCGAACCCACAGGCCTTCGAGGTCCGCAGTCCTCCGCGGATGGTCCGACGGAGGTTCTTCGCGCAACAGGTCCGGAACGTCACTCCAATCGTCCTCCTGGTCTTCTTCGGAAGCTTCGTAATGCACTCCAGCGGAGTTCAGCCGATCGACGCCCTCTTGATCATCGGCGGCTCCGTTCCGTTATGGCTCGTTGTCGGATTCCTCGGCGCTCGGAGGATCGGTCGGAAGTGTGACTCCTCGGGCGTGTACCGACCCAACATCTGGGACATTCGGGCCATCGTGTCCGTCGTTATCGGCATCGCGTCTATTCTAGTTGCTCTGGTTGTCGTCACCATCCTCTATCCCGCGAGCTTCTCTGTGATTGCCGAGGCCCAATTCACATTTGTCGGCGGCGGTTTTGCGGCTCCGCTCGGAACGATCATGTTTGAACGCAGGACGAAATCTCGCCTATGGATTCTCGGGACACCTTCGCTAATGTGGCTCGGTTCGATCGAGTATCATATCGAATGGGCAGGATGGCCGCACGTCGCCCCCGTGGCCTAGGCCCGTTGCCTCGCCAGTGCGGACGTTATCAGGGTAGATTCCCAGGTCGGAATTGCTTTAAAAAGCCCCAGGCATCGAACGGCCCATTCCACCCAGCGAGGCCCTCGCCTCTGCGCTCAGGACGAGGTCCCAGGGGGAGCCTACCATGGCGGACGTGCAGAAAGTATCCAGCGGAATTCCGGGACTCGACGACCTGATCGAAGGCGGATTTTGGCCCAAGTCGACCGTGGTGATCCTCGGCTCGAGCGGGACGGGCAAGTCCACCTTCGCGATCCAATTCCTGATGGAAGGGATCGAGCAGGGCGAGCAAGCGCTGTACGTGACCCTCGAGGAGCCGCCGGAGCAGATCATGCGCGAGGCGGACCTCATGGGGTTCGACATGCGCAAGTACTACGAGAAATCGCTCTTCTTCATCCATCTCAAGGGCCGCAATTTCAAGAAGATGATCGAGGAGCAGCTGCCGCAGCTCGTGAAGGCGCGGGCGGACTACAACATCGCCACGCGCGTCGTGATCGACCCGATGACCCCGGTCATCTGGGCGACCGCGGACAAGCTCGAGCAACGCGAGCTGATCGGCAAGTTGTTCTACACCCTGAAGGAACTCGGCGTCGTCCTGTGCACCGTCGAGGAGCACGCGAAGCCCGGCGAGACGGTCGGGGAGGACGTCCTCCTGCCGATCTACCTCTCCGACGGCGCCGTCCACCTCGAGTACTATCCGATCGGAGGCGCCTTCAACCGCACGCTGAAGCTCCTGAAGATGCGCGGCGTCCACCACGGCGAAGGCGTGTACCCGTACCTGTTCGCCCGCGGCGTGGGCATCGTCGTCCGCGCGAGTCCGACGCATATCCCGGAAGAGCAGAGCCGCAGCCACATCAAGACATTCGACGAGGCGATCAAGACCGCGGAGGCGATGAAGGCCCCCGCCCGCGTGATCGACCGGATCAAGAAGATGCAGAAACACTGGGACTACGACTACTCGCCGGAGGAGGCCCTCCAGATCCTCTTCAGTTCATACGGGTTGAAGCGGGGCGGCTAGATGCCCTACGCGGGCCAGATCGACAAGACGATGGGGGCCGACACGGTCGGCCACCTGAAGCTGTTGCTCGAGACCGAGCTCAAGAGGGCCCGCGAGGAAAGCAGCCTGGACATCGCGATGTTCCTCGGAGTGGACGGCCGGATCTTCTCCTCTTCGATCCCGAACCAGCTGAATCCCCGCGAGTACCGCCTGTTGAACCTGCTGAAGGGCAGCCTGGCGCACATCTGTAGCCAGCTGAGCGGGCAGAACATGATGATGTCTGTCCAGCAGTTCGAGGCGGGCACGATCATCATCTCCGGCGTCGGAGACCGCGCCTTCCTCGTCTTCCTCACGTCGAAACCGGTCGAGATCACGAAGATGCAAACCGTCCTCGCGAACGTCGTGAAGACGTCGATCGTCGTCCGCCATCTGTTCGAATCGAAGCCGATCACCCCGGAGGTCCTCGCCTCCTACGACGAAGCGGTCGCGGGGGAGTTGAAGCGGCTCACGCGGATCCTGTTCGTCGAGAAATTCGGTGAGACGAAGGAGTTCAAGAAGAACAAGGAGATCGCTCAATACCTTCAGTCCAAGCTCGGCCCCCTCGTGGGCCCCGGCCCGCTCCAGGAGATCGTCACGATGGCGTACAACGAAGTCGGCACGACCGCGCCATACATGACGTCCGCGCATTGGGAGCGCTTCCTGACGATCCTGCTCGATCGACTCCGGGAGATCGAAGGAGACTCGGTCGCCGCGAAGGCGGAGAAGGAGTGGCGCGCGCACCTGAAGCAAGTCCTCAGTTCGTTCGTGTGATGGCCATGCTCGGAGGTGCTCCATGATCGACGTCGCCCTCGCCTCCCTGATCGAGGACATGATCGAGAAGGCCGGGGCCGAGGGCGTGGTCGAGTTCTGGCAGCGGGTCGGAGACAACCTTGCGGGGCGCATGGGCAAGGAGGCGTACCTCGGTTGGACCTCCTTCAACGTCGCGGTCCGGGAGGCTCGGACGGCCTTCAGCATCGAGGGGGAGGTCACGCCGCTCACGGACATGGCGATCACGGACGTCGACGGCGACGTCGTCGGGTACCTGTACGCGATGCGCCAGTGTTGCTACATACCTACGATCTTCCGGACGCGCTTCGCCGTCGGACGGATGAGCCCCGCGGACAAGGCCGTCACGGAAGAGTACAACGAGAACGTCCACAACATCGCCGTCTGCAATTTCTGCGTCTTCCACGAACGCTTCCGGGAGGAGATCGCGAAGAACGTGACCGTCGCCGGAAACCCGCTGGCGTGCTTCCTCCTCGCCACCCGCGGGTGGAGCGGCGACACGAAGATCTCGTCCAAGAACGTCGTGCAGGTGAACATCAACGAGGACCACGTCCGGGCGCTGCTCCGGAACTACGAATGCGTGTACGCGCTCGTCGTCCGAGGGGCGCGGCTCAAGGAGGCGCGGTGAGATGCCCTCCGACGCACGGATGCAGGACAGCAATCCGTTCGTGGAGATCGCGACGCATCTGTTCCTCGAGGACCTCGCGGGAAAGGTCGGGGTCGCGGGTCTGAACAACTATCTGGTCTCCCTCGCGAAGAACCTCGCCGCCGCGATGCCCCGCGAAGAATACGCATCCTGGTCCGAGTTCGTCGGCGCCGTCCGGGACAGCCAGTCCATCCTGTCGACGTTCGAGGAGGTCCGGCCGGTCACGGAACGCTGCATGTCGACCTTGCGCTCCCCCTTCGAGCGCGGCTGGCGCGAGTACGCGAAGCGGGTCGGTTCGTTCGCGCCTGTCCATCGGGAGGTCGCGGAGTACTACAACCACAAGGTCCAACCGACCGCGGTGACCTCCGTCCACATCGTCCTGCACACGTTCCGGCAGGCCGCTGCCGCCCGCATCCGCGTGGGCGACGACGCCGTGCGGTACGAGCCGATCGCGGCCGCCTGGGTCGACGGGACGGTCCAGCTCCCCGAAGGACCGAAGCTCGAGTCCCTCCTGAAGCGAGCGGGGATCACCCGCACGAAGCTCGGGATGCTCCTCCGGAACCACTCCGACGTGTGGCTCCTGGAGCCGGTGTAGTCACGCCCGACCGCGCCGCCGCACCGCGATCGTCAGGAACAGGACCGGCAGGAACACGACGATCCCGATGAGGACCGTCCATCCCGTGCTCAGTCCCGGCGTCCCCTTGTAGAAGAGCTGCGAGGTGGCGACTTCGCCGCGGGCCGAATCGATCACGCCGTTCCCGTCCAGGTCCGCTTCGACGCGGACGCTATGGGTCCCCGGCTGCAACCCAACCGGGAGGTAGTTGAAGGTCACCGTGGCATCCTTGCCCGGGTCGATCCGGGCGACCGTCTTCGTCCCGACGGCCCGCTCGTCCACGAAGAACCGCACGGTCACGTTCACCGCGGCCGTCGACCCGTTGTCCCGGAAGGTCGCACGGAGCACGACGGGTGTGACGACGGCGATCGCCTGTTCGACGGTCGTGTTCTCGGTCGTCCCTCCGGACAGCGCGGACACGGTCACGACGAGCGTGATCGTCTGTTCCTTCGAGGGGGCCGTGAGGTTCAGCATGAACGCCGGCGTGGTGCCCGAGGCGCTCCTCGGGTTCGAGGAGATCGGGACGCCCCCGCTGGTGTCGGAACCGGTGATGTACCATTTCACCGTGTAATTCACCGAGCTCGTGGGTCCGCCGTTGATGGACAGATTGTAGATCGTCTCCGTGCTCGCCGCGGCCGCCGAAGGACCCGTGATCGTCGCATAAATGGGTCCCTGCCCGGAGGCGGGGGCCGCCGAGAGGACGAAGGCGGCGGTCAGCACCGCGAACGCGAGCCACCACGCCCGCGAGGCCACGTCAGCGCCTCCGGCGACCGAGGTACACGCCGGCCGCGATGGCGGCGACCGCCCCCACGGCGATGGCGACGAGGGGAGCGTTCAGGGGCGCCGCTCCGGTGATCTCCGGACCGGTGACCGTCACGGGGCCTGGGGCGAGGTCCGGCAGTTGGAGCGTGAACACCCGGGTCGAGGAGACCGCGGTCGAGTCTTGCGCGGAGGCGAGCAAGACGACGGTCGCGCCGCTCGAGCCGCCGCTGCCCTGGGCCCGGAGGCGCAGCGGGACGCTCTGGTTCGCCTCGACGGTCACGTTCGTCAGCGTGGTCCCGGACAGGGGCTCCCCGACCCTCCCGAGGCTGGCGGACCAACCGACCTCCGCGAGCTCGTCCGCGTTCGTGATGACGACCTGCACGATCTCGCGGTCGTTCCCGCCGTTCGTCACCTGGACCGTGTCGTTCAGGAATCGTCCGTCGAAGGTGGCGCCCGTGGAATTGAGGGAGACGGACAGGGCCCTCACACGTTCGATGTCCACATTCACGGTCACGTCGCCGGCCTGGCTCGCGTCCGTCGTCGACGTGGCGACCACGTGGAGGGAGGGGTGACTCACGAGGGCATTCGCCGGGCTCTGGACGACGACCCGGACCTGGGTCGAGGTCGCCCCGCTCCCGAAGTCCAGCGGGACGGAACTCGGCGTGAAGGAGAACTGCCAGTCTCCGGGAGTGCCGGAGAAGGAGAACGTGTCGGCGACGTTCCCGGTGTTCCGGACGTCGATCGTGTACGTCACGGAGTCGCCGGCGGGGATCAACCGTTGTTGG
>Ga0209238_1001170_pt1 | contig 10066 bp, 12 predicted proteins | sample GraSoi013_1_20cm_FD_185823 | JGI IMG/M metagenome (GOLD analysis project Ga0209238, IMG submission 185823) | Grasslands soil microbial communities from the Angelo Coastal Reserve, California, USA - Sample 10_02_2013_1_20cm (SPAdes) (version 2) | ecosystem: Environmental > Terrestrial > Soil >...
GTTGCGAAGTAGAGACCGAACGCATCACCAGCCTTGTATATGAAGCCATACGCGCTCTTGTGAGTGCCGCCGCATTCCTCGCAGTCGATGTCCGAAAGCTGCTCTCCGAATTCTAAAGTGAGGATGCTCATTGCCGCATTTTAACCCGCAAAGGTTCGTTCCACGCGATAACTGGCGAAATATCGCCATTTCACCAGCAATCCAAATTTGGTTGAAAACCGCTCCTTTTTCCACACAGGCCTGACCGAGCCTGGCCGACAGATTTTACTTCCCCCATGTAGCCCACCATTAAAGGTGTTGATATTTGACGGAGCGCGGTACTACAGTCAAGGATTGAGTTTTCAGCTCGAAGGCCCCACAACAGAGGCTCTCGGAAGAGTCTCTTTCCTGGCGTATATAGCCCTTATGATCTTTTCCACCCAGGAGGCAACATGCTGCTGCTAAGACTGGCCAAAATTGCGCGCGTATCTGTCATTGTCGGCGTTATTGGACTGCTTCCCGGCTTTACGCTGGCCCAAACCACTGATCGCTTGGTCGGCAGTTGGAATTTCAAGGTGACAGTCACCGGTGGGTGCACGACCAACTGTAAGTACGTCGGCATGATCGCCTTCAACCAAGGCGGTACGGTCGTGGAACAACGCGGTACGGTCGTTGAATACAACGGGTTGGGATACGTTGAGCGCACTGCGTTAGGAACATGGCGATCAACCGGCGCATCTGTCTACAGGTTCAGAATGAAAAACTTCGTCTTTGATTCAACGGGGAAACTCTCTGCGTTTATTGTTGGAATTTCAGATGTAACGCTAAGCGCAACCCTGAATTCCTTTAGCGGTTCGGGAACGGCACAGGTTTTCAAGGCTAGTGGCACGCTGATCGGGGCTACAGCTTTCACGATTACCGGAACTCGATTCTGAGCTATACGGGGGCTGGAAGGAGTCCTGCAATGCCCCAACGCCGCGATTTACTGTTGGAAAATCGACTTTGCGCTCATTGGCGGGGTTGTGAGTGTAATTAATTACAACAGTCAATCCGACTGTCCGACTTCGTTACAACCGGACATTCCGAGCGAATCCCGCAGGAATCAAGGAAGGTTGAGATCAGTCAGATCATCAGGACCGGGCTGCGGCGAAGACCGCGATGGGAAAGCGTCATAGTCCTCACGGAGTGTCTCCAGATATTCAAGCCGCCGCTGCACGATGGTATGAAGCGTCAGAAAAAACGCCAACCAACCCAAGATCAAGAAGATCTTGTCCCAGCTATAAACAAGCCAGGCTGATTCGCCGGCGATCTTGACATCCGGCCCATTTGGGTCGTGGAGGATTTGCACATGAGAGTTCCTCTGATAGCCATGGCTCAGCCAATCGTAAACCGCATACGGAGAACTCGTGCTACGGGTACGGACGATTCCCCGGCAGGGCATGGAACCTTGTTCGTCAGCAGAAACTGTGCCCGTTTTACATTGATCCGCCGGCACGGCAAATCTCACTTCGTACTCCACCCAATACCTGGTGTGCTTCTCTGTGGTGGTTGCCCCCGGAAGACCTTTTGAATCTTTCTGACTGGCTGAGACTACTTCTCCATCCGCAACCGGCCAGGTGTGGCGCGCATGCAAGTCCCGGTACACATCCCAAATCAAGCTCAATCCTGCAAGCACGCCAACGGCGAGGAATATCCGGATCAATCCTCGGAGAAACGTTACCCTTCCACGATTGGGCAATAATTGGGCGAGGAAGCCAGTGTCGTCTGCGGGCGCGGGTGCCGAGATATTGGTCGACGACATTGGATGAACCTATGCTCATTGTACGGTGCGCACCAAGTCATTCAGGTGTCACGGCGCCAGCAAAGGCGGGTCGGGACAGCAACTTCGGTAACCTACATCCTGCAGCGCCAATAAGTGCAAAATTCCTGGTTGAACCACCGCTTTGACCACACATCTCGTGGAAAACCACGTAATGATGGGCATCATATTCATTGGAGTTGTGACTGCCCTGGCAGTGTTCGCTATTTTGGCGAAGACATGCGCAGGTGGGCCCAAAAAGGCGGAAAAGTGGGAAAAGGGAGAAATCATCAAGCAGCTCTTGGCACTATCTGACGGCGAAAACAGCAGTGCGGCAATCGCTTCTCCTCCCGCCAGAAGTCGCTCTGCACCCACTTCAGCCAGACGTACTGACACGTTGCGAAAGGGCACGTCTCGGGAGCGCAATTCGAAGCGAAGGCACTCCCCCATCAGTTCCAAGCCCCTTGTTTCACTCAGACCAAACCGGCGCGATGCCGAAATCGAAGAAAGGACCCGCCAACGCGCGTATGAGTTGTATCAAGAACGCGGCGGCGTGGATGGAAACCCAACAGATGACTGGCTGCAAGCAAAGCAGGAAGTATTGCGCCACAAAGCCAGAGCGGGCACCCCCTCGTCCTAACCAGTTCTCACGTTCTTCTCAGCTGCCCGCCCAGCGCGGATGTTTTCCTTGTAGGCTCGAAAAGAGTGGCCCTGCGTACCGTACCAAAAGATAAATCTTTTCGCACAAACCGAGTTGTGTCGCCGCTGTGACGGGAACATGCCTCACACAGCATATCCCCCACGTACTGGACCGTAATTTGCATGTCGCGGAAAACCGCGTCCGACGCACTCAAGAGCAATCAGGAATATTCGACCGTAATCCGATTCCATGCCCTCAAAATCCGCCGAGGTTCACCCCTCGTGGGGGTTCAACTCCCCCTCCCGGCACCAGCACTTTTGGGGTCAGCAGGTTACGGTCGTTACGTAGTGACTCCCCTAGTATTTCGGGATACGTTCCAAGGGCGGAAAGGAATCCGCCCATGAACAAACGCGTGTCCGTCTGGAAGTACGTCCGGCTCAAGAACGGACGATGGAGATACTGCAAACCCGCCGTAGCAAAGAATGGAAAAATCAAGGCTGATTGGGTGATCGTGAAAGGCAAGCACCAGCGCCACCTAGAGGGCACCTTCTACCTCCACCGATACGACCGTAACAAGGAGATTTGGAGAAAGATCGGACCCAAAGCGCAGGAGGCGCTCGACGCCGCCGAGTCCGAGATGACATACCTGCCAAGGGTGTTCCGGTCAAGCCGCTTGATTTCTCCCAATCTCAGCATCGAAGCGGCTTCACACGGATGGCTTGAGGAGGTGAAGCTGTCCACTAGACCGGAAACCTACGAACTCTACGAGCATACCGTACGCGAATTTCGAGCGTGGAATTCGAATGGTGGCCCTCGCCATAGATTCATGGCTGACTTCAGTCGATTGGATTTCCTGACATATTGAAAGTGGCTGATCACTAAAGGTCGGCAACGCCCCGCGGACAGCTGGAAATAAACTCACGAGGATTAGCCAGTGGTACCGGGGACACTTTGAAGAAGCGTGGCGAGGGACCGATCACGACGAAGGACACAATGCTTGGTGTAGCGGAGCGTGATCCCGAGATTTATACCGCGGATGAACTGAAGACATTCTTCAAGGCATGTTGGCCTATGAATATGCGCTATTAAGGACGTTTCTAGTGACCGGTTTCAGAGAAAATGAAGTTCGCTTCCTCTACTGGGAGGACTGCGATTGCAAGAACAGTACGATCAAGGTCAGGCCTAAACCCGAGTATGACTTCACCGGTAAACTGGTTTTCTGCCACCTTCTTATCAGTCCATCCTCTCAGCCAATTTGACTGTGTAGTGAGTTTTGGGTTGTTCAATCCAGAATACGGATTCAAGAAATATTTGCTCTACTCTCGACAGGCTGCCGGGCGTGTTGCAGTCCGCTGACACCGAAAAAGGTCACCCGAGCCTCTGATCCGGTGAAACTAAACCTGAATGAGTCCACGTTACGTTTTCTGGACGCACGCACAATGCTGGCCGCGTCGATCTCAATCATCTTCTACGTCCTTCCTAGATCCTCATCCCGCTTCTTACCGTACCGGAAGGCCATACCGACACCCAGAGTCATGAATCCAACTGGAGGAATCAGCAAAACCAGCACGCCCCGGCTGATGGCACGTTGGCCTTCTTTGGTAGTACCCGTGGCGTTGCTGTAGCACATCGCGCAGCCTTGCGAGAAAGCCGGCGCTGCCCAGAGCAGCAACATCAAACCGAACGTGGCCAATCGCAGCTTCATTTCACTCCCAAATGAATGATTCGATACGCATCGGGAAAGAAAATGCACATGAGTGACAGACAGACTAGCAGGGAAGACATGGTCAGCCATTTCATGCGCGATAATTCAAACTTCATGTGCATGAAGTAAGCGATGATCAGGCCGGCTTTCAGAAGCGACAGCCCCATCAGGATGCTCAACATCCGCACCGGTTCCATGTTCTGATACCCGAGATACACCTCGAAGCCGGTCATCACCAGCAGCGCGCCCCATACCCAGAAAAATTGCGCTTTGCCATGATGCCGGTGCTGCTCGGCTACTCGCTGCTCTAGTGCAAATTGGGTCGCATCATTCACGCGATCAGCTCCTGATGATTCTGGTGGACATGAGATAAACCAGCGGGAAAATAAACATCCAAACCAGATCGACGAAGTGCCAGTAGAGCCCGGCGACCTCGACGTCGGCGGAATCATAAACTTTCGGCCTTAGCCAGAGAACAATCCCGGCAACCACAGCAGTAAGCAGTAACAGGTGCGCGCCGTAGTGGAACGGGCTATAGGCGGGAGTGGCAAGCCACGCCACCAGCCAAAGCCCCAGGAGAATCGGAATAAACTTCTTCCGCAGCGCGACGATTCCCAGATAAACAACGCCTAGCGTCACGTGCAGCATGTGCATTCCGGTCAGGCCGAAAAATGTAGCCGGAAACTGGGGCACGGTCTCCGCGACGTTTTTATATTCGGCGGCGGCTTCATGGCCAGGGACAGCGGGGAACATCGGCAGCGTGAGCCCCTCCGCGATCAGCTTGCTCCATTCGCGCCCGTGGAGGATGACGAACGCCGTGCCGCATGCCATCGTCGCCAGAAGCCACCAGCGCTGCGCCTTGGCATTGCCAAACACCGCAGCGCGAACCGCCAGCACCATGGTTAAAGAGCTGGTCAGCAGGAACGCCGTCATCAGGGTTGCGTTGCGAATGCTTTCGGAATGGAACGGCGTAGGCCAGTTCGGAGTCGAGATGCGCCCATAGCTATAGGCAAACAGCAGCGCTCCGAACGTCAGTGAGTCGGAGAGCAGAAACAACCACATCCCGATCTTCTTCGAGTAAGTCCCAAAAAGCGAAGGTTCGTAGACGCCGGTTGCCACTCCGTGCTGCACCGCGACATCGGACATGTTCAAGGTCTCCTTGATTCAGCTTTCTCGGCTCACTCCGCGAATACTCGGCGCTCTCTGCTGTTAAAAAGAGTTACCGCAAAGCAGGCAAAGCTGCGCGGAGATCGCAGAGACAATCAGCTATCGCGCAAACTCCAGCAAAGCGAAAATATAAATCCACAACAGTGCCATGAAGTGCCAGTACCACACCGTCACGTCCACCACAATGCGACGCGCTTCGACTGGCTTGCGTGTCAGCGACGTGATGGCGGCGTACAGCAACGCCAGCACGCCTCCGGCTAGGTGAACTCCGTGGGTCGCCGTAAGCAAATATACAAACGAACTGCTGGCGCTGGTGGCTAAGGCAAATCCGCGATCCTGCAGCTCGCGCCAAGCGGCCCACTGGCCGAAAAGAAAACCAAGCCCTAGCAGCGCCGTGAGTGGAAGCCAGGGGAAATTACGCTCAGTACCGATGGAAACTCCGGGAATCGATTCAACCGGAACCAAAGCAACTCGCCGCGTGATCTGCCGCCGCGCGAATTCCGCAGTCAGGCTGCTGACCAAGAGTACGAACGTGTTCACCAGCAGCAATGCCGTCGGAAGATTTACCTCCATCCAGTCGCGGACGTAATTGCCGCTGCGGTCATCCATCACCGGCAGCCCTCGGCGGACAACATATGCGCTGGTCAGGGCCACAAAGATCATCACGACCGCGACCAGGGCGATGATCGTGCCAAGTCGCGCACGCCGTAGGCGCGCACCGTAATCGGAAAAGCCGTTATCATCCCGCCCGTCGCCACCGCCATCCACAGTAGGCGGATGGATGCCGCCGCCCCCGTGCCCCAGCTTGGGATCCTTAAGCGTGATCGTTGGACTCAAAGTCGCCATACCTGATCTGTGTGGCGCGGGCGCCCTCGCCCGCGATTCCCGCGATTAATGTGATGTCACCGTCGCCGGATCGTTTTGCATGATGTAATCTTTCGCTGCCCCGGGAACACCATACTCGTAAGGGCCGTGGTAAACCACCGGCGTGTGCCCGCCAAAGTTATCGTGCGGAGGCGGTGTCGCGGTCGTCCACTCCAAAGTCGTGGCCTCCCACGGATTGTCGCTCGCCTTCGGCCCCTTAAACATGCTCCAGAACAGATTGAACAGGAACACAAGCTGGACGCCGATCGTCACGAACGCCGCATACGTCATAAAGGTTTGCAGAGGAATCAGCTTGGTTTGATACGCCACTTCGGTGAACTGCGAGTAGCGCCGCGTCTGCCCCGCCAATCCCAGATAATGCATCGGCATAAAAATCGCATACGTGCCGGCGAGCGTGATGAAGAAATGAATTTGCCCCAGCCGCTCGTTCATCATCCGCCCGAACATCTTCGGGAACCAATAATAGGTGGCGGCGAAAATTCCGAAGATCGCCGCCACGCCCATAATCAAATGGAAATGGCCAACCACAAAATAAGTATCGTGCAGCGGAATATCCAGCACTGGCTGAGCCAGGAACGGCCCGCTGAGTCCACCCGATACGAACAGCGAAACAAATCCGATGGCGAATAGCATTGGCGTTTGCAGGCGAATGCGTCCGCCCCACAACGTACCGAGCCAGTTGAAGGTCTTGATAGCGGAGGGTACGCCGATGGCCATCGTCATAATCGAGAACGCAAATGCCGAGTAAGGGCTCATGCCGCTCATGAACATGTGGTGTCCCCACACCATGAAGCCGAGAAGGCCGATGGACATGAGGGCGTAAGCCATCGCCTTGTATCCGAAGATAGGCTTGCGCGAGAAAGTCGAGATCAACTGCGAGGTCACGCCCATTCCGGGCAAGATGGCGATGTAAACCTCAGGGTGCCCGAAGAACCAGAACAGGTGTTGCCAGAGCAGTGGCGATCCGCCTTTGTGTCCCATCACCTGGCCGTTCACCACCACCAACGGTACGTAAAAACTCGTCCCAAGATTGCGGTCGAGCAACAGCAGAATTCCCGCGGAGAGCAGCACGCCGAACGCCAGCAGCCCGAGAATAGCGGTGATGAACCACGACCAAACAGTCAGGGGCATGCGCATTAACGTCATGCCCTTAGCCCGCAGATCTAAAGTCGTGGTGATGAAATTCAGCGCGCCCATCAATGAAGCCACGCAAAACAGCGCAATGCTGGTGACCCATAAATCGGCGCCGAGTTGCTCACCGGGACCGGAGTTTGGCAGCGCGCTCAACGGAGCATAGCCAGTCCAGCCGTGAAGCGGCGCGCCGCCAGTTACAAAGAATGCCGCGATGAGGATGACAAACGCGATGAAAGTGGTCCAAAACGAAAGCATGTTGAGGACCGGGAAAGCCATATCCGGCGCGCCGATCTGAATGGGCAAAAAGTAATTCCCGAACCCGCCCTGCGGAGCCGTGGTCAGCACGAAAAACACCATGATGGTGCCGTGCATGGTCAGCAAACTCAGGTAAGTCTCAGGCTTGATATCGCCGACCAGCGGCAGGGAAACGGCTGGCCAGATCAGGTGAATGCGCATCAGCAGGGACAAGAACATTCCCACGAAAACTGCCGTAAGCGCCAGGAAGTAATACTGCAGCCCGATCACCTTGTGATCGAGGCTGAAAATATATTTGCGGATAAAGCCCTGAGGAGCAGCGTGCGCGTGAATTGAAGCCGTGGTCGCCATTACTGTTTATCTGCCTCCCGTTGCGCTAACCACTTGTCGAAATCCGCCTGGCTTATCACCTTCACCATGCCGTGCATCTTGTAGTGGCCAAGGCCGCAAAGCTCAGCGCAGGCAATTTCGTAGTCGCCAATTTCCGTGGGCGTAAAATGCATATGGATGGCGAGGCCGGGAACCGCATCCTGCTTAAAACGGAAGTTCGGAACAAAGAAGCTGTGGATCACGTCTACCGCGCGAAGAGTTAAATCAACTTCGCGATTCACCGGCAAGAACATGGTTCCGGCGACGACGTCATCCTTCGCTGCAGGATCAGACGTATTCAGACCTATCGCAGCCTCGTTGCCTGAAGATGGATCAATCAGCTTGGGATCGGTCGATCCAAATTTCCCATCCGGGCCGGTATACCGGAAGTACCAGGCAAATTGCATACCGGTGACTTCCACTGGAACAGAACCCGCCTTCGCAGGCTCAAAACGCTCGGTTGCCCAGACCGAACTCCCCATCAGGTTCAAGCCAATAAAGAGGATGGCGGTTAGAGCAGTCCAGAGAATCTCAAGCGTAGTGTTTCCGTGAGAATACCGCACCGGTCCCGATGACGGTCGCGCGCGGTACTTCCATACCAAATACCCTAGCGAGACTTGCGCGGCCACGAACACCACGCCCATGACCACAAAAGTAAGGGCGAATTGGTGGTCAATCCATGGCGCCGAGGTTGAAACGCCATGAGGAAGCCACCAGGTTTTCGCGGCGAAGAAGTATGTGCTGAAGAATGTAATCAGCCAGATAAGCACGAGAATAGCCAGGCCCATCTACCAGACCTCCGGGGGGTCGTGGATTCGCACACCGCAGCCCAAGCAAACTTGCGGATGGCTCAAAAGTTTATCACATTCTCGATTGCGAATTTTCAAATGCCGATTGCCAGTTGGATGCTCGCTCCCAAAATCGGCAAGTGCAGAGGGGCGTTACTCTGTGAACCTCCGTGCCTCTGTGGTTAAATCCAAAAATGCGAAAGAGTTTCACCGGTCGCGGACACGACACCCGCTACGTTCGCCTGCAGAAGAATTTTTGCTTCGCTTGCGGAATGAGCAATCCTGATGGAATGCGGCTGAAGTTTGTCTTTGACGAAGGGCGCGATCGGTTCGTCTGCCGTTTTCGTTTGAGTAAGCGCTACACCGGGCCGCCAGGCCACGCGCACGGCGGAATCATTGCAACGATTCTTGACGAGGCGATGGGAAAGGTAAACAAGCTGCGGCAGGTTGTCGCTTTGACCTCGCAGATCACAGTTGATTATGCAAGACCTGTGCCCTTGAATAAGCCATTGCGCGTCGAATCTTACGAGGTGAGCGTGCGCGGCCGGCGGCACACAAATGCGGCCGAGATCCTGAATCAGAAAGGAGAAATCCTCGCCCGCAGCCGAGGATTGTTCATTGCGATCGACCCGCAACGAATGTTTTCAAAGCAGCACAAAACTGGGCAGATCTAACTGACAACTGAGAACTGCCAACTGAGAACTGGTTTTCTTAAAGACCACGCCTCAGTTCATGTCTCTAACTGGCAACTGAGAATTGGTTTTGTGAAAGACCAATTAGTCTTCTGTCATCAGTTCTCAGTTTCTTCGGATTGCTGCATTTACCCGCTTCGCAGCGCACGTGCAAGCTGTTCCGTACCACGCCTAAGTTCGCGGGCGTCGACTGCGGCAAAACCCAAAATCAGACCTTCACGGCCAAAAGCACGCGAGGTATAACGGCTCAGCGGTATGACTTCAACATCGAGCTGCGCAGCCTTGCGAGCTGCTCGTTCAGCATTGATCCCCCCCGCCAGCCAGCCAACGGTCTGCAGGCCGGCTTCGACGCTGGAAATCTCAAGCAGTCCCGCAAGATTCTCTCGAGCTGACTCAATCAACACACCCAGGCGCTCCGCATAGAGCTCTCGCATACGCCGAAGGTGCCGTCCCAGATGACCTTCCTGAATGAAGTCACAGAGAACTGCCTGGTCGAGCAATGGCGCGTAGCGCATGCCGATCGACTGCGCGGCTGCAAATCGGTCGACCATATTGGCCGGAACCACAAGATATGCCAGCCGCAGAGCAGGGAAGAGCACCTCGTTGAAGCTGCCTGCGTAGATTACTGATCCGGTGCGATCCAACCCCTGAAGG
>Ga0209238_1001171_pt1 | contig 10059 bp, 6 predicted proteins | sample GraSoi013_1_20cm_FD_185823 | JGI IMG/M metagenome (GOLD analysis project Ga0209238, IMG submission 185823) | Grasslands soil microbial communities from the Angelo Coastal Reserve, California, USA - Sample 10_02_2013_1_20cm (SPAdes) (version 2) | ecosystem: Environmental > Terrestrial > Soil >...
TGCTCGTAGCTGTGGCCCATGAATTCCCAGCCCGCGTCCTTGCACGCCTGCGCGACGCGCGGGTAATCCACGCACACGCGCGCGTTGATCGCGACGGTCGGCCGGATGCGCAGCCGCTCGTAGAGCGCGTGAAAGCGCCAGAAGCCCACGCGCATGCCGTACTCGTGCCAGCTCCAGTTCGGCACGTCGGGCAGCAGCGGAACGCCGGTCGGCGCAGGCAGCACCTGCCGTGCCATCGGTTTGGAAATGTCCCAGACCTCGAGGTTGACGATGGTCCAGACGACGATGCGCTTGCCGGCGGGAAGCCTGAGCTTCGGCCGGTCGACGATGGCAGAGTATTTAACGCGGTCTCGTGGAATGGTCATTGGGGTTTCTTCTTGGTTTTTTTCCTGGATGGGTGCAGTTTTGGTTTTGCTTCCCTCTTCGGCGCGCCGGGCAGCTCGAGCTTCAGCATGCGGATCGCGTTGCCGAAATAGACCTTGCGCCGGTCGTCGTCCTTCAACTTCAGCGAGTCGATCGTCTTGATGATCTCGCGCACGAAAAGCGGGCCGCCCTCCGGATCGAAGGGGCAATCGGTGCCGAAGAGCACGTGGTCCGCGCCGAAGAAATCCAGGCCGCAGCGCGTGGCGGAGGCCGAACCGTTCACCGAGGTGTCCGCGTAGAACATCCTGAAGTAATCGACCGGGCGCTTCGCCATGCGCTTCAGGATGACGGTGTAGTCCTCGTCGGAAGTCCGCGTGCCCAGCTGATCCATCCCGTAGCCGATCCTCGCGTCGAAGAACGGCGCCATCGCGCCCAAGTGGTGCGTGATGATCTTGAGATTGGGGAGCTTCTCCATCATTCCCGAGAACACCAGACGCGCCATGAAAACGCTCGTCTCGTAGGGCCAGCCGAACAGCCAGTAGATCTCGTACTTGGATTTGCTCTCGCTCACGTAATCGGCGAATTTCGCGGTGCGCGTCGGGTGCACCCAGACCGGCAGATCGTACCTGTTCGCCATGCGCTCGAAGATCGGGTAGAACTCCGGCTCGTCGAGCGGCCGGCCGTTCACGTTGGTGAAGATCTGGATGCCCTTCGCGCCGAGCTTCCCGATCGCGCGGTCCATCTCGCGCAGCGCCTCGGGGACGTTGTTCATCGGGAGCGAGGCGACGAAGGCGGGGAAACGGTCCGGGTGCGCGGCGACGATCTCCGCCATGCCGTCGTTCGCGAGGCGCGCGAGCTCGGGCGACCGGTCGTGCGGCTCGAGGAACTCGATCGCCGGAAGCGACAGGGTGAGGATCTGCTTGTACCCCGGGAAGCGCTCCATCATGCGCAGGCGCGCTTGCAGGTCCCACAGCACCGGGATGTGCAGCCAGCGCTTGATCTGCGCGGCGAGCGCGGGACTCTCCCCCGCGATCGCCTTCACCCGCTCGAAAAACGCCTGCGGAAAGATGTGCGGAAAGATGTCGAGCTTGAGATTCGGGTTCATGAGCGCCTGAGAATGTGGATTCGGATTTTGCGAGCAGGGGATTGTGCCTCAAATCCGCCCGTTCCAGATCGCGCCTAGGCCCCGCCCTCGAGCCGGGCGATGAAGCTCGCCATCGCCTCGAGCACCACGCCGGGCTGATCGCGGTGCGGCGAGTGCCGGCAGTCGGCGAGGCGCAGGAGCTCGATCGGACCGCCGGTCTGCCTCGCGATCGCCTCGAGCTGCGCCATAGTCCCGTACTCGTCGTCGAAGCCCTGGATCGCGAGCACCGGGCAATGTATCCGCGGCAGGACCTCCTCGATGTTCCAGCTGCGGAAAGCCGGATCGAGCCAGATGTCGTTCCATCCCCGGAATGTCTTGGCCGCGTCGTCGTGATAGCGGCCGAGCTTCTGCGCGAGGTCGGTGCCCTCGAAGGCGGTCTTCGCCTCGGCGATGCTCGTCACGCTGATGTCCTCGACGAACACGTGCGGCGCCATGACCACCAGCCCTCTGACGCTGTGTTTCGCGGCTGCATAAATGAGGGCGATCGATCCGCCGTCGGAATGGCCCACGAGAACCGGGTCGCCGACGCCGAGCCGCGCTAGCAGCTCGGGCAGGACCTCGAGCGCTTCGACGTGCATGTAGTCGACCGCGCGCGGCTCGCGCAGCACCTCGGACTGGCCGTAGCCGTAGCGCGAGTAGACCACGGCGGCGCAGCCGGTCGCCGCAGCCGCTTTCTGCGGGAAATCGCGCCACATCGCGACCGAGCCCAGACCTTCGTGGAGAAAGACCAGAGTCGGCGCATCCCGATTCTCGCCGGGAATTTTCTGAACCTCGAGCTTGCGGCCTTGAACGGTGACGAAGGAATGATCGGCTTTCTCGGACAAACTGGGGCTTTCTTCCGTTCTATGGATCCCGCAAGTTTATCGAAACCGCCGGCTCTTGTTATAGCTTGAGCGGCTTCCAGTATCCAGTCAGCTCGAGGTAGCCGCGCCCGGCCTCCTTCTCCCCTGCCCGAGCGCGCACCGCGCCTTCCCAATACACGGTGCCGGTGCTCGCGCGCGCGTCGAGCTCCTGGTCTTCCATGAGCGGCTCGATCTCCAGGGTCAAAGCACTGGCTTGCACGCGCACCGAAACCGGATACTCGGTTCCGGTTCGCGGCGAGCGCCAGCGCCTGAGCGGCTCGAGGCGGACTTCTCCCGGCTTGAAAGTGCGCACGCGGCCGTCGGCGCCGCGCAGAGTTCCGCCCGCCCAGAAGCCGCTGCCGTCCCCGGAGCGCACGCGGAACGCCATCAGCGCACCTCCGTCGGCAAGATTGATTCCGATCCAGTCCCAGCCGACCGCGTCTTCGGCGAGAGCCTCGCTCGACCATTCGTGATCGAGCCAGGCTTCGCCGCTAACCTCCAGCTCGCGGCCGCCGACGGCGACGCTGCCCGTGACCGCGAGATGCGGAAGGCTGTAGTAGTAGCTCGCCTGCGCCGGGTCCGGCCCCTTGCGGCTGAAGCCGCGCTCGCCCTGGAGCAGCACCGCCTGCTTCGCCTCGAACCGCAGACTGTAGCGGAAATCGCGCGCCGCGACCTCCGCCGCGTAGCCGCTCTCTATCTGCTTGAGCGACCAGTCTTCGATCGCGACTTCGGTGCGCCCCTCCTGCGCCTGGGCGAGCCCGAAGCCTGCGCGCGCGGCGCGCTGATCGTGCAGCAGCTTTCCCGCACTCGGATCGGCGAGTGCCGCATGCGCGAAGAGCAGCTGCCGCGGCGCGAAGCGGCTCGCAACGTCTTCGGCGAGGCGCGGCCGGTTGCGAAAAAACGTGATCTGTACGCCCAGCTCTTTGCCGCCCGCCGCGGTGAGCCAGCCGGTGATGTACCACCATTCGCTGCGAAACTGCGGATGGCTGCCGTGGTCGCGCGGGAACTGCAGCGCTAGACCCTGGCGCACCCTCGGATACTCGCCCTGCCCGTGGACAAAGACGGGGCACAAGGCGAGCGCGAGCGCCAGCGCGGACTTCACCAGTCCTCCTTCACCGCCCGCACCGCCTCCCCGCTCATCGCCTGCCGCCCGCTCGCGATCGCGGTGAACGTCGCCAGGACGAGCATCACCGCCACGAATTCGGCGAGGAGCCGCCACGGCAGGTGCAGTTCCATCCCCCAGTGGAACGAATGGCGATTGACGACGTGGATGAGCACGAGGCTGATCACCCAGCCGAGCGTGAGGCCCACCGCGAGACCCAGAGCGCTCACCAAGAGCCCTTGAGCGGCGAGCATGGAGCCGATCTGTCGCCGCGTCATTCCGATGTGGCGCAGCACGCCGAACTCGCGCCGCCGCGAGAGCACCAGCGCGCCGAAGCTCGAGGAGAGTCCGAATAGGCCGATCACGACGGCCACCGCCTCGAGCGCATAGGTCACCGCGAAGGTGCGATCGAAGATCTTGAGCGAGACTTCGCGGATCTCTCCGGGGCCGGCGATCTCGAGGTTCGCCGCGCCCGCGACGCGCGCCTGGATCTCGCTCGTCACGCTCGCCGCGTCCGCGCCCGGCGCGAGCCACAGCGCCGCGTCGTCGGCGTAGGCGTCGCCCGTATGGCGCAGGTACTCGTAGCGCTCGATCAGCACCGCGCCCTGCTGGCGCGCGTAATCGCGCCAGATGCCTGCGACGGTGAAGCGCGCGCGCCGCCCGCCGAGCGGGATCTCGATGACGGCGCCGGGCCGCCACCCGTACAGATCGGAGGCGACTTCGCTCACCCATGCCGCGGGCGGCTCGCCCGCTTTGAGCGCATGCGCGGAACCGAGCAGCGGCGGCGCCCTCCCTTCGGCCTCGACCGCGCGGGCGAGGAGCGTGAGAGGCGGCCTGTCCGGAGCGACGAGCAGGCGCTGGCTGCGCAGGAACTCGGCGCGACGAACCCCGGGCAGCGTCGCGATGGTCTGCTGGTCGGCGGGCGAGAGAAAGGCCGTGTCCGAGCCCGGCCCCGCGCGCACATAGAGATCCGCGGGCAGCACGCGCTCCAGCCACTCGTCCAGCGACTGGCGGAAGGAGGCGACCATGATCGCCATCGATACCATGAGGCTCACGCTCGCGACGATCGCGGCGAGGCTCACTCCCGCCTGTCCCGGAGCGCCGCGAAGCTGCGCGAGCCCGATGCGCGCCGGTACCGGCCCGAGGAGCGGCGCGACGCGGAAGCCGAGCACCGCGATGCGCGGCATCAGCATCACCGTGCCGATCAGAAGGAGCGCGATGGCGCCATAGCCGAACAACGGCAGCCCGCTCACCGGCCCCGCCTGGGTGAGGGCCGCGCCCGCGAGAAGCACCGCAATTCCCGGCCGCACCGGCTGCAGCCGCCGCAGCGCGCGCTCTTCATCGCCCGCCTTCAAGGCGGGCGCGGGCACCGCACCGGCCGCTTCCAGCGCGGGCGCGAGGCTGCCGAGCACCGCTGCGAGGATCCCGAGCGACAGGAACAGCGCGAGCGCCGGCCAGTCGAGCACAGGCGAAGGCGCGAGGCCGCGGAAATATCCGCCCCCGAGCTCTGCACCGAAGCGCTGGAGCACGAAGGCGGCGCCGGCATGGCCGAGCGCGATTCCGGCGAGCGCCCCCATGGCGCCGACGATGGCGGCTTCGGCGAGGAGCATCGCAACCAGCTCCCGCCGCGTCATGCCCAGGACGCGAAGCAGCGCGAGCTGCGCGCGCCGGCGCACCACGGCGAGAGCTTGCGCCGAAAAAACGAGCAGCCCGCCGGTGAAGAGCGCCACCAGCGCCAGCACGTTGAGGTTGACGCGGTAGGCGCGCGACAGCGCGCCGCTTCGCTCGATGTCGGCATCCGGCCGCTCGATGAGAGTGCCCGGCGGCATCTCGGCGCGCAGGCGCTCGGCCAGGCGCTCCGCGTCGGCCCCCGGGCGCAGCCGCAGGTCGATGCGGTTCAAAAGGCCCGGGCGCTGGAAGATCACTTGTGCCGCACCGATGTCGATGATCGCAAATCGCTGACGGCGGGCCTCGCCCAGCACTCCGGCGACCTGCAGCGAGCGCACGCGCAGGCCCACCTGGACGGAAAGCGCGTCGCCTTTCTTAAGGCCGAGCGACTCGGAGGCGGCGGCGGAAAGAAAAATCCGGTCCGGGCGCAGAAAATCCAGCCGCTCGCCCCAATCCCCGGCCGACAGAAACGGCTGGATGCGGGCCGCGCGAAAGAGATCGAGCCCCAGGATCCTGAGCGGCTCGCGGCGCCCGGGGAGCCGCGCCTCCACCTCGAGCACCGGACTCGCCACCGCCACTTCGGGCAGCCTTGCAATGCGCGGGTACAGAGATTCGTCGAAACCCGCGCGCGGGCCGCGCACCGCGAGATCGGCCTCTCCCGAGAGCGTCTGCACGGCGGCGGCGAATTCGTTGATGGCCGCCTGGTTGATGAGCTGGACGGCGTAGCCGAGAGCGACGCCGAGCGCGATGGCGAGAACCGACAGAGCGAGCCTGCCCTTGTGCTGCGCGAGCGGCGCGAGCAGGAGGCTGCGGCGGACCGCGTGGCGGCTCATTGCGCCATGTTAGCGCGCGGCCCGCGCGCCGCGGGATCAGCCGCGGCTCGGCGGGCTCTGGTTGATCAGGATCCAGTACATCCCGAGCTGGGTGACCGCGCCCGCGAAGGCGGAGAAGTCGATCGGCTTGCGCACGTAGCTGTTCGCGCCGGACTGGTAGCTGCGCAGCATGTCTTCGTCCTCGCTCGACGAGGTGAGGACGACCACGGGGACGAGCCGGGTGCGCGGATCGGCGCGTATGCGGTGCAGCACGTCGATGCCGTCGAGCTTGGGAAGCTTGAGATCGAGCAGGACCACGGCGGGCATCGTCGGCGGCTCGCGCCCGGCGTGCTTGCCCGTTCCGAACAGGAAGTCGACCGCTTCCTGGCCGTCCCTCGCGACGATGACGCTGTTGGCGATGTTGGCCTTTCGCAGCGCGCGCAGCGTCAGCTCCTCGTCGTTCGGGTTGTCTTCGACGAGCATGATCGTCTTTTCCATCATCCCTCCACGGCGCCGGGCGCCCTCAGTTGAATTTCCCGGCCGGCGGCCCGGATCGAGCCGGCCGCCAGGAGCTGCGCCATCGCCCCGGGGTGAACCGCGGGGGAAAAGAAGTAGCCTTGGGCCTGATCGCAGCGGTGCATGCGCAGAAATTCCAGCTGCTCCACGGTCTCGACCCCTTCGGCGATCACCCGCACGCCGAGCGAATGGGCGAGCAAGATCACCGTCTGGGTGATCGCCGCGTCCTGCCGCCGGCGGGCCTGGCTCACGAACGTGCGGTCGATCTTAAGGCAATCGATCGGCAAGCGCGAGAGGTAGCTCAGGCTCGAATAGCCCATGCCGAAGTCGTCGACGGCGATCTGCACGCCCAGCTCCTTCAGGCCCTTGAGGACGGCGACCGTCCGGTCGCGGCTCTCGACCAGCACGCCTTCGGTGAGCTCGAGCTCGAGATTGCGCGGGGCTAGCCCCGATGCGCGCAGGGCGCGCTCGACGGTATTCACGAAACCGGGGCTGCGGAACTGCCGCGCCGAGACGTTCACCGCGAGACGCAGCTCGGCGGACCCCGCATCTCCCCAGACGCGGATCTGCCGGCAGCTCTCGGCGAGCGCGAACGCCCCGAGCGGGTGGATCAAGTCGGAGTCCTCCGCGACGGGGATGAACTGCCCGGGGGGGATCGATCCACGCTGCGCGTGGTTCCAGCGCATCAGCGCTTCGACCCCGACGATGCGCCCGTCGGCGAGCACGACCTGAGGCTGGTAGTGCATCTCCAATTGGCTCTTCTCCAGCGCGAGCCGCAGCTCGTTCTCCAATTCGACCCGCTCGGCGGCCTGCCGGGTCATGGCGGCGGCGTAGAACTGGAAGCCGTCGCGGCCCTCGGCCTTGACGCGGTGCATCGCCGCGTCGGCATTGCGCAGCAGCATGTCGAATTCCTCGCCGTCGCGCGGAGTGACGCTCGCCCCGATGCTCAGCGTGACGTGGAGGTCGCGTGCCTCGAGGCGGAACGGCGAGTGCATCGCCTCGCGGATCTTGCGCGCCACGGAGAGAACGTCGTCGGGACGCGCGAGATCGGTCGCGAGCACCGCAAAGGCGTCTCCACCGAGCCGCGCCACGGTGTCGCCTTCGCGTACGGCGCTCTTCAGGCGGTCGGCGACCATTCGCAGCAGCGCATCGCCCGCGCCGCGGCTGTAGCTCTCGTTGACCAGCTTGAAGCGATCCAGGTTCAGGACCAGCAGCGCCGCCGGCCGGCTCGCGCGCCGGGCGTGCGCGACCGCCTGCAAGGTGCGGTCGCCGAGCAGGTCGCGGTTCGGCAGGCCGGTCAGCGGATCGTAGTTCGCCAGATACTGCAGGCGCGCTTCGTAGGCCTTTCGCTCCCGTATGTCGCGCGCGATCGTCGAGAAAAAGCGTATCTCCCCGCCGGGTCCCCGGTGCGCGATGATCACCTGCGAGACGGGGATCTCCGTCCCGTCGGCGCCCAGGATCGCCGTTTCGCCGGTCCACGCGCCCGTGCTCGAGGCGACCGGCGTTCCTTCGCGCTCGATCAGCTCGCGCGCCCACGCGGGATAGATCTCGCCCGTCGACTTGCCCGCGCCCTGCGATTCCGGCGCGCCGATCAATTTGCGCCCGGCGGCGTTCAGATAGGTGATCGTTCCCGCCGGGTCGGTCATGCAGACGTAGTCGCTGGTCGCCTCGAGGATCTGCACCAGGCGCGCGCGCTCCTCCTCCGCGACGCGGATGCGCTCGCGTTCGCCGGCCTCCGACAGGGCGCGCCTGACGACCGTGACCAGCCGCCGCATGTTGTTCTTCAGGACATAGTCGGTCGCGCCGAGCCGCATCGCCTCGATCGCCCGTTCCTCGCCGATCGTGCCCGACAGGAAGATGAACGGGACGCCCGGCGCGAGCTCCTTCGAAAGGCGCAGCGCATCGATGCCGTCGAAGCGCGGCATCGAGAAATCGGAAAGGATCGCGTGCGGCTGCGACGCGCCCAGGGCCCGCTTCAGGTCCTCTTCGAGGTCGACCCGGTTCCATGAGACCTCGAACCCGCCCTGCTCGAGCGAGCGCAGCGCGAGCTCGACGTCGACTTCCGAGTCCTCGACGAACAGCACCTGGATCCGAGTTCTATCCATGGGCCTTCTTCCCGACCGCCCCTTCGTCGGCGGCCTCCTCCGCGACGAGCGCCAGCGTGAAGAAGAAAACGGCCCCCTTGCCGACTTCCCCTTCGGCCCAGATGCGCCCGCCGTGCCGGTGCACGATGCGCTGCACGGTCGCGAGCCCGATGCCGGTGCCGGCATACTCGGTTGCGGAATGCAGGCGCTGAAACGCGCCGAAAAGCTTGTCGGCGTAGGCCATCTCGAAGCCCGCCCCGTTGTCGCGGACAAAATAGGTCGTGCGCCCGTGATCCTTCAGGGCGCCGATTTCGATGCGGGGCTTGGCCGACTTCGAAGTGAACTTCCACGCGTTTCCGATGAGATTCTCGAAGGCGACCCGCAGCAGATGCGGGTCAGCTTCGGCAAGCATCCCGTCCCAGACCGAGACTTCCACGGCGCGGCCGGGCTCGCGCTGCTGCAGCTCGCTCACCACCTGTTGCGCGACCTGGCCCAGGTCCACCGCCCGGCGCTCGAGCGGCCCGCGCGACACGCGGGCGAGCTTGAGCAGATCCTCGATCAGCTGGCCCATGTGCTGCGTCGAGGCGCGTATCCGCGACAGGTAGCGCTTTGCCTCGTCCGGAAGGTGCTCGGGAAAATCCTCGAGCAGCGCCTGGCCGAACCCGTCGATCGCGCGCAAGGGTGCGCGCAGGTCGTGGGACACCGAATAGGAGAACGACTCGAGCTCCCGGTTCGCCGTCTCGAGCTGCGTGGTGCGTTCGCGCACCCTCCCCTCGAGCTCGGCGTTGAGGCGCAGGATCTCCCGCTCGGCGCGGCTGCGCTCCTCGGCCTCCTGAGCGAGCTTCGCGTTCGACGCCTCGAGCTCCCGGGTGCGACGATCGATCTCCGTCAGCATGTCGTTGAACGAGTCGACCAGCGTTCCCACCTCGTCGGCGCTCATCTTCACGGCGCGGCGGGAATAGTCGCGCTGCCCGACCACCTCGCGGGCGACCTGGGCGATCGCGAGGATCGGCCGCGTGACGATGTTCTGCATCCACGAGGACATGAGCAGCGCGACCAGCATCGCGGCGATCAGGACGACGGCCGCGATCCCGAGGTAATCGTAGACCCGGGAAAAAAGCTCGTAGTCGGCGCGCAGGTACACCGTTCCGAGGATCTCCCCGTCGCTCACGATGCGCTTGAAAAGGACCAGGTCCCCGTCGTCTACGCGGGCGCTGTCGGCCTCGGGCAGTTTCGGAAAAGCGCGCGCGGCGTCGGCCCGCGCGTAGGTCGCGAAGAGCGCCCCCCGCGCGTTGTAGACGGCGGCGGAGCTCACAAGCGGCCGGAACCGGAGCAGGCTCAGGTTCTCCTTCGCCATTCGGGTGTCGTCGAATGCCAGCGCGGGAGCGATCGTGCGCCCGAACAGCTCCGCCTGCGTGGTCATGTCCGATACCAAGGTCCGGTGGTAGGCGCTCAGGTCGTAACCGATCATCGCGGCCAGGGCGACGATCAGAGCCACCAGCGTGGTGACGAGCACCATCCCGAGCAG
>Ga0209238_1001173_pt1 | contig 10054 bp, 8 predicted proteins | sample GraSoi013_1_20cm_FD_185823 | JGI IMG/M metagenome (GOLD analysis project Ga0209238, IMG submission 185823) | Grasslands soil microbial communities from the Angelo Coastal Reserve, California, USA - Sample 10_02_2013_1_20cm (SPAdes) (version 2) | ecosystem: Environmental > Terrestrial > Soil >...
CTTCGGTGTCACACCGCCGTTCGTCGTGGTGCAGGACTACGCGTTCGCGGCCGGGGCGCCCTTCACCGACGTGGACGAGCGGCAGCGGCGGCTCGTCGCGGTGCTCGGCTTCGACGTCGCGGAGAAGCTGTTCGGCACTCCGGACGTCGCCGTCGGCAGCGCCATTCGGGTCCGCGGCGCGCAGCTCACCGTCAAAGGCGTCATCGCCAAAAAGGGTACGGTGCTGGGGCAGTCCTGGGACGGCTTCGTGATGCTGCCGCTCACCACGTTTGAGGCCTTGTACGGACGGCGCCAGACCACCGTGATCTCGGTCAAGATGGCGGCCGCCACGCGGGTGGCGGACGGCATGCTCCGCGCCGAGGAGGCGATGCGGATCGCGCACCGCCTGCGCCCCGCGCAGGAAGACGATTTCACGGTCGACACCGGCGAAGGACTCATCGCGTTCTGGGGGAAGCTGACCCGCGTGATCTTCACGGTCGTGCCCGCCGTCGTGGGAATCGGGATCGTGGTCGGCGGCATCGTGATCATGAACATCATGCTGATGAGCGTCACCGAGCGCACCCGCGAGATCGGGATCCTCAAGTCGCTCGGCGCCTCCCGGAGCGACATTCGGCGCCAGTTCCTCGCGGAGTCGGCCATACTGTCCCTGCTCGGCGGCGTCGCGGGACTGCTCGCCGGGAGCGCGCTCGCCGCCCTGGTCCAATTCGCTTCCCCCCTGCCCGCCCGCGTGACGGCGTGGTCCGTGGCCGTGGCTCTCGGTCTCGGCGTGAGCGTGGGCATCGTGTTCGGCGTGTACCCGGCGCACCGGGCGGCGGGCCTCGACCCGATCGAAGCGCTGCGCGCCGAATAGCATGGCCTTCCACTCCATCCGCGAAGGCTGGTTGATCGCCGTCGATCAGCTCCGAGTCAACAAGCTGCGCTCCGGGCTCACCATCCTCGGCGTGGTCATCGGGATCGCCACGGTCATGGCCATGGCGTCGATCGTGGCGGGCTTCCGGGAGCAGATCGTCAACACGCTCGAGGTCGTCGGCCCCACCACGTTCCGCATTTTGCGATTCTTCTCGTCCACGCCGCTCAATCCCGACGCCTTGCCGCGCGAGGTGCGGATCCGGCCCGCCCTCGCCCCCCGGGAAGCCGAGGCGATCGCCCGCTTGCCCGAGATCCACTACGCGGCGATCTGGACGCAGGTGTTCTATCGGTTCGAATACGCCGGCAGCCGCACCCAGACCCTGGGCGTATTCGGCGCGGACGATCGATACATGGAGATCCTGGGCGGCGAGCTGGTCCGGGGCCGGGTGTTTACGACCGCCGAGCTGCGCGGCGGGGCCTCGGTGGCGGTCATCGAGCAGCGAACCGTGGATCGGCTGTTCGGGGCGCGCGAGCCCCTGGGTGAGATCGTCCGCATCGGCGGCCGTCCGTTCCGCGTGATCGGGGTGTGGCAGCGCCCGACCAACATCTTCGAGGTGCCGGGCGCGCCGGAGATTTCGGGCGTCGTGCCGTTCGAGGCGGCACACGCGCGCTTCCCGATCGACCGCGTGAACGGCCTCATCATCCTGGTGAAGCCCCGGCCCGAGGTGAGCGTCGCGCGCGCGATGGATGCCGCCACCCTGCAGCTGCGGCGCCTGCGCGGGCTGCGGGTGGGCGAGCCCAACAGCTTCGACCTGCTGACTTCGGACCAGGTGCTCGGGATCTTCGACAGCCTGACGTTCGCGTTCTTCTTCGTGATGCTCGTGCTCTCGAGCATCGCGCTGCTCGTGGGCGGGATCGGCGTGATGGCGATCATGATGGTGTCGGTGACCAGCCGGACGCGGGAGATCGGTCTCCGCAAGGCCATGGGCGCCACGCGCCGCGACGTCCTGTGGCAGTTCCTCGTGGAGGCGGCGACGCTGACCTTGATGGGCGGCATCCTCGGCATCATCGTGGGGACGGGCACCGGGGAGGCCCTCAAGCGCTTGCTCGATTTCAGCACGACCGTGCCGGTGTGGAGCGCCGCGATCGCCACGATCGTGTCGATCGCCGTCGGCGTCGTGTTCGGCATCGCGCCGGCGGCGCGGGCGGCGAGGCTGGATCCGGTGGAGGCGTTGCGCTACGAATGACCGGGAAAAGGCCGGGGAAGGGTAGAGAGCCGGGGAAGGGGCCGGGCCCCTTCCCCCTTGCCCGGCCTTCTACCGCAAGCAACGGAGGCCGCTCGTGAGCCAGCAGGTGGACCTTCTCGCCATCGCCGCCCACCGCGACGACGTCGAGCTGACCTGCGGCGGCACGCTCGCCAAGGCCGTCAAGGCAGGCCACCGGGTGGGCGTCGTCGATCTCACGCAGGGCGAGGCCGGGACACGCGGTGACGCCGCCACGCGCGCCGCGGAGGCCGAGCGCGCGGCCAAGGTCTTGGGCGTTCACGTGCGCCTCAACGCCGCACTGCCCGATGCGCACCTGGCCAACGATGAAACGTCGCGCCTGATCGTGGTGACGCTGATACGGCAAACCCGACCGCGGGTGGTGATTCTGCCGTTTCCGGTCGGGCGCCACCCGGATCACCGCATCGCGTCGGAGCTGGGACGGGATGCCTGCTACCTGGCGGGGCTTGCAAAGTACGGCGGGCAGGGAGAGCCGCACCGGCCGTTCAAGGTGCTCTACGCCCTCGCCTATCGCGAGGATCCCGTGAAGCCGTCGTTCGTAGTGGACATCTCCGATGTGTTCGAGACCAAGATGACCGCGCTCCGCTGTTACGGATCGCAGTTCGACGGCGCCAAGGCGGCGGGCGAGATCCACCCCACCGGGCAGGATCTGTACGAGCTGATTCGCGTCCAGTCGGCGCACTACGGCTCGCTCATCCGCCGGCCGTATGGGGAGCCGTTCTTCTGTCACGAGACGCTCGAAGTCCAAGACGTGCTGCAGCTTGGCGTGCAGTCCCTGTAGCGTCTAGATTCCCCCGCATGCCCAAGCGGCTGGTCTATCTCGACAACGCGGCGACTACGCCGGTGCGCCCCGAGGTGCTCGAGGCTGTGCTCCCCTATCTCGGGCGAGAGGCCTTCGGCAACCCGTCCTCGGCCCATCGGTTCGGCCGCGCCGCGCGCGCCGGCATCGAGGAGGCGAAGCGCACGATCGCCGAAGCGCTTGGCGCGGAGCCGGGCCAGGTGATCTTCACGTCGGGCGGCACCGAGGCGGACAACCTCGCGGTGATCGGGTGCGCGCTCGCCGCGCGCGAGCGGGGCGGGCCGTTCCGCGTCGCCGTGTCCGCGATCGAGCACAAAGCGGTCCTGGCGGCGGCGCACGCCGTGACCCGCCGATGCCGTCCAGGCGTTCGGCAAGATTCCCGTGTCGCTGCGCGACGTCGACTGCACGTTGCTCACGATTTCCGGCCACAAGATCGGCGCTCCCAAGGGGATCGGCGCCTTGATCGTGCGCGACCGCCACGCGGTCGAAGCCATCATCCACGGCGGCGGCCAGCAGTTCGGGATCCGGCCCGGGACGGAGAACGTGCCGGGGATCATCGGGCTCGGGAAGGCCGTCGAGCTGGCGGCGCGCGAGCAGGCGGACTTCGCCCGTCGCATCGCCGCGCTGCGCGACGAGCTCGAGCGCCGGGTGCTCGCCGTCGTGCCGGACGCGGTGGTCAACGCCGCGCACGCAGCGCGGGCGCCGCACATCTCCAACGTGTCGATTCCCGGCACGGACAGCGAGGCGCTGCTCATGCATCTGGACCTCGCCGGGATCGCCTGCTCGTCGGGCTCCGCCTGCAGCACGGGGGCGGTCGAGCCGTCGCACGTGCTCACCGCCATGGGCGTGCCGCACGAGCTGGGCGTCGCGGCGCTGCGGTTCTCCTTGGGCAAGGAGAACACGGCGGAGGACGTGGAGGCGCTGATCGCCGCCCTGCCGAAAATCGTGGAGAAGGTGCGGGCCCTCGCCGCGGTGCTGCATCGATGACGCGTAACGAGTGTGGAATGCGGAGTGCGGAGTGCGGAATTTCAGGGGAAGGTCGTTCGCTGTACGACCCTCGCACTGATACTCCGCATTCCGCACTCCGCATTCCGCACTCGGGGTTGGGGGTCTAGGTGGCCGATCGCGTTCTGGTTGCGATGTCGGGCGGCGTGGATTCGTCCGTCGCCGCCGCGTTGCTCGTGGATGCGGGGTACGAGGTGGTGGGCGCCACCATGAAGCTGTTCTGCTACGGCGACTCGGTGCCCGACCGCCCCTGCTGCTCCCTCGACTCGATCACCGACGCGCGGCTGGTGGCCCACCGGCTCGGCATTCCACACTACGTGCTGAACCTGGAGGACCGGTTCGGTCGCGACGTGATCGCCGACTTCGTGAGCGAGTACGCCCGCGGCCGGACGCCGATCCCGTGCGTGCGCTGCAATTCCTTCACCAAGTTCCGCGACTTCCTGCACCACGCCGACGCGCTCGATTGCGCGTACGTCGCCACCGGACACTACGCCGTCGCCAAGGACGGGGCGCTGTTTCGCGGGAGGGACCTTCAGAAGGACCAATCGTATTTCCTGTGGGGCATCGATCGCGCCGTCGTGGCCCGGATGCTCACGCCAGTCGGCGAGCTCACCAAGCGCGAGACCCGCGCCGTCGCCCGCCGGCTCGGCCTCGTGACGGCGGACAAGCCCGAGTCGGTCGAGATCTGCTTCGTGCCCGACGACGACTACGTGGGAGTCCTGGAGCGGCATCTTCCGGCCGACGCGCCTGCCCTCGCTCCCGGACCGCTGGTCACGGCGGGCGGCGACGTCGTGGGTGCGCACGCCGGCTTCGCCCGCTACACCATCGGGCAGCGCCGCGGGCTCCCCGGCGGATTCCCTGAGCCGATGTACGTGGTCGCGATCCGTCCGGAGACGCGCGAGGTGGTGATCGGGCCGGGAGACGAGCTGTTCGGCCACCGCGTGACGCTCGGCGAGGTGAACTGGCTGGCCGAGTCCCTGGAGCCGGGCGACTCCGCGTTCGTGCAGTGCCGGTACCGGGCCCAGGCCGTGCCCGGCCGGGTGCGGGAGCGCCAGGGCGACGTGCTCAGGCTGGAGCTCGCCCAGCCCGTACGCGCGATCACGCCTGGGCAGTCCGGCGCCCTGTACGACGCCGAGGGGCGCCTGCTCGGCGGCGGTGTGATCGCGTAACCGCCTCCCCGTCCCAGCGGTGTCCAGCATCGGTGGAGCGTGCGCCCCGTCACGGTCCGATCGGTGTGGTATGGGGTAGGTTCCAGCCTGGACCATCTGCCGCGGTCCTCGGACCCTGACCGCCGCCGACACGCTCACATTCCGGAGGAGCAGCATGCCCGCATCACATGGTCGTCCCTGGCGAGGCCTCGCGGCCGCCGCCGCGCTCGTCGCCGCCGCCTGCAGCGACAGTACCGGCCCCCAGGCGCACCTCGCCAGTCCGCAGCAGCTCAGCTCCGATCTCCAGGCCGTGTCGGGCGTGTTGCAATCCTCGGTGTTCCAGAGCTTCGGCGCGGTCGGCACCGCCACGGGATCGCCCGCGGCAGCGTCGACTCCGGCCGGCGCGCTGCTCGTTGCGGCGCCGATCGTCAGGCCCCGGACGTCGGGCCAGGCGTACGCGGACGCACCGCGGCGGCTCCAGGCGCTCCGCCTCGCGGCGCGGACGCTCGGCTCCGGCATCAGCGCCAGCGTGATCCCGTCCACGGTGCTCGGGAAGACCTTCGTGTGGGATGTGGGCACGCATCAGTACGTCGAGGATGCGACCGCGACGCCCGCGGCGCCGACGAACGGCGCGCGCATCATCCTCTATGAAGTGAACGTCAGCACCGGCACAGTGATCGAGCCCACGACCGCTGTGGGCTACGTCGATCTGCTGGACGAGAGCACGACCGGTCCGGCCGTCGACAAGCTCCACGTGATCGTGAAGGACGGCACGCCAGCGAGCCCCGGTCCCACCACGTACGCGGACTACACCATCAGTGGCAGCATCACCGGCAGCCCGGCGACGGCGTTCAATGCCTCGGCGGTCGGCTTCGTGAGCGACGGCACACACACGCTCAGCTTCAACGCCTCCTTCACGGCCACGAACCTCGACACCGACAACCCGGACGCTCAGATCGACGTCACCTGGGACTTGGACAACCCGGTCGTGCACGTCGAGCTGCACGAGGCCGTGGCCACGGCGGACGTCGACCACGCCACGATCACGATCAACTTCAGCGTGACGCGTGGGACCGAAACGGTGTCCGTCAGCGGCACGGTCACGGTTGACTTCTTGACTGTGACCGCGACCGTGAACATCACCGTGCAGGTGAACGGCGTGGCGTACGCCCGGATCACGGGTCCCGTGTCGGACGCCCAGCGCCGCCATGCCAATGGAAGCGCGGTCTCGGCCGAGGAGGATCAGGCGCTCTTCGATCTCTTCCTTCTCCCGCTCGACATGGAGATCGCGATCGAGAGCTTGTTCACCCCGAGCGAGCATCTGATGGGCGGCTGAGCGGCAGCGCTTCACGCGCGAACCCCCGCCGGGCCTGGCTCGGTGGGGGTTTCGCCTGATGAGGGGGGAACGTGAAGATGGTCTATCGCGCCCTCGCGGACTGCGTCGTTCTGCTGCACGCCGGCTTCGTCGCGTTCGTGCTGCTGGGCGGGTTCCTCGCATGGCGTTGGGGGGCCCTGGTGTGGGTCCACGCCCCGGCGGCGCTGTGGGGCGCCGCCATCGAGTACGGCGGCTGGACGTGCCCGTTGACGCCGCTCGAGAACGCGTTGCGGGCGCGGGCCGGGCTCGAGGGCTATCGGGGCGGGTTCGTCGAGCACTACGTGATCCCCCTGCTCTACCCGGCGGGACTGACCCGTCCGACTCAAGCGGTGCTCGGAACCCTGGTCGTGGCGGTCAACCTGATCGCGTACGGCGTGCTGGCCCGCCGCCTCCTGCGCTCGTGAAGGCCGCCCTCACGGCGACCCGTCCGCTCGCGAAGTGCGGGCGTCGGTGGCCTCCCGGTACGCCTGGAAGGCATCCTCGGCAATCTTCGCCCAGTCGTATGGAGCCACCGCTGCTTGTAACGCCCGGCGTGACTCAGTCGAACCGTCCGCGAGCAGCTCGGCGCACGCGGCGGCGATCGCTGCCGGATGCGACGCGACCACACGTCCCTTCGCGCGGGAGTCGATGAGCTCGACCGCTGCATTTTGCGGCTCGGCGCAGACCACGACGGGAATCCCACACGCCCACGCTTCCAGCACGACAGTGCCGAACCCTTCCCGCCTCGATGGCAGCACCAGGACCCCACTGGATTTCAGGCGACCGTACACCTCTTCCGGCGTTCGTAGCCGCCGGGTGAAACGAACGGCGCCCCCACCGAGCCGCTCGCCCAGACGCTGGAGGTTCCCGAGCTCCGGGCCGTCGCCGATGACGAGGAGCGTGGCGTTCGGCCGGAGCTCGCGGAGCCGAGCCATGGCCTCGATCACGAGGTGCACCTGCTTGTGAGCCAGCAACCGACCGACGTAGACGACGTCGACCGACTCGGCGCTCGCAGGTACCGCGGAGATCCGGGCTACGTCGACGCCGCTCGGAACGACCGCGATGCGGTCCTCCGCTGCCCCCGCCGCGACGAGACGCCGTTTGGTGAACTCGCTGATGGCGACGATGCGCGGCGAGCAGCGTAGCGCGAGCGTCTCAAATAGTCTCCCGATGACGCCGAGCGGACCCAGATACTCGTACCAGTAGTCACCCCAGTACTCGAGCCACGTCACGATCAAGGGCCGCCGCTTGAGCACGCTCATGCATCGGGCCACTGGAACGGAGACGTAGGGGAAGGAAGCGACGTCCCACACATCCTCGCGGCTCCATAGCAGCGCCCAGCACAGCCCCAAGGCGAAGACGAAGGGCTCGAGCAGGCTGCGGCGCCCGCTCCGAGTGTACAGCGGCAGCGCTGGCGCCACGGCAACGTAGCTACAGTGCGGCAGCCGTTGCGAGGGATCCTTGCGCCACCAGTCCAAGCCGTAGAACGCGATTTCGTGGTCTGCCGCAGCGGCGGCGATCGCGTGATAGCGGCGCTCGGCTCCGCCGACCACGTACGGATAGATGACATCGTAAATGAGCGCCACTCGCATCCGGACCTGCTCACTGGGCAAGGAAAGGAGGCATGAAGATGCGCGGGACGCTCCGCCTGGTACAGGCCATGAGCGGCACCTATCTTGGCTCATGCGGTGTCTCGGCTGCGGCTCGACCAACCCGGCTAAGAAGAAATGGACCAGCCTGCCCTTCTTCACCTGCGCCTCCTGCGGGGTCCTTTTCGCCTATCCTCAGCCTTCCGACGAGCAGCTCGAACGAGTCTATCGCGAGCAGTACTATCCGCCCGAGGGCGCAGGAAGCCGCCCCGTCTACGAAAACACGCCTCGCCCGCTAGTGGATCAGCTCGTCTCGTGCCTGGCTCACCGTGGCGTCCTGCCGTCGCGCGACGGTCTGGTGCTCGACTTCGGGTGCGGTGTCGGCGACTTCACGGACGCGGCCACCCGACGCGGCGCTGCGGTGGACGCGGTCGAGAGCGACGACGTGGCTCGAGCCGTCGCCGCGCGCCGGGGCGTGCGCGCTTACCAACGGCTGGCTGACATTCCACACGAGAGAAGATCGAGGGGTTACGATCTCATCACTCTCTTGGACGTCCTCGAGCATGTACGTGACCCCCTCGCGCTGCTCACAGAGCTGCGCGCCATGATGCACGCCGGGGGCGCGTGCTATCTGTCGGTGCCGAACTATCGTGCGCCGCAAGCGCGCCTGCTTGGCGCGCGGTGGGATCAGGCGCTCAATCCCACACACCTGTTCCTGTTTTCCGCGGAGTCCGTGCGCCATCTCCTCAGCCGGGCCGGCTTCGTCGCATCGTACCTCCCCTGCGCGCTGCGCGACCCGCGGATGACCGAGGCGCAGCGGGCCTGCTCTGTGGTGCTGCAGCGCTTCAGGTTGAGCGGCACGCTGCGCATGCTCGCTCGGGCCGTTTGACCCGGCTCCGCGTGGCGTAGGGGCGGGCGCTGCCCATGGGTTCGCGGACGGCTCTGGCGCTCAACGGGGTGTTCGGTATCAAGGTGACGATCGCCTTCGCCTCCTACGCTCTGATGGCGCGCACGTTCGGCACCTCGGCGGAGATGGACACGTTTTGGGTCGCGGTGACGCCGACGCTCGTCGGCATTAACCTCATCGAAGCATGCGGGATCGGCGCCGCGCTGACCTACTACGAGGCGTTGAGACAAGAGCCGGATGCCCTCCGGCGGTCGGAGACGTTTGGCCTGCTCGTGATCTGGCTCCTCATCGGGACGGCGCTTGACCTGTCGAGTTACCTGTCCGCCGGACATCTGGTCCGTTTGCTCGCACCCGGGATGGGGGCGTCACTCGCGGAAGGTACGGTCGGTCTGCTGCACATCGCGAGCCTCTCGTTGGCCCTCGCCCCGGTGATGTATCTGTGCTTCGGGCTGCTGCACGCGCAGGGTCGATTCCTGCACGCCGCCATGCTTGGCCTCCTTCCCAATGTTGTGCTCGCTGCGGGCCAATTGCTCGGTCCTTCCGACATTCGATACTTGGCGACGCTGTTCGTAGGCGGCTATCTGCTGGGCGGGGCGGCGACGATCGCCTCGGTGGTGCGGTCCTTAGGCGTCTGGGGCGTCCGGCCGAGCTACAGGCGCGTACCGGCGTTCTTCTCGCAATTCCTGCCGCTCGTGGCGGGCGCGGTTCTCCTCCAGCTGATCTTCGTTCGCGAGCGAGCCCTAGCGTCCGATCTCGACGTCGGCGCCATCTCCGCTCTCAGCTATGGGTTGCGCACCGTCACGGTCGTGGGAGGCCTCATCGCCGCGGGATTCGACGCCACCCTCACGGCCGCGGTCGCAACGAGGCATGTCGAGGGAGACGTGGCGGGAGTTCGGCGTCACGTGCGAGGGTCCTTCCTCTTCGTCGCGCTCCTGGCCGTGATACCCGGCGTGGCCCTGATTCTGTTCGTTGAACCCCTGGTTGGCCTCCTCTTTGCGCGCGGCCGCTTCGGCCACGACTCGATCCAACTGACCGCAGCGGCGATCCTCGGGTACGTCGGCGTGTATGTGTGGAGCTCGACGGGGCGAGTGCTCGTGCCGGCAGCCATCGGTCGGCGGCG
>Ga0209238_1001175_pt1 | contig 10043 bp, 14 predicted proteins | sample GraSoi013_1_20cm_FD_185823 | JGI IMG/M metagenome (GOLD analysis project Ga0209238, IMG submission 185823) | Grasslands soil microbial communities from the Angelo Coastal Reserve, California, USA - Sample 10_02_2013_1_20cm (SPAdes) (version 2) | ecosystem: Environmental > Terrestrial > Soil >...
CTCGGTGGCCATGCTCAGGTCCGGTCGGTACAACGGCCCGCCCAATTTCAAATTCATCAGCGCCAGCGCCTCGGGCACCGCGCAGTGCGCGTGGACATCTACGGTCTTCACGCGCTTGCCACTCACCACCACTTCCCGGCGACGCGCTTGCGCCCGCGCGGGCGCGGCAGCCATCAGCTCGCATCCGACGAATGCGAGGCCGGCGAGCGCGCCGCTAGTGGTCTGGAGGAACTCCCTGCGTGTGGTCGTCATGGCTGCACCTCTCAGATCTGGAGGTCACCCACCGCCGCCGACAGGGCGTCGAGCTCGGCGTGCCAGGACGCGGGCGCGACGACCGGACGCACGACGAACTTCGAGAAGCCAACGGCGATGAAACGCTCGATGAGCTTCCGTAACGCGGGCAGTCCGACCGGCGTCAGCTCGACCGAGCGCGGACGCCGGGCGGTCATCATGCGCGCGGTGGCCGGATCGATCGGCGCGCGGGCGTAGCCGATGCTCATGCCGAAGTGCTCGCGACTGATCGAGCGCCCGGCCCGGGCCGCCGCCTCGTCGATCACGATGCGTCCCGCCGCCGCCTCTTCGGGAGTGCACAGCGAGGGCAGCCACCCGTCCGACAAGCGACCACAACGTTCGAGGGCCGCGGGCGCCGTGCCGCCCAGCCACACTTCGAGGGGCTGCTGCACCGGCAGCGGCGCGAGCTTGACGTCGCGGAAACTGCCGCCGGCGCCGTCGTGGCTCACCGTCTCGCCCGCCCAGAGGCGCCGCAACAGCGGAAGGGCCTCGTCGATGAAGGCGCCGCGGCGCTTGGGGTCGACGCCGATGGCATCGCGCTCCGGCGCGTACGTGAGCCCTGGAACGAGCGTGACGAGCAGCCGCCCTTCGCACAGCACGTCCAGGCTTGCGAGCTGCTTGGCGAGCCGCAGCACGTTGCGTCCCGGCAAGAGCATCGTGGTCCCGAGCTTCAAGCGCGGATTGCTCGCGGCCGCCCAGGCGAGGCCCACCACGGGATCGAGCACGGGGGCGGTCAGCACCTCCGAGAGCCACAGCGAGTCGAACCCGAGCCGATCCAGGCCCGTGACGAGCTCCGCCAGTACGCCAGGCGTCGAGAGCGCGCCTCCGGCCCCCACGCCGATGCGGATCTTCATGTCAATCGTGCACGGCCGCGAGGACCGGCGGCAGGGCCGCCAGCACCTCCCTGAGGCACTGGCGAAGACGGGCGATGCCCTCTTCCGCCCTCTCGGGAATCTCCCCGCGTTTCACCTGAGCGATGAACTCCTCGCCGGTGGTCGCCATCAGCAGCGCCGCGTTGATCTCCAGCTGGAGCGCGTGGACGCGCCGGGTCCGGGGGTTGCCATACGTGGCCACGATGTTGCCGCCAGTGTAGCCGCTGACGTTCTGGTGCACCTCGAAGCCGTGACGGGTGAAGATCGCGGCCGCGGTCGCCGCGAGCTCAGGGGCGCACGTCGCATCGTGGCGCGTGCCGATGATCACCTGATGGTCCCTCATCCGGCGCGGGCTCCCGGTGTGGCCATCGAGGAGCAGCGCGTAGCCGTAGGCCTCGCGGATCTCCGTGAGCAGGCGCTCCAGCGTCGTGTAGTAGGGATCGTAGAGCGTCCGCAATCGCTCCTCGAGGTCGGCGAGCGCGAGCGGACGCGCGAAGATGGGCGCATCGCGCATGGTATGGGTGCGCACCACCCCACGCCGGGAGCGGACCTCGCCATCCTGGTGCTCGAAGTCGTCGCGCCGTCGATTGACGTCCACGAACATGCGCGAGAACGGCGTTGCGAGGACGGTGGCGCCGTCCGTATATAAGTCGGCGTAGAGATCGCCCACGAAGGCGTCGGCAAAGCCGTAGGCGAAGGTCTCGAACGACGGCTCTCTGTAGTCGTCGCGGGTGATGTGGGGCAGGGGCTCCGTGCCGTAGTGGGGCACGCTCACCAGCACCGGTGTGCGCGTCCCCGGCGTGGGGTGTCTGACGATCGGGAATGAGCGCTCCATGGGCTCCGAGCGTAGCGTACCGCGGATTGACAGGCCTCGGCGCCCCCGCATAATGCCGCCATGACCGCCGTCCGGGTGCGCGGGGCGTTCCCCGCCGAGGCCGCGATCCTGGCGGAAATGGCCAACGACCTCAACGACCACGTCGGGATCCACGGCCGGCTGTTCACGCCCGAGCGGGTTCTCGCCGACGGCTTCGGTCCCGCGGCCGCCTTCACGCCGCTGGTCGCCGAGCTCGATGGCGCGGTGGTGGGCTACGCTTTCTTCAGCGCGGGTTACAACACGGACGTGGCGGCCCGGTCCATCTTTCTGCACGACCTCTTCGTGACGGCGGCGGCGCGTGGGCGCGGCGTGGGCTCCGCCCTCATGGCCGCGGTCGCGGCGGAGACGGTGCGAGCCGGCTGCGTGTCGCTGGAGTGGGGCGTGCACACGGCCAACGCGGGCGCGCTCGAGTTTTACCGCCGGCTGGGCGCGGTCGCTGCGGAGGTGCGCATCATGAGCGTCAGCGGCGAGCGCCTCCGCGCCCTGGCCGACGCCGTATCCATCCCACGACGTTGACCAGCCCCTGGACCGCCGATACCATGTGTGCGATGGCGAGTTACGAGACCAAGACCCGCCGCTTCAGCAGGGCCGAGTACGAGCGGCTCATCGACCTGGGCGTGTTCCAGCCGGGCGAGCCCATCGAGCTCATCGGTGGCGAGCTCATGGTCGCCGAGCCACAGGGCGTCGCGCACTACACGGCGATCGTGAAGACCGCGAGGGCGCTGGAAGCGGCGTTCGGGCCCGGGTGGCACGCGCGCACGCAGGGACCCATCGGGCTCGACGACGACTCCGAGCCCGAGCCGGACGTCGCGGTCGTCCCCGGGGGCCCGGAAGACTACAGCCGCGCGCATCCCTCGCGTCCGGTCCTCACCGTCGAGGCGGCCGAGTCGAGCCTCGGGGTGGATCGGGAGCGGAAGGGCAGTCTCTACGCTCGGGCCGGCCTGGAGGACTACTGGGTGCTCAACCTGGTGGACCGCGTCCTCGAGGTGTACCGGGAGCCGGCTCCCGCCGCGAGGTGTTCGACGCCTCCGCCCGGGTCACCCCGCTGGCCGCGCCCGGATCGAGCATCCCCGTCTCGCGTCTCCTCCCTTGACTGGCATGACGCAAGCTGAGCGGCCCGTCCTGCGCCGGTGGAGCCGGCACGAGTACGCGCGGCTGATCGACCGCGGCTTCCTCGACGAGGACGACCCGATCGAGCTGCTCGATGGGTTGTTGCTCGTGAAGGAACCGCAGCGGAGCCCGCGCAGGACGGCGGTGCTTCTCGTGGCGAAGGCGCTGGAGCGGGCGTTCGGAGAGGGCTGGTTCGTCCAGACACAAAGTCCGATCATCCTGGACGACCGGTCCGAGCCGGAGCCGGACGTCTGCGTCGTCCGTGGCTCGCCGCGTGATTACGTCGATGCGCATCCGACGCGCCCGGCGCTCGTCGTCGAAGTCGCGCAGTCGGGCTTGCGCCTCGCCCGTGGACGGAAGGCCGCGGCCTATGCCCGCGCGCGAATCGCGGACTACTGGATCGTCAGCCTCGTCGATCGCGTGCTCGAAGTCCACCGCGAGCCGGCGAGACCGGGTCCGGCCCGGCGGCACTGGGGCTACGCGGCGATCGAGACGCTCGGCGCCGACGCCACCATCACGCCGCTTTCGGCGCCGTCCGCGGGTATTCGCGTCGCCGATCTCCTGCCGTAGGGGGCCGGGACGATGTCCTCGTGTCCGATCTGGCCGTGACCGAGATTATCTCCGCGCTCGCCCATCGTCCGCGTCAGGGGTCGCTCGCGCGGGAGGCTGCGCGACGCCTTCAACACGCCATCCTCGGGCGCCTCGACGAGGGTATGTACCACCGCGTCGAGTTGACGCGGGATGTTCACCGTCGGGCGGAGCACTTCCTCCTGAGCCTGCCGGAGACGCCGCTGCGCGCCGCCGACGCTCTTCACCTGGCACTCGCGACGTCGGCGCGTGCGGCGTCCCTGGCGTCATTCGACGCGCGGCTGGCAGCCGCGGCCCGAGCCGTCGGCCTCGCCGTCTACCCCGCCTGCTAGAGGGCACGGACGGCGCGAAGGACGTCGTCCGGGTCGGGTCGGACCTGGAAGTTCCGGCTGACCGAGAACCAGCGCACGACCCCGTCGCGATCCAGCACGACCGTCGCCGGGCGCGGAACGTCCTGCCCGTCCGGCCCGCCGCCCGCGTGCACCAGGCCATAGCGTCGCGCCACGGCGAGGTCGCGGTCGGCGACGAACCGGTAGCCAAGGCGCAGTCCCTCGGCGACCTTCTGGCTCCGTTCGTTGGGATCGGGCGAGACGGTGACGATCTCGACGCCGGCTCGCTCGGCCTCGGACAGCTTGGCTCCAAGCCCTTGGAGCTCCGACATGCAGAACGGTCACCAGTAGCCGCGATAGAAGACCAGCACGACCGGCTTCTTGCCGCGGTAATCCTCGAGCGATACCGGTCGGCCGGTCGCATCGGGCAGCGTGAAGTCGGGCGGTCGCTCGCCCACCCGCAGCGCCGTCGGGGTGACCGGCACCTGCGCGACGACGAAGTTGAACCAGCCGCCGGCGACGAGCAGGAGACTCGAGAGCCCGAGCGCCAGCCAGGCGGGCCACCGCCGAGCCCGCGCGCGGGCCACGGCCAGCGCCGCCAGCGCGGTCGCCAGCGCGAACGCGACCACGTAGCCCTCGGGATGGTTCCGGACGACCGCGACCCGGAGGAGGAGCACGTAGGCCGCGACGGCGCCGATCGCGACGACGACACTGAGCGCGGCGAGCCGTCCCGAGGACGTCATAGGAGGATTCTGCCACGGACGCCGGTTTCCTTCGAGGGCCGCCCTGCCGTATCGTTCGAGTCGTGATCGTCCATCTGATCGACGGGACGTTCGAGCTGTTCCGCTACTTCCTCTCGCCGGCGGCCGCCTTCGACCGGAGCGCTCCCGAGGAGCTGAGGGCGGTGCGCGGCGTCCTTGCGTCGATTCTCGGGATGCTCGAAGGCGGCGCCACGCATCTGGGCGTGGCCACCGATCACGTCGTCGAATCCTTCCGTAACCAGCTCTGGCCCGGCTACAAGACGGGCGAGGGCCTGGACCCGGTGCTCTACGCCCAGTTCCAGCCGCTGGAGGATGCACTGGAGGCGCTTGGCGTTGTCGTCTGGCCCATGGTGGAGTTCGAGGCCGACGACGCGCTGGCCGCGGCGGCAGCCACGGCCGCCGCCGACGCGCGGGTCGCGCAGGTCGTCGTGTGCACGCCGGACAAGGATCTGGCGCAGTGTGTGCGGGGCGACCGCGTCGTCCAGCTCGATCGGCGCACGCGCGAGCTACGCGACGAATCGGCCGTGCGGCAGAAGTTCGGTGTCCCGCCCACATCGATCCCCGACTGGCTCGCGCTCGTGGGCGACAGCGCGGACGGCTACCCCGGTCTGCCCGGCTGGGGTGAGAAATCCGCGGCGACAGTGCTCGCCCGCTATCGGCACCTCGAGCACATTCCGAAGCTCGCCGCGGAGTGGGATGTGCCCGTGCGCGGCGCGACGCGGCTGGCCACGACGCTCACGGAGCAACGCGAGCGCGCGGTGCTGTTCCGGGAGCTCGCGACGCTGCGTGCGGATGCTCCCATCGGCGCCGACGTGGACGCGCTCCGCTGGAGGGGACCGCGCGCTGACTTCGCGGCCTGGTCAGAGCGCCTCGGCACGCCGTCGCTCTACGAGCGCGCCGCGATCCTGGCGGCTGCGCGCGCGGCTGTCAGGTGCTAACGTCCCCGGTCGGACACTCGGGATGGCCGACGCTGGCCTCGGCGTGACGTGCGACCCGCGCGCACGGGCGGCACGTCCTCCAGCTCGATCCCGAACACCGCGGACAGCCGATGGTCGGCGATGCGCTTGCCCACGGCCAGGCGCGCGCGCGACACGGTGGCCGTGGTGGCCGAGCTGAGCAGCTCCGCCTGGTCGACCTGGCGTAGCAGGAAGAAGAGCTCCGGCCTGGCGTCGAGACGGATGCCGACGCCGTAGAGAACCGCGGCGACGTGCTTGCACACGGTCGCCGAGTCCGGGCACGAGCAGTCGAGCGTCATCTCGCGCGGCTCCGGGAACAGCCCGTCCTTCGCGTGGGTCAGCACGGCCAGGACGTCGTCGGACAGCTCACCGCGCAGCAGGCCGACCAGCGAGCCAATCCGGCCCGTGCAGCGAGTGATCACGCGGCGCCAGCGCATCTTCGCGAGGGGCGCGATGCCGATCGTCACCCGGTACAGCGCGCTGCCGGCCACATAGGCCTCGACCTGGCCCCCGGCAATCGACAGGTCCAGCACCGAGCCATTTCTCAGGTACGCGCGCCCGCGTGGCAGGCGGTTGGCCAGGTCGGCGTAGCGTTCGAGGTTGTCTGACCAGGCCTTGCCCCAGAACGTGGTGGCGAACTGCCGCTTGCGATGCGCGATCACGACCGGCTCGGCCGTCCGCTTGCTTTTCTTCAGCAGCTTCGCCAGCGCCAGGGCTCCGTGCGCTTTCTTCTGCGCCGTCGACATGTAGGGCGGGTAGTAATCCCAGCCGCCGCTGCCGTACCACGCCACCGCGTGTCCTCTCTCTCAGGCCTCGGCTGTCGCCCGACGGAGGTCGAGCGCGACCATGGCCATCAGCGCTTCGTCGCTCATCTCGGTGAGCAGCGCTTCGCCGCCGCCCGCGAGCACCCCACGCACCATCGCCTGCTTGTCCTCGATGAGTCGGTCGATGCGCTCCTCGACGGTGCCGCGGCACACGAGCTTGTGGACGAGCACGTTCTTGTGCTGGCCGATGCGATAGGCGCGGTCGGTCGCCTGGTCCTCGACCGCGGGATTCCACCACCGGTCGAAGTGCACCACGTGTGAGGCCGCGGTGAGGTTGAGGCCGGTGCCGCCCGCCTTCACGGAGAGCACGAAGAACGGCACCGTTGCGTCCTCCTGGAAGCGCCGCACGAGCCCGCCGCGCGCACGGACCGGCGTGCTACCGTGCAGCACGAGCCCGGGGCGGCCGAACAGCCCCGTCAGGAACGCTGCCAGCGGCTCGGTCGCCTCGCGAAATTGCGTGAACACGAGCACCTTCTCCTGCTTCGCCGCCACCGCGTCGACGATCTCGCGCAGCCGCGCGAGCTTGCCGCTGCCCGCCTCGTCCCACGCACCTTCGCCCAGCCAGTGCGCGGGGTGGTTGCAGATCTGCTTGAAGCGCATGAGATAGGCGAGCACCAGACCGCGCCGCTCGATTCCCTGCGTGAGCCCCGCGATGGCGCGCTCCAGCTCGTCGACCGTCTTCTGATAGAGCGCGGCCTGTGCGCTTGAGAGGAGGCAGAACGCCTTCACCTCGGTCTTGTCGGGCAGGTCGGCCACGATGGCGCGGTCGGTTTTGAGCCGGCGCAGGAGATAAGGCTGGATCAGGCGGCGCAGGGGCGCGTAGCTGTCGTCCGTGCGGTCGGCCAGCCCCTTGGCGAACGCGGAGAACTCGCGTGCCGAGCCCAGCAGGCCCGGGTCGAGGAAGTCGTAGATCGACCAGAGGTCGCCGAGACGGTTCTCGACGGGCGTGCCGGTGAGCGCGATGCGCGCGTGCGCCTTCAGCGCCTTGGGGGGCACGGCGCCGGCTAGCCGGGCGCGCTCGTCCGGGGGGCAGTCGACCTCGGCGCGCTCGCGCCGCTCCTCCAGATCGGGCACGGCGCAGAGCCGGGTCACGAACGCGCGGCCGAGGTCACGGAGGAAGGTGAGCGGAGGGGAGAGCGGCGCGTCGAGCTCGGTCGCGCCCAGGTCGCCGACGTCGCCCGGCGCAACCGTGACGCTCGGCCGGGCCGGTCGACGGGGGTTGAGGGGGCTATCGGTTGAGGTCGTTCAAGTGCACGCCTGGCCCTGCCCCACCGCGGGGTTTCAGACGTGGGCGCCTACAGTAGGTGAACGCGAATGCCGTACCGTTCGTAGACAGGCGCTGCGCGTCGATCGCACGTCACGAGCTCGGCGTCATGGCTCGCCACGGTCGCAGCCACCAGCGCATCGTACGACGCGCCACCGGTAACCCCGTGGTCGGGCAAATGCAGCAGGAATTCCCAGTAAGCCCGGGCGCTCAGTCTGAGGAACGGCTGGCGAAATCGCGCGGCCAGGAAGTCGCGAACCACGTCTCCCGGAGCTCGATGGGGAGGGGGTAGCCGGGTGAGCACTGAATACGTCTCCAGGGCGCAGTGCGCGACCAAGCGCAGAGCGCCGTCCAGCACTCGGCGTGCGGAATCGTGCGTCTCGTGCCAGGACGCGAATGCGGCGACGACCACGCTCGAGTCTGCGGCTCTTATCGCCGTACGCGCTCCAGCGTGTCGCGGACCTGTTCGGATGTGAGCGGAGGCAGCTTGGCCTCAGGTACCGCCACGAGCCCCTTACCCCGCTTCTTGAGCTGCATGGGAGTTGAAGCGATCTCGATCTCCAGCCGGCCGTCGCCAGCCCGGATCTCGAGCGGTTGGCCGGGCTTCAGCCCCAGAGCCTGTCGCAGCGGCTTGGGAACGACGATCCTTCCTGCGCGATCGATGACAGCCTTCATGGCACGTACGATGCCACAAAAATGGCATTGCCGCAATCCTTGCAGGTCCGGGCGTCACTGCCCAGTCTCGACTGCGACGCGGTATGATTCTGACGCCATGCCTGTGAGCACGCTGAGTATGCGTGGCCATGAGAAGGGCGCGCAGGCAGCGGTGAGGGAACCGCGGCATCGGTTCGAAGACCACGTTCCGCGTGCCTCAACCGCCTTCAGCGAAAGGCTGGCGCCGCCGTTGATTCACGGCGCTTGAAGACGGCGAGAATCCCGGCTAAAAGGGCAACGACTCCGGTCCCGGGTTTCATGGCGATGTGAGATGTTGGCCGTGAGGAGGACGACGATGGTTGACGACGCGCTGCACGCAGAGGTCGAGCGACTCAAGGCGGAGAACGCGGCGCTGAAGGCCCGGGCGACGCGCGGCGTTTCGATAAAGGTCAGTGAGAAGGGAGGAGTCTCCGTCTACGGGCTCGGGCGCTTCCCCGTGACGCTTTACAAGGAACAGTGGGCGAAGCTGCTCGACGTCGCCGACGACATCCGGGCCTTCATCAAGGAGCACGACGCCCAGTTGAAGACCAAGGAGCCGCGCTGACCGCGTGAATCCGCGGCTACTGTCGGGGCGGAATGCCGGTCGACTGCCACGACACGAACTCCAGCCCGGACGGCCGCTTGACCCAGATGGCGGTGAAGCGCAGCGGCACGGTGCGATCCTGGCCGCCCGACGTCACCTCGTACACCGCGGTGCCGGTGATGATCGCGAGACAGCCATAGGTGCGCGTCTTCACGTCGCTGTTTGGAGTCATCTTGCGGTACTTGGTGCGCCCCGAGCGCATGGCCTCGATGTACGTCGTCTTGTCATCGGTCGCGGCGGAGGAGTGGTTGTACGTGAGGTCGTTGCCGAACAGCTTCTCCATCGCCGCGAAGTCGTTCGCGGTCTGCGCGGCGTAGCGCGCCGTCTCAGCCCTCATCGCCTCCTCGGCGGTGATGGTTCCACTGCAGTCCTCAGCGGAGACGGCGCCGACAGCGACGAGTCCCAGTATCGCGAACACAGGGAACAGTCGCAGGAAGCTGTATGCCATCGCGCGCTCCTCTCGTTGGCCCTAGAACGACGGGCTGTGTGATGTCCTCGCCAGCGTCCGGCTCACAGGGTCGTCATCGTAACGTAGCGGCACTCCGGGCGCTCAGGAAGAATACGGCCCTTGACGACGCCCCTGCCCAGGGAGCAGGATCATCGCCGCAGGAGCCGGATCCGAGCGAACCACGTCACACATAAGGGGAAATTCATGGCACAGCCCGCACAGTCGAAGGCCACCCGTCGTGCTTTTCTGAGGCTCGCCGCCGGGGCCGCAGGCGTTGCCGGGGCTCCCTGGATCGCGCGCAATGTCCAGGCCAAGCCGTTGTCCATCACGTTCGCGCGCGAAAGCTCCTACGTGAAGCTCTTCGACGAGCACTTCCAGAAAGTGATGGCGCCTGCCTACGAAAAGGCTACGGGCATCAAGATCGAATAC
>Ga0209238_1001176_pt1 | contig 10042 bp, 6 predicted proteins | sample GraSoi013_1_20cm_FD_185823 | JGI IMG/M metagenome (GOLD analysis project Ga0209238, IMG submission 185823) | Grasslands soil microbial communities from the Angelo Coastal Reserve, California, USA - Sample 10_02_2013_1_20cm (SPAdes) (version 2) | ecosystem: Environmental > Terrestrial > Soil >...
CATCTCGATTATCTTGATTTCGGCTTCAGTCGGGCCCGGCTTCCCCTCAGCCGGCATGGCGTCCTTATTGTCGCGGGGCAGAGTGATTCTACGAAAAACCTCGCTGCCGCTTGGATCGCCGGGCTTAACGATCACGCCATCTTTGCCACCGCGCATGACGTTTTCGAACGTATCCAGCCGAAGCTTCCCTTTCTTCTTTTGCGCTCCGTGGCACTGAACGCATTTGTCCTGGAAGATAGGCGCAACGCGCGAAGTGAAAAAAGTGACCGAAACGTTTCCGGGCGCCGAGGCGCTAACTAGTGATATACCTACTTGGTTGATCGTAGGTGTGTGCCTTTTTTCCGGCGGAGGCACACCAAGCACCGCACGCAGTTTCGCAGGCATGAACTCGGTCAGAAAGCCCTCACCGTGAGTCAGCTTTCCACCTTGGTCGCTAGTCCATGCCATGAGACAGACCGTGGCGAAGAGCGCTGTACCGTACAATTTCACGTTCGATTCACGCACAGCGCAGCAGAGGATGAGCGCGGCCGCGAGCGAAACACCTCCCCACATGTGGCGCGTGACAAGGCGGCCTTCGTAACCACCGCTCCTGGCGAGCAGCCAGCCGAGAAAGACTGCTATCTGCGCGGTGAAGGCAGCCAACGTCAGAACGAAGCTAGCGGAAGCTTGCAGGTGTTTTCTGTTGCGAAAGAAGCCAGCGCATTCGAGCGCCGCGACCAGCAAGACGAGCCCGATCGGAAGATGCACAACTAGCGGATGAAAGCGTCCCAGGAATTGACTTAGTTGGCCACGCTCAAGCCCATCGGGCGGGGCCTTTAGCACGGCGAGCGCCAGCGCGATTACAAGAAATAGGCCGATACCACACAGCGGTAAGCTCGTGCGCGAGGTCATCCGGGCAGACTCAGACGCGGCGCAACAGCGTGATGCGCCCGATTGGCAGCCACTCGGCCACTAGGATGTCGCCGCCGTGAAGGAAAATTGCCGCGTGGGGCGTGATGAACTGCCCAGCAGTGAATTCGTTACGCGACTGCCTGCAGCGTGAGCCAACTTCCCCGTTCGAAGCGCGGCCATCTCCCAGTTGCACAACGACCTTGTACTCGCGATCGAGAATGCAAACCTGGCTGTCGAGGTCCGGACAGACCATCCAGTCCCCTTGCGAATGGAAGTGACAAGGCATGCGGAGCCGCGACTCGTCTTTAATGGTGCGAAGATGCGAGCCGTCCAAGGAAAAAGTTTGCACGCGACGGTTCCCACGATCCGCAACCACCAGGATGGGATCCGTGGCACGGGTATCCACGAAGAGGCCGTGTGGCGTGTCGAATTCGCCGTCACCGTGGCCCGGCCGCCCGACTTCTCCAAGAAATTTCCCGTCCGAAGAAAATCGCAGCAAATGGTGCGAGCCGTAGCCATCTCCTACATAAAAGTCGCCGTTTAAAGCGAAGGCGACGTTGGTGGGAACAAAATCAATGGGTCGTCCTGCATAGGCAGGGTCTTCACGCGGGTAGCCGTGTGCCCAAAGCGATTCGCCGTTCAGCGTGGGCTTCACGATCTTGCACTGATTGATATCGCAGTGATAGAGAAATTCCGTGCCTTTCTCGCGGCGGACACCAAGCCCATGCGCGCCCCACGAAATTCCTCCCCAAAGGCGCGAACGAAGCACCCGGACGAGTCGTAAACAACCACGGCCTCTCCGCGCATGCTGGATTTGTTCACCGTGTGCGCCACATAGATGTGGCCTTGCTCATCCTGTGCCAAACCGTGGGTGTCCCCCCAAACCAGGCCGTCGGGCGGCACCAGCCAGTCGTGAACACACTCGTAGGTGTGCGCTCCAGAGCCGACAACCGGCAAGCGGCTGCCGGACCTGTTTGATGTCTGCAGAAAGAAAAGCGGCAGCATCGCCGCGGCGGCGGCTGCCGTCGAGCCGTCTCTAAGAAACCTGCGTCGAGTAAGTGAGTTCATGCGATCAGGTCCGGCACGATCTTTGCCGGAACAACTCCGGTCAATTTCTGCGCGAGTCCCTGGAACTTGAACGTGAGTTTCTCATGATTCACACCGAGAAGGTGAAGAACGGTAGCGTTGAAGTCACGCACGTGCACCGGATCCTTTACCACGTTGTAGCAGAAATCGTCGGTTTGCCCATGCACGTGACCTTTCTTCGTTCCGCCGCCGGCCATCCATGTGGTGAAACAACGCGGATGATGGTCGCGCCCGTAGTTGTCCTTTGAAAGGCCGCCCTGGCTGTAAACGGTTCGGCCAAATTCGCCCCCCCAAATGACCAGCGTGTCGTCCAGCAAGCCGCGACGTTGCAGGTCAGCGACAAGCGCATAAGACCCTCGATCCGTCGCAGCGCAAAGCTTTGGCAGGTTACCCACAACGTTCGAATGTACGTCCCACCCTCTCTGATAAACCTGAGTGAAACGAACGCCGCGCTCGACCATTCGCCGGGCCAGTAGACAGTTGTACGCAAAACTCCCAACCTGCTGCGCGTCTTCGCCATATAAAGTCCATGTGCTTGCAGGCTCGTCGCTAAGATCGGTGAGCTCGGGCAACGAAGCCTGCATGCGAAACGCCATTTCATACTGATGAATGCGCGCGTGTGTTTCCGGATCCCCTACCTCTTCAAACGTCATCTGGTTGATCGTGTTCACTGCCTCGATTAGCTCGCGACGAACATCGCGGCTCATTCCGGCTGGATCGTCGAGATAAAGCACAGGAGCGCCTTGCGACCGAAAAGCCACTCCGGCGTATTCATTGGAAAGAAATCCGCTGCTCCACAACTTCGGCGAAATTGGCTGAAGGTCTGTGCCCGGAATCGTAAGTGAATTGAGAACAACAAAGGTCGGAAGATTTTCGTTCATGCTTCCGAGGCCATACGATAGCCAGGAGCCAAGCGAAGGCTTACCGGGCACCATGTTGCCTGTGTTGATCAAAAGAATTGCTGGCTCATGATTGATCGCATCAGTTTGCATCGTGTGGATCAACGTGATGTCGTCCACCAACTTGCCCGTCCACGGCAGCAAATCGCTGACGTAACGGCCAGACTTTCCCTGTCTCGAAAAGCCCCAATGCGGCGGCGCAATCGGAAAACGCGCCTGTCCGGAGGTCATGCCGGTCAGTGCCTGGTTCCCTCTAACAGAATCGGGAAGGTCCTTGTCGAAAAGAGATGTCAGTCCAGGCTTGTAGTCCCACAAGTCCATCTGTGATGGGGCGCCGGACATAAACAAATAGACCGCTCGCTTCGCTTTTGGCGCGAAATCCGGCAGGCGATGAGCCCCGCCGCCAGTCAATTCAGCCGCCGCCGCGCGCCCGACGAACCGATTGCCAAGTAAACTCGTCAGACCTGCCCAGCCAAGCGTCTTTCCCATTCGACCCAGGAAGTGTCTGCGCGTGGCGAGGCGCTTCCATTCCTGGCGGAGAGAAAGCGGTACAGGCAAATCGTAAACGGTTGGACCTTCGCCGCCATGGTCGCAACATTCGCCTTGAATCCAAGGACTCTCTGGCTTCATTAGTTTCTCAACTTTCTCATTTGTTCAAGACCGCGTCCAGGTTCATGGCCGCGCTCGCAATCAGCATCCAGGAAGCCACCTCGTCGGCATGCAAGCCTATGTCGGGCCTGCTTTCACCTACGGCCACGAGTTTTTCCGCAGAGGGCTCATCTTGCGCATACGTTGACTGGAATTTCGCCAAAGCACGTTCGAGTGCGGCTTTTTCTCTGGGCTGCCATCCACGAGCCAGCAAAATCTCGCCGAGCGCATTGAGACGTCCTTCCGCGTTCGACGATTCATGAATCAAGCGTTCCGCCAAGCGCCGCGCCGCCTCCAGCCACTGCGGATCGTTCATTAGCACAAGCGCCTGCAGCGGAGTATCGGTTCGCTGACGCCGCGTGCACGCTGCGTCCCGCACGGGCGCGTCCAGAGCGTCCATGTTGGGCATGGTCGCCATGCGTTTCCAAAATGTATACAGACTGCGACGATACAACGCGTCACCATGATCCTGAACATACGCTTTTGTATCACTGTTCTGGTGACTGCCCGCTTCCCACACGCCCGCCGGCTGGTAGGGCTTCACGCTCGGGCCGCCAATTTTTTCGACAAGCAAACCGCTGGTCGCCAGGGCGGTATCGCGGAGCATCTCCACATCCATGCGGAATCGCGGTCCGCGCGCCAGCAGTCGGTTCTTTGGATCTTTTTCGACTAGCTCGGGAGTCGCGCGCGCCGACTGCCGATAAGCGGCCGAAAGCACTAGCTGTTTGTAAAAGCGCTTCACTTCCCAGCCGTGCTCGCGAAAATCCAGCGCAAGCCAGTCGAGCAGTTCAGGATGACTCGGCCGCGCGCCCATCACACCGAAATCTTCGGTCGTTTCCACCAGGCCCGTGCCAAAAATTTCCGACCACATGCGATTTACGGTCACGCGCGCCGTAAGGGGATTCGATGGACCGACCGTCCACTCCGCAAGCGTTAAGCGGTCCAGCGGCACCCCTGCTTTGAGGGGCGGAAGAAAATGCGGCACGCCGGGGCGCACGCGCTCGGTGCGCGCGTTAAACGCACCACGAGTGAGAACGTCAGCATACGCCAAAGTAGGCGCCTCTTGACTAATGATCACGGTGTCTCCGTCCTTGGAGAGACGGTCCAGTTCCTGGTTGAGCAGAGAAATTTGAGCCCTAAACGTACGCGTCGGCTCATCCAGTTCCGCGAAGTAGTATTCACTTACCGCGTGCAGTTCGTCCTCAGTCCACTCGGCCAGAGACTTGCGCACAACTTCCGACACATAATCCTCAAACGGCAATCGCGCCGCCTCTTCGTTCGAAAGTGCGCGCTGATAGAAACGAAAATCCTGAAAACCAGATTGGCGCAAGGGGTTGGCGTCAGGATGCATGCGGCCGAATTCCAGGGGTGCGGTCGTGCTGGAGCTGTCGTTGAGCGCATCCTTAATCACCGTTACTTCTTGCAGCTTTCCGTCAACGTAGAGTTTCACTCCTGTCGCTTTGCCAGAACCATCATAAGTAGCCGCCAGATGATTCCACCGGCCCACCGCTAGGACTTTTCCCTTCGTCTCTATTTGAATCGCGTCATCCGGCAACTTGTGCGCGAGCACAAACACCAGCTTTCCTTTGCTGGAAATGAGCTGCCACCCGCGACCGTCCTGAGTCGCTTCTGCGCGAGAAAGGATCACGCCGTCCGGCTTGCCTTCGTCCTTGGGTTCGAGCGGACGGAGATGCGGATGCAGCCAGGTGGCAACGCTAAAGGGCTTTGCCGCCTCTTCATCACCAACGTCGGGGAGTTCTAGCCGCGTGCTGATTTCCATCCGCATGTACGGCCAAAACCAGGTGCCTTCGCCCCACACGACGGGAGCCCCCGTTGCCGTCGCAAACTTGCGTTTCACGCCAGACGCCGAGTCCGCGAATACGTCTCCGCTTTGCTCGTCAAATCGGAGGCGCACGACCAAGCCATCCGAACTAACGGGACGCGGAGCACGCTCCTGACGGGCGAGCCATGCTGAGATCAATTCCCGTGCCTGAGTTCGGCGATCGTGAATTTGGCGCTTCAAAATCGTGCGCTTTGCGAGCGTTTCTTCATAAGCAGCCCTATTTTCCGATTTTGGAACGAGCAGAAACGGCGGCCAGTCCTTTCGCTCGTCGTTGAAGGGATTCTCAGTGAGGTTGTTGAAGAATGCTGTGAGCCGGTAGAAATCCTTCTGGGTAATCGGATCGAACTTGTGATCGTGGCAGTTGGCGCACCCGGCTGTCAGACCCAGAAAAGCCGCGCTGTACGCTTCCGTCCGTTCGCGTTTGTTGTTTACGCGAAGCTCTTCGCTGAGTGTGCCTCCCTCGGCAGTGCTGATTCCCGCACGCACATATGCCGAGGCGACGATCGAGTCCAGAGTTTCGTCCGGCATCATATCTCCGGCAAGCTGCTCCTTGATGAACTGATCGAAGTGCTTGTCCTCGTTATAGGCTTTGATCACATAGTCGCGGTAGGGCCAGATACTGCGGAAGTGATCGGTGTGAAGGCCGTGCGTGTCTCCATAGCGGGCCACGTCCATCCAATAGTGCGCACGATGCTCACCGTAGCGAGGACTTGCCAGCAACCGGTTCACAACATTTTCGTACGCATCGGGCGCATTATCTTCGAGGAACGCTTTGACTTCTTCTGGAGTCGGCGGGAGACCTGTGAGGTCATACGTCACGCGCCGAATGAGCGACCGCCGATCCGCTTCCGGTGACGGAGTCAGCCCCTCCTTTTCTAGGCGCGCCAAAATGAAGTTGTCTATGGAATTGCGCACCCACGCGCCTTGCTTCACAGCGGGAACGGCTTGCGCCTTTGGCGCGAGGAACGACCAATGCTCCTCGTACTCCGCCCCCTCCTTCACCCACTCGCGCAAGAGCGCGATTTGCTCGGGCTTCAGAGTCTTGTGCGCTTCCGGAGGCGGCATGCGATCCTTGGGATTCTTCGCCTCGATTTTCCGCACCAGCGGACTTTTGTCGGGCCGCCCTGCGATGATGGCGGGGCCGAACTTATCGTGCGGCACCAAGGCGAACTCAGCCCGGTCGAGCCTTAGTTTGGCCTTTCGCGCGCCCGGATCAGGCCCGTGGCACGCGTAGCAGTTCTCAGACAGAATTGGCTGAATCGTTTCGTTAAACGACAGTTTTGTCAGCTCTTTGCTGGCACGAACGGCAGGCTTCGTCGGCTCAGTCCTGGTTTGCGCAAAGGACCGAAGTGATCCAGTACCCACAATAACGAGGAGACAACTTCCAAACAACAGCGGACACCGCGACTTGTCGAAGGACACCATAAGCATAACATTCGAATAGCACCCCGCCCTACGTCAAGGTAATTTTAATAACGCTTTATGTCCGTTAAGCTTTGCCACCGCGCTTGGCAGACCGGCGAACTGCGTGAAACGTGAAACGGTGATTTACATCTCCGCGAATTGCGTTTAATCACCGAGTGGTGCAAGCCGTAGAGGGCGTCGTAAAAAGACGCGAATCGTCTAGTATCTAGTCTGTTGCTCCAAATGGTTTTTCAATATATCTCAGTCCTCTTTTTACTTGGCCGTTCCCGTATTCTGGGATCGTTTCGGCTTGTTTGTGATCGTGGCCGCGGGTGCCGTGATAGCCGTCCTTCTCCGCGAGGGTCTGAAGAAGTCCGCTGCCGACGATCCGCCCGTGAAGCTGTTTCGCCCTCGCTTTACCCAGCGATCAGGAACACCGGAGGCCAAATTGAGACCCAACCCGGTGCGGCGCTACGCGTCGTGCCATTGCCTCGATGCGCAATACGAACGCGATGAAGTGGAAGATGAGGGCGGCGGGGAACACGGCCTTCGCCCCGGGTGGCAGGAGCTTTTGTTTCATACAGAAGTTCAGGAGACAGATTCTCACGCATGGAAATAGCTGGAAGCGTACATCGCGAAGGTTCGCGATGAAGGGTCCGATGAGCTAAATCCGATGGTGGGAATCGGTTCCGAAAAGTGGGAGCAGATCGTCACGCTGGCTAAATCGATTGGGACACTGAAGTCAGTCAAAGTTTTGAGCCTGTAGGGGAGCCACCTTGTGCGAATCCCTCGCGAGATAGGCGACATGACGAATTTAGAAGAGTTCGATCCGTATACTTCGCGTTGTCTGCATTGGTTTCCATACGAGATCATGAGGTGCGAGCGTCTGACTCGAAGTCGCGTCAGTACGCGGTGTCTTTACGGCAACTACAAGTACAGACCTCCGTTTCCGAGATTGCCGCAGATTTCGACCGCGCTCGCACCGGCGACCTGCAGTGCGTGCGGCGCACTGTTCTCGCAAGCGAAAATACATCAGGCGTGGATTTCAGTGAGAGTTGCGACAGACGTGCTTCCGCTATTGGTGCACGCGTGCGCCGAAAAGTGCATCGAAAGCCTGCCAAAGCCCGCCTTCGGTTACGTGCAGCGGCCGCATTTCGGCGGATTGCATCTCGAACAGCCGCCGGCTGATCTCCGACATCTTTCAAAGACTTTTTGATAAGCCTGTTTAGAACTCCCAGAGCGGCGTACCGCGGGTTTACCGCCGTCGACTCCCTGCCGAACATGAGTGGATGTACAATGCCGATCGGAGGAACCCATGTTCACTGCCACCGCCAACCTGATTCTTCCAAGCACTGTCACTGGCTCGTTTCCGCGACCACGCTGGTTCGACGTGAGTATGTGGGGCCGCCCGCTGGACACCTGCATGCTCGATATCCGCTTTCGCGAGAAGTTTCAAGACGCGCTGGCGGTGGTGATCAGTGATCAGGAGCGAGCGGGGCTCGACATCCTCACGCACGGCGACTTTCACCTCGATGAGGACATGGCAGGCCGCGCGTGGCACCACTACCCGCTCCAGCGCTGGGCCGGCTTTGAAGGGGACTATCTGCAGCCGGAGCAGACGACCGCGCCTTGGCTCCACTATCCTTGCGGCACGCTACTGAATGAGATCTACACTGGCTGGCGATGGCCGCACGTTGTCGACAAGATCGAGCACAAGCCGCTCGGCTATCCAAAATTGTGGCGGATGGCGCAGGGGAAGACTCGCAAGCCAGTAAAGTTCGGCACGTGCTGCTCGCAGGTGATGGCGCTCTTCCTGGACATCCACACGCCCAAGTACAAGGACAAGCGCCAAGTGATTTGGGATATGGCAGAAGCGATGAATAAGGAATTGCTCGCGCTGCGTGATGCAGGTTGCCGGTGCATCCAAGTCGAGGAGCCGACGTTCCACTTCATGGCGAACACCTACGGCAAAGACCATGAAGAGGTTAAGTTTATGGTCGAAGCGTTCAACCGCGAGGTCCAAGGGCTGGATGACGTCGAGTTGTGGATCCACACATGTTGGGGCAATCCGAATATGCAGCGCGTGATGGAAGATACGAGTTATGCGAAGTCCATCGAGATCTATCTGGAGCGATGCCGGGGCGATGTGTGGACGCTTGAAATGAGGGATCGTAATCAGAAAGATCTCGAACTATTTGAGCCATTCAAGCAAGACCTGAAAAAGAAAATTGCTGTGGGCTCCGTCAGCCATCGCACGCTGCAGGCGGACCGACCGGAAGACGTGGCCACCGAGATCCGCAAGGCGCTGAAGTTCATTCCGGCAGAGCGTTTGATTGTATCGAGCGACTGCGGCTTTGGCCGTCAGGGGTGCAACCGAGAGATCGCCTTCTACAAGGCGAGTGCGATCGCGCAGGGCTGCAATATCATTCGGCGCGAGCTTGGCCTGCCTGTGACATACGTGCCGGCCGCCGACCCAAGGTTGCAAGTCGATGTGGTGCCTGGGCGGGGCGTCGCGTCGCGTCAATCGGATTGAGCGCTTCGTGACACTAACTGTGAGCGCTTCCAAGAGAGTGGAGTCGATCCGCACTGGCTAGGGCGATCTAGAGCAAGTCGGCGTCTCATGTCGGAGGAAATGCGCCGCGGGGGAGTACTATCGGGGCTCCGGTCTCCTCGAACGCCGTACTTGGATGCCGGGGGCCAGGATTCCAGTCGTCCGGAAAGTAATCAAGCATGTGCATTGCTTTCCGCGTGGTTGTTATCCGATCGGAAATTGCGAATGGTGGACTAGGGCGAGCAACTACTCGGTCTACCTTTTCCTACACCCTATACTGAATAAAGTTAGGTTCTCACCGTGGACCACGAACAAGCTGTCCGATATCGCCTAACGCTTGATCCTCGTGCGCCATCGGTGGTGGCCGATGCGCAGATCAGGCAGTTCATCCATGATGGGTTCGTGAAAATCCAGGAGGCTTTTCCGCGTGAGCTTGCGGACGAGGGCCGTTCCATCCTGTGGCGGGACACGGGCTGCGATGAGGCCGACCCAACAACATGGACGAAGCCGGTGATCCGCCTCGGCATGTATGAACAAGCGCCGTTTACCAGGGCCGCCAATATGCCCGCCCTGCACCAAGCATTCGATCAACTTGTCGGTCCAGGCCGATGGCGGCCTCGAAGCGATCTCGGGACGTTCCCAATTCGATTTCCGTCGCCCGACGATCCAGGAGACGCGGGCTGGCACGTGGATAGCAGTTTCCCTCCTGATCTCGGCGAT
>Ga0209238_1001177_pt1 | contig 10033 bp, 6 predicted proteins | sample GraSoi013_1_20cm_FD_185823 | JGI IMG/M metagenome (GOLD analysis project Ga0209238, IMG submission 185823) | Grasslands soil microbial communities from the Angelo Coastal Reserve, California, USA - Sample 10_02_2013_1_20cm (SPAdes) (version 2) | ecosystem: Environmental > Terrestrial > Soil >...
CCCCGCGGCTGACCGCCGGCGTCGTGCTCGCGGGCCTGCTCGTCGCCGCCGGCTGCGCTCGCAAGGGCGGCTGTACGGGCGACTACTGCGGCACGCTCGTCATCGCAGCCGCGGGCGAGCCGGACATCCTGCTCCCTCCCGTGAGCGAGTTCGCCATCACGCGCGACGTCACCGAGCAGCTGTTCTTGAAGCTCGCCGACCTCGGGCTGTCGGGGAACACGATCGGCGACGAGGATTTTCAGCCGCTCCTCGCCGAGCGCTGGGAATGGGACACGCCCACCACGCTCGTGTTTCATCTCGATCCGCGCGCCCGCTGGCAAGACGGGCACGCGGTCACCGCGGCGGACGTCGCGTTCACGTACGACATCTACACGGATTCGCTCGTGAGCTCGCCCTTCCGGTCCTCCTTGCGGCAGATCGCGGCGGTCACGACGCGCGACTCGCTCACCGTGGTGTTCCGGTTCCGGCACCGCTATCCCGAGATGTTCTACGACGCGGTGTACCACATGCGCATCCTGCCGTCGCACCTGTTGCGCGAGGTGCCCCGCAGCCAGTGGCGCAGCGCCGCGTTCGGACGCGCTCCGGTCGGCGACGGGCCGTACCGCTTCGTCGCGTGGCGGGCGGGCGAGAGCCTCGAGCTCGCCGCCGATTCCACGTTTTTCCTCGGCCGTCCCCACCTGCGGCGCCTCATCTGGCGCTTCACACCCGACCAGCAGGTCGCCGTCACCCAGCTGATTGCGGGCGACGCCGACGGCGTGGAAGTGCTCATCACGCCCGACAACGTGCAGCGGGTGCAGGCGGACACCCAGCTTGCCACCTACCCCTACAAGGGCGCGGCCTATGGGTACGTCAGCTTCAACCTCGCCGCGCCAGGGGACACCACCAAGCCGCATACCCTGTTCGGTGACCGCGAGCTGCGGCGGGCGCTTGTCATGGCCGTGGATCGCGACGGGCTGGTACGCAACGTGTTCGGCGACCTGGCCAAGGTCCCGCCGGGCCCCATGTCGCAGCTCTTCTGGATCTGGGATCCGGAGACCCGTGAGCTCCCGCACGACAGCGCCCGCGCCGCCCGCACGCTCACGCGGCTGGGCTGGATCGACTCCAACGGCGACGGGACGCGCGACCGCGACTCGCTGCCCCTCGCGTTCCGGCTGCTGGTCCCCACGACCAGCACCGTGCGCCGCCAGTACGCGCGCCTCTTGCAGGAGCAGTTTCGCACGCTGGGGATCGACGTCCAGCTCGACGAGGTCGACTTCAGCCTGTTCAACGAGCGTGCGCGCACCGGGCGGTTCGACGCGCTGATCAACGTGTGGAACACCGACCCGACGCCGTCGTCCGGTATCCCGCAGACGTGGACCCGGGCGGGGTTCGGCCGTTCCAACTACGGCCGCTACGAGAACCCCGCGTTCGAGCGGCTGGTGGACCGCGCCGTGGCGTCGGCGGCGAACCGGGCCGAGGCCAAGCGGACGTGGCGCGCGGCGATCGAGACCCTGAACCAGGACGCGCCCGCCATTTTTCTCTTCGCCACCGAGAACGTCGCGGCCGTCCACAAGCGCGTCGCCGACGTGCGGATCCGGCCGGACTCGTGGCTCGCCCTGGTCCGCACGTGGCGCATTCCCGCTGATCGGCTGGCGGATCGAGACCGCGTGGGGCGCTAGGTGGCGGCGTGGCTGGTGCGGCGCCTCACCGCCGCGATCGCCATCGTCTGGGCGGTCGTCACGCTCACCTTCATCATGGTTCACCTCGCCCACGGCTCGCCCTGCGGGCAGCCCGAGGGGCGTCCGATCTCTCCCGAGACGTGCGCGGAGCTGATCCGGCGGTTCGGGCTCGACCGACCCCTGTGGATCCAGTACATCAAGTACCTGGGCGCTCTGCTGCACGGCGATCTGGGCGAGTCGCTCGCGCTGCACCGCTCCGTCGCCGCCGCGCTCGCCGACGCGCTGCCCAACACCTTCACGCTCGCGCTCGCGGCCCTGGTCATCGACTTCGCGCTCGGCCTCGCTCTCGGCATCTACCAGGCCGTCCGCGAGCGCCGCCTCGGCGATATCGCGTTGGGGAACGCCGCTTTGTTCGTCAACTCGATGCCCACGTTCTGGCTGGGACTCGTGCTGCTGCTGGTGTTCGGCGAGCGGCTCGGCTGGTTTCCGGTCGGCGGCCTGCGCAACCTCGTCCTCTGCCCCCGCGTGGACTCGCTCCCCTGCCTCGCCGACTTCGCGTGGCACCTGACGCTCCCCGCGCTCACGCTCGGACTGGTGGGCGCGGCAGGGACGGCGCGCTACCAGCGGGCGGCGATGCTCGAGGTGGTCCGCCAGGACTACGTCCGCACCGCGCGAGCCAAGGGGCTGCCGGAGCGACGCGTGGTCCTGGTGCACGCCCTGCGGAATGCCCTGCTCCCCTTCATCACGCTGTTCGGCCTGACGTTCCCCTTCCTGCTCACCGGCGCGGTGCTGGTCGAGACGGTGTTCGCGTGGCCCGGCATGGGTCGCCTGGCGGTGACCGCGATCCTGCAGCGCGATTACCCGATCGTCACGGCGGCGGCGCTCGTCGCCAGCGTGATGGTCGTGCTCGGCAATCTCCTCGCCGATACACTGTACGGTGTGGCCGATCCGCGGATCCGCGTGCGCCCAACGTGAACGTCTGGAACTGGCTGGCGGTCGGCGCCGCGGCCGTGCTGGCCATCGTCGTGGTCGCGGAGATCCGGCGCCGCGCGGGGACCGGTGCCTCGGGCCGGCGCTTCTTCCGGCACCCGACCGCGGCCCCGGCCCTGTTTGTGCTCGCCTTCTTCGTGACGGTCGCCCTCGCCGCGCCGCTCGTCACCCCCTACCGGCCGTACCTCCAGATCGACATCACCCGGCTCGCCAACCACCCGCCGTCGACCGAGTTCCCGCTCGGCACCGACCCGTTCGGCCGGGACGTGTGGAGCCGGCTCGCTTACGGGGCGCGCATTTCGCTCGGCATCGGGGCGCTCGCGATGCTGGTCGCCGTGACCACCGGCGTCGTGGTCGGCAGCGTGGCGGGCTACTTCCGGCGCTGGGTGGACGCCGCGTTGATGCGGCTCGTGGACGTCGGGCTCGCCATGCCGCGCATTTTTGTGCTGTTGATGGTCGTGGCGCTGTGGGAGCACGTCCCCCTGACGGTGCTCGTGCTGCTCATCGGGCTGACGGGGTGGTTCGGCACCAGCCGGCTGGTGCGCGCCGAGGTGCTCAGCCTGCGGGAGCGTGAGTTCGTCGCGGCGGCGCGGGCGCTGGGCGCCGAGCCGGCGCGCGTTATCTTACGCCACGTCCTCCCCAATGCCGCCGCCCCGATCATCGTGTCCGCCGCGCTCGGCATCGGCAACGTGATGCTGCTCGAGGCCGGCTTGTCGTTCCTGGGGCTGGGCGTCCCCTCCCCGGCCCCGAGCTGGGGCAACATGATCGCCGACGGCTGGCCCAAGATGTCCGTGGCCCCGTGGTGCGCCACCTTCCCCGGGCTCGCCATCTCGCTCGTCGTCATGGCGCTCAATGCGGTAGGCGACGCCCTGCGCGACGCGCTCGATCCCCGCAAGGAGACGGCATGACGGAGCCCCTGCTCCGCGTGCGCGACCTCAAGACCTACTTCGTCACCGAGCACGGCAGCGGCACGGCTCGCGCGGTCGACGGCGTCTCTTTCGACGTCTATCCGGGCGAGACCCTCGGTCTGGTCGGGGAGTCGGGGTGTGGCAAGACCGTCACGTCCTTGTCGGTGCTGCGGCTCATCCCCGAGCCCCCCGGACACATCCGGCCCGGAAGCTTCATCGAGTTCGCGGGACGCAACCTGCTGACGCTGGCGCCCCGCGAGCTGCGCGCCATCCGTGGCAACCAGATCGCGATGATCTTCCAGGAGCCGATGACGTCGCTCAACCCCGTGTTCACGGTCGGCGGCCAGATCGCGGAGGCGGCCATCGTCCACGAGCGCGTGTCGCGCCGCGCCGCGCGCACCCGCGCGATCGACATGCTCAAGCTCGTGGGCATTCCAGACCCGGAGCAGCGGGTGGACCACTACCCCCACCAGATGAGCGGCGGCATGCGCCAGCGGGTGATGATCGCCATGGCCCTGGTGTGTCACCCCAAGCTGCTCATCGCCGATGAGCCCACCACCGCGCTCGACGTCACGATCCAGGCGCAGATTCTCGAGCTGCTCGAGCGGCTGCAGGCGGAGCTCGGCATGGCGGTTATGCTCATCACCCACGACCTCGGGGTCGTGGCGGGGAGCGCCGACCGCGTCGTCGTGATGTACGCCGGCCAGGTGGTGGAGCAGGCCTCGACGCCGGATCTGTTCGCGCGCCCGCTCCACCCCTATACCGAGGGGCTGCTGGCCTCGGTGCCGCGGCTCGACGCACCACCCGCGCGCGCCCGCGGCCGGCTGCACGGCATCCCGGGGCAGGTGCCGGCCGCCAGCGACTGGCCGGGCGGCTGCCGCTTTCACCCGCGCTGCCCGTACGCCTGGGACCGCTGCCGTGACGAGGAGCCACCCCTGCTCGATGCAGGCTCTGGTGACCCCGGCACCCACACGGTGCGCTGCTGGCTCCTCACCGAGCCCCAACGCCGCACGGCCCGCCCAATCCCGTGATTCCCGCCGCCGCCGCGCTCGTCGCCGTCGAGGGGCTGATCAAGCACTTCCCCGGCGAGCGCGCCTTCTTCGGGCTGGGACGTCCGCGCGCCGTGGTACGGGCCGTTGACGACGTCTCGTTCGCGATCGCGTCGGGACAGACGCTCGGCCTGGTCGGCGAATCGGGGTGCGGTAAGTCCACGGTGGGACGCACCATCCTCCGGTTGATCGAGCCCGACGCCGGTCGGGTCGCGATCGACGGCGTGAACGTCCTGACGCTCGGGGGCCGCGAGCTGCGCGCGCTGCGACGCCGTATGCAGATCGTGTTCCAGGATCCCTACGGGTCGCTCAACCCGCGCCTCACGGTGCGCCAGACCCTCGCCGAGCCGCTGGCGATCCACCACCTCGCCAGAGGCGTCGACGCGGAGCGCCGCGTCGCGGCGCTGCTCGAGGAGGTCGGGCTCGACGCGGGCTTCGCGCGGAGCTACGCGCACGAGCTGTCGGGCGGGCAGCGCCAGCGCGTGGGGATCGCCCGCGCCCTCTCCGTCGAGCCGCAGTTCCTCGTGCTGGACGAGCCCGTGAGCGCGCTCGACGTCTCCGTCCAGGCGCAGGTCCTGAACCTGCTCGCCGACCTGCAGCAACGACGCCGTCTCACCTATCTGTTCATCGCCCACGACCTCGCCGTGGTGAAGCACATCGCGGACCACGTCGCCGTGATGTACCTCGGCAAGATCGTGGAGCGGGCTCCCGCCCCGAGCCTGTACGCCGCCCCCCGGCACCCCTACACGACGTCGCTCCTCTCAGCCGTGCCGGTGCCCGACCCCAACGCGCAACGACAGCGTATCGTGCTCACGGGCGACGTGCCGTCGCCCGCACACCCGCCGGCCGGCTGCCCGTTTCACCCGCGCTGCCCGCATCCAAAGAAGGACGCGCGCTGCCGCATGGAGCCGCCGGCGCTGCGCGAGGTCGCGCCGGGTCAGCTCGCCGCCTGCCACTACGCCGAGGAGCCGCTGTGACCGGTCGCTGGGCCGCGATGCTGCGCGATGCGCAGTTCTGGGTGCCCGTCGCCGTGCTCGTCGGCGGTCTCGTGGTGCTCCTGTGGATCCGCTAGCCCCGGCGCTCGACCCGTCCCGCCTGCGCCGGCTGCAGCTGGCCGGCGTCGCGAGCGGCCTCACGGCCGGCGCCTGGCTCGGGGCCGCCGAAGCGCCCACCAAGATGGTCGTACTCGGCCTGTCGCCCGTCGTGATCTCACTCGCGATGGTGGTGGGGGCGTTCCTGGCGCGCTGGAGTCTCCCGGCCCTGCTGCGGGGAACGACCGCGATCGGCGCCGACGTGCGGCAGGCGCCTCACCTCGTGGTCTGGGCCGTCCTCGCTGGGTGCCTGTGGGCCGTCGCCAACACCCTGACCATCTTCGCCATCAAGGACATCGGCCTGAGCGTCGCGTTTCCCCTGTGGAACGCGAACAGCCTGCTCGGCATCCTGTGGGGCGCCGTCTTCTTCAACGAGCTGCGCGGGGCCGGTTGGTCACGCGTGGTGGCCGTGCTGGGCGGCGCCGCGGTGATGTGTGCGGGCGCCACCCTCCTCGCGGTCGCGTCGGCGGCGCAGGCGCCCGCTGGACACGCCGCGCGCGGGGTTGCGGCAGCGCTCGCCGCCGGGGCGCTCTGGGGCACCATGTACATCCCCTACCGGAAGGCATACCTCACGGGCATGAACCCGCTCGCGTTCGTCACGTTCTTCACGGTGGGCGAGCTCGGCATGATGACCGCACTCGCGCTGGGCGACCGCGGCGGCCTCGCCGCCCTCGTCGCCGAGCTCGGGGGCGCCCGCGACGTGCTGTTCTGGCTGCTGCTGGGCGGCTTTGTGTGGGTCGTGGGCGATCTGTTCCAGCAGTACGCCGCCAAGTATGTGGGGATCAGCCGCGGGATCCCGTTGTCGAACACGAACCAGCTGTGGGGGCTCGTGTGGGGCTTGCTCGTATTCGGCGAGCTGCGCGGCGGCGCGAGGGCCACCTACGCTCAAGTGATCGGCGGCTCACTCCTGATGGCGCTCGGCGCCGCGCTCATCGCGCTCGCGTCCGCGACCGGCCCCGAGCACCGGCGCTGGCAGGAAGCCGCGGCACGCGAGGGGCAGCGCTACGGCATCGACCCCGCCGTCGTGCGCGCCGCGCTGGCGGGTGAGAGCGCCGGCGGTCCGGCGCGGCGGCGGACGTGGCTCGACTGGACGCTCGTGACCGGCGCCACGGGCGTGTTCGTCGGCCTTGGCCTCGTGGCCCGGGTTCCCGACTTGCCGCTCGGCTGGGGCTGGGTCGCCGGCCTGAGCGCCGCGATGCTCGCGTTGCTCGGGGGCACGGGAGCCCTGCTGTGGCGGACGACGCGATTCAACTGAGCGGCGGATCGCAATCGGCGCGTCACCGACGGACCTAACTTCTTGTTCCATCGAAGCCGCGCGGCGCTGTCATCCTGAGCGAGCGCGCGCCACGCGCGCGAGCGAAGGATCTGTTTCGAGCGAAGGATCTGTTTAAGGATCTGTTTGAGGAAAGCGGATCCTTCGCGCCTGCGGCTTCGGAGTAGGGAAACGGAGAAACCACCCCCGATGAATGTTCCGGCGGATCCTGGTTCGAAGGTCCTCCGGGTCCTCCCTCCACTGACCCCGGGCGCAAGCCCGGGGTTCACGGAGGAAGGTGCCTCGACGGAGGGAGAGACCTCCGCTGAGCCCGGGCGCAAGCCCGGGGTCACGGGTAGCTTCTCCCCATGATCAAACCCTCTCGCGAGTGCGTCCTCGCACTCGCCCTGCTCGCTCCCGCCGCGCTCGGCGCACAGCAACCCGTCTTCACGCTCGATCAGGTAATGAGCCCACCGTTTCCCGATGAGCTCGTCGCCGCGCCGGCCGGCGGAGCCGTCGCGTGGGTCTTCAACGCGCGCGGGGCGCGCAACATCTGGGTGGCGGCACCGCCGGACTATCGGGGCAAGGCGGTCACGAGCTTCGCGGAGGACGACGGCCAGGAGCTCGCCGACCTCCGCTGGACGCCCGACGGGCGCGCGATCGTGTACGTGCGGGGCGGCGGGCCGAACGAGAAGGGCGAGTACCCGAACCCCCACAGCCTGGTCGCGGGCGTCGAGCAGGCGGTGTGGGTCGTGCCGGTCGCCGGAGGCAATCCACGGCGCATCGGCGAGGGGCACTCGCCGGCGGTCTCGCCCAACGGCGACCGCGTGGCGTTCGTCCGGCACGGCCAAGTGTGGGGGGCCTCGCCCGGCGACACGACAAAGCAGGCCGAGCAGCTGGTTCACGCCCGCGGGTCGGCGCGATCGCTCCGCTGGTCGCCCGACGGCGCACGGCTGGCGTTCGTGAGCGCGCGCGGTGACCACGCCTTCATCGGGGTGTTCGACGTCGCCACGAAAACGCTGCGCTTCCTCGATCCTACCGTCGATTCGGATGGGGAGCCCACGTGGTCGCCCGACGGCCGCCGCATCGCCTTCGTCCGGATACCGGCCGGGGCCGACGGACTCCCCTTCACACCCCAACGCGTCGGCCAGCCGTGGTCCATCCGCGTGGCGGACGTCGCGAGCGGGGCGGGCCGCCAGGTGTGGGCCGCCGACACCGGCCGGGGCAGCGTGTTCCGCGAGATCGTCGCCCAAAATCAGATCGTGTGGGGCAGCGGCGATCGGATCGTGTTCCCATGGGAGAAGGATGGCTGGACGCATCTGTATTCCGTTCCGGTCGACGGCGGTCGGGCCACGCCGCTCACGCCGGGGGCGTTCGAGGTCGAGCACGTGTCCGCGAACCCGGACGGCGCGACGATCGTCTACAGCTCGAACCAGGACGACATCGAGCGGCGCCACATCTGGAGGGTGCCGGTGACGGGCGGCCCGCCGACGGCGGTCACGCGCGGGACGGACCTCGAGTGGACACCCGTGGTAACCGGCGACGGAGGCGCGGTCGCCTTCATCCGGGCGGGCACCCGCACGCCGCCCCGCCCGGTTCTGCTCGGCATGGGCGGCGGGGCGCCCCGCGATCTCGCCGCGAGCGTGATCCCGCCGGAGTTTCCGGAGGCCGCGCTGGTCGACCCTCAACCGGTGCTGTTCCCCGCCGCCGACGGCATGACGATCCACGCACAGCTCTTCCTGCCGCGCGGGCTCAGGCCCGGGGAGCGCCGGCCCGCCGTGGTCTTTTTCCACGGGGGCTCGCGGCGCCAGATGCTGCTCGGCTGGCACTACTTCTATTACTACCGCAATGCCTACGCGCTGAATCAGTACTTCGCGAGCCGGGGCTATGTCGTGCTGTCGGTGAACTACCGCAGCGGCATCGCCTATGGGATGGAGTTCCGCGAGGCGCTGCACTACGGCGCCCAGGGGGCGAGCGAGTTCAACGACGTGCTGGGAGCCGGACTCTACCTGCGCGGCCGGGCGGACGTGGACCCCAAGCGGATCGGCTTGTGGGGTGGCTCGTACGGCGGCTTTCTCACCGCGCTGGGCCTGGCGCGCGCCTCCGATCTGTTCGCCGCGGGCGTGGACCTGCACGGGGTGCACGACTGGAATATCGAGATCCAGAACTGGGTCCCGACCTACGACCCCGTCAAGCAGGCGGACGCGGCGAAGCTCGCGTACGAGTCCTCACCAATCGCGTACGTGAAAGACTGGCGCTCGCCGGTTCTGCTGATCCACGGCGACGACGACCGCAACGTGCAGTTCAGCCAGACGGTGCAACTCGCGGCGGCGCTGCGTGCACAGGGAGTGGACGTCGAGCAGCTGATTTTCCCTGACGACATCCACGATTTTCTGACGCACGCGCATTGGGTCGCGGCGTACGAGGCGGCGGCGGCGTTCTTCCAGCGACGGTTGGGACGTACGCCGTAGGCTACGGTCCCAGCACCCGGGCCTGCGCGATCGCCTGGGCGAGCCGCGCGCGGTTCCGCTCGGTCAGCCGCTCGATGCCCGCCCGAAAACGGGCGTCGTCGCGCACCCGGTCGAACACGCCGGTACGGAGAAAGCGGATCTGGACCGCCCTGTACGCCGCTCCATACCAATGGAGGGACGCTTCGACGTCCCCGAGCCACGCGTAATACATCCCCAACCCTTCGGGCGCCGCCCAGGTGGCGCGGCCAGCGCGGACCGCGGCGGCGAGCGAGTCGACGATGGCCGCTGCCTCGCGATGGCGCCTGAGCGCCTCGAGACACATGGCCTTAAGGTACTGCTGGTCGCCCAGATTGAGCGCCAGGCATTCCGCCGGGCGGCCGAGCAGCAGCAGTGCGAGCCCTTCGAAGCGAATCCGCACCGGCAGGGGGGCCGTCTCGAGGACCCCGGCCCGTCGGGCCTCTCGCAGGGCGACGTCGTAGCGGCGAGCCCCAAGCTCCGCTGAGCTGAGCGCGATATGGAATGCCGGCGCCAAGGGGTCGAGCTCTGTAGCCGTCTGAGCTTCCGCGACCGCATCTTCGTAGCGGCCGGCGTCGCCCAGAGCCGCCACATAAAAA
>Ga0209238_1001178_pt1 | contig 10025 bp, 10 predicted proteins | sample GraSoi013_1_20cm_FD_185823 | JGI IMG/M metagenome (GOLD analysis project Ga0209238, IMG submission 185823) | Grasslands soil microbial communities from the Angelo Coastal Reserve, California, USA - Sample 10_02_2013_1_20cm (SPAdes) (version 2) | ecosystem: Environmental > Terrestrial > Soil >...
CGCGGCGATCCGCCCGACCGCTAGCATGATCTTCGGTTGCAACAGCGCGATCTGCCGCACCAGGTACGGCAGGCACGCCGCCACTTCCTCGGGCCGCGGGTCGCGGTTTCCCGGGGGACGGCTCTTCAGTACGTTGGCGATGTAGACGTTGGTCCGGCGATCGAGCCCGATGGCGCGCAGCATGGCATCCAGCAGCTGGCCGGCTGCCCCCACGAACGGCTCGCCGCGCCGATCCTCTTCCGCTCCGGGCGCCTCGCCGATCACCAGCCAGTCGGCGCGCTGCGGTCCCACACCGAAAACCCCTTGGGTGCGCGTGAGATGCAACGGACACCGGGTGCACTGCAGGACTTCGGAACGCAGCGCCTCCCAGCGCGCCGCGCTCTCGCCGGGCGGCGCCAGATCACGCTCCGACGCCGCGGCACTGGGCGCGCGGCCGGCGGCCGCGCTCGCGCCGCTGTCCCGGCGGCTCACCCAGAGGTCGATACCGATCGCCTCGAGGTACGCCATGCGCCGCTCAGGATGCATACGCCCTCGAGCCCTCAAGCGCCGGCCGCCGGCGCGCCCCGCACGGTGCGGCGCAGGCGGCGCCCCACCCACAGGAGCGGCGCCGACAGCGCGTACGTGCCGAACAAGGACAGCAGCATCGTGGGCGGATCGATGGCGATCAGCACGAAGAACAACGGCACGAGCAGCATGTAGACGAACTTGATGCGCCGGTCGAGATCGAACTGCTTGAAGCTCGGATAGCCGAAGCGGCTCACCATCAGGGCTCCGGCGCTCGCGGTAACGGCAAAGGCCGCGATCAGCCCGATGAGTCTCGGTTCGTGCCACTCGCTGAAGAACCACACGAACGCCGCCACGATCGCCGCCGCCGACGGGCTCGGCAGCCCCTCGAAATAGCGCTTGTCGGCGCTTGCCGCGCGCGCGTTGAAGCGCGCCAGGCGCAGCGCCGCCGCCACCGCATAGAAGAAGCAAGCGAGCCAGCCGAAACGCCCCCAGAAATGGCCGTACTCCGCGATGCGCACCACGCCCCACTGGTAGGCGACGATGGCCGGCGCGAGCCCGAAGGCCACCATGTCGGCGAGGCTGTCGTACTCCTTGCCGAAGAAGCTCTCGGTGCGCGTCAGTCGCGCAATGCGTCCGTCGAGCGTGTCGAAGATCATGGCCGCAAACACCGCCATGCCCGCGTGATCGAAGTGCTTGTCGATGGCCGCCACGACCGCGTAGAAGCCCGAGAACAGGCATCCCGTGGTGAGAAGATTCGGCAGCAGGTAAATGCCCTTGCTGCGGGGTCTGGTGTAGTCCTGGGAGTCGCTCGCCACGGCGGCAATCTTATCAGGGGGTCCCTGCTAAGATGCCACCGACCCCGACTTATCAGGTAAGCGCGCCGCGATGAGGCTGTCCCAATACCCGATCAACACCATGAAGGAGACCCCCGCGGAAGCGGAGGTGCTGAGTCACCAGCTGATGCTGCGGGCCGGGCTCATCCGGCGCCTGGCGGCGGGCCTGTACAGCTGGCTGCCGCTCGGACTGCGGGTGCTGCAGAAGGTGGAACGCATCATCCGCGAGGAAATGAACCGGGCCGGTGCTCTGGAGCTGGTGATGCCGGTGATACAGCCGGCGGAGCTGTGGCAGGAGTCGGGCCGCTGGAGCGAGTACGGACCGGAGCTGCTGCGCATCAAGGACCGGCACGAGCGCGACTTCGTGGCCGGCCCTACCCACGAAGAGGTGATCACCGACATCGCGCGGCGCGAGCTGCAGAGCTACCGGCAGCTGCCGGTGAACTTCTATCAGATCCAGACGAAGTTCCGCGACGAGGTGCGGCCGCGCTTCGGCGTCATGCGGGCTCGCGAATTCATCATGAAGGACGCGTATTCCTTTCATCTCGACGAGGCGTCGCTCCGGGAGGGTTACCGCGCGATGTACGACGCCTACACGAGAATCTTCACGCGCACCGGACTGACCTTCCGCGCGGTGCGCGCCGACTCCGGCGCCATCGGCGGGGATGTCTCGCAGGAGTTCCACGTGCTCGCCGACTCGGGCGAGGATGCGATCGTCTTCTCCGATGCGGACGATTACGCGGCCAACCTGGACGCCGCCGTCGCGGCGCCGCCCGAGGAAGCGCGCCCCGCGCCGCAGCAGGCGCTGCGCAAGGTGCCCACTCCCGGTGCGCGCACCATCGCCGAGCTCGCGCGCTTCCTGCAGGTGGACCCCGCGCGCTGCGTGAAGACCCTCATTGTCGAGGGCGCCGGGGAGCAGGTGGTCGCCCTGGTGCTGCGCGGTGATCACGAGCTGAACGCCGTCAAGGCACAAAAGCTCGAGGGCGTGGCGAGCCCGCTGCGCATGGCGAGCGCGCAGCGCGTCCTCGAGGCCACCGGCACCGAGCCCGGGTACGTCGGCCTGGTGGGACTGAGGTGCCGGGTATATGCCGATCACAGCGCACTCGCGCTCGCGGACTTCGTGTGCGGCGCCAACGAGAAAGACACGCACCTGACGGGCGTGAACTGGGGGCGCGACGTGAGCGGCGCCAGCGCCGCGGATCTGCGCAACGTCGTCGAGGGCGATCCCAGCCCGACCGGCGCAGGAAGGCTGAAGATCGCGCGCGGCATCGAGGTCGGTCACATCTTCCAGCTGGGCCGCAAGTACAGCGAGCCCATGAAGGCGCTGGTGCTCGATGAGGCGGGCCGCGAGACCGCGCTCTACATGGGCTGCTACGGTATCGGTGTGACGCGCATCGTCGCCGCGGCCATCGAACAGAACCACGATGAGCGCGGCATCATCTGGCCGGCGCCGATCGCGCCCTTCCAGGTAGTGCTGGTACCCCTGAACCTGCAAAAATCCGCGCGTGTCCGCGAAGTCAGTGACCGCTTGTACGCCGAGCTCACCGCCGCCGGACTCGAGGTGCTGTACGACGACCGTGACGCTCGCCCGGGCGTCAAGTTCGCCGACGCCGAGCTGCTCGGGATCCCGCACCGACTGGTGGTGGCGGATCGCGGCCTCGATGCCGGCAGACTCGAATACCGCCAGCGTCGCGAGAGCGCCAGCACCGAGTTCCCCGCGGAGGGCGCGCTCGCCTTCATGCGCACGCGCCTCGAGACTTGAGGCCGCAACACCGGCAGCGCGCGTGCGCCCGCTCCTTCTTGTCGCGCTCGCCGCGCTCGGCGTCGGCGTGCCTCATGCCGCGCGCGCCGACCAGCAGCGCGACCCGCAGCTGCAGGCGGTGGTCGCGAAGGCGATCGCGGAGGCCCAATGCTTCACCGACCAGTACGACTCCGCCGTCTGGTACACGCTCATGGAGCCGCGGTTGCGGCGCGTCATCAGGCAGAGAGACGAGCGGCTCGATATTCTCAAGCAGGTGTACTGCGAGACGCACCGGCGGGGCGAGGCGCGTTTGCCACCGGGCCTGGTCATGGCGCTCATCGACGTCGAGAGCCGCTTCGATCGCTGGGCGGTATCGCCCGCGGGCGCGGTGGGTCTCATGCAGGTGATGCCGTTCTGGCCCGAGCGCCTCGGCATGCGTCGCTACGAGCTGATACACGTCGCGCCCAACATCCGCATGGGTTGCGCGATCCTGCGTTTCTACCTCGATCATGAGCGCAACGACGTGCGCAAGGCGCTGGCGCGCTACAACGGCAGTCCCGGACGGCGTGACTACCCGGACCTGGTTCTCAGCCAATGGACGCGCTGGAGCGGCGCGGATGATCTGGGCTTTCCCAAGACCCCGCCCGCCCAGCGCTAGTGCGCGCCTCGAGGCGCGCACCAGCGCGCCACCGCTGCACAGCGCGCGCTCACCTGGCGCCGGCGTGCTTCGCGCCCGCCTGTGCCGGCAACATGCGCGCCACGCCCTCACGGCGCGAGTCGGCCGCCCCCTCGTAGCTGCCGTCGGCGAGACGCGCCACGCCGTGCAAACCGGAGTTCTCCGCATGGCCGCTCTTCAGCTCGATGCCGCGCTCGCGCAGCCCGGCGAGCAGCGCGGGAGAGAACTTCGCGATCTCGCCGCTGAAGGTGTCGCCGCGTGCGATCAGGTTCGGCAGCTCGATCGCCTGCTCGAGGGACAGCTTCCAGGCGAGTAATCCGACCAGCGCCTTGGCATTGTATTCGAGAATCGCGGAGCCGCCCGGAGAGCCCAGGGCGGCGACGAAGTTGCCGGCGCGATCGAGAACGATGATCGGCGCCATCGAGGAGCGCGGACGCTTGCCGGCCTGCACCGCATTGGCGACCGGCCGCCCCGCTTCCGTGGGGACGAAGGAGAAGTCGGTGAGTTGATTGTTGAGCACGAACCCACGCACCGTGCGTCCCGAGCCGAAGATCGATTCCACCGTGGTCGTCATCGAGACCGCATTGCCGTCAGCATCCACGACCACGAAGTGGCTCGTTCCGGCCGATTCAGCGGTCGCATCCCGGCCGCGCGGCATGGAGAGCTCGCCCGGCGGCGGCGGCGCGCCGGCATGTTGGCCGATCAGCTGTACACGCAGCCGTACGTAGGCGGGATCGAGCAAGCGCTCCACCGGCACCGGCACGAAGCGCGGATCGGCAACGTAGCGGTCACGGTCGGCGTAGATGAGACGACTCGCCTGCGCGAACAGGAACCAGGCCTGAGGGTCCGTCGGGCGCCGCCCGGCGATATCGGTACGGTCGAGTATGGAGAGCATTTCCAGCAGGCACACGCCGCTCGATGGCGGCGGCGGCACGCACACCGAGTACCCGCGGTAGGGCCGGCACAGTGCATCGGCCCAGGTCGCGCGATAAGAGCTCAGGTCCTTGAGCGTCATGGTCCCCGGAAACGGGGCCTGGTGCGTGGTGGCCACGATCTCGTAGGCGATCGCACCCTGATACAGGGCACGAGGCCCGTCGAGCGCGATGCGCTCGAGTGTCCGGGCGTATTCGGGATTGCGAAACAGGTCGCCCTCCTGGATGGTGTCGCCGTCGGGGCGCGAGAACAGCGTGCGCACCTCGTTGGTGGGCGGAAAGGGCGAGCCCTCGCCGAGAAACATCGCGAGCCGCGCCGGCACCCTGAAGCCCAGCGACGCGGCACGGATCGCCGGCTGGAAGAGATCCTTCCAGCGCAGCGCGCCGAACCTGGCGTGCGCGGCGTGCAGCATGGCGATTGCGCCCGGCACGCCCGTGGAGCGTCCGCTGCGCACCGCTACCACAAACGGCAGCGGCTTGCCGTGCTCGTCCAGAAACATGTCGGGCTGGGCGCCCGCCGGCGCGCGCTCGCGGCCATCGATGGCGCTCACCTTGCGCATGTGCGCGTCGTAGTACAGGAGGAATGCGCCCCCGGCGATCCCGGAGCTCTGTGGCTCGACCAGTCCGAGCATCGCCTGCACGGCAACGGCGGCATCGAGCGCGTTGCCCCCCTTGCCCAGAATCTCAAGCCCGGCATCGACGGCCAGCGGATTGGCGGCCGCGACCCAGGCCGGTTGCGCGGCGCGCGGGTGGCGATGGAACAGGGAGACCCGGGCGGGCGGCGCCGGTCCGGTTGGCGGTGCCACGGGAGCGGCCGGCGGTGGCAGCTCATCGGCGGGCGGCGGGTCCGCACCCACCGGCAACGCGGCCGAAGCCAACAGGGCCAGCGCGGCCAGGATCGGCAGGGGGAAGAGTCTGTGCACCATCCGGGTCACGTCACTTCGTGTGAAAACCCGCAGACGCCGGTAGCGCGTCGACCGCGGCGTCGGTCACTTCCACCGAGGTGACCTTGCAGCCCGAGGAGCCGATCCACAGCCATGTCACGAATGCGGACACCGCCGCATCCTCGCCGCACGCCAGCACCTCGACACGCCCGTCCGCGAGATTGCGCGCGTATCCGCTCACGCCCAGCTCCTGTGCGCGCCGCGCGGCGGTGTGCCGATAGAACACGCCCTGGACGCGACCGCTGACCAGACATTTTCTGCAGATCATGCGCAGCGAATACTACTTGAGATCCGCACGCGCGTGCCTTGCGCAGATGATCCCAGCGTCCTTTTGTGGCAACGTACGCAAGAGCGCACCGCGACCGGTCCGCGGGCGGAGAGTCCGGCATGGCGCAGATACTGGTGCTCTACTACTCGCGCAGCGGCGCGACCGCCGAGCTCGCGCGCCAGGTGTGCCGCGGCGTGGAGGGGGTTGCGGGCGCCAGCGCACGGCTGCGAACCGTGCCGCCGGTGTACGCGGAAAGCGCCCCCCCGGCCAAGCCGGTGCCGGCGAGCGGGGCGCCTTACGCCACACTCGAGGATCTGAGCGAGACGCACGCACTGGTGCTCGGCAGTCCGACGCGCTTCGGCAACATGGCCGCACCGCTGAAGCACTTCCTCGACGGCACGGGGAGCCTGTGGCTGTCCGGCGTGCTCGCGGGAAAACCGGCCGCAGTGTTCACCTCCACGCAGACCATGCACGGCGGCCAGGAGACGACACTGTTGTCGATGATGCTGCCGCTGCTGCATCACGGCATGTACCTGGTGGGCCTGCCGTACACCGAGCGCGCACTCAACGAGACCCGGGGCGGCGGCACTCCCTATGGCGCCTCCCATGTCAGCGGCCCGGGCACGGTCCCGGCGCTCACGGATCAGGAGAAGTCGCTGGCGCAGGCGCTGGGAAGGCGGGTGGCACACCTCGCGGTGCAACTGGCCTCATTGGCCGCGGGGGCCCGCGGCTGAGCGCAATACTTCGCGGATGAAGGGTATCGTCAGCCGCCGCTGCGCGGCGAGCGCCGCTTCATCGAGGGTATCGAGCAGGTCGTACAGGCTGCGCATGTCGCGGGGGAAGCGCCGCTGCAGCCAGTGCAAGGTTTCGGCGGGCAACTCGAAGCCGCGCAGCCGCGCGCGCAGCTGCAGCGCCGCCTGCCGCTCGTGCTCGTCCAGCACCCGCAGCTGAAACACCGCGCCCGCGGCGCAGCGCGAGCCGAGATCCGCCAGCGCCCAGTTCGCCAGCGCCGGGGGCGCCTGCGCGGCGGCGATCAGCCGCCCACCGGCGTCTTCCATCTCGCGCAGCAGGCCGAAGATCCCGCGCTCCCAGTCCGCTCGCCCCGCGACCTGGTCGATATCGTCCAGACACAGGCACTGCAGCTGCGGCAGGCCTTCGAGCACACCGATACCGAGATCCGACACCTGCGCCAGGGGCACGTAACCGGCGCGCATGCGCTCGCTCGCCGCGGCGCAGATCGCCTGCAACAGGTGTGTCTTGCCCGCGCCGCCGGGACCGCACAGCCAGGTGAGGCCGGCAACCTCCCCGCTCGCCAGGCGCCGCGCGTGCGCCAGCGCCTCGCAGTTGCGCGCCGGCAGGAAGCTGGCGAATACCGCGCGGTCGCGCAGACGCACACCTAAGGGAATCTGACGCACGTGCGTTCAGCGCTAGGAGGAGTGCACGGGTTGCACCCAGGCGCGCCGCGTGAAGGTCAGGACGTAGTGCAGTCCCGATACCACGGTGGTGGCGAGCGTGAGCACGGCGCAGGCGTCGAGCATCTCGCGCGGCGGCAGACCCGCTGCCGCATCGAGCAGCACCAGCATCACGTACGCCAGTTGCGCGGCCGTATTGATCTTGCTGATCGCCGTCGGCCGCCCGCGCAACGGACCGAACCACAGCCGGAAGGTCAACGCACCGAGCCCGATCAGCACGTCGCGCGCCACCACCGCGGCGGTCAGCCACCAGGGGACCAGCCCGAGCCACGCGCATTGGACAAACACCGTGACCAGCAGCAGCTTGTCGGCCGTCGGATCGAGGATCTTGCCCAGCTCGGAGGTCCAGTTGAAGCGCTTCGCCAGGTAGCCGTCGAGGCCGTCCGAGACCCCCGCCGCCACGAACAAGCCGAGCGCCACGACGTGCTCGCCGGCGTGCAGCGTCACGACGACCGGCCAGATCAGCGCCAGGCGGATCAGACAAATCAGGTTGGGCAAGTGGCGCACGGTCGGATGAGGCTGCAGGGGCGCACGCCTCACCCCTGGGGCTGGTAACGGTACACGGGTGCGGCGCCCGCGCTGCCGGTGCGTACCAGCCGCGTGGAGCCGGCCAGTCCCTGATCCAGCCCGGCAGCGCCGCCACGTACCGTCACATCGAAGGCGACGCCGTTGGCGTCGGCGGCGGCGATGTTGGCGCGGCGCACGCCCGCAACGCCCTGCAGCAGCCGCTCGATCGCGGCGTAGTCGGCCAGCCCCCTGACGCCCTCGATCCGCACCCGCGTCTCCACTTCCGCCTGCGCGAGCGAGGCGCCCTGTTGCGGCGCCAGCAGATCCACCGTGTGGTCGATGCCCGCGGCGAGCGGACCATTCCAACTCTCGCCGGCGGAGCGCGTGTACAGCGTCCACTGCCAGTCGCCGTCGGGGGCGGCGCCGTCGCTGCGCCCCACCAGGATCTCATCGCCACCGTAGCGCTGCGCGGACTGCAGCATCGCGGGAGCCGCCAGCAGGTTACCCTCACCATCGACGACCGCGAGCGGCAGCAGGCTGATCGGCAGCCCGCGCTCGGCCGCCACCCGCTCGAGCTCGGCACGAGCCGCGTCCTCGGCGGCGCGAGTGCGCGGCGGAATGAGCACCACGAGTGTGAACGGGCGCTCGCGGTCCCAGATGCTGCGGCCCGCCGCGGTGATGGCCTGCTCGACCGCGGCGCCGTCGAACACCACCCGCGACTCACCGCGCGGACCGAGCGCATAGTTCTTCACGTAGCGGGTCGCATCGCCCACCACGCTGGCGAGCGCCGGGTCGTCGGCGGCCTCGCGGCGGCCGGTCGCGCGCACCAGCGCCTGGCGCATGGCGTCCTGCAGCGCCGGGCTGGTCTGGCCGTCGACATCGACTTCGTAAACCCGCACCGGCCGGCCCGCCCACGAGGGTTGCGGCAGCACGCAGTACAGGGCGCACAGGCTCGCGAGAAGTGCGCGCACGCGAGGGTTCGCGGTGGTTGACTTTGGGCCCGCTCGGGACATGGTCTGCATCGCACGCGCCACGGCGCGAAGCGGCAGGTACAATACCATACGCGCTGCAAGACTCATGACAGAAGGCCCCGGCATCACCTATCGCGATGCCGGCGTCGACATAGACGCCGGAGACGAGCTCGTTGAGCGCATCAAACCGCTGGTGCGCCGCGCGCAGCGGCGCGAAGTGCTCGCCGGCATCGGCGGCTTCGCAGCGCTGGTCGAGCTGCCACCCGGCTACCAGCGCCCGGTGCTGGTGTCGGGCACCGACGGCGTGGGCACGAAGCTGCGGCTCGCGATCGACACCGGCCGCCACGACACGATCGGCATCGATCTGGTGGCGATGTGCGCCAACGACGTCGTGGTGCACGGCGCCGAGCCGCTGTTCTTCCTCGACTACTACGCCACCGGCAAGCTGCGCGTGGCGGTCGCCGAGGCGGTGGTGCGCGGGATCGTGGAGGGCTGCGTGCAGGCGGGCGCTGCGCTGGTGGGAGGCGAGACCGCGGAGATGCCCGGCATGTACCACGGCGAGGACTACGATCTCGCCGGATTCTGCGTCGGCGTGGTGGAGAAGGACGCGATCATCGACGGTGCGCGGGTGCGGGCCGGGGATGCGATCATCGGCCTCGCCTCCTCCGGGCCACATTCCAACGGCTACGCGCTCATCCGCAAGCTGCTGGCGGCCGCCGGCGCGACTGCCACCACCAGCCTCGAGGGGCGCAGCCTCATCGATCGGCTGCTCGCGCCGACGCGGATCTACGTGAAGCCGCTGCTGGCGCTGCTGCAGGCGATGCCCGTGCACGCGATGGCGCACATCACCGGCGGAGGCTTGAGCGACAACCTGCCGCGGGTACTGCCCGAGGGGCTCGAGGCGGTGCTGGAGCGCCGCGGCTGGCACCGCGATCCGGTGTTCGATTGGCTGCAGAGCGCCGGGCGCATCGAGCCTGCGCAGATGTACCGCACTTTCAACTGCGGGGTCGGCATGGTGGTGATCGTGCCGCCCGAGCGCGCTGCGGCGGCGGTGGAATTCCTCGCAGCGCGCGGGGAAACGGCCCGGGTCATCGGTGAAGTCCGCGCCGGCGGGCGTGGCGTGTTCATCCACGAATGAGCGCCGGCACGCCGTTCAGGCTCGCCATCCTCATTT
>Ga0209238_1001182_pt1 | contig 10008 bp, 9 predicted proteins | sample GraSoi013_1_20cm_FD_185823 | JGI IMG/M metagenome (GOLD analysis project Ga0209238, IMG submission 185823) | Grasslands soil microbial communities from the Angelo Coastal Reserve, California, USA - Sample 10_02_2013_1_20cm (SPAdes) (version 2) | ecosystem: Environmental > Terrestrial > Soil >...
AGAACATTTCGTACCAATCGTTGCGCCAGGAAGTTGCTCGTATTGGCGCAACCATCCAATCAGTGGGAGATCATCAGTCCGGAGTCGTTGCTCTATTAGCCCATCGCAGCAAAACTGCCTACGCAGGTGTCCTTGGCATTCTAGCCGCGGGAAAGGGCTACGCGCCTTTAAATCCAAAGTTCCCGCTCGACCGGACACTGAGAATGCTGACTCTTTCCGGTTCCTCAATTCTGATAGCGGGAGCGGAGAGCTCTGCTAACTTACCGAACCTCTTGTCCACGGCCAGCGGTTCTCTAGTTGTCATTTTGCCGGATTGCGACGTTGCGCCGGCCTGGTCAAAAGAACTTCCGAAGCATCGATTTCTGCCCGCGGGACAAATGAGCAGCGGGAGGAATCTTTCGTTCAGCCCTGAACTTGCTAGCGCGGCGATTGCCTACTTGCTGTTTACGTCCGGGAGCACGGGCCAGCCCAAGGGCGTCGCGATTCATCATTCGAATGTCCAGCCCTACGTCAAGTATGTATCTGACCGCTACTCCGTCAACGAGGAAGATCGGCTTTCGCAAGAATTCGATCTTACGTTCGACCTGAGTGTCCACGACATGTTTGTCTGCTGGGAACGCGGGGCGTGTCTTTTTTCCGTTCCGGAAAAGTCCGTAATGATGCCGGCTAAGTTTATCCGCGATCATCAGCTGACGATGTGGTTTTCCGTGCCTTCTGTGGTCGGAGTTCTGGAAAAAATGAGGCTGTTGAATCCCGGAAGTTTCCCGAGCTTACGGCACAGCCTCTTCTGCGGTGAACCCTTGCCCGCCAAATATGCGGCGCTCTGGCAAAAGGCGGCAGTTAACTCAACGGTGGAGAATCTGTACGGACCGACAGAAGCGACGATCGCCATCACTCACTTGCACTGGGATCCCGGTAGACACGAAAAAGAATATTTGAACGGTGTCGTCCCGATTGGCTGGCCCTTCGCAGGACAAATGTGCCGGATCGTTGATGAGGAAAAAAGAACAGTCGCAACCGGAGAGAGCGGAGAACTCTGCCTGGCCGGTTCTCAGGTTACGAATGGCTATTGGAACGATCCCGACAAAACGAGGGAGCGATTTGTTCAATTGCCGGGTTGTGATGGAACGACCTGGTATCGGACGGGAGACCTTGTGAAGCAGGATGCCGAGGGTTGCATCCACTATCTGGGCAGAATCGACCATCAAATCAAAGTGCGCGGGTACCGCATTGAACTACAAGAGATCGAGGCCGTGCTGCGACGCGTTTGCGGAACAGAACAGGTGGTGGCAGTCGGATGGCCAGTCAGGAACGGACTGGCGGAGGGAATTATCGCCTTTGTCTCGCGGAACGAGGCCGTGGACGAAAATGTCGTGCTAGCCGAGTGCCGAGAGTCGCTTCCGGAATACATGATTCCACGAAGGATTTATCTGCGGAGCGAATTCCCGCTGAATGCGAATGGAAAGACTGATCGGCAAGTTTTGATACGGCACCTTGATGCAGAAGAAGGACAACTGCAAGAAACGGCCGTCCTGCGAGGAAGTGCGCGCTGACGAAAGAGGGAGCTTGCATTTTGGTTATACGCGGCCGAGTCTCTGAAGGGTGTTACGAGCAACACGCCTCAAGACTGCCTCAACGCGACCACGCTGACGGTAGCGGATTTCCTTGTTCAAGAGCGCAATCTGTTCTTGTGTCAGGCGCCAATCCGACGCTCGGCAATTTTCTTCGATATGTTCGACAGAATCTGCCTTTGGAATGGCCACGACAGAGTCTCTAGCGATGCACCAATTGAGCGCCACTTGAGCCTCAGTTCTGCCCGTCTCCGCAGCAACTGTTCTGAGGACACCGGCCGGATCATTCTTTCTCATGGCATGCATCCCCCGTGCAAGCGGACTATAAGCAATTAAAGTTATCTTGTTTTGTTGGCAGTATTCCAAGAGACCGACTTCCGCGCTTCGATCCACAAGATTATAACGGACCTGATTGGAGGCGATTCGGGATCGATGCAAAACGGACTGCGCCCTTTGAAGCTCTCCGAGAGAGAAATTGCTAACGCCGATGAAGCGAATCTTGCCTTGATTCACCAGCTCTTCCATGGCACCCATTGTTTCCTCGATGGGAATGGTCGAGTTCGGCCAGTGAAGCTGGTAAAGATCGATGTAGTCCGTTTTGAGTGCTTGAAGGCTACGATTGGCGGCATGGTAAATATCCTCACGTCGAAAATTCCAAGGGGAAGCCTTGGTTGCCAGGAAGACTTGATTGCGAATACCCCGAATGACTTCGCCCACGAAACTCTCGGTTCCGTAAGCTTCCGCCGTATCAATGAAGCGGGCGCCGAGTTCGATTCCCTTTCTCAGGGCTTGCACGCTGCCTCGATATTGCCACGTTCCAAGTCCGATTTCCGGAATCGTCAACTCTGCGGCGCCAAGTCTCTTGTGGAGCATGAACGGCAGGAAAATCCTTATCTCTCGATCGGCTCAAGCTTGCTAAAGAATTCCTTCAGTGTCGTATCCCAAGTCAGGGGGATGCCACACTTAGCGATCGGCCGGGCGGGATTTCCCTGAACCATGTGAAGCGGTGCGACCGACCGTGATACGACACTTCCCGCAGTGACTACTGCGCCGTGGCCAATCGTGACGTTGGGAAGAATAATTACTCCGGCGCCGATATTCGCATCATCCTCAATCCGGACGGACACATGTCCACCATGCTCCGTTTTCCTCGGGGCCAGTCCATGGAGGTGGGCGATGATAGTGCATCGCAAGCCGATCTGAACACGATTGCCAATTGAAACCCACTGGGGATAAGCGGTTTCAAGCAAAACGTCGGTTCCAATATGCACTTCCTGCCCGATCTTCACGCCACGCCATCGGTGAAGCCTCACTCGCATGGCGCCCGAGCCAGGACCGAAACGGGCGCACAGATGAAGTATCCGGTTCAGTAAACCGCGGAAAAAAGGATCGGGCGGAAGTTCCCTAACATCTGGAATTGCCTGATTCTCTTCGGTGCTCTGTGTCACATTCCCTCGAGCCGAGAAGTGATGGAGTAATCGATGGGCCCGCATTTCCAACTTGCGGAGTTCTTCTACCACGAATCTCCCCAATATGAGAACTAGATCTACGTCGACAGTCAGAGAGCAGCTAAGACGAGTTCGGTACCGGGAAGGGCCGCAATCAAGTGGACCGCGAGCTAGCGACCCTACTTTTCTCCGCAATATACTGTGAAATTGGCCCCAGAACAGTCAGGCTTTCAGGATCCAAGCCGCCAAAGTCTACTTTAATGTCAAAATACCGCTCCAGAGCCATCACTAAGTCAACGAATCCTAGGGAATCAATAATGCCCTCGGTCAAAAGATCGAAGTTGTCTGGAAGGTTTTCTGGAATCAGCCCCTTAGCAGCGATTGGATGAGCGAGCTGGGCAACCACGAAGCGTTTCGCTTCGTCAGCAGTTATGTGTTTCATGTCTCCGCCTGCCACTTCGAGAAAGCTGGAACTCTACTACCGCATAACACATGGGATGCAAAAAAGACAAGGCTAGTTACAGGCTAGTTACTAGACGCGAGTAATTCGCCAACTGAGCGCACGAGGCGCAGCCCCCGTGACGGAAAGGAGAGGTAGCACACATATGAGAAAGAGCGGCAGACGCGGACAAATCGTGGAAATACCCGAGGAAGGTGCCCGCAGATAGCTCGGTTTTCGGAATCCTTTCAAATAGCGATGCTGGCATAAATTTGTTGACAAACCAATTTTTGCGATTGTCCATTGCGAATTAGGAGTAGGCAATAGGATTTGACGGCACTGGCATTCCTATCCTTCTGAATCTAATGCAGTTCCCGGCCGACCTGCTAAAATGCGTTTGATCTTAATCGAACGTTGGGCCGCAACCCATTTGACCTAAAAAGACCACATGCTCGGAGCCCTTGGGCAGCGGAGGCCTGTCGTGAACCAGCCTCAATAGATTCCCCTATCACCCCCTCCTGTATTCACCTTCCAATCGATTGTGGGATGGACCGGATTGCCGAGGACGGTCTCTTTCACTAGATTGCAATGCGAGGAAGTTCCCGGGCCAATTGCCGCGGAAACAGGAATGCCAACGTCTAGGCGCAAAAGGGTGGCAGACGCAAATGTCTGAAACCGTGGCGTGCCCGACGAACTTCTGGACGGGGTGTAGCCTATGTCCCACAAAGCCAATGTCTTAGAGTCCGCCGCCAAAGGAGTGGCCTTTGCCGGTCGCGAAACCGGAATACGAAGTTTGATTCTTTTTTCGTTGGCCTTCGTGTTCTTCATGCTGCCCTCCCTGGCACTTACGCAACAAACTTCTTCCAAAACGCAATCGAGCGATAAGGCTTCGTTGGTCGGGAACGGAAATGGCAGCAAAGAGCCGGACAACCCTGTCCCGAGCGATCCCAACTACGTTATCGGTCCACAGGACACGCTGGATATCAGTGTATGGAAGGAGCCAGATCTCACGCGGGCGGTGCCCGTGCGGCCCGACGGAAAGATTTCTCTCCCTCTATTGGATGACGTCCAGGCGGGAGGCCTAACCCCAGCCCAACTTAGAGCGGACATCACGCAGAGGTTAAAGAGATATTTTACGGATCCGCGAGTCACTGTGATCGTTACCACGATCGGCAGCCAGCGCATCTACCTCATGGGAGAAGTGACACGCGCTGGCGCGTACCCCTTGGTCCCAGGGATGACGCTGCTACAGGCGCTTTCCAGCGGAGGCGGATTTACACAATTCGCCAACACAAAAAACATATATCTCCTGCGCGTGGAAAACGGGAAGCAAGTGAAGCACCCGTTCAACTACAAAGATGTGGTCAATGGAAAGAACCCCGCCCAGAACATCGTGTTGAAGGCGGGAGATACGATTGTCGTGCCATAAGGGAGCCATGAGCGTCCTACGTTCAAATTTGTGGATAGCGATGTTGGCGATTCCACTTGTGTCGCCGACGACTCTTGCACAAGAACAATCCGGCACCCAGGCCAGTTCCGCGGATCGGCCCATCGACACGCGCATAGCTCCTGCTCAGAACAAAAACAAGTCTCAGGATGCGGACGGCGACACTCAGGGGCCTTCTCAGGACACACGTAGCCTGGCTGGGGCAGAGGAATTCTCGTTGGGTCCTGTTACCCAGCGACGCAGTTTTTGGCAGCCGCTCATCGGCGTGACTTCAACCGTCGATACGAATCCACTTGCGTCTGCGGCTACCCAAAAGACTAACGTGACAACGTGGAGTTCTGCGTATGCGGGGATCGACGTAAACAGGATTTCACGGCGGTCTGACCTGACCTTGAGTTATCTCGGAGGCGGCTTAATTTCCAACGATGGAACGGCGAAGAACTCGGTTATCCAGCAATTGGGATTCGGCGAGAAGTTAGCCTGGGGCCGTTCCACGTTCTCGTTGTTTGACATTGTAAACCAATTGCCGGAGACCTCGTTTGGCTTTAGCCTGCCGGGTTCATCCGTGCGCCTGCCTGGGGGCCAGGGCGTGTCGCTGGAACCGATCTTCACTCCAAATCAATCCATTCTAACGACCCGGGGACAACGAGTCGGCAACGCATCTGTGGTGGAGCTTGACACAGCGATGACGCCAAAATCGTCATTGACGTTTGTTGGAGGGTATTCACTGTTACGCTTTCTTGACAGCACCGGCTTCCTCGACTACAGCGAGGTGACCGCCCAGGGCGGCTACGAGCATCAGGTGACTCGCCACAACTCAATGGCGCTGCTCTATCGTTTCTCCGAGCTGCGGTTCAGCAGCACCGTTCAGCCGATTGACGCGCACACCGCGCAGCTTTCCTTTGGACGAAGAAACGGGCGGTTTGCATTTAGGGTGGCCGGAGGTCCAGGGGTCAGCTTCCTTCGAACAGCGTCTCCGGCGGGCTCGACGGCGGCAACCAGTTCGTCAAGACAAGTCTACTGGACGCTTAATACTTCGATGACTTACCAAAAGGGGCACTCGACATTCGGACTTGCGTACGATCGCTCGCTATCGGGCGGGGCGGGTATCCTGCCAGGCGCAATAACCGACCAGACGACCGGTTTCTTTAACAGTCAATTCTCGAAAGCATTTACTGGTGGAATAACTGCAGGCTACGCACGGAACCAGGGATTGAATTCTCCTCTAACACCGGCCCAGGCGCAGATCTACAACTATTGGTTTGGCGGTGTGAATCTTAGTCATTCTTGGGGCCGCTGGACGAGCCTGGACCTGAGCTATCGAGTGCAAGTCCAGGATGCAAATACGAATTTCTGCATAGGAACATCCTGCGGCCGGAATTTGCTGCGGCAAACTGGTTCGATTGGCTTCAATTGGCGTTCGCGGCCGATACCAATCGAATGAGTGAATGGCAGATCGACCAGTTCGAGGAAAACGAATAGCGATGGCCACTAATCGAGAGTTCACTTTTGAAGACTACTGGGCGATTCTTCGGCGAAGACGCTGGTCGCTGATCCTCCCAACAGTTGTTGGAGTGATGGGGGGGTTCCTGTTAAGCCTGGTTCTGCCGGAAAAATACATCTCGCACACGATTGTCCTGGTTGAACGACCTGTCGTGGGAGATAGCTACGTCAAGCCAGTCATGAGCGAGGACCTCAACCAGCGTCTGGCAAGCATGAAGGAACAGATCCTTAGCCGCACACGGTTACAGCACCTCGTGGAGAAATTTGGCCTGTACAAGAAAGACGCCAACAGCTTGCCGATGGAGGCATTGGTGGAACGGCTGCAGAAGTCTATCGCAGTGACACCGTTGAGCCCCATGCAGGGTACACAGTCTGCGGGGCTGCCCGGCTTCAATGTGGAAGTCACCTTCGGTGAGGCGCGGGTCGCTCAACAGATTTGTTCTGAAATCACATCGATGTTCATCGAGCAGAATTTGCACCTCCACGAGCGACAGGCCGAAGACACGACGCAATTCATGGCCAAACAATTGGAGGATGCCAAGGCCAAGCTCGACGACCAGGACGCCAAGCTGGCCGCGTTTCAATCCCGCTATGTGGGTGCGCTTCCCGATGATGAAAAGACCACTCTTACGTTGCTCACGGGAACGACGCAGCAACTCGAGGCCGTTACACAGTCCCTCAATCAAGCCCTGCAAGATAAGGCATTCACAGAGTCCATGTTGAACCAACAAGTAGCGGCCAGGAAATCGTCGGCGGAGGGCCAGAATCCCCAGACTCTAGAACAACAGCTTGGCAAACTGCAGGATCAGCTACTTTCGCTGCAAGGGCACTACACGGAAGAACATCCGGACGTGGTGAAACTCAAGAACGAAATCGCGGATCTGCAAAGGAAGATTCAGGAAGCTCCTGCGGCGCGCCCGGGCCAACCTATCGATCAGAAGACAAGAGCAGCAGTGATTGAGTCACCTGAGATCCAACAGCTGAGGGCGCAGTTGCACCAAAATGAGGTAGCCATCCGCCTGAAGACAGCGGAGCAGGAAGGACTTCAAAAGCAAATTAGGGTATTGCAGGCCCGCATTCAGTTGAGCCCAACGATTCAGCAGGAGTTCAAAGCCTTAACGCGGGACCATCAAACCGCGCAGGATTTCTACAACGAACTGTTGAAGAAACGAAACGAATCGCAAATGGCCACAGAGCTGGAGCACCGTCAACAAGGCGAACAGTTCCGCGTGCTGGATCCGCCCAGTTTGCCGGAGCGGCCCTCCTTTCCCAATCGGCCCCTCTTTGGCATAGGAGGCCTGGGGTTAGGTTTCGTTTTGGGTTTGGGCTTGGTGCAAGTAGCCGAGTGGCGGGATAAGTCGATGAGGAATAAGCAGGATATTGATATGCATCTCGGAGTGCCCACTTTGGCGCTGATTCCTTGGGCCAATCGGACGTCCGTCAGCAAGAACGGCAGGAGCAGTCACATTCCTGCGAAGCGAAGTGAGCTCGGTTTGCGCGCTTAAAGCTTGAGAGTGGAGAGTATGTACGAAAAGTTCTTCGGTTTGAACGAAAGCCCATTCCGGATCAATCCCGACCCGCGTTATGCATTCTTGACCCTGAGCGCACGAGAAGCGCTGGCCGGCATGACGTACGGGATTCAGACTCGGAAAGGCATCATTCTGCTTACAGGCGAAGCAGGAACGGGAAAGACGACGCTGCTTAACATGCTGATGAAATGGCTCCACCATCAGCGAGCCGCAACCGCCTTTGTATTCAACACTCAGCTAAACGTAAATGACTTGTTCGAGTATTTGATGGCGGATTTCGGGATCTACTCTGAATCGCGCTCCAAGGCCGAGATGCTTATGAAGCTGAACCGCTGGCTGCTGGATCGTCAGCACGCGGGGGAGCCGGCAGTTCCAATTTGGAAACTTCGACGGAAAAGTTGCTCCAAATTGTACTGTCGGGGCAGCCAGAGCTCGAGACGAAACTCAGACATCCCCAACTGCGGCAACTTCGGCAAAGGATTACGCTGTGCTGCAGGACCAGCCGGCTTTCGCTGGAAGAAACGCGCGGCTACATCGCACAACGGCTTCATATCGCCGGAGCGAACGGTAGAGCAATCTTTACCGCGGAAGCCATCGAACGGCTCCACAAATACGCCTGTGGGATTCCCCGCGTGATCAACGTGCTCTCCGACCATGCTTTGATCAATGCCTTCGTTGATGACCGAAAATTTGTTACGCCGCAAATGGTAGATGAGGCAGCACGTGAATTCGAACTCTTCGCCGGTATGCCCGATGATCAGGCCGCCAATTTAATGTCTCAAGATAACTCGCGAGAGAGTGGCTCGCTGCTCCAGGAATTCGCCAAGCGGCAGGATCGCATTCGTCAGCGTCCTTCCGCGTTTGTCCAATCAAAGGAACGAATTCTATGAGTCGCATCTTTGAGGCTCTTCAAAAGATTCAGTCGCAGCAAACACCAGTAGCATCGGGTGCAGAGACAATACCGCCCGAACCTGTGGCTTTTTGGACTGAGCAACGCGAAGAGGAGTTGCGCGCGACCTCAAGTTTCGCACCTTCCGGACCTCCCCCTCGTCCATCGCTGACCTCGTTCGCTCCCGGGCTAAATGCGTTGCGACAACGCTGCGCAAAGCCTGCCTGGAAGCTCCACAAGGATTCTCTCGTTTTGTTCAATGAGCAGTCTTTCGATCAATGCGCCGAACAATTCCGCATTTTGCGCGCGCGTCTATACCGCCTGCGTGAAAAGAAGCCCTTTCGTACTCTGCTTGTCACAAGCGCCCAGGCTGGTGAAGGAAAGTCGTTCGTAAGCCTGAATCTTGCGCGCGCGATCGTACATCAGCACGAACGGCATGCATTGCTTATTGACGCTGACCTTCGCGCTCCCAAACTGCACGTGAGTTTAGGAGCCCCCTCCTCTCCAGGGCTCAGTGACTACCTTCGCGGCGACGCCGATGAATTTTCCATCATTCAGTCGGGCACCGGCGAGAATCTCTTCTTCATTCCCGCTGGGAGACCAGTCTCAAATCCGACGGAATTGCTTGGCAGCACGCGGACGAAGAGCTTGTTCGAGCGGCTGAACACTCTGTTCGATTGGGTCATCGTGGACACGTCGCCGGTATTGCCAGTGTCGGATGCCGCTGTGTTGGCACCAACGTGTGATGGAGTGATCCTCGTCGTTGGCGCGGGCAGGACTTCCTCTGATTTGGCTCGGACGGCCTGTCAGGAGCTTCGTGAGAGCAGATTACTAGGTGTTGTGCTGAATGGTGTTGAAGATGACGCCCTTGGCAGCCCTTATGCGTACTACGGGAGAAGCGAACACGTAAGGGGTTAATTGTTGTTTCGCCGGTTTCATTACCTAAAGAAACCGGTCGGTGTGGTCGTAGAGCAGGTGTCCTCGTCCTAGGTTAAGGGATTTGGGACTCTTAGTGCGGTAGCTTGTCTAAAATCGAATTTTTTGTAGAACCTCCGCCTTGAAGGGACCTCGTTAGCTTCTGAAGACACCATCGAGTTTTTCGCCGGGTCGTCCTGCTCCAGCTTTGCGCTGCTCGAGAATTATAGCGGCTGGACTAATTTGCTCCTCGTGAATTTTTTGGCG